>Ga0209958_1000846_pt1 | contig 34707 bp, 32 predicted proteins | sample ThiBio_inoc_plan_FD_183942 | JGI IMG/M metagenome (GOLD analysis project Ga0209958, IMG submission 183942) | Wastewater bioreactor microbial communities from Cape Town, South Africa - Thiocy_inoc_plan (SPAdes) | ecosystem: Engineered > Bioremediation > Thiocyanate > Unclassified | place: South...
CGGATCAGGGCGTGCGCCCGGATGTTCTGCGCCGGCGCGCCCGAGGACGTCTCGACGACCTCGTGGGTCTCGCGGCCGATCACCGACTTCTGGTGCACGACGATCGACGCGCAGCCGCCCGCCGACGCCCACGCGCACGCCGCCGCCAGCAACCAGGCGCCTCGCCACCGCCGCATCATAGCCGGGATCCCCCCGCGGCCGGACCGCCGCATTCGACAGGAATTCGCGGGGATCTTAGCGAGTCTCCCGATCATGTCTGCGCGAGTTCTCGGTCGGCCGGCGTGGGGAACGTGGGCCTCCCGACGGCCGCGTCGAACGACCGCGCCAGCGACGTTAAATAAAGGATGGACCCGGCCCCGGCCGCGGCCGGCGCGGCGAGGAACGTCAGCATGACCCCCCGCGCCCCGAGCCACCGCCCCAGCGTCCAGCCCTCCAGCGGCGTGAACGGCCCGCCCGCCGCGGCGGCCCGCAGGTCCTCATACGAGAACAGCGACGCCGCGGCGACGGCGGCCGGGACCAGCGTCAGCACGGCGGCCGACGCCGCGACCGTCGCGATCGCCCCGGGCCATCGCGACGGGTCGAGCGGCCACCGCTCGTCCTCCGGCCGGAGGCCCTGGGCCACGCCCATCGCCGCGAACAGGGGCGTGGACGCGACGATCCACGCGATCGCCGCCAGGAACCCCAGCGGGTGGACCGCCCCCGACGCCAGCCCCAGCCCCCACAGGATCAGGAGGAGGGCGATCGTCTCGCGCCCCCGCCAGAGCGCCCCCAGCACCTTCCCCCGGACGATCTCGCCGCCGGTCAGCGGGGTCGCCAGCAGGCCGGACCAGGTGTCGCGCCGGCGCTCCCGGGTGATCCCCTCGACGCCGAAGGCGCAGGCGGCCGTCGCCAGCCCCAGCGCGAGGAACGACGTGAACTGCCGCAGCGCCAGGTTGAACTCCAGCCGCGCCTGCCCCGGCGCCGGGTCGGCGGACGAGCCCGAGACCAATCGCTCGGCGAGCACCCGAGTCAGCGGGTTCAGCGGCGGCATCCGGTCCGCCTCGGCCGAGGGCCCGTAGCCGCGCTCGGCCAGCTCGACGAACGCGGGCCCCGCATACCACCCCACGCCGACGGCCAGCAGCGCCATCCACGCCAGCCGCGTCAGGCCGGAGGCCAGCCTCGCGGCGCGGTTGCGGGCGCGGTAGGCGTACCTCTCGTTCCAGAACACCGGGTCGGTCCCGCACGGGCGTCGCGTCGGCGGCCGGCGGTTCGCCTCGCGCAGCGCCCGCAGCGCGCCCGACCGGCCTTCCACGTCGTACAGGGCCCGCGACGCCGGCCGCAGCCGCGCGATCGCCCAGGCCGTGAACCCGGCGGCCACCGCGACCTGGATCGCGGCCATCCGGAACACCCCCTCCACCAGCCCCCACGGCCTCGGCATGACGCCGACCAGGTTCTCCGCCAGGCCGAACGGCCCGCCGTCGAGCGCCCACAGCAGGGGCGTCATGGCCCACGTCGGGAGCGGCGGCAGGAACGCGGCGCGGAGCATCAGCAGCGTCGCCGGGCCGACGAACAGGGCGTAGAACAGCCCCGCCGCCGCCACCCCCGCGCGCACCGCCGTCCGCGAGCCCACCGACGCCGCGACCGACAGCGCCGCGACCTCCACCGCCGTCGTCGCCAGGCCGATGCAGGCCAGCCACGGCAGCCACGGGTCGGCCCCCCCCAGGTAGACCAGCAGCACCATCACCGGGACCGTCGCCAGGGCCGCGTTCGCGAACCGGAAGAGGCTCGCCGCCATCACGCCCAGGATGATCTCCGCCGACGACAGCCGCGTCGCCAGCAGCGAGTCCAGCGTCTTGCCGTCCCGCTCCGACGCGATCGCGCGGGCCGTCGGCAGCGTGAAGCCGGCCGCGAGGAACCCCTGCACCGCCACCAGGACCCCGAACGCCGCCCTCGCGAACCTCGCCGACCCCCGCACCGACGCCCGGTCCAGCCCGTACCAGTCCCAGGCCGCGAGGCAGCCCACCACCGACGCCCCGGCCAGCGCCGCCGCCAGCAGCCGGTCCCGGAACAGCGCCGCCCGGCCGATCGAGACGACGTACTCCCTCCTGAAGACGGCCCAGGTCGACATCGACGCGGCCTCGCGGGGCTGGCGACATTTGTAAGACGTCGTCGATTAGACGCCCTTCCCTGGGTCGCGGCAAGGCCGAAGCGGGGGAAAAGTCGCGGCGGACGTGGACGCCGGCGGGCTTGCGGCCACTATCCTCGTGACGATGCGAAACCACGACCCGACCGACGGCGACCTGGTCGCGGCGGCCCGAGGGGGCGACCGCGAGGCGTTCGGCCTGCTCTACGACCGGCATGCGCGGCTCGTCCGGGCCGTGGCGCTGGCCGAAGGCGTGGGGCTCCAGGACGTCGCCGACGCGGTCCAGGAGGCGTTCCTGCGGGCGTACCGCAACCTCCATCGGCTGCACGACCCGGAGCGGTTCGGGGCGTGGGCCGTCGGCGTCGTCCGGCAGGTGGCCCGCGAGCGGCGGCGGTCTCGCCGTCGCGACCGCCATCGGTTCGTCGGCGACGCCGCGGCCGACGTCGGCTTCGAGCCGGGCGTCGCCGCGGCGGTGCAGACGGCCGAGGAGGTCGAACTGCTGATGCGGCGGCTCGCGGACCTCCCGGACCGCGAGCGCCTGGCGGTCCACGCCTTCTTCCTGGAAGGCCGCGACGCCTCGCGCACCGCCGCCCTGCTGAAGCTCTCGCGCTCCGGCGTCTACGCCCTGCTCTCCCGCGCGCTGGCCAGGCTGGCGGCGGGCGTCCGCGACCGTGCGGAGGAGGATTGAATGGCCTGCCCGTCCCGCGATCGGCTGGCCCGCGCCGCGCTCGGGCTGGATCAGGATGTCTCGGACCACCTGGCGGGTTGCCCCGACTGCCGGGCGGAGTCGGCGGCGATGCGATCCGTGCTCGACCGGTTGGCCGAAGGCCACGCCGCCCTCGAACGCGGGCACGACGTGGCGCGAGAGCGTTTGCTGTCGCTCCTGCCGGACGAGGCCCCGCGGCCGGAGCCGGCGTGGGGCTGGGCTTCATTCACCGAATGGATGGGAGGGTCGACGATGAGGCGAAGGATGGTGTTCGGCGGCCTGGGGACGTTCGGCGTTCTGATGATTGCCCTGCTGGGCGTGGTGTTCGTCGCCGGCCGCGCGTCGGCGATGGACGCGGTGGCGGAGGCGGTCCGCAAGGCGAGGTCATATAAATTCACGATGACGATCGAGGCCGGCGGTCCGCACGACGATGGATCGCCTCGGCTGCTAATCGCCAGGACGCGGGTTGCCAGGGGGGCCGACGGATCGATCCGAGCCGAATCGGAAGGTCCCCCGGATACGGTGCAGATCATCCCCTCGGGACGGCCAGGCGTCGAGATCGATCGGACGGCGAAGAGGTTCATTCGCCGGCCCGCCCAACTTGGGAAGACCTCGCCGCTCTGGATGATTGAAGGGCTGGCTGCATACACCGGCGACGCCGACAGGGATCTAGGCCGCAAGGATATCGACGGCAAGGCCGCCCGTGGTTTCCTGATCGCTTCCGAGAAGATCGACCCGGACGCTCACCACGGGTCGGTGGAAATCTGGGTGGACTCCGTCTCCAACCTGCCCGTGCAGCTTGGCTTCACGATTCCCCATGACTCCACCCCATTCGCCGCCCGCCTGCACGACTTCGCCTGGGACGTCGACCTCGCGCCCGGGCTCTTCGACACGACCCCGCCGGAGGGCTACGCCGACGTCACGCCCGTTCCGCCGAAGCTGGACGATTCCGTGACGAAGATCGTCGAGGGCCTGAAGATCTACGCGAAGTACGCCGGGGGCCATTACCCCAGGGTGACGATGCTCTACGGCGACGTGACGCGCGACGAACTGGTCAGGCTGAGCGGGGCCCCCTACCCTCCCAGGAAGGCCGCCGACTCCCAGGATGCCAGGCTCTGGGACGTCTACAAGGGGGTTGAGGGCTTCGCCCGGATCAACTCCATCCTCCGCGACAACCCCGACGCCGCCTATCACGGCAAGACCGTCGGGCCCGAGGATAAAGACAAAGTCTTGCTCCGCTGGAAGGCGGATGAGGAGGGGGGCTATCACGTCCTCTTCGGCGACCTTCGCTTCGAGACGATGGGTCTCGCCCGCCTGAGGATGCTGGAGCGGAAGCCGGCCGGGTGATCGACGCGCCTGCGCCGCCGGCTCAGGGGGCCGGCGGCGTCGGTGCCACGGCCTCGGGGGGCTGCCCGCCCTGCTGCTCCTGGAACGCCTTGGGGCCGAGGATGGTCAGGCCGGCTCCGCGACCGTCGGGGGTGATGACGAAGAGGGGGAGGCGGCGCTCCAGGTCGTGGCCGCGGATCGCGTCGAGGAACTGGAGGACGTTGCCGACCCGGGCCTCGCCGACGGCGATGATCCACATGCCGGGGCGGAGGCCCGCGTTGAACGCCGGGCCGGCGGCGACCACGCGGTCGACCTCCACGATCGTCCGGGGCTTGCCGTCGGGGCCGGGGGCGTCCGACTCCTTCACGCGGAAGCCCAGCGGGGCGACCTCGGGGTTCGTGGGGCTCTCGGCCAGCGCCACCCGCGCCGACTTCTCGGCCCCGTCGCGATAGAAGGCGATGGGGACCTCGACCCCCGCCCCCAGGTCGGCGGCGACGTAGCGGAGGCCGGTCGGGTCGTGGACCTTGCGGCCGTCCAGCGCGGTGATGACGTCGCCGGGCCGGATGTCGGCGCGGGCGGCGGGGCCGTCGGGGAGCACGCCGTTGACCACCACCCCCTCGGCGCCGGCGGGGAGCTTCAGCGCCCTGGCGGTCTCGCCGTCGAGCGGGTGCAGGGAGATCCCGAGGAACCCGCGCGTGACCTTGCCGTCCTTGATGAGGGCCTCGACGATCCGCCTCGCCAGCGACGTCGGGATGGCCAGGCCGATCCCCTCGTACCCGCCCGACTGCGTGATGATGGCCGTGTTGATCCCGACGATCTTCCCCGACAGGTCGATCAGCGGCCCGCCGGAGTTCCCCGGGTTGATGGCGGCGTCGGTCTGGATGAACGACTCGTACTCGGCGATCCGCAGGTCGTTCCGCTCGGTGGCCGAGACGATCCCGGCCGTGACCGAGTGGTCGAACCCCAGCGGGCTGCCGATCGCCAGGACCCAGTCGCCGATGTCCAGCTTGTCGGAGTCCCCCCACTGCGCCGTGGTCTTCAACTCGGCCTTGACCTGGAGGACGGCGAGGTCGGTCTTGGGGTCGGCCCCGATCAGCTTCGCGGGCACGTCGTCGCGGGGGCCCAGGCGGACGATGATCTGCTCGGCGTCCTGGATGACGTGGTTGTTGGTGACGATGTAGCCGTTGGCGGCGTCGATCACCACGCCCGATCCCAGCTCGCTGCGGACGCCCTCGTGCTGGGCGGGCGCGCCCAGCGGCAGGCCGTGGCGGCCGACGCCGGGGCTGCCGCGGAACGATCGCACGTTGACCACCGCGGGCGAGACGGCCGTCGTCGCCAGCCGGAACAGCCGCGACGCCTGGCTCACCGCCCCCTGCTCGTCCACCTTCGCGAGCGCCGCGGCGGCGGCCTGGGCCCGCCCGGCCTCCCACGCCCGCCCGGCGCGCTCGGCGACGAACGGCACGCCGTACACGGCCAGCACCGCCAGGCTCAAGAGCGCCAGGATCATGACGAACCCGCGCCTCACCGGCGGCGTCGTCGGCCTCGGCGGCGGCGCGTCGTACCCGTACCCGTCATCCGACATCACGTCCGACGCCATGCCCCACGCGCCCCCGCTCGAACTCCCCCCGGGGTAAGCAAGCCCCGCGGCGGTAAGCCATTGTGATGGGGGCGGGGGGGGAAATCAACCGCGGCGCGCGGCCCTCAGCGCGCCGGCGGTGCCGGCCTGGCCGCGGCCGCGGGGGGCGCGACGGGGAACAGGACCGAGCCGGCCCAGGACAGGACGCCGAGGAGCACGACCCCCAGGATCAGGCTCCCCACGATCAGCCGCTTCTCGACCGGCAGCAGCGGCTCGTACGGGATGGCGGCCATCGCCTCGCCGATCGTCTCCCGCCCCTCGGCCTCGGGTGTCGCGCCGCCCATTTCAGAGCCCTCCGCCGATGATCGGCGGCCTCGCCCCGTGGAAGAACAGCCACGAGATCGCCAGGCCGATCCAGATGATGAAGCCCGCCAGGCTGACGACGTACACCAGCGCCAGCCGGCCGATCCCCTCCGCCCAGAGCCGCTTCAGGTCGGCCGCCATGCCGATCGTGAAGAACGTCATGGCGAAGAACAGGCCGCGCAACGGCTCCGTCCGGGCGGTCGCCGCGGAGAGGCCCCCGGCCAGGTCGGGCCTGGTCAGCGCCAGGGCGAGGAAGCCGAGGAACAGCGCGAAGTACCCCAGGACGAAGGCCGGGAACCGCTTCAGGACTTCGAGCACCGGCGGCCTCGCCCCGGCCTCTCGCTCGATCCCGTAGGCCCAGACCAGCGACAGGACCATCGCCCAGACGCCGATGAACAGGTCGATGAACACCTTCACCGTCGTCGTGGTCGTGAGCATCCAGCCCGGCTCGTACGCCACGCCGCCCTCCAGCGCCCGGGCGTTGATGAGGGCCTCGGTCACGGCCCCGCTCGCGACGGCCGCGCCGTCGGTCTTGACCGCCAGGCCCATCCACGCCGCGGCCACCAGGGGCTCGTCCGACAGGAACTCGCGGGCCGCCAGCGGCAGGATCAGCAGCTCGAACACCGAGAAGATCACCACCAGCGAGGAGACCATCACCGGCACGATCGGCCGGGCGCGGATCGCCGCCCCAGTCGTGATCGCCGCCGAGACGCCGCAGATCGAGATCCCCGAGGCCAGCGGCGCCGCCCATTCCCGGCTGAACTTGAAGTACTTCCGCGCGATGAAGTAGACGAGGGCCCAGTAGATCAGGTACGCCTCCACGATCGCCGCGAAGCCGCGGAACATGATCGACGAGACGAGCCCGGACGCCGCCGCCGCCTTGACGCCGAGCCCCGCCCCCAGCAGCACGATCGCCGTCTTGATGAACCATTCCGAGCGCGCCGCCGGGGCCAGCCGGGCCGCGGACCGCGGCAGGACGTTCCCCACGAAGAGGCCCGCCAGCAGGGCGACGAGGAACCCCGCCTCGCCGGTCAGCCCCATCGACCACGAGATCCCCATCGCCGCCCGCTTGTCCGTGGTCTGCGCGATGTACGCGTAATGCCCCAGCACCAGGCTCAGGGCGCTGAGCCAGAACACGCCCGTGAAGCCCACGGCGAACGCCTTCACGTCGAGCCGACGCAGGGCGACGCACGCCCCCAGCAACCCGAGGAGCAGCAGGTAGGTCAGGAAGAGGCTGACGACGCCCGGGAGCCCGGCGTACGCCGCCGACGCCGGCCGCACGGCGTCCCCGACGTTGAGCCAGACCTTCGGCGTCGCGACCCAGCCGAGCAGGTCCACGCCGGCCGCCGCGGGCAGCGCGATCAGCACCACGGCGATGCCGAGCCACACCGCGAACCAATCTTCCGAGTTGAACCAGGATCGCATCGAGATCTTCCCCGGATGGGAGGCGGGAGGTCGAGTCCAGGGTGGGGGAGTCTTTTATGCAGCGCGCGACGAGCCGTGTCAAGGACCCGGGGGGGCCCGTCCGCTCAGGGGCCCGCCGCCGGGAACCGCTCCGGATGGCGCTCCGCGAACTTCCGATAGGCCGCGACGGCCCGCTTGATCGGCGCGGCCTTCAGCCGGGTCCCCCGGTGGCTGTAGTAATTCGCCTCGTCCCCTTCGTCGAAGTCCTCCGAGTCGACGACGTGGGGATGGACCTGCCACCAGGAATGCGATTCCACCCAGCACTTCCGGATGTAGTCCTCCGCCTTCTCCAGCGACGAGGAGACGTGGAACTGCACCGAATCGACCCGCGACGCGTCCGGCAGGCCCATGATCTCGTAGTGCATCACCACCCAGACGGTCCGTGCGCGACGGGGCATGGGGGGCTCCTCGTGATTTGGATGACGACCCGTCCTTGCGATTTTTCGTTTATTGCGATTGTGGGCGAGGTCTGTTATCCTACGATCGAAGAGGACGATAGGCGAAGGAGGCGGGCATGCAACTCCTCAACGGCAACGAAGTGATCACGCCGACGAAGGCCGATGCGGCGCTCGCGGAGGAGTCGGGGCGGAAGCTCGCGGCCCAGCTCGGCCGGGATGTCGAACTCCGCTTGAAGGTGGAGGGGAGGAGAGAGGAGCTGACTCTCCCGCCCGTCGCCTTGCAACTGCTCGTCCGCGTCCTGGACGAGTTGGGGCGGGGGAACGCGGTCGCGCTCACCCCGCTGGGCGCCGAGTTGACGACGCAGCAGGCGGCCGACCTCCTGAACGTCTCCCGCCCCCACCTGGTGAAGCTCCTTGACGAGGGGGCGATGCCGAGCCGCAAGGTGGGGACGCATCGCCGGATCAAGCTGGTCGACCTTCTGGCTTACAAGGAAGAGACGCTCTCGAAGCGTCACGAGGCCCTCGACGAGCTCGCCGCATTGAGCCAGGAACTCGGGATGGGCTACTGACCGGTGCCGCGAATCGCCGTCCTCGACGCCTGCGTGCTGTACCCGGCCCCGCTCCGGGATCTGCTGATGAGGCTCGCCCTGACGGGCCTGTTCCAGGCCCGCTGGACGGACGCGATCCACGACGAATGGACGCGGAACGTCGCGGCCAACCGCTCCGACATCTCGGCCGCGAGCCTCGCCCGTTGCCGCACGCTCATGGACGAACACGTCCCGGATAGTCTGGTCGTCGGCTACGAGCCGATCATCCCCGGCCTGAACCTCCCCGACCCGGACGACCGGCATGTGCTCGCCGCGGCGATCCGCGCCGGGGCGGGGGTCATCGTGACGTTCAACCTGGTCGACTTCCCGGCCTCGGCGCTTGCGGCCCATTCGGTCGAGGCGGTCCATCCCGACGATTTCATCTCCGGCCTGTGGGGCGAATCCCCCGCCGCGGTGCTGGACGCGGTGCGCCGGCAGAGGACCGGCTTGAAGAACCCGCCGAGGTCCGCGGAGGAACTCCTGGCCACGCTCGAACGGTGCGGCCTCGTCGCGACGGTCGCCGGGCTGCGCGTCCACGCGGCCGAGATCTGATTCACGCGATCAGCCCCTCCACCACGTTCCCCTTCACGTCGGTCAGGCGGAAGTCGCGGCCGGCGTGGCGGAAGGTGAGGCGGGTGTGGTCGAGGCCGAGGAGGTGCAGGACGGTGGCGTGGAGGTCATGGACGTGGACGGCGTCCTCGGCGACGTAGATGCCGTGGTCGTCGGTCGCGCCGTGGACGTGTCCGGCCTTCACGCCGCCGCCGGCCAGCCAGGTCGAGAACGCCCAGTGGTGGTGCTCGCGACCCTTAGCGTCGGCCGATTCGTGGTAGGGCGTGCGGCCGAACTCGGTGGTCCAGACGACCAGCGTGTCCTCCAGCAGCCCGCGCGACTTCAGGTCGCGGATCAGGCCGGCGACGGAACGGTCGACGTTGCGGGCGAGCGGGGCGTGGGTCTGCATGTCGCCGTGCGCGTCCCAGTTGTTCGAAGCCCCGGAGTCGATCAACTCGATGAACCGCACGCCCCGCTCGCAGAGCCGGCGCGCCACCAGGCATTGCCAGGCGAAGCCCTGCGTCGAGCCCCGTTCCAGGCCGTAGAGCTTCAAGGTGGCGTCGGTCTCGGACGCGAGGTCGAAGGCGTCGGGCGCCTCGTGCTGCATGCCGAACGCGGTCTCGAACGATCGGATCCGCGCCGACAGGCCGGGGTCGCCGCCGCGGGCCTCGGCGTGGGCGCGGTTCATCTCCTGGATCCGGGCGATCTCCCGCTCTTGCAGCCCGGCCGAGCGGAGGCGGCGGTGCAGGTCGGCGATGGGCTCCGGGCCGGGCGTCACGCGCGTCCCCTGGTGGCAGCCGGGGAGGAAGTCCGAGCCCCACGCCTGCTCGCCCGCGTAGGGCGAGTGGGGCGCGATCACGACGAACGACGGCAGGTTGCGGTTGTACGTCCCCAGGCCGTAGCTCACCCACGCGCCGACGCTCGGCCGGGCGAACGTGATCGAGCCCGTGTGCGCCTGGAGCGTCGCCTCGTAGTGGTTCGTGTGGTCGGACTTCATCGACCGGATCACGCACAGGTCGTCCACGCAGCCGGCCATCTCCGGGAACAGCGAGCTGACCTCGATGCCGCTCTCGCCGTGCTTGGCGAACGACCAGTCGGGCCGCTTGAGGTATCGCGTGTACTTCCCGCGCCGGCCTTGCCACTCGTCGATGGTGATCGTCTTGCCGTGGTCGGCGAACAGCCGGGGCTTGGGGTCGAACGAGTCGACGTGCGAGACGCCGCCGGTCATGTACAGCATGATGACCCGCTTCGCCTTCGCCGGGAAGTGCGGGGCCCGCGGCGCGAGCGGGTCGGCGACGGATGGGCCCGCGTCGGCCGCGGAGGCGTCCGCCAGGATCCCCGAGAGCCAGAGCGAGCCCAGCCCCAGCCCCGCCGTCCGGATCGCGTCGCGCCGATTGACCTCGCCCATCGCCTCGCCCCCGTTCAATCGACGTACAAGAACTCGTTGGAGCCGAACAGCACCCGCGCCAGGCTCGCCCAGGCGCGACGGTCGAGGGGCTCGGGCGGGTCGGGCTCGCCGGCCAGGTCGGCGCGGGCGGACTCGACGTGCTGGCGCATGGCGTCGACCTCGGCGGCCGTCGCCGGGCGGCCGAGCGCCAGGCGGAATGCGCGGTCGACCCGCGCGGCGGGGTCGTCGATCGCTTCGAGGCGGGCGGCCAGCCCTTCGGCCGCCTGGTGGACGAGCGGGTCGTTCAGGAAGTAGAGGGCCTGCGTCGGCACGGTGGAGACGTTGCGGCCCCCGGTGCTGGAGTTCGGGTCGGGGCCGTCGAAGAGGCCGAGGAACGGGTGCCGCCGGATGCGCTGGGTCATCAGGTAGACGCTGCGGCGGTCGCTGGGATACACGGCCAGGAAGGGCGTGTGCTGCGTGAAACCCCACTGGTCGACGGGAGGGAACGGGTGGGCCGGTGCGGGCGTCGGGTCGAGCCCGCCGGAGACGGCGAGCAAAGCGTCGCGGATCTCCTCGGCGTCCAGCCGGCGGCGGGCGAACCGCGAGACCTTCGCGACGTCCGGGTCGGCCTCCGCCTTCGCTGCGTCGGCCTCGCACGACTGCCGGTAAGTTGAAGACATCAAGATGCGACGGTGCATCGCCTTGGTCGACCAGCCGTCGGCCACGAACCGCGAGGCCAGCCAGTCGAGCAATTCCGGGTGCGACGGCGGCGTCCCCTTGATCCCGAAGTTGCTGGCGGTGGCGACGATCCCCCGGCCGAAGTGGTATCGCCAGATCCGGTTGACGATCACGCGGGCCGTCAGCGGGTTGTCGGGCGAGGCCAGCCACGCGGCCAGCTCGCGACGTCCGCTGCCGGCGGGGATGGACACCTTCCCGAAGACCTCCGGGATCCCGCGCGGGGCCGCCGGGCCGAGCGTCGTCGGATCCCCCCGGCGCTGGATGCGGGCGTCGGCCGGCGCGGGCGACTCGGCCACGGCGTAGGCGAGCAAGGCCGGGCCGTCGGGGCCCTCGGGGAGCGTCACGAAGTCCTTCGGCCGCTTGGTCTCCTCGCCGCCGGGGAACGGGTAGCGGGTGCTGGCGAAGACGCCGTAGAGCGCGTAGTAGTCCTTGCTGGCGACCGGGTCGAACTTGTGGTCGTGGCAGCGGGCGCACGCGATCGTCAGGCCCAGGACCGACTTCCCCAGCGCGTCGATCGTGTCCTCGATCGTCAGGTGGTGGTAGTTCTGCGGGTCGAACCCGAACCGCCGCGAGATGGCCAGGAAGCCCGTGCCGATCACCGCCGCTCGGGCGCGCTCGGGCGGGCCCTCGGCCGCGATCAGGTCGCCGGCGACCTGCTCCTTGAGGAAGCGGTCGTACGGCAGATCGGCGTTGAAGGCGGCGATGACGTAGTCGCGATAGTGGCGAGCCTCGGGGACGGGATAGTCGGCCGTCTCCCCGGCGGTGTCGGCGTAGCGGACCAGGTCCAGCCAGCGCCGGCCCCAGCGCTCGCCGTACTGCGGCGAGGCCAGCAGGCGGTCGACCAGCTTCGCATAAGCCTCGGGCGACGGGTCGGCCTCGAAGGCGTCCACGTCCTCGGGGCTCGGCGGCAGGCCGATCAGGTCGAACGTCACGCGGCGGATCAGCGCCCGGGGGCTCGCGGGCCGCGCGGGCGACAGGCCGGCCTCCTCCAGCCTCGCCAGCACGAAGCGGTCGACGGGCGACGCCGGCCACGAAGCGTCGCGGACCTCGGGGACGGGCGGGTCGACGACCGGCCGGAACGACCAGTGCGAACGGCCCTCGTCCAGGTCGATCGACGAGGACGCGGAAGTTTTCGGCACCGCCTCGGCCGACTCCGACGCCGAGCCCGGCCACGGCGCGCCCTGCTCGATCCACCGGCTGAGGGCCCCGATCTCGGCCTCGTCCAGCCGCTTGTCCGGGGGCATGCGGGGCTCGTCGTGGTAGCGCACCGCGCGGACGAGGAGGCTCCCCTCCACGTCCCCCGGCACGACCGCGGGCCCGCCGTCGCCCCCTTCCAGGATCTTCGCCCGCGAGGAGAGGTCGAGCCCGCCGCGGACCTTGGCCTTGCCTTCCTTCGCCGGCCCGCCGTGGCACGACAGGCATCGGCCGACCAGCAGCGGGCGGACGGACTTCTCGAACAGCTCCTCGGCCTCGCCGTCCGGGGGGGCTGCGCACGCCGACGTCGCTAGCAGCCACGCCGCCAGCACCCCGGCCAGCCGCCCCGTCGTCGCAGGTCCCATGTCCGTCCGTCGCCCCAGGCCGAAGAGGAAGGCCGTCGCAGCGGACCTGAACCTACATGGCCGGGCCCAATCGTGCAACGAAAATTCAACAACGGCCGGGGCGGGTCACCTGGCCTTGAGCTTGATGGACCGGATCGAGCCGTTCGTCTTCAACTCCTCGCCGAAGGACAGCTCGACGACGAACTCGGCCTTTTCGAAGCCGCGGACCTTCACCTTGGGCGGCGTCGTGTAGCCCGCGCCGGGGTCGTCGACGACGACCTCGACGAGCTTGCCGTCCTTCACGACGGCGTGAACCTTGGCGTCGCGGTGCTTCCAGAGTTCGCCGTCCTGGGGGCGGAAGCGGTAGTAGTCGGAGACCTCGTCCAGTCGCTCGTTGGTGACGCCGTGCGGGCCGAGGAGGCGCAGGAGGGCCGTCTTGTTCCGCCGGGCCTCGCCGCCGGTCGGCCCCCGGCCCTTCGCCGGAGTGACGCCGCGGAACGCCTCGCGGAAGACGTCGGTCTCGACGCCCAGCGCCGCGGCGATCAGGACGCAAGGGCGGCCGTGGTCCTTCCGGCCGATATCGTGGCCCCCGGAGAGCGCCGCGGGGACCTCCTCGCCCTTCGCGGCGCCGGCCAGGATTCCCAGGATGGAGGCGGCCAGCAGCAGCGACGGGCGAGACTTCATCATCGGGGCCTCGGGGGCTGGGCGGTGGATGGAGACGTGAAGGACGTCGTCCCGTCATTCGCCGCCGCCGGTCGGATCTTGGGGCGATGTCGTCACGGCTTCGGCGCGTTCGAGATGCCGACGGTCGGCTGCTCCGCGTCCTTCCCCTGCGCCGCGATCGGCCCGAAGGTCTTGCGGGCGGCCTCCTCGAACGCGGGGATGGCGGCCTCGCCCCCCTTCGCCCAGCCCTGGTGCTGGCCGAGGAAGACGGTGATGAGCCGTCGCTTGCGATCGTAGGCCGAGTTCGTGCCGTAGGCCCCGCCGTGGGTGAAGACGTCGCCGTTGGAGCCGATGCCGAAGCCGTAGTTCGCGCGGGCCTCGCCGGATTGATCGGCCGTCATCGCCCGCACGGCGGCTTCCGACAGGATGCGGCGGCCCTCGAAGACGCCGTCGTTCGCGAGCATCTGGTAGAACCGGCGGACGTCGTCGGCCGTCGCGAACAGCCCGCCGGCCGGCATGGGCTCGCGATCGGGCGCGTCGAGCGGGTACTTCAACTGGTCGATGGGCGTCTCTTCCAGGCCGTGTTCGCCCGGCCTGTACGACTTCGCCACGCGGGCCAGCCGGTCGCCGGACGGGCGGAACGTGGCGTCGGCCATCCCCAGGGGCTTGAACAGGCGCTCGGCCAGGAACGCCTCATAGGGCTGGCCGCTCGCGACCTCGATGATCCGGCCGGCCGTGTTGATGCCGGCGTTGGAGTACTGGAACTTCGTCCCGGGCTCGAACGAGAGCGGGAGCTTGGCGTAGCTCCGGACGCGGTCGGCCAGCGGGAACAGGTCGAGCGTCGGCGCCTCCATCGGCGACTTGAACGGCAGGCCGCTGGTGTGGGTGAGGACGTCGCGGACCAGGACCGGACACTTCGGCGCGACGGCCGACGGGCCCTCGCCGACGCGGACCTCGGCGAACTCCGGGATGTACTTCGCGACCGGCGCGTCGACGTCCACCTTCCCCTCGTCCACCAGGATCATCAAGGCCGCGCCGGTGATCGGCTTGGACTGCGACGCGATCCAGAAGACGGCGTCCGTCGTCATCGGCGTCTTCGCGGCGACGTCCGCCCAGCCGACGGCCTGCACGTCCAGCACCGTCTCCGGCGTGGCGACCAGCGTCACCGCCCCGGCGATCCGCCCATCCTCGACGAACGGCCGCAACTTCGCCGCGACCGGCGACCCGTCGTCCGCGAAGGCCGCGGCGGCGGCGAGGACGAACCCGAACGATAGGGCGATGCAACGGAGAGGCGATGGTCTCATGACGAACCTCGCAAGTACGGCCGGAGCGCGAGCCCGGCGGGAGACGGCGGCTGGGCCGACAGGAACCGCACCACGTCGCCCACCGTCTCGATGCGGGCGTAATGCGGGTTGTCTTCCGGCGCGTCCAGCGACCGCCCCACGCGGTCGGCGACGCCCACGATCAGGTCTTCGACGTCCTCGACTTCGCAGATCCCCAGGTCAAGGCCGAGCGGATCCATCGATCGCGGGGGGAAGCTCGAATCGGCGGCGCGATGCAACTCCTCGTACACCGCCCGGAGGACCCATGGATCCACCGAACGCCGCGGGAACGATCGGGCGAACGTGCAGATCGATTCGCCCCGGCGCCCGGCCGCGAGCCTCGCCCGGCGACGGTCCTCCCGAAGGCTCAGGAGGAGGATCGGGACCGCGAGCAGCAGGGCGATCCCGATGACCTGCGGGACGAGGTACAGGAACGCCGCTACTGGGATGCACCAGAGGAAACACCCCTCGGTCGTCATGGTGGCGGTTTCGAGCGGCGGCAAGTGCCGCGAGAGCTTGCGCACGATCGGGCCCTCCAACTCCGCGGCGGGCGGTCCGGTTCGACCGGACATCAGAACTCGCCCGCCGAGCCTTGCCAAGCGTCCGCCGCCGCCCGAGCCTTTGGGCGATGCCGACTTGAGCGGACTGGAATCGTCCCCTCTCCCGCCGGGAGAGGGCAGCCGCGCAGCGGCGGGTGAGGGTCGCCGGAGCGCGGAGGGCATGACGGATGCGCGGTGGCCGGACCTGGGCTATGCTTACAGATCCGACGACCCTCACCCGGCTCTCCGGGCCGCCCTCTGCCGACGGGAGAGGGGATATCCAACAGGCCGCCGGGGCTTTCCGGCTCTTTTGCAGAATCCTGAAATCTCGACGCAGCCGCCGGGGATCATGACCAGAGACGGGAGGTTCTTTGACAACCCGAGAGTATCGAGAGGCGGACCCGAGAGGTACCCCCGACCCTGGCGGCGCGCCGGCACGGCCTAAGGCGGCGATCGGGAAGTCCGGGCGGATTTGGGGCCCACGATCATCGGAACGGGCCCCGCACACGGATCATTCGAAAAGCGACGGTCGAACCCAGTTTTTGTGTGATGCAAAGTGTCGTCGATAAATGATTTAAGTGTTGTCGGTGGGAAGCGTCGTTCCTGCGAACGAAGCCATCTCCCGGCGGTTCGATCGGTTCGTTCGGCCGGTCAGAAGCCCATCGCGCAGCCGTCCTTGCGGGGGTCGGAGCCGCCGGTCAGGACGCGGCGGTCGGGCTCGATCCGGATGGCCTGGTAGCCGCCGAAGTCGCCTCGGGCTTCGGTCAGGCGGTGGCCCATCGCTTCGAGGCCCCGGCGCACGTCGGCGGGGATCTCGGATTCGAGGGCCGTCGCGCCGCCCCCCTGGGCGGGCTTGCCGTTGGGGTCGGACGAGCCGAGGTGGCGGAACCGCGGGGCGTCGCCGGCCTCCTGGACGTCCATGCCGAAGTCGACCATGTTGCAGACCATCTGCGCGTGGCCCTGGGCCTGCATGTCGCCCCCCATCAGGCCGAAGCTCAGCCAGGGCTCGCCGGCCTTCGTCACGAACGCGGGGATGATCGTGTGGAACGGCCGCTTGCGCGGCTCCAGCCGGTTCGGGTGCCGAGGGTCGAGCGCGAACGAGCAGCCGCGATTCTGGAGCGCGAAGCCCAGGTCGCCCGGGACGTGCGCCGAGCCGAAGCCGTAATAGTTGCTCTGGATCAGGCTGACCGCGTTGAGCGAGCCGTCGGCGACGGTCATGTAAATCGTGTCCCCGCCGCGGGGCTCGCCGGGGACCGGGCGGTCGTCGGCGCGGGCGGGGTCGATGAGCTTCCGGCGCTCGTCGGCGTACGCCTTGGAGACCAGTTCGCGGACCGGGACGTCGACCTTCTCCGGGTCGGCGTAGTAGCGGGCGCGGTCCTCGTAGGCGAGCTTCTTGGCCTCGATCATCAGGTGGAGGGCCGCGGCCGAGTTCGGCCCCAGCGCCTTGAGGTCGAAGCCTTCCAGCAGGTTCAGCATCTGCAAGACGGCGATTCCCTGCCCGTTCGGCGGCAGTTCCCAAACGTCGTACCCGCGGTAGCTCGTCGAGACCGGCTCGACCCACGTCGAAGCGTGCTCGGCGAGGTCCGACGCCCCGAACAGGCCGCCGACGGAGTCCGAATAGCGGACGATCGCCTCGGCGATCGGGCCCCGATAGTAGGCGTCGCGGCCCCCCTCGGCGATCGCCCGGAGCGACCGCGCCAGGCCCGGGTTGCGGAAGACCTCGCCGACGCCTGGGGCGCGGCCGTCGGGGAGGTAGCAGGCGGCCGAGGTCGGCACCCCGGCGAGCCCCGGCCGCGACGCCCGCCAGTCGGCCGCGATGATCTCGCTGACGGGGAAGCCCCCCTCGGCATACTCCAGCGCGGGGGCGAGCAGGTCGGCCCAGCCCAGCGTCCCGAACTTCCGGCGGAGTTCGTCCCAGCCGTCCACGCAACCCGGGACGGACCAGCTCAGGGGGCCGGCCTCGGGGATCTGCGACAGGCCCCGGTCGCGGAAGACGGCCAGGTCGGCGCGGGCCGGCGACCGCCCGCTGGCGTTCAGGCCGTGGAGTTTCTTCGCCTTCGCGTCCCAGACGATCGCGAACAGGTCGCCGCCGATCCCGCACGACATGGGCTCGACGACCCCCAGCACCGCGTTCGCCGCGATGGCGGCGTCGACCGCGTTACCGCCCCGCATCAGGATCCGGACCGCCGTCGCCGTCGCCAGCGGCTGGCTCGTCGCCGCCATCCCCCCGCTCGCGACCACGGCCGAGCGCGTCTTCCGGATCGGCCCGCTCGGCCGGTCGTGGCCCGAGGCCGGCCGCAGCCGGGCCGCCGCGAACGAGGCGAGGCCGGCTCGGAGGAGGGTCCTGCGCGGGAGGTCGGCCATGCGGGCCTCCGGGGTGAGACGTGCCGATCCGCGCCCCGCCGCGCGAGGCGCGTCGACGAGCATACGCGGCGCGAGTGGGCTTCCGCCACGCCCCCGCCGTGGTACGATCCCGCGAGGCCGGACGGCGGGGCCGTCACCCTTCGTCGCGATGCCGGGAGGTCGACCATGGACGGATCGAAATCGGACGTCGAACCCCCGGGCCGCGGCCCGACGTCCCCGCCGGCCTGGGCCGCGACCCTCCGGCGCTGGACGGACTACTTGACGGTCGACGTCGGCGGCGGGCCGAGGCCCTGGACGTTCGCCGCGGTCATCAACTTCCAGAAAGCCGGGACGTTCCCGTTCCTGGGGATGTTGATGGCCTGGTACGGGCAGACGTCGACGGCGTCGTGGATCTACCTGGCCATGCACGGGAGCTACGGCCTAGTCTGGCTGATGAAGGACCTGGCCTTCCCCGACCCCGCCTGGCGACGCCGGATCACCATCCTGGGGGGCCTCAACGTCTTCTTCGGCCTGCTGGCCTGGTACTGGGCCTTCGGCTGGCTGCTGATCTCCGGGACCTCGCGGCCCGTCTACCCGCTGCCGGAACCGGCCTGGTTCTGCCTCGGCATCAGCCTGTGCCTGATCGGCTCGGCGATCATGACGGCGGCCGACGCCCAGAAGTTCTTCGTCCTCCGCGAGCGCAAAGGCCTCATCACCGACGGCATGTTCCGATACGTCCGCCATCCGAACTACCTGGGCGAGATGATGATCTACGGGAGCTTCGCCCTGATGGTGTGGCACTGGCTGCCGTTCGTCGTCCTGGCCTGCGTCTGGTCCCTGGTCTTCGCGACCAACATGGCCATGAAGGAGGCCAGACTGTCGCGACACCCCGGCTGGGCCGGCTACCGCCGCCGGACCTGGTGGCTGCTGCCGCCGATCGTGTGAGGGAGGACGTCAGAGGAACTCGATCCGGCCTTCGAGCTCCTCGGGGTCGTAGACTTCCCAAATCAGGACGAGACCGCGGATCATCTCGCCGATACCGCGCGAGTCCTTCTTGCAGTAGACGATCCCGGGGTGAGAGATATCCGAGGCGTGGATCGCGAGGAAATCCTCGTCCTGCGTGAAAAGGACGCGCCGCTCGGCCTGGATGAAGGCGGTCTGCTCGTCGTCGCTCGCCTCTCGGAGGCCGACTTCGGGCGTGGTGGTCACGTCGACGCCGCGGCGTCGGAGGCCGTCGGCCAGGGCGCGAGGACAGTTTTCATCCAGGTGGAAGCGGATCGTCCTGGGCATCGGCCGCCCTCCTGCGGGCCTTCTCCAGGATGGAGGGCCGGTCGGCCCGGAGTCGCTCCGCGAGGCGCTCGCCTTCGAGGATCTCCGCGTCGGTGCGGTCACGGTTCTCGAAGTAGTAGGCCAGGGCGGCGTGGACGTCCGAGAGCGTCAGACTGGGATGTGCGTCGACGATCTCATCGGGGCTCAGGCCCTGGCGCTCGTGCCAGACGGCGACGTCGGCCACGGTCACGCGGTGGCCGTCGATGCGCGGCTTGCCTCCCCGGACGCCGGGCGTCGCCACGATGCGGACGCGGTCGGGCGGCGGGGCGGTCGCGACATTCTGGATGTGCGATGACGTCGTATCCATGAGGTTCATCCTAACGGATGGTCACGCCGGGAGCATCCCCCGGATCGATTCCAGCGTGTCGGCCTCCTCGGCAGGCTTGTCGAGGCGCCAGCGGAGGATGCGGGGGAAGCGGACGGCGATGCCGGACTTGTGCCGCGGCGAGCGCTGGATGCCTTCGAAGGCCAGCTCGAAGACCAGCTCCGGCTTCACGGTGCGGACGGGGCCGAACTTCTCCACCATGTTGCGGCGGACGAAGGCGTCGACCCTGGCGATCTCGGCGTCGGTGAGGCCGGAATACGCCTTGGCGAACGGGACCAGCCGGCGGTCGTCGTCCCAGACGCTGAAGGTGTAGTCGGTGTAGAGGCTCGCCCGCTTGCCGCTGCCGCGCTGGGCGGCGGTCAGGACGGCGTCGACGGTGAACGGGTCGACCTTCCACTTCCACCAGTCGCCCCGCTTCCGGCCGACGTGGTACGGCGAGCCCCGCCGCTTCAGCATCAGCCCCTCGGACTGGTGCGAACGGGCCGCCAGCCGGGCGGCGGCCATCGCCTCCCACGAGTCGGCGACGACCGTCGGCGAGAGGATCAGCCGGCCCGGTCGGTCGACGCGGGCGACCAGCTCGGCGAGCCTCGCCCGCCGGGCCTCGAACGGCTCGGCGCGGAGGGCGCGGCCGTCGGACTCCAGCAGGTCGTAGGCGATCAGGACGACGGGGACCTCGGCCAGGATCGTCTTGCCGACGGTCTTCCGGCCGATCCGCCGCTGGAGCTGGGCGAACGGCAGCGGGGTGCCGTCGAGGTAGGGCAGGATCTCGCCGTCGATCGCCGTCCCTTCCGGCAGGGACGCCCCCAGGGTGGCGATCTCGGGGTAGCGGTCGGTGACCAGCTCCTCGCCGCGGGACCAGAGGAAGGTGTCGCCGCCGCGGCGGATGAGCTGGGACCGGATGCCGTCCCATTTCCACTCGGCGACCCAATCGTCGACCGACCCGAGCGCGGCGGGGTCGCCTTCCACGCCGTACGCCAGGCAGAAGGGATAGGGCCGGCTGTGGTCGGAGTCGGCGGAGTCGGCGGCGAGCAGGCGGCCGATGAACTCCGGCGTCGGCTCCCAGTCGCCCATCAGGCGGTGGGCCACGACGGTCGGGTCGACGCCGCCGGCCTTCCCCAGCGCCCGGGTGACGAGCTGCTGCGAGACCCCCACGCGGAAGCCGCCGCTGATGAGCTTGTTCCAGACGAACCGCTGGGGCCGGTCCATCGCCCGCCAGGCATCGAGCATCGCGAAGCGCTGGGCCTCCTCGTCGGCCCCTCGCAGCGGCAACAGGCGGTTCTCGACCCACTCGGCGAGCGGCAGGTCGGTGGAGTGTTCGGACGGCGGGAGCAGCAGGGCGACGGTCTCCGCCACGTCGCCCACGGCGTCGTAAGATTCCTGGAACAGCCAGTCGGGGACGCCGGCCTCGGCCGCGGCCCACTCGCGGATCTTCTTCGAGGGGACCACCTGCTTCGGCTTGCGGCCGATCAGGAAGTACACCGCCCACGCGGCGTCGGCCGGCGGGGCCTGCTCGAAGTATCGCGTCAGGGCCTCGACCTTCTCGCCCGTCCGGGTGGTCTCGTCGAGCGCGGCGTACAGCCGGGCGAAGTCCCTCATGCGGTCGTCCCCCCGGCGTCGACTTCCTGGGCCTCGGCCTCTTCCATCGCCTCGGCCTCGGCGCGGTCCTGGGCGTCCCCCTCGCCCTCGTAGCGGGTGGCGAGGGCCTCGGCGGCGATCCCCCGCTCACGCAGGTATCGGACCACGACCGCCGTGTAGCCGTGCGTGACCAGGACCCGGCTCGCCCCCGTGGACTCGATGGAGCCCAGCAGGCCGGGCCAGTCGACGTGGTCCGAGAGGACGAACCCGCGATCCAGGGCCTTCCGCCGCCGCGTCCCCCGGATGGTCATCCAGCCCGAGGCGATCCCGGTGGAGAGGGGCGCGAACTTGCGGGCCCAGGGCGTGCCGTGGGCCGACGGCGGCGCGACGATCATCGCCCCGGCCCAGCCCTTGCCCTTCATCGCCGCGCCGGCGTAGGACGTCGGCGGCAGGGCGACGCCCCCCTCGCGATAGGCGCGGTTGAGCTTCTCGACAGCCCCGTGGGTGTAGATCGGGCCGATGGACGGGTCGAGCCCGGAGAGGAGCCGTTGCGACTTCCCCAGCGCGTAGCCGAGCAGCAGGCTGGCCTTGCCGGCGTCGCGGTTGGCCCGCCACCAGGCGTTGATCTCGTCGAAGACGGCCGCCTGCGACGGCCATCGGTAGATGGGCAGGCCGAAGGTGGACTCGGTCACGAAGACGTCGCACCGCACCGGCTCGAACGGCGTGCAGGTGGCGTCGGGCTCGACCTTGTAGTCGCCCGAGACGACCCACACCCGGCCCCGGTGCTCCAGCCGCACCTGCGCCGAGCCCAGGATGTGCCCCGCCGGATGCAGCGACACCCGCACCCCGTTGACGTCCAGCGGCGACCCGTAAGGCAGGGCGTCGATCACCGCCTCCCGCCCCATCCGGACGCGCAGGACCCGTTCCCCCTCCTCGGAGCCCAGATAGCGACCGCACCCCCAGCAGGCATGATCCGCGTGGGCGTGCGTCACCACGGCCTGGGGCACGGGCTTCCAGGGGTCGACGTGGAAGTCCCCCGCCTCGCAGTAGAGGCCCGCGTCGGTCGGCTTCAGCAGGTCGTCGGCGTTCATCGACCCATTGTAGGGGTGGGTCGACAAATGGCCAGGGGTGATTCAGCCGCGGCCGTTGGTGGCGGCCGGCGCGGGGCGACGTCGCGGGGGGCGCGTGGTCGGGATGGCGAGGCCGAAGGCGTCGGCGCGGGCGCGCTCGCCGGACGAGCCGGAGCGGGGGCCGGGGAAGGCGGCCCGGATGCTGGGGCGGTTGTAGTGGAGGCAGCGGCCGTAGAAGCTGTCGATGACCTGGCCCTCCTCGGGGCGGTGGAAGGCGATGACCTCGACGATCTCCTCCCAGGCCAAGCAGCGGACGTCGACGCGCCGGCAGGTCGGCTCGAACCAGTCGCGGAACCAGCCGTCGCGCTCGCCGGCGTAGTCCTCGACGCGGCGGCGGACCTTGCGGCGGATGGCCTCGGGCGCGGCGTCCCAGGCGAAGACGCCGTCATCGATCCGGGCCTGGGGGGCGAGGATCAGCAGCGTCAGGTCGTCCATCGACTCGGGCTGGCGTTCGGCGCGGCGGAGGATCTCGGCCATGCAGGCCACGGTGCGGGCGGCCTGGTCGTAGTACGGGGCGTTCTTCACGCCGGTCGAGAGCCGGGCGTAGAGCTTGGCCTCGATCACCACGAGCTGCGTGGCGTCGGGCTGGAGCGCCAGGCCGGCCGTGCCGGGGTCGCCCACGGTGAAGTGGCCCAGCACCGCGTCGGCGTGCGAGCGGGCCTCGGCCAGCCGGTCGCCCCGGTAGCGCGGGAGGAACGCGGACGGTAGCCAGGGCTCGGAGAACCAGCGGGCGCCGGGCCGCGGCGAGAGCGGGTAGCGGTCGCCGCCGTGCCGGGTGAACCAGTCGAGGACCAGGCGCAGCAGCCAGCCCTCGTTGAAGAGGATCGACGGCGGGAAGACCGGGCGGCCGGTCTCGCACGCCTCCAGCATGGCCTTGATGCGCTCCGTGATCATCGCGTCGGCCCGGCCGGCCCTCCCTCGCCCTGGTCCATCCTCGCCCGATCCTGCTTAAGCATTCTACCGCGATCGGGGAGCGGGGAAGATCTGTATCTCTGTCGATCCCTGGATATTCCGGGGCCGGGCATGGATGGATCAGGGCTGGCGCGCGGTGAAGGTCTGGTCGGCCTTCACGTCCCGGAGCGTCGAGGTCTGGCCGCCGGGCCAGGCGATCTCGACCCGCTCGACGATCGCGGCGGGGCCGAGGCCGAAGTGGAGGTCGAGGGCGTTTTGCGACTGGTGGGTCGAGCCGCTGCGGACTTCCCGAAGCTGCGACTTGCCGCCGGCCGTGATGGTGGCGCGGGCGTTGATCGCCGGGCCGCCGGCCTTGTCCAGCAGGCGGAGCTTCAGCCAACGGCCGGCGCGGGGTGTGTCGTTGCGGAGGAGGAGCGGCGGCGAGTCCATCGCGGTGACGAGCAGGTCGAGGTCGCCGTCGTCGTCGTAGTCGCCGACGGCCAGGCCGCGGGCGGACGCGGCGACCTGGAAGCCGGGGCCGGCCTCGCGGGAGACGTCCGTCAGCTTGCCGCCGTCGTTGCGGAGCAGGAACGGGAGCTGGCGGTAGGTCTCGGCCAGTTCGGGCGACTGGTCGACCTGGGGATAGATGTGGCCGTTGACGATGGTCACGTCCACGTCGGCGTCGTGGTCGTAGTCGAAGAAGGCGCAGCCCCACTTCAGGGCGCGGTAGGTGATGGCCTTCAGGCCGGCGGGGACGGCGACGTCCTGGAAGGCCAGGTCGCCCTCGTTGCGGTAGAGGGTGGCCGTGTCCTGGGCGAACGTGGTGACGAGGACGTCCTGGCGCAGGTCGCCGTCGAAGTCGGCGGCGTCGACGCCCATGTCGGCCTGGGCGACGCCGTTGCCGTTGACGCCGATGCCGCTCCAGGTGCCGACCTCGGTGAACGTCCCGCGGCCGTCGTTGCGGTAGAGGAAGTTGGGGTTGGAGTCGTTGGCGACGAAGACGTCGACGTCGCCGTCGCCGTCTAGGTCGGAGGCCAGCACGCCCAGGCCGTAGGACTCGGCCGTGTCGGTCATGCCGACCTCGTCGGTGGCGTCGGAGAACGTGCCGTCGCCGTGGTTGCGATAGAAGTGGTCCCGGCCGCCCCGGAGGCCGAACGGGCCGACGAGCACCTTGACCATGTCGCGCCACATCGTCGTCCGCCGGGCGGCGAGGACCTCGTCCATCGTGCAGTCGATGTAGTTGGCGACGTACAGGTCGAGGTCGCCGTCGCCGTCGGCGTCGAAGAAGGCGGACCCTGCGCCCCAGCCGGGGTCGGCGACGCCGGCCTTCTCGGCGACCTCCTCGAACGTGCCGTCGCCCCGGTTGCGATACAGGCGGTTGGGGCCGAAGTTGGTGACGTACAGGTCGACGCGGCCGTCGCCGTCGTAGTCGGCCACGGAGACGCCGCAGCCCCACGAGTCGTCCCCCACGCCGGCCTCCTCCGTCACGTCCTCGAAGGTCCCATCGCCCTTGTTGCGATACAGGGCGTTGCGGCCCTTGAGCCGGACCTGCGAGGGATCCTCGTCGAGCGCCCAGGCGTTGACGAGGTAAACGTCCAGCCGGCCGTCGCCGTCATAGTCGACGAACGCGCAGCCGGTCCCGGTCGACTCCAGGATGTGGTCCTTGTCCGGCCCGCCGCTGACGAGGACCGTGGTCAACCCGGCCTCCTTCGCGACCTCCACGAACCGGGGCGTCGGCGGGCCGGGCGGTGGCGCGGGGGCCTCGGCCTTCGGGGCGGGCGGCGACGGAGGGGTGGACTCCCCGCAGCCGAGGCAGGCGAGCGACAGGGCGAGCAGACGGGGGAGGCGCACGTCGGCGGATCCTCGGGCGAGGGGATTGAGAGGGCGGACTCGGCGCCGCCGCGCGGGACGCGTGGCGGTGGGAGAGGGTCGACGTTGCGTGGGGGCGGCGCGAAGACCGAACAGGCCGATGACGACGGCCTTCTCTCCTTGAGGGAGAAGGTGGCCCGCAGGGCCGGATGAGGAGTGGCATGACGGGGGGCCGTCGGACTTCACAAGCCCTCGCCTGGATGAGAGAGCGACGGCGGTCGACCCCTCATCCGGCCTTCGGTCACCTTCTCCCTCAAGGGGGCTCTGTCGAAAACATCCGGGAGGCGAGCGATGAACGGCCTTCCCCCCTCGCGGGGGAAGGTGGCCCGGAGGGCCGGATGAGGGGGACGACGCGCCGGACGGCCGTCGGATCTCGCGACGGCCGGCATGGGCGGGCCTTTGGGCTCCGAAGGCCCTCGTGCTCCGCGTCCCCCTCATCTGACGCCTTCGGCGTCTGTCTTCCCCCGCGAGGGGGGAAGACCCTCTGCGACCCGCATCGGCATGTTTTCGACGCAGCACCTCAAGGGGAGAAGGCCGTCGTCATCGCATCGCTCGGACGTTCTCGGGGCGCCTCACTCCGGCGCGACGGCGGCCTCGAACGCCTTGTTCAGCTCCGTCCCCAGGGCGGCGAGGTCGGCCTTCTCGTCGGCGCGGGCGATCTTGGCAGCGACGTCGAGGAGGGCCTTCTTCTCGCGGTTCGTGACCCAGATGTAGTCGTCCTTGGTCTCGGCGTCGGTGTTGTGCGTGTGGCCGGCCTTGGCGAGGCGCTGGCGGATGGCCTGGATGGCCTTGTCGCCCTCGTTGGCGACGTTCGTGACCTCGGCCGCGGCGGCCTCCAGGTGGGCGACGCGGTGCGCGGCGTCCTTGGCGGCGGCCTTCAGGTGCTCCTGCGCCGCCATCTCGTAGCCGATGAGGATGCTCTTCACCAACTCATCCTCGGTCGCCTCGATCTCGATGATCGCCGTGGCCAGGTGCTCGTAGGTCGTCGCCGCGGCCTTCGAGGCGGCCCCGTGGCCTTTGGGGTCGGCCGGTTGCTGCGAGCGGGCCGCCTGATAGCCGATGAACAGGGTGCCGACGACCGCGACGGGGAGCAGGGAACGCATGGGGAGGCTCCGTAAGATGATGCGGATTCGGTGTCGGGGAGACGGGACGTCTTTCGCACGATCGGCCCGGACGGGCCGCGTCTTCACGTTGTATGCCGCCCCGACGCCCGTGTCCAGGAGGCCGAGGGGTTCGGTCAGGCGTCGAGGAAGTCGGCCTGGGCGTCCCGGATGTCCGCGGCCAGGCGCTCGGGCTCGACGGTGACGGCGCGGCCTTCGGGCGTGGGGGGGACGGCGACCTTCCGCCCGTCACGCACCATGCCCGGGGTCCACTTCTCCAGCCAGTCGTCCATCGCGATCGCCCTGGGGCGGCATCCGGCCCACTCGCCGATGCAGAGGGCCTGCACGAACGCCGCGGCCGGCCAGACCGGGACCAGTTCGCGCCCGGCGTCGTCGGCCAGCAACTTCCAGCCGTCGCCGTCGCCGAGGCTCCAGATTTCGCCCCAATCGGCGACCCTCCGGACGAAATGGCTGTAGCGATCCGGCCCCGACAGCTTGAAGACGGCGGCGATTTCCTTCCCGTTCGCGACGTAACTCATGGCCTTCCCCCGGCGTGTTCCGGTCGGACCGCGGCCATGCTCGCGCGGAGGCGTCGCGCCGTCAAGGGGGGGCTATCGCAAAACCCGAGCCGTGCGTTACCCTGATCCGGCGGGAGCGACGTCGCGAGGGTCGGGCGGACGAAGGAGCCGGCGGCGGCATGTGCGGGATCGCGGGGTTCGTCAACGGCGGCGGGCGCGAGGCCGACCGCGCCATCATCGAGGCCATGACCGCCACGCTCGCCCACCGCGGGCCCGACGGCGACGGGATCCACGTCCTCGGCCCCGTCGCGCTCGGCCACCGGCGGCTCTCCATCATCGACGTCGAAGGCGGGGCCCAGCCGCTCGCCAACGAGGACGATTCGATCTGGATCGTCTACAACGGCGAACTCTACAACGAGCCCGACCTCAAGCCGGCCCTCGAAGCCAAGGGCCACCGCTACCGCACCCGATGCGATACCGAGACCCTCGTCCACCAGTACGAGGAGGACGGCGAGGCGTTCGTCGAGCGGCTCAACGGCATGTTCGCCCTGGCGATCTGGGACGGCCCCCGGCGCCGCCTGGTCCTGGCCCGCGACCGCATGGGCCAGAAGCCGCTCTACTACGCCGAACTCCCCGGCGGCGGCCTGGCGTTCGCCTCCGAGCCCAAGGCCCTGCTCCAGCACCCCGACGTCCCCCGCGACCTCGACCCCGACGGCCTCGCCCGCTACCTGTTCTATGAATACGTGCCCGCGCCTTACTCCATCTGGCGGGGCGTCCGCAAGCTCCCGCGCGGCCACGTCCTGACCTGGGACGACGGCCGCGTACGCGTCTCTCGGTATTTCCCCCAACCCGGCGACCCTCGGGATCCGGTCCCGCCGACCTTCACGGCGGCCGCCGACTGGTTCTGGATGTCGCTCCGGGGGGCGGTCGCTCGACACCTTCGCTCCGACGTCCCCCTGGGGGTCTTCCTCTCCGGCGGCGTCGACTCGTCGAGCATCGCCGCGGCCGTCTGCGAGACCCTACCACCGGAGAGGGTCCACACATTCTCCATCGGCTTCGAGGACCCCAGCTTCGACGAGAGCGCCCACGCGCGGGCCGTCGCCGAGTTCCTGGGGACCGACCACCACGAGCGCACCTTCTCCGCCGAGAGCGTGATGGAACTGCTGCCGCAGGTCGCCGGCTGGCTCGACGAGCCGTTCGGCGACGCCTCCATCCTGCCGACGCACCTCCTCAGCCGGTTCGCCCGCGAGCACGTCACCGTGGCCCTGGGCGGCGACGGGGCGGACGAATTGATCGCCGGCTATCCCACGTTCGAGGCCGAGCGCGCCGCCCGGATCTATCGCGGCCTCCCCCGCCCCGCTCGCGCGCTGGCCGAGGCGGTCGCGGGCCGGCTGCCGGTCGACCACCGCAACTTCTCGTTCGACTTCAAGCTCAAGCAGTTCCTCCGCGGCGCCGCCGAGCCCCCCGCCCTCGCCCACCAGCGCTGGCTGGGCTCGTTCTCCGGCCCCGAACTGGCCCGGCTGTTCGTCCATACGCCGTTGGACGTCGAGGCCGAGCACGCCGCCCTCGCCGACCGCCTCGCCGCCGAGATCCCCGGCGACCCGCTCGGCCGCTCGTTGGAGCTGTACCAGGAGACGTATCTCCCCGAGGACATCCTCACGAAGGTCGACCGCGCCAGCATGGCCTGCGGCCTGGAAGTCCGCGCCCCGTTCCTCGACGCCGTCCTGGTCGACGAGGTCCGGTCGCTGCCGTCGAATTACAAGTACGGCAAGGGGACCACCAAGCGCCTGCTCAAGCGAGCCGTCTCCGACAGGCTGCCGGCCTCGATCCTGGAGCGGCCCAAGAAGGGCTTCGGCATCCCCGTCGCCCGCTGGCTCCGCGGCCCGCTCGCCCCCCTGCTCGACCGCCTCCTGGCCCCCGACCGCCTGCGCTCGCAGGGCCTCTTCCGCCCCGAGGAGGTCGCCCGCCGGATCCGCGAGCACCGCGACGGCGTCCGCGACCACCGCAAGCCGCTCTGGACGTTGCTGATGTTCCAACTCTGGTATGAACGGTGGGTTGAAGGATGAGGCCGATCGGGAGATGGACGGTCGCGATTCGCCCGCTCCTGGATCATCGCCGCCTTCGGAGACCTACGGCGGTCGAGATGACGGCCATCGCGCTCGTCGTCGGCTGGTTCACCTGGTTCATTTTCTATCTCGGCGACGCGCCGCCGTCCGGCGACCGGGTCCCGAAGCAGCCGCCCGACGAGTCGAGACGCCTTCGCCACCCCTCGGGCTTCTCGTTCGTGGCCCCGCCCCACTGGAACCTCGACGCTTTCGACGACGACTCGATCCGCATGTCGCCCGCCTACGTCGACGTCGCGGTGAGGCGTGCCACGGCCATCCTGGAGGTCTCTCGGCTGGGGGCCGAACGACCAACCGCGACGGAGGCGCTGAGCCGCGTCGTCTTCCTCGGAGACGAGGCTTTCGAAAAGATGGAGGTGTGTCGCAAGTCGTCGTTCGACGATCCGGCCTGGTCTCACTATGACTTGTACGTCCATCATGGTGATAACTGGTATTACGTGGGCTACGGAGTCGCCGAAGAACGGCCCGTATTGCCGGTCGAGATGAGGTCGTATCTGGAAACCCTGCGTTGGGAATGAGGACGGGAAAGGTGATGCTCGCGGGACGACGCCTCAATCCTTGGGCGTCGACCGGATATCGCAATACCAGTGATCAAGGAACAGGATGAGGATCCTCGTCGTCTCCGACCTCCACGGCAACCGCGCGGCCATCGAGGCCGTCGCCGAGCCGCACGACGTCTGCTTCTGCCTCGGCGACCTGGTCGACTACGGCCCAGAGCCCGCCGCGTGCATCCGATGGGCCATGGCCAACGCCCACTACGCCGTGCGCGGGAACCACGACCACGGCGTCGCCCAGGAGGTCCCCGTCACCGGCGACGCGGGCTTCCGCTACCTCACCCGCGTCACCCGGCCCGACATGTGGGAGGCCCTCGACGCCGAGGAGCGCACGTACCTGCTGCAACTCCCCGTCACGCAGCGGGTGACGATCGGCGACGTCCGGTTCCTCCTCGTCCACGCCACCCCCCGAGACCCGCTGGACGAATACCTCCTCCGCGACGAGGCCGCCTGGGCCCGTCGGCTGGAGTCCGTCGACGCCGACGTCGTCTGCGTGGGCCACTCGCACATGCAGTTCAAGCTCAGGGTCGGCGACAAGACCGTGCTCAACCCCGGCAGCGTCGGCCTCCCCCGCGACGGCGACCCCCGCGTCGCCTACGCCGTCATCGAGGACGGCCGGATCGAGCTGAAGCGCGTCCCCTACCCCGTCGAGGAGACCGTGGCGTCGATCCAGTCCGCCCCCTGGCCCGACCGGGCGAAGGCGATGCTGACCCACGTCGTCCGCAACGGCCGGCTGCCCCAGCCGGCGAGCTTCGCGGAGCCGTCGGCGACCGCCGACGGCGAGGGCTGATCGTCGCCCCGCCGCCCCCTTGTGCGGCCCTGTCGCGCCCCATACGATCGCGCCGTCGCGGGGCGGCGATCCCCGCACGAACCAGATATCTCGAAGCGACGGGGCTACCGATGAGCGACGCGCGGCAAGACTTCTCGCGGACCGGCATCTTCAAGGCGTTCGTCCTGCCGGCGGCCCTCGTCTTCCTCATCCCCGTCGTCTCGCTCCTCTTCTTCCGTCACGCCCAGGGCCGATTCGACGCCCAAACTCTCGAATCGATCCGGCAAGAGATCCAGGCGGACGAGGCGCTCTCCCCCGAACAGCGGGCGAAGGCGATCGAGCACTTCGCCGCGCATCCGTACTCCGAGATGATCCAGAGCGAGCCGTTCGCCTCCCAGGCCGACTCGACGATCCGGTTTTACTACGCCACGTTCCGCTGGATGATCCGGCTCGCGGTCGCGTCGATCGTCGCCGGGGCGGCGGTGTTCGCGCTGGCGGCCGTCTTCCTGCTGCTCTCGCGGCGTTCGCAGCGGGCCCAGTACTTGAGCCTGGCGTCCGGCTGGCAGGTCCTCCGGCTCTTCGGGGCGTTCCAGGTGGTGGCCCAGGGGGCCATGGTCCTCGCGCTGTCGTTCTGGGTCACGGCGCTCTGGTTCCACGTCTATTCCCTCAAGCTGATCGTCATCGCCGGCGTGCTGGCGGTCGGCGGGGCTTTCGCCGTCCTCAAGGCGATCTTCCAGAGGCCGTCCGTCGATTTCCACGTCGACGGCAAGGTCGTGGACCCGGGCGGCTCCCCCCGCCTCTGGCGGGACCTCCAGGCGATCTGCGACAAGGTCGGCACCAGGAGGCCCGACAACGTCGTCATCGGGGTCGACGACAACTTCTTCGTGACCGAGGCCCCGGTCCACGTCGACGGCGCGGTCTGCCGGGGCCGCACCCTGTTCGCGAGCCTCGGCCTTTTGAAGCAGATGTCCGGCGCGGAGGCCGACGCCGTCCTGGCGCACGAGATGGCCCACTTCAGCGGCGACGACACGCTGTACTCCCGCAAGACCGCCCCCCTGCTCGCCCGGTTCGACAACTACCTGGCCGCGCTGGAGAACAACCCCGTGGCCGCGCCGGTCTTCGCCTTCATGCGCGGCTTCCGCGCCCTGTTCGAACTGGCCCGGGGCGAGCAGAGCCGGGACCGGGAGTTCCGCGCCGATCGCATCGCGGCCGAGGCCACCTCGCCCCGCGACGCGGCGTCGGCCCTGCTGCGGGTCACGGCCTACTCGGACTTCCGGTCCAAGATCCAGCAGGACCTCTTCGGCCGGGAACGGGCCCTGGAGGTCGCCGACGTCTCCGCGCGGCTGGAGGCCGGGTTCCACGAGCACGCCCGGGGGTTCGCCTCCAAACCGGACCTGGAGCAGCTCTCGACGTCCCACCCGTTCGACAGCCACCCGACGCTGGCCCGGCGGCTGGAGGCCCTGGGCGTCCCCCTCCAGTCGGGCGACGTCCCCGCGATGCTCGCCGAGCCCGGCGACGGTCGCTGGTACGCCGCGATCGACGACGCCGAGGAGGTCGAGCGCGGGATGTGGGCGGAGTTCGAGCGGGCCTTCCGCGACCTGCACGAGGGGACGCTCCCCTACCGCCTCCTCCCCGAGACCGACGAGGAGCGCGAGATCGTGACCCGGTCGTTCCCGGACGTCGTCTTCGAAGGCAAGAAGGGCCCGATGACCCTCCGCTGCGACGCCGTCCAGTTCGCCGACTGGCCCACCCCGATCGCCTTCTCCGAGGTCCTCGGCCTCAGCCTCGACGGCCACGACCTGGTCATCAGCTACAATCGGCACGGGGCCAAGACGACCTCCATCCCGACCAAGGGGTTCGGCGCCCGCCAGGCCGAGGCGATCCAGGCCGTCGGGGCCTACTACGGCCGCTACCTGGCCGCCGCCTCCCACCGCGACGAGAAGCAGGCCGAGGCCGACCCCGAGCCGGTGTGACGCCCGGCCGACGTCGACCGGCCCCCGCGGCGTCGCGGGGCGAGTCGCCCCGGCGGGTGCAAGGCCGAGACGCCCGAGCGGCCGGAGAAGCGGTCCGATCGCGCGGGCATTTGCGAGGAAACGGGGAGGACGGCGGTTGACGAATCGCGGGGTCGGCTTTACACTCTTACTTTCCTGCGTGATGGGCGAGCTGGCGGGACGGACCCGCCGTCGGATCAGCCGGGTTCTTGGAAGGACGTGATTTCGGTGGCGGGCATCAGCAACGAACGCATTCGGATCCGGATGGAGGCGTACGACCATACCATCCTGGACCAGTCGGCCAAGGACATCGTCGACACGGCGAAGCGGACCGAGGCGATCGTCCACGGGCCGATCCCCCTGCCCACGCGGATCGAGCGCTACACCGTGCTCCGCAGCCCGCACATCGATAAGAAGTCGCGGGAGCAGTTCGAGATCCGGACGCACAAGCGCCTGATCGACATCGTGCAGCCGACGAACAAGACCATCGACGCCTTGAACAAGCTGAGCCTGCCCGCCGGGGTGGACATCAAGATCAAGGCTTCGCAGTCGGGCTCCTGAGCCCGATAATCGCGAGAACGGGAAACACGAGACTTGCAAGCCCCGGCGTCGGCTGTTAGAGTCGTCGCCTTGGGTGTTATTGGCTTCCCGGACCGCGCACGATTGGTGCGTGTACGTCCGGACGCGTCGGACGCCTCAATCGGCCTTCGGCCGAGAGACAGCCCCGACGCCGGGAGATGGGATCGCCGAATAGCCTGGCCGCGACCCCCCGCCGAAGCCCGCCCCCCACCCCAGGTTGATTGGAACACGCCTCGCCGCGAGGCCCGCCGGCGTCCCGGTCCCCCGGGTCATCCCGGCATCGGCCGGCGGTAGCGCCGCCACCGGTTGCACACGGAGTTCGACGATGCGAGTGGGACTGCTGGGACGGAAGGTGGGGATGACCCAGATCTTCCAGGAAGACGGCACTGCCGTGCCGATCACGGTTCTCGAATGCGGCCCCTGCACCGTCCTGCAGGTGCGCACCGACGAGGTCGACGGCTACCACGCGGTCCAGCTCGGGTTCGACGACAAGAAGCGGAAGAACGCCACGCAGGCGGAGCGGGGCCACGCCAAGAAGGTCGACGCCGAGCCCAAGCGGTACGTCCGCGAGATCCGCCAGGAGGGCCCGGTCGAGGTCCAGCCGGGCACCAAGCTGACGGTCGAGGTGTTCAGCGAGATCAAGAACGTCGACGTCACCGGGACCAGCAAGGGCCGCGGGTTCTCGGGCGTCATCAAGCGGCACGGCTTCCGCGGCCTGCGGGCGACGCACGGCGTCAAGCGTATGCACCGCCATCCCGGCTCCTCCGGCCCCAGCGCCGACCCGTCGCGGACCCGCAAGGGGATCCGCAAGCCCGGCCAGTTCGGCAACGCCCAGGTGACGGTGCGGAACCTCGAGATCGTCCGGGTCGACCCGGCCAACAACCTGTTGCTGCTCCGCGGCGCCGTCCCCGGCCCCAACGGCGGCTACCTGACCGTCCGTCAGACGAACAAGGCCTGAGTCGGGTTCGCGGACCCTCGGAGATGGAAGCGATCGCCATGCTGACGATTCCCGTGTACAACCCCGACGGCGCCAAGGTGGGCGAGGAGCAGGTCGACCCCGCCGCGTTCGGCGGCGAGGTCAACAAGCAGCTCCTGCACGACGTCGTCCTGATGCACCTGGCCGCCCGCCGGGTCGGGACGGTGAACACCCGGGGCCGTTCCGACGTCGCCGGGTCGGGCAAGAAGCTGTTCCGCCAGAAGGGGACGGGCAACGCCCGCGCCGGCGCCAAGCGGACCAACAAGCGGAAGGGCGGCGGCGTCGCCTTCGCCCGCCGCAACCGCGACTACCGCTACTCGATCCCCAAGCGCGCCGTCCGCGCCGCGATCAAGATGGCCCTGCTGTCCAAGCTCCAGGACAACCAGGTCGTCGTGCTCGACGGGCTGAAGCTCGACGCCCCCAAGACCCAGGTCGTCGCGAAGGCCCTGAAGGCCATCCGCCGGCCGGACATCACCGAGGCCGAGTCGGCCGAGGCCGTGGGCGAGACCAAGGCCGCCGCCTCCCGCCGGACGCTCGAAGGCCGGACCATCCTCCTCGGCCTCCCCGCCGCCGACCCGACCCTCTTCCGCAGCGCCCGGAACATCGAGGGGGTGCAGGTGGCCCCGGTCGCCGAGTTCAACACCTACGACGTGCTCAAGCAGCGCTACCTGGTGCTGACCCGGGAGGCGCTGGCCGCCCTGATCGAGCGCGTGAAGACCCAGCCGGCGCGCCGCGCCGTGGAGGCCTGATCCCATGGTTACGCTCCGCCGCGCCCCGGCCTACAGCCGCAAGGGCCCCCCGCTCGACCCCCACCAGGTGGTCGTCCGGCCGCTGATCACCGAGAAGGCGACCCACCTCTCGGAGCGGCACAACGCCTACACCTTCGAGGTCAACCCGCTGGCCGGGAAGACCGAGATCAAGGCGGCCGTCGAGGCGCTGTTCAACGTCAAGGTCCGCGACGTCCGGACGCAGAACCGCCAGGGCAAGCTCCGCCGGGTCCGCCTCCAGCAGGGCCGCACCCGGAGCTGGAAGAAGGCCATCGTGGCGCTCCACGACGACTACCGGATCGATTTCTATTGACGACCTGAGCCGCGCCGAGCCGTGAGGATGGGACGCGGCGGGCCCCGGGCCCGCCCCCCGGGACCGATCACCGAGAGCAGACGGGGCGACGCCGGCCGCCGGGGCGCCCGCAGAGGGATGAAGCGATGGGCATCCGCTACTACAAGCCGACCAGTCCGGGCCGCCGCAACGCGTCGGTCAGCGACTTCTCGGAGCTGACGGACAAGAACAAGAAGCCGGAGAAGTCGCTCACCGAGCCGCTGAAGAAGACCGGCGGGCGGAACAACCAGGGCTTCAT
>Ga0209958_1000848_pt1 | contig 34640 bp, 25 predicted proteins | sample ThiBio_inoc_plan_FD_183942 | JGI IMG/M metagenome (GOLD analysis project Ga0209958, IMG submission 183942) | Wastewater bioreactor microbial communities from Cape Town, South Africa - Thiocy_inoc_plan (SPAdes) | ecosystem: Engineered > Bioremediation > Thiocyanate > Unclassified | place: South...
GGCACGACGTGCTTTCGCTTCACCAACCGCCATACGTTTCGAGATATCTTTGATATCTTTAACATTTAAGCCAAGGTCTTTTTCGATATCGGCAATCTTTTGCTGGAATGCCAACACGTCAGGACGCACTTTTTCTAAGTGTGCTTTGGTTTCAGCCGGTGCTTTCGAGATTTGTTCATCTAACCAAGCTGGATTTGACTCTTGCTCAGGGAAGGTGGTACGGAACTGATTACGGTCCATACGGCCACGACGTACCGCATAACGCATAATTTCACGTTCATTCGAACGAATTTGCTCATGCGTACCACGAATCATTTCTGAAATGATGTCAAATAAACGTGGTGTGAATTTGAACATCATGAACACAGCTGCAAGCGCTTCAAGTGCTGCTTTCGCTTCATCGCTATTGCGGCCATGTTTCGCTACAACAGCTTTAGTTTCATTCCAAGCTGCTTCTAATTCAGAGAAACGAACTTTGGCAACTTCAGGATCTGGACCAGAATCGCCTTCAGAATCATCATCGCCTTCAGACTCTTCTTCTTCGTCATCATCATCAAGTTTAACGTCTTTGGTTTTCGCAGAAGAATCTGTCTCTTCTTCTTCGAGCTCAGTTTCTTCTTCAAGAACTTCAGGAATTTCTTCGTCAGTTTCTGGGTCTAAATAGCCCGAGAGAATATCGGCAAGACGACGCTCGCCAGTTAAAAAGTCATTATATTCTTGTAAAACAACTTCAACAGCATTTGGCCAGTAAGCAATCGAGTGTAAAACGTCACGAATACCTTCTTCGATGCGTTTTGCAATGCTAATTTCGCCTTCACGTGTAAGAAGTTCAACCGTACCCATTTCACGCATATACATACGGACAGGGTCTGTGGTACGACCAGGCTCACTTTCAACCGATGCTAATACGGCAGCAGCTTCTTCTTCAGCAACCTCATCGGCAGCTTCAGTTGATTCACCAAACATGGTGTCGTCAGTTTCTGGCGCACGTTCATGCACAGGAATACCAACGTCTTGAAGCATCTGAATAATGTCTTCAATCTGCTCACTTTCCGTAATTGAGTCTGGTAGATGATCGTTAACCTCAGCGTAAGTTAAATAACCTTGCTCTTTGCCTCGGCTAATCAGAGCCGCTACTTGCGAAGTAGGGGAATTCATATCGCTCATCTTTGCTTACTCTTTTGTTGAATCTGGGGCGGTGAAAAACCGTGCATGATAGCACAATTCACGTCGAATGTTTTGGATTTGATCCAGTTGCTTTAAATAAAAAATAGTTTTGATTTCACGTTCGTTCCTTGAATATGGGGTTAAGTCACAATTTTTCAAGCGATATATCCTGATTAAAGCGGTTTTTTAATTGCATTGTTGTTTGGATTATAAATACACAAAAAAACCGATGAAAAAAAGTACAAATCATCATTTTATAGTAAAAAAAACAAATAAAACTTGACAAGGTAGGCCAAGACCGATAAATAGCGCCTAGGCCCATTTATATTTTTTCATTAGAGGTACTTAGTGTCTTCTACAGATTTTGAATTAGATGATGATAACTATGGTGAAGATGATGCAGGTTTTGATGAGTCATCTGGAAAAATCAGCGCCAAAGAATCATTAGAAAAGCGCCGATTGATCGATGATCTCTTGGCCCAACGTCGTTTAGAGCGAGAACTTAAAGATTTTGATTATGATTTCGACGACGATGACCTTGACGACGAAGACTAAGCGAAATAGCTAAGACTTTATGCCCGAAAATGGTATGCTGTTGCCGATGTATTTTTAAAGTTGGATGAAAGAATGAGCACGTTAGATTTAGACTTATTGAGTAACTATCTTGACGGCGATCAAAACGAATATGGTCTAGATTTTGCAGCGACTCATGGCTTTTTATGTGCGATTGCAGTTGGTCCACAATTCGATCGTTGGTTAGATGAACTTTTTGAGAGCAATCAAAAGAAAGTTCCAAGTGAAATCATTGAACAAATCAAAGCTTGGTTAGAATCAATTCGTCAAGACTTGGCCAATGAAAATGGAATCGAATTTCCATTTGAAATTGAAGAAGCGGATGTGGATTCAAGCTTAGGTGATTGGAGTGTTGGTTTCGTTGATGCCATGTTCCTCAATGAGGATGCATGGTTTGCACCTGAGTTTGAAGAGCAGTTGGTTGATTTAACCTTGCCAATCATGGTGTTTAGCGGTATTGATGAAGAAGATCCACAGATGGAATCTTTCCGCCGTAATGGTCAGTTAATGGATGAATTGGCTGAAGAAATTCCTGATAATCTAAATGAAATTTATCTCATGTACCATACGCCTGCGTAAGGGCATATCTGATACTGCGGTCTTCGTGGTTGATGAATGATCATAAAATACTAAAAACGCCTCTAGAAGGCGTTTTTTTATTGCTGCGTGTTAAGGCTTTTGGATTTTAAGTGTTTAAAGAGCAAGATTTAAAAATGAGCGAAAAGCAGACTCAGCCCTAAAGCACTCAAGATACCGCCAATGATGCGATTGATAATGACTTGTCGCGCAAGGATTTTATTGCGAATGAAAGGAGCGGAACAAAAAAGTGCCACGAGGCAAAACCAAGCCAAATGGCTACCAGAAATAAATACACCATAGCCGATTAATGTGTGCAGAGGGTTGCTGTTGGTCATGACTTGAGAATAGATACTCATAACAAAAAGCGTAGTTTTGGGATTGAGACTATTGGTGAGAAAACCATGTCTGATGGCCTGCCAGCGTGTGATTTGATTGCTGTTTTCATCAAACAGAATTGGGGCTTGGGTAAAGGTTTTGTAGCCAATATAGATCAAATAAGCTGCGCCAATATATTGAATCAGTTGAATTAAGCTGGGAAGGTGTTGTTGTAAAATGCCAAGTCCAATCAAGCTATAGCTGATGTGTACCCAGACACCCATTGCAATCCCAAAGGCCGTACACATCCCTAAATGACGCCCATAGAGATAACTGTTTCGTGTCACAAGGGCGAAGTCTGCACCAGGGCTCATAACCGCAAGCAGGGTGACGATGCCGACCGCAATGATTTCATTCACTCATCTATTCCTAAACTGACTTATTAAAGATTTTTTATATTTTTCATATTCTTGCTATATTTAAAATTGAAGTTAATTCTTGTTATGCATGAGTTTTTGGAATGATTGAACGATTATCTTTGAATTCACTCAAGTTTTTTTATTACGTGGCCCGTTATGAAAGTGTGACGCTTGCTGCGGAAAAGCTATTTGTGACTCAAAGTGCGGTAAGCAAGCAACTTAAAAACTTGGAAGAAAGTTTAGGCTTGCTGTTATTTGTACGTGAAGCTAGAAAATTAACTTTGACCTCAGAGGGTGAAGTGCTGTTTGATTGTTGTCAGGAGGTCTTTCAACAGATTGAACAGTGCTTATCGCAATTACAGCAACACAATAAAGCACAGAAGAATCTGATACTTTCTTGTGAACCGACCTTGGCCATGAAATGGCTGATTCCTCGCTTAGCGCATTTTAAGCAGCAATATCCAGAGTTTGAGGTGAGTTTGTTAACAGGTGGTGGGGCAGTGGACTTTAGTGCACAGCACATCGATGTTGCCCTGAGAAGAGATGATTTTGATTGGGGCACGGCCCTGTATAGTGAAAAAATTGCGGATGAACAGATGCTTGCAGTGCGGGTGAAGAATGATCATGCGGTAATGACTCAGGTATTTATTTCTAAATCCAGACCTCTGTTATGGCAACAGTTTAAGCGCCGACATCCAGAACAGCTTGGTGGTTTACAACCATCTTCACTTGAGCATTTCTATCTTTGTATTGAGGCTTGCTTGGCGGGTTTAGGGGCAACGGTAGTTTCGGCCTATATGGTTGAACGAGAAATGAAATATCAGATGCTGGAGCCACTCACTGAAGTCTATGCTGATGGTTCAGCCTATCATTTATTGTCTGCCCAGCCTTTTGAAGAGGATATTCGTAAATTGCTGTTGAGAGACTGGCTAAGAGATGAAATGCATAAAAGCCAACTGGGATTGAATACCGTTTCGTCTCTGGCCTAAGGTTTTGTTGGTGCTATGAGTTGCGATTTGACTTAGACCGGTAAAACTTTTTAATTGCCCACCAGATGATGTATAGAGCGATCAGAGCAAAGATCAGATAGCTGATGCGTTGTAGAATTGCCAGCATCAGTGCCTGATTTTCACTAAAATGATAGCCCAGATAGGCAAGGAAACTGGTCCAGATGACGGTTCCAGCGCTACTGTAGAGCATAAATTTACTAAACGGCATGCGACTGATCCCCGCAGGGATACTAATTAAAGAGCGTACAGCTGGAATCATTCGTCCAAAGAAAACAATACGATGTCCGTGTTTGTTAAACCATGTCAGTGCTTTGTCTAAATCAGCAGCCTGAATGCGTAAATACTTGCCATAACGTTCGATAAACTGAAACAGTCGATGTTGTGGTACTTTTCGACCAATCCAATAGAACAGCATCGCAGCTAAAATAGAACCTGCGCTCCCTGCAATGATAACACCGATCAGGGTGAGTTCACCTTTTGAGGCGGTATAGCCTGCCGAAGGCATAATGATTTCTGAGGGAATCGGCGGGAAGATATTATCTAGGAACATTAAAAATGCGATACCTAAATACCCAAGTTTTTCCATGATCGATAAGACCCACTCTTCAAGTCCCATAACGCCCTTATATAGTTCATTTGATTGTTGTTTTTAGCATAGAGAGGCGAATGGTAATGCTCAAGGGGTGAATCGTTACATGATTTTTATCAAGGCAATAAAAAAGCCATAGTGAACTATGGCTTGAGCAAAGTATCTTGCAGTTTTACAGACGTTTGCGTTTTGCCGCAGCAATTTGTGACTGACGCATACGGAAGCCTGCTTTTTGCTTGTCCGTGGTTTTATCAATACAGTAAACACAAGATACGCCGTGTTCATAGCTTGGTAATTCTGCTTCAACTTTGGTTAATGGCCAACCGCAGGCATGACACTTGATATTTTCGCCTTCTTCAACGCCATGTGTGACCGCAGTACGACCATCAAACACGAAGCATTCACCTTCCCACATACTTTCTTCGGCAGGAGTTTCTTCCAAATATTTAAGAATACCGCCTTTTAAATGATAAACCTCATTGAAACCTTCTTGAAGCAGGAGTGAGGTTGATTTTTCACAACGAATACCACCTGTACAGAACATCGCAATTTTTTTGTCTTTATGTTGCTCGAGGTTTTGCTTTACGTATTCAGGAAATTCACGGAAGCTTTCAGTTTTCGGATCAATTGCACCCTTGAATGTACCTGCTTTATATTCATAGTCATTACGTGTGTCGATCAGGATCACATCATCACGACTAATCAGATCATTCCATTCTTTAGGATCAAGATAGTGGCCAACCAAATCACGTGGCTTGACCTCTACACCTAAAGTTACAATTTCATTTTTAAGTTTGATTTTCATTTTACGGAATGGTTTTTCAGAGCTTTCAGACTCTTTATATTCCATTGCGTTAAATCCTTCGTTCAAAAGGAATTGATGAACTGCATCAATCGCGGCGCGGTCGCCCGCAACAGTTCCATTAATTCCTTCAGACGCTACAATCAGAGTTCCACATAAATTGATGTTCTTCACTAAGTCCAAAAGACGTTGTTGCAGGTCCGCTGCATCTGTAACTTCTTTAAATTGATATAGTGCTGCAACAACCCAATTATTGGTCGCTTGCTGTTCTACAGGTGCAAGCTGTTCTACAGTAGCGTTCATGGATAACTCCAAATGTATTAAGATAGAAAAATAAGGCGCATATTTTAGCGCGAAATCTGAAAATAAGCGAGAAAACCATAAAATAAATATGGTTTTTAGAGGAGTTGGTTTTGAGTAATGATCGTCGAATCCCATCATTGACCCCATGTGCAGGGCGTTGTTCAACGGTATTTGGTGATCTGGTTTGCCGTGGCTGTCGCCGCTTTAATCATGAAGTGATTCAGTGGAATACCTATACCGCAGAGCAGCGTTTGATGGTATGGAAGCGTTTGGATGCGCAACTGGATCAAATTCTGGTGCCTTTGCTGCCTCATGCGAATATACAGCACATTGAGGGCTTTATTCAGAATAAGCGAACCCGAGTCTTAGACAGCGCCAGTAAAGGGCGTAAGCTTTATCATGCTTTGAAGATTTGCGAGAAGAATAAACATTTGGCGCATGAGAGTGGGTTGGGAATTAGCGATGCTCAGGTCAAACCGATTTGGGATGAGTTTGAGCGTCGTGTATTGGCCTTGGCCAAGGCCAGTTACGAATTGGCTTGGTTACGTGCCGATGGCATCAGCAATACTTTATTGCGTGCATTAGAACTTGAAGAAGATGAGATTTAAGCGATCACATATTGTAAAAATCTTGTCGACTGTGAAAGGTGTTGATCGACACCCAACTGATCTTGTTAGTTCTGAGATGAGTGCATATCTCTATTATGAAGCAGGTTGGATAATTTTAAGGCGCTCGGATTACGAGCAAAATACTGCGCCATGATCTGTTGGTCTTGTTCACGAATCAGGCTGATTTTAAAGCCATGTGTGGTCGTTCCTGAAGAGCGACCTTTAGATCGGTAGATCTTTTCAGTGATGATGTACTTATTTTTTCCATCACTAAAGCGCCGATCATCCAGAACCTGTAATTGTATTGGTTGAGGAAATCGATAGAGCACTTTTAATCGTTGATAAAATTCATCATAAACGTAAATGTATTGCTGATCTGCAAAAAGATAGCTGAAATTTCCAGGGTAGGGTTCACTGCTTTGACTGCCAAGCAGTTGTAGCTGAGTTACGTCAACAGGTGTTGTTCCCCAAAACTTATGCTCAGCAATATGGGGGAGTGGCTGTTCATTTAAATAAAAAGATTGGCCATCGGTTGCTAAATTAAGCTTGTGGCTAAAACGGTTGTTGCCGCTAAAAATTTGCGTCTGTTGCGCATTTAACTTGTCCAGCTTTTTATCTTGATAATAAACCACCTGTTGATCGTGAATATATTGGCTGCTATTTGAAAATGCTTGGCTCTGTTGCGGATCTAAACCGGTTAATGCTTTTGTTTTGTAATAGACCTGTTGATCATCTTTGGCGTAAAAATAACCAAGTGTATTGAAGCTTGGATGTAATATTGCCGAGAAATGAGCGGCATTCGCGTTGGCTAATCGTATATCGCGAAAGTAAACCTGTTGAGCATCTTTGGTGAAATCATTGCCTAAATAGCGGGTTTGTGCAGGATTTAATTGAGACAGGATGTGGTCTTGCCAGTAAACCTGTTGCGGTGTTTTACCGACATTGCTATACAGCTCATCTGCACGATCAGGGAGATTGCTCAGAGCTAAGCCTGTAAATTGATCAGCCTTGACTTGGGGAAGTAAAAAAGTGCCTTGGCCTTGTTTAAAAATATAGACCTGATTCTGAAATGTTTCGAAATTTGTGCCAGAGATTGACTGGGTTTGTTGATGGGGCAGATCAATGCTGCCATCGTTAAATTCATGCCAGAGTAGGTAGGCAATAAATAGGCTAAAGCTGACTAAAATACCAAGCGTTAGTGCGATAGCAGACCATCTCTGTTTTCGTTGAAAAGTGTCTAGCGCTTGCTGATCTGCAATGAGGCGAATGATGTCAACATGGGTTTTCTTGTGGGTACTTGTGTTGCTGATCCGTTGCAATTGTTGCTGTTTTGCCAGCGCCTCCAGTTTTTTCCAGAACGGTAAAAACTCACAATGTTGCTGGGTTAATGTGGTAGGCCACATCCATGAATTAAAATAAAAATACTGCTGATAAGGTTGGGTTTTACTGAGTAGATTGAGACTATGGATTTGTGCCTGCTGTTGTCTAAGTTGTATCTGGATCAAATCTTGCCAACAGAAAAAAGTAGATTGCTTGGAATCTTCCAGTGCCATGCCTTGCTGATATAACTTAAAGGTGATAGGACGGCTAAAGTATTTCTGATAAAGCTGGTTATACAGGTAAAGTGTTGCTATCAATAAAGCAAACATCAAAGCAATACTGAGCAGTTGGGCGAAGAAAGGCAGGAATTGATAAAGATAGTACAGGCTTAAATCATAACTAAAGTAAACCAGTAGCAGCCAAGTCAGTATGATCATCAATAGAAATAATGCGAAAGACGCCATTTTTATTTGAAAGACGGGCAGTGTGACTTGCATCAAAACAGTGGTTTTTTTGATCATCGGCTCGGTAAATTAGTTTTGTAAAAATGAATGTTGTTTACGTTTTCTTTTTTGAGCATAACCGATAAAAACAAAAAAAGGATGCAGAAGCATCCTTTTTTATTAACGCTAATCGAGATTAGCGTTTGATGTCGCGCTGAGTCGAGCCTGTGTAAAGCTGACGCGGACGACCGATCTTGTAAGGACCGCTGTGCATTTCTAACCAGTGGCTGATCCAACCAACTGTACGTGCAAGCGCGAAGATCACTGTAAACATACCTGTTGGGATACCAATCGCTTTTAAGATGATACCTGAGTAGAAGTCTACGTTCGGGTAAAGTTTACGTTCAACGAAGTACGGGTCGTTCAACGCAATACGCTCAAGTTCCATTGCAAGTTGCAATTGTGGATCGTTGATGCCTAATGCAGCAAGAACTTCGTCACACGTTTCTTTCATGACTTTCGCACGTGGGTCGAAGTTTTTATAAACACGGTGACCGAAGCCCATGAGTTTAACTTCTTTGCGTTTTACTTTTTCCATGAATTCAGCAACGTTTTCTACGCTACCAATTTCATCTAACATTTTAAGTACAGCTTCGTTTGCGCCGCCGTGAGCAGGTCCCCAAAGTGCAGAGATACCCGCAGAGATACATGCATATGGATTCGCGCCAGTAGAACCAGCAAGACGAACTGTAGAAGTAGACGCATTTTGTTCATGGTCAGCATGAAGCGTGAAGATACGATCCATTGCACGAGCAAGAACAGGGTTTACTTTGTAATCACGGTCAGCAGGCGTAGCAAACATCATGTGTAAGAAGTTTTCTGCATAACCAAGGTCATTACGTGGGTAAATGAATGGTTGACCTACAGTGTACTTGTAGCTCCACGCTGCAAGTGTAGGAATTTTCGCGATTAAACGAATTGCCGTAATTTCACGGTGGTTAACATCTTCGATGTCTAAGCCATTGTGATAGAACGCAGATAATGCACCAACAACACCAACCATGATTGCCATCGGGTGAGCATCACGACGGAAACCATTGAAGAAGCGGCTTACTTGATCGTGAACCATGGTATGGTTACGTACTTTCGCATCAAATTCTGCTTTCTGTTCAGCATTTGGAAGCTCGCCATTAAGTAATAAGTAGCAAGTTTCTAAGTAGTCTGCTTGAGTCGCTAATTGATCAATTGGATAGCCGCGGTGTAATAACACACCTTTGTCACCATCAATGAATGTGATCTTAGATTCGCAAGCCGCTGTCGCCATAAAACCAGGGTCGAAAGTAAAGTGACCTGATGCCAATACATCTTTAACGTCAATTACATCTGGGCCTAATGTGCCGCTGTAAATTGGTAATTCAATTTCTTTGCCATCAAGCTGTAATACGGCTTTTTTGCCAGTTGCTGCAGACATTCAATAGATCTCCTGTCCTGGTGAATGATTATCTGACTCGAAATACTAATCTTGTCATGTGCGAATCAGACGGTGTCAAAATTTGCTATAAGATTAGTGGTTACTAAAATTTTGTCAATTATACTTAGGGATAAAAAATGACGTTGCTACAGTCAATTAGTCATTCAGTATCGAAGAAAAAACTGAGTAAAATCACAGCACCGGTCGAGTATAATATGTCAAATCAAGTTTTAGGTGCATAAAAAAAATGAAGCATCAGTCCAATTGTAAGTAAATTTTTATTGGGCTTAGATGTTGCGGCTTATAAAATAAATACTTATCTCATCTGCAAGCCCTATATTTGCCATGTTTTACAGTGAACTGTTCATTCAAAAACCAATCAAAAGGGTTCAATAGCGATAAGTTGTTGGTGTATTTTGCTGCGATTAATTGTTTAAAAAATGACTGATTGAATTGGGTGAAAGGAAGCGTAAACATAGATTATTAATTAATTATATTTAATATATAAATGAGCAGTATTATTTTAGACTATATATAAAGCTTGAAAAATTGTGCTGCGTTTACGCTGAAAAGGGCATTTTTTGTGAAATATGAAGAAAAGAATTTATAAAATTAAAAAGTATCTATAAAAAATAGTATTTTATTTTTATCATTACAAAACAATCAGATAGTTGTTTTTGCTCAAACTTGCTGCATTAATCGTCGCTATTATGCGTGTGAATGATTCTTATTTAAAGTTTTTTTCGACTAAAGCGAAAGTTGATTGTTTGTATTTTGATATTTCACGTTTTATAATTCGATGTCGTTTATAGGTTAGGCATGTGCTGTGCTTGCCTAACAATGCCAGCTTTCCTTTGAATTAATTCAAACAAACTCCGGATGGAGTTTCTACCTACAGGATGCCCGCTGTGAAAAGCAACAGACCTGTCAATTTGTCCATGGGTCAGGTGTTAGCGGTAAATTTACGCTCACCCGTGGCTATTGCATCAATTCTACACCGTTTATCAGGTGTAATCGTTTTCTTATTAGTCGCTGTTCTTTTATGGATTTTGGATAAATCTTTATCTTCACCAGAAGGATTTGACTACGTTAAAAATGTCGTTTTCGGAAATATCTGTGTACGTTTCATCGTATGGGTATTTGTAGCTGGCTTAATTTTTCACTTCATTGCTGGGGTAAAGCATTTACTTGCTGATCTTGGTTTTGCTGAGGAACTTCAAAGCGGTCGTATTGCAGCTACTATTTCATTGATCTTGTCTGCGATCGGTATTCTCGCGGCATTTGTATGGATTATGTTCTGATGAAAAGTGCTACAGGTTTAACAGGTTCAGGTTCTCGCGATTGGTATATCCAGCGTGTCAGTGCTGTAGTTTTGGCTGCTTACACTGTGGTGATGTTCGGTTGGATCTTGTGTAATAGCGGATTCGGTTACGAACAGTGGGCTGGCTTTATGTTGACTCTACCAATGAAGATTTTCTCTTTATTGGCAGTATTGTCACTCGTTGCTCATGCTTGGATTGGTATGTGGCAAGTCTTTACTGATTATGTAACGACTCGTCAAATGGGTCCTTCGGCTTCAGGTTTACGCCTTGTACTCACTACAGCTGTCATTATTTCAGTGTTCGTGTACGCAATCTGGGGTATCCAGATTTTCTGGGCAAATTGATAGGAAGAGATCATGGGCGCAATTAACCCTAAAGAAGATTATTCAAATATTCAAAACCTCACTTTCGATGCAGTTATTGTTGGTGGTGGTGGTTCTGGTATGCGTGCTTCTTACCAACTTGCTCAAGCTGGTTTAAAAGTTGCAGTATTGACCAAAGTATTTCCGACACGTTCGCATACTGTTGCTGCTCAAGGCGGTATTGGTGCATCGTTAGGTAACATGCAAGAAGATAACTGGCATTATCACTTCTATGACACGGTTAAAGGTTCGGATTGGTTAGGCGATCAGGACGCAATCGAGTTCATGACACGTGAAGCGCCAAAAGTTGTGTATGAGCTTGAACACTTAGGTATGCCGTTTGACCGTAATGAAGATGGTACGATCTATCAGCGTCCATTTGGTGGTCACTCAGCAAACTATGGTGAAAAAGCAGTTCCACGTGCTTGTGCTGCTGCTGACCGTACAGGTCATGCATTACTTCATACTTTGTATCAAAGTAACGTAAAAATGGGTACTCAGTTTTACGTTGAATGGATTGCATTAGACTTAATCCGTAACGAAGCAGGTGATGTTCTTGGTGTAACCGCAATCGACCAAGAAACAGGTAACATTGCAGTATTCCAAGCGAAAGCAACATTGTTCGCTACTGGTGGTGCTGGTCGTGTTTATCGTGCATCAACCAATGCTTATATCAACACTGGTGACGGTCTTGGTATGGCTGCTCGTGCAGGTATTCCATTACAAGATATGGAATTCTGGCAATTCCACCCAACGGGTGTTGCGGGCGCAGGCGTATTGTTAACTGAAGGTTGTCGTGGTGAAGGTGGTATCCTTCGTAACAAAGACGGCGAACCATTCATGGAACGTTATGCTCCAACTTTAAAAGACTTGGCGCCACGTGACTTCGTATCACGTTCTATGGACCAAGAAATTAAAGAAGGTCGTGGTTGTGGTCCTAAGGCGGATTATATCTTGTTAGATATGACTCACTTGGGTGCTGAGACGATTATGAAACGTCTTCCATCTGTATTCGAGATTGGTAAGAAGTTCGCAAACGTTGACTGTACGAAAGAGCCAATTCCAGTTGTACCAACAATCCATTATCAAATGGGTGGTATTCCTACGAATATTCATGGTCAAGTTGTTGTACCACATGGTGTTGAAGAGGGTGAATTCTCTGCTCACTATGATAAAGATACGAAAGAGTACTCTTATAAAGGTACACGTGACTATGTGAAACCAGTAAAAGGTTTCTATGCGATTGGTGAATGTTCTTGCGTATCAGTACATGGTGCAAACCGTTTAGGTACAAACTCATTGCTTGACCTTGTGGTATTTGGTAAAGCAGCGGGTGAACACATCATTGACTACGTGACTAAACATCATGGTGATGATTATCAACCACTTCCGACTGATGTGTTGGAAAATACATTAAAGCGTATTCGTAAGTTAGATGATTCAACTACGGGTGAAAACGCACAAGAAGTTGCTGATGCAATCCGTGACATCGTACAAGATCACGCAGGTGTATTCCGTACTCAAGCATTGCTTGACAAGGGTGTAAAAGAAATTCTTGCGATTGAACCACGTGTTCGTAACATTCATTTGAAAGACAAATCTAAAGTATTTAACACTGCACGTGTTGAAGCATTGGAAGTTGAAAACTTGTATGAAGTTGCGAAGGCGACTCTAATTTCTGCTGCTGCACGTAAAGAATGTCGTGGTGCGCATACAGTTGTTGACTATGAGTTAGCACCTGATCACCCAACTTATTCATACGGTCGCCGTGATGATGAGTGGATGAAGCATACTTTATGGTATTCATCAGACAACCGTCTTGAATATAAGCCGGTACGTTTCAGCCCATTAACGGTTGAAGCAATTGAACCTAAGCCACGTACATTCTAATCGGGAGAACAAAGATGAGTAGAGGCACTCGTACATTCGAAATCTACCGCTATGATCCTGATAAGGATAAAGCGCCGTACATGCAAACTTTCAAACTTGAGTTAACCGATAAGCACCGTATGTTGCTTGATGCGTTACTTGCGTTGAAAGTGCAAGATGAGTCATTAACATTCCGTCGCTCTTGCCGTGAAGGTATTTGTGGTTCGGATGGTGTGAACATCAATGGTAAAAATGGTTTAGCGTGCTTGTGGAACTTGAACGATTTACCAGAGAAGATTGTGATCCGTCCTTTACCTGGTTTACCAGTGGTAAAAGATTTGGTTGTAGACATGAACCAGTTCTATGATCAATATGACAAGATCCAACCGTTCTTGATTAACAATCAGCCTGCACCAGCAAAAGAGCGTTTACAGTCTCAAGCAGAACGTGAACACTTAGATGGTCTATATGAATGTATTCTTTGTGCATGTTGTTCAACATCATGCCCATCATTCTGGTGGAACCCTGATAAGTTCCTCGGACCATCTGCATTGTTAAATGCATATCGCTTTATCATTGACTCTCGTGATACGGCAACACAAGAGCGTTTGGCTCGTTTAGACGACCCATTTTCTTTGTTCCGTTGTAAAGGGATCATGAACTGTGTATCAGTTTGTCCTAAAGGTCTAAACCCGACGAAGGCAATTGGTCACATTCGTAATATGTTGTTAGACCAAGCTGGTTAATACAGTTTTCTGACATGTGAAAAGGGGGCTTTTAAAAGCTCCCTTTTTTATTTTTGTTAAATGGTTTTCTGTGTTGGTGAGCTTGCAAGGCTTATTATCGAGTCTTTAAAAAATATTATTGAGTGTTGAAATTTATAAATTTTGAGCTTAAGAAAAATTACTTGGATTAATAAGAAAAATGAATGATCTATTTTTAGGCGCTCTGCATAATGTTTGTGCAAGAATTGTAGAAAATCTTTAACTTTGGTCGATAAAGGTGCAACTATTATAAAAAGGGCGGTATATTAGAATATAATTAAGAATGTGTATTTCGCTGCTTTATAGATGGTATGTGTCAAAAAAATCAATTCGTACATGAGAACATGTTACGATTTCTGCCACGACCTGAAGCAAAAAATAAGTATATTCCTGATGTTATATCGCTCTAATGCTTATCAATTGTATGGATATAGTTTGGGTTAAAGTCAATTTAGAAAAGTTAATATTTTTGTTAATTTTTCTAAAATGGTTTGCAAAAAATTGCTCGATTTCATCGAGTATAAGGATGAGTTATGTGCTTTGAATTGAAAGCGCATAGCTCATTTATTACATCAAAAGGAATACTCCTGATGTGTAGTGATAATGTCTCAAGGTTGGATGATCTTGAGTAGTAGTGTCATTTTACCAATTTGATACTATGAATCATGGGTGTGCTTAAAAGGCAACCTGTATTATTTTTTGCAATAGGAAATGGGTCCAAAAATGCAAGAAGTTGCTGACGCACTGCGTCTTGACACTGAACTTTCCGCTGATAGTGCAGCGTATATTGAAGAGCTTTACGAACAGTACCTAACTTCTCCAACCTCAGTGTCAGAGGATTGGCGTGAATATTTCGATAAATACCCTAAAGGTGATCAACCACACGGCAGTGTGCGCGAGCAATTCCTCCTTTTGGGTCGTAATTCAAACCGAGTTCAACCTGTTGTACAAAGCACTGTAAGTACAGAACATGAGCGTCGTCAAATTGGTGTATTACAACTTATCGCTGCTTATCGCAACCGTGGTCATCAAAAAGCCAAACTTGATCCATTAGGCCTTGCGAAACGCGAAGAAGTTCCAGATCTTGATTTATCTGCACACGGTTTAACCAAATCTGATTTAGATACTGTATTTAATACAGGTAATCTCGCGATTGGTAAAGCAGAAGCAACATTGTCTGAAATGGTTGAATCCATGGAAGCAATTTACTGCTCTTCAATCGGTGCAGAATACATGCATATTGTTGATACCAAAGAAAAGCGTTGGATTCAACAACGTTTGGAAGGTGCTCGCGGTAAATTCAATTACACCAATGATCAGAAAAAAGGTTTCCTCGAGCGTTTAACGGCTGCGGAAGGCTTAGAGAAATATCTTGGTAATAAATTCGTTGGTGCGAAACGTTTTGGTGTTGAAGGCGGTGAGTCTTTTATTCCAATGATGAATGAAATCATTCAACGTGCAGGCAGCGTCGGTTGTAAAGAAGTTGTTATTGGTATGCCACACCGTGGTCGTCTCAACCTTCTTGTGAACATCATGGGTAAAAACCCAGCGGATCTTTTTGGTGAATTTGAAGGCAAGAGCCTACATAAAAAAGGTTCTGGTGACGTTAAGTATCACCAAGGTTTCTCTTCAAACGTAATGACTCCAGGTGGCGAAGTTCACTTAGCATTGGCGTTTAACCCATCACACTTAGAGATCGTTGGTCCTGTAGTTGAAGGTTCGGTTCGTGCACGTCAAGTTCGTCGTAAAGATATTGGCGGCGATGATGTTCTTCCAGTGATTGTACATGGTGATGCTGCATTTGCAGGTCAAGGTGTAAACCAAGAAACCTTCCAAATGTCACAAACACGTGGTTACACAGTGGGCGGTACCGTTCACATCGTGATCAATAACCAAGTGGGCTTCACAACTTCTGATCCGCGTGATACACGTTCTACAGAGTATTGTACTGACGTTGCGAAGATGATTCAGGCGCCGATTTTCCATGTGAATGGTGATGATCCTGAAGCTGTGATTTTCGTAACTCAGCTTGCACATGATTTCCGTCATACTTTCCGTAAAGATGTCATCTTAGACTTGTTCTGCTACCGTCGTCGTGGTCATAACGAAGCGGATGAACCATCTGCAACTCAACCATTGATGTATCAAGTGATCAACAAGAAAGCAACAACACGTACGTTGTATGCTGATCAATTGGTTCAAGAAAAAGTGCTTGATCGTGCAAGTGCTGATGCCATGGTTGAAGGTTATCGCTCTGACTTAGAAGCAGGTAATCATGTTGCCAATGCTTTAGTTCGTGAACCAAACAAAAAAATGTTTGTAGATTGGTCGCCATATTTAGGTCATGAATATACAGATATTTGGGATACAACTTTTAGCATCGATCGTCTAAAAGAACTTGGTTTGAAAATGAATACATTACCAGAAGGTTTTGTACTACAACGTCAAGTTCAGAAAGTGATCGAAGATCGCGTGAAGATGCAAACAGGTGAAATGCCACTTAATTGGGGTGCTGCCGAAACTTTAGCTTATGCATCTTTGCTTGACGATGGCTTCCTTGTGCGTATCACGGGTGAAGACGTAGGGCGTGGTACATTCTCGCACCGTCATGCCAAACTACATAACCAAGTCGATGGTTCTGTTTATATTCCACTTTGCCATATCAAAGAAAATCAGCCTCGTACTGCAGTCTATGACTCTTTACTGTCAGAAGAAGCAGTGCTTGCATTTGAATACGGCTATTCAACGACATTGCCAAAAAGCTTAATCGTTTGGGAAGCTCAATTTGGTGACTTCGCAAACTGTGCGCAAGTTGTTATTGACCAATTTATTGCTTCGGGTGAAACCAAGTGGGAGCGTGTGTGTGGTCTAACCATGTTGTTACCACACGGTTATGAAGGTCAAGGTCCAGAGCATTCATCTGCACGTTTAGAGCGTTTCTTACAGCTATGTGCTGAAGACAACATGCAAGTGATGACACCGACAACACCAGCGCAGATTTTCCATGCGTTGCGTCGTCAAGCGGTTCGTCCGATTCGTAAGCCAATGATCGTAATGTCACCAAAATCATTACTCCGTCATAAACTTGCGACTTCAACTTTAGATGAATTAGCTAACGGTTCATTCCAAACCGTGATTGATGAAGTTGATCAAATCAATAAAGCTGATGTGACTCGTTTAGTTCTTTGTGGTGGTAAGGTTTATTACGATTTACTCGAAAAACGTCGTGAGCTTGGTCTAAACCATATTGCGATCGTTCGTATCGAACAATTGTATCCATACCCAGAACAACGCTTAGCTGAGGTTATGGCTCAGTATCCAAACATTCAAGAACTTGTTTGGGCACAAGAAGAGCCGAAGAACCAAGGTGCTTGGTTATTTATCGTTCCTCGTTTATATGAAGACGTTCTTAAATCAGGTAAACAAATTCGTATTAGCTATGCTGGTCGTGACGCATCTGCCGCACCTGCTTGTGGCTCGCCATACTTGCATGCAAAACAACAAGCTCAGCTTATCAATGACGCACTCGCGATTGAAGTTGAACAATCAGGAGATTCTAAATAATGGCAACCGAAATTAAAGCACCGGTATTTCCAGAGTCAGTTGCTGACGGTACGATCGCAACTTGGCACAAGAAAGTAGGTGAACCTGTATCACGTGATGAAGTGATCTGTGACATTGAAACCGATAAAGTTGTTTTAGAAGTGGTTGCTCCAGCTGATGGTAGCTTAGTTGCAATCATCAAAGGTGAGGGCGATACAGTTCTTTCTGACGAAGTGATTGCTCAATTCGAAGCTGGTGCTGTTGCTGCCGCTGCTCCTGAGGCTGCACCAGCCGCTGCTGCTCCAGTTGCATCTACGCCAGCAGCTGCATCAACTCAAGCAGTTGATCAAAACCAAGCGCCTGCAGTTCGTAAAGCATTGTCTGAAACAGGTATCAATGCTGCTGACGTTCAAGGCACAGGTCGTGGTGGTCGCATCACTAAAGAAGATGTTGCGAGCCATCAAGCTAAACCTGCTGCATCCGTTCAACCATTAAGCATTGCTGTAGGCGAGCGTATCGAGAAACGTGTTCCGATGACACGTTTACGTAAGCGTGTTGCTGAGCGTTTATTGGCTGCGACACAACAAACTGCAATGTTAACAACGTTCAATGAAGTTAACATGAAGCCAATCATGGAAATGCGTAAGCAATATAAAGATGCTTTCGAAAAGCGTCATGGTGCACGTTTAGGCTTTATGTCTTTCTTCGTTAAAGCGGCAACTGAAGCGTTAAAACGCTACCCAGCTGTAAATGCTTCTATCGATGGTGATGATATCGTGTATCACGGATTCTATGACATCGGTGTAGCTGTTTCTTCTGACCGTGGTCTAGTTGTGCCAATCCTTCGTGATACTGATCGTATGAACTACGCTGAAGTTGAAGGTGGTATTGCTGCATATGCTGGTAAAGCACGTGAAGGCAAATTATCGATCGAAGAAATGACTGGTGGTACGTTCACGATCACGAACGGTGGTACTTTTGGTTCATTACTTTCAACACCTATTTTAAACCAGCCACAAACTGCAATCTTGGGGATGCATAAAATCCAAGAACGTCCTATGGCGGTAAATGGTCAAGTTGAAATCTTGCCAATGATGTACTTAGCACTTTCTTATGACCACCGTTTAATCGATGGTAAAGAAGCTGTAGGTTTCTTAGTAACAATTAAAGAATTGTTAGAAGAACCAGCTAAACTCATTCTTGATCTTTAATACTACATATATTGCCTCCCATATAAAGTGATCCTTTATATGGGATTCTGGAGATAAAAATGTCTCAACAGTTTGATCTTGTTGTCATTGGCGGTGGACCTGGTGGTTATGAAGCAGCGATTCGTGCAGCTCAACTTGGTTTCAAAGTCGCTTGTATCGAAAAACGTATTCACAACGGTAAGCCATCTTTGGGTGGTACATGTTTAAACGTGGGTTGTATCCCTTCTAAAGCATTGCTTGATTCTTCTCACCGTTACGAAGCAACAATTCATGAGCTTGCTGAACACGGTATCACGACTGGCGAAGTTAAATTTGATTTAGATACTTTGTTGGCACGTAAAGACAAAGTTGTTGATCAATTGACGGGTGGTGTTGCTCAATTACTGAAAGGTAATGGTATCGAGTGGTTACAAGGTACTGGTAAATTACTCGCAGGTAAAAAAGTAGAATTCACACCGTTTGAAGGTGAAGCACAAGTTTTAGAACCTAAATATGTCATTCTTGCGACTGGTTCTGTACCTGTAAATATTCCAGTAGCTCCAGTTGATGAAGACTTAATCGTTGATTCTACTGGTGCATTAAAATTCCCAGAAGTTCCTAAACGTCTTGGTGTTATTGGTGCAGGTGTTATTGGTTTAGAACTTGGTTCTGTATGGCGTCGCCTTGGTTCAGAAGTTGTTGTGTTCGAAGCATTAGATGCTTTCTTACCAATGGCAGACAAAGCATTGGCAAAGGAATATCAAAAAATCTTGAAAAAACAAGGTTTAGATATTCGCATTGGTGCTAAAGTTTCTGGTGCTGAAACCAATGGTCGCGAAGTAACGGTAAAATATAACCAAGCTGGCGAAGACAAAGAACAAGTTTTTGACAAGTTAATCGTATGTGTAGGTCGTAAGGCATATGCAGAAGGTTTATTGGCAGAAGATTCTGGCATTAAATTGACTGAACGTGGTTTGGTTGATGTGAATGATCAGTGCCAAACATCTGTAGAAGGTGTTTACGCGATTGGTGACTTGGTACGCGGTCCAATGCTTGCTCATAAAGCAATGGAAGAGGGCGTAATGGCAGTTGAACGTATACACGGACATGCTGCTCAAGTGAACTATGACACAATCATCAGCGTTATTTATACACATCCAGAAGCTGCTTGGGTTGGTTTAACTGAAGAACAAGCTGCTGAAAAAGGTCACGAAGTTAAAGCTGGTCAATTCCCGTTTGCGGTGAATGGTCGTGCGTTGGCTGCTGGTGATACTGCTGGTTTTGTGAAGTTCGTTGCTGATGCAAAAACTGACCGTTTATTAGGTATGCACGTTGTGGGTCCAAATGCATCTGATATCGTACATCAAGGTATGATCGCACTTGAATTTGTATCTTCAATTGAAGACCTACAATTAATGACTTTTGGTCATCCAACTTTCTCAGAAGTTGTACATGAAGCCGCGCTTGCTGTTGATGGTCGTGCCATCCACGCGATTCAACGTAAACGTAAATAACAAAATAAGTGTGGTTCGCCACACTTTTTAATTAATGATGGTTGAAATAAAAACAATCATTTACTCAACTTGTAACAGTCTATAATTTATAATATATCTAGACTGTATGACAATAAACTACATAGTAGGTAACTGAATGAACTTACATGAATATCAAGCTAAAGCATTATTGAAAAAATATGGTATGCCAGTACAGGAAGGTATCTTGGCAACAAATGCAGATGAAGCCGTTGCTGCGTTTGAACAGCTTGGTGGTAAATTTGCTGTAATGAAAGCACAAGTTCATGCTGGTGGTCGTGGTAAGGCTGGCGGTGTAAAAGTTGCGAAATCAAAAGAAGATGTTATCGAATTTGTAAACAATATTATTGGTACGCGTCTTGTAACGTATCAAACAGATGCAAATGGCCAACCAGTAAATAGTATTATTGTTGCTGAAGATGTATATCCAGTTGAGCGTGAGCTTTATTTGGGTGCGGTTGTAGACCGTTCTAGCCGTCGTATTACTTTCATGGCTTCTACCGAAGGTGGTGTAGAAATCGAGAAAGTTGCAGAAGAAACGCCTGAAAAAATTATTAAAGTTGAAGTCGACCCACTTGTTGGCTTACAACCATTCCAAGCGCGTGAAGTTGCATTTAAATTAGCATTAAAAGATAAACAAGTTGGTCAATTTGTTAAAATCATGACAGCTGCATATCAAGCATTTGTAGAAAATGATTTTGCTTTATTTGAAATTAATCCACTTTCAGTACGTGAAAATGGTGAAATTTTGTGTGTTGATGCAAAAGTTGGCATTGACTCGAATGCGTTATACCGTTTACCAGAAGTTGCTGCTTTACGTGATAAATCTCAAGAGAATGAGCGTGAATTAAAAGCATCTGAATTTGATCTTAACTATGTTGCTCTAGAAGGTAATATCGGTTGTATGGTGAATGGTGCTGGTCTTGCAATGGCAACAATGGACATCATCAAACTTTATGGTGGTCAACCTGCAAACTTCCTTGACGTTGGTGGCGGTGCAACGAAAGAGCGCGTAATCGAAGCGTTCAAAATCATCCTTGCTGATACGTCTGTACAAGGTGTTTTAATCAACATCTTCGGTGGTATCGTACGTTGTGACATGATTGCTGAAGCAATTATTGCAGCGGTTCAAGAAGTAAATGTCACTGTACCCGTTGTTGTTCGTTTAGAAGGTAACAATGCTGAGTTAGGTGCTAAATTACTTGATGAATCTGGTTTGAAATTAATTTCTGCGAACGGTTTATCTGATGCCGCAGAAAAAGTTGTAGCTGCAGTTAAAGCGTAAGGAGTATCAATCATGAGCGTATTAATTAATAAAGACACTAAAGTATTGGTACAAGGTTTTACTGGTAAAAACGGTACTTTCCACTCTGCACAAGCTTTAGACTACGGTACAAAAGTTGTTGGTGGTGTTACTCCAGGTAAGGGTGGTACAACTCACCTTGACCTACCAGTATTCAACACAATGAAAGAAGCTGTACGTGAAACAAATGCTGATGCATCTGTAATCTATGTACCAGCTCCATTCGTTTTAGACTCAATCGTTGAAGCGGTTGATTCAGGTGTTGGCCTAATCGTTGTGATCACTGAAGGTGTTCCAACAATCGACATGCTTAAAGCAAAACGCTACTTGGAAACTAACGGTAACGGTACTCGTTTAGTTGGTCCTAACTGCCCAGGCGTGATCACTCCAGGTGAATGTAAGATCGGTATTATGCCTGGTCACATCCACCAACCAGGTCGTATTGGTATCATCTCACGTTCAGGTACATTGACTTATGAAGCTGTTGCTCAAACAACTAAGCTTGGTTTAGGTCAGTCTACTTGTATCGGTATTGGTGGTGACCCAATCCCAGGTATGAACCAGATTGAAGCACTTCAATTATTCCAAGACGATCCAGATACTGATGCAATCATCATGATCGGTGAGATCGGTGGTACAGCGGAAGAAGAAGCTGCTGAATTCATCAAATCTAACGTGACTAAGCCAGTAGTCGGTTACATCGCTGGTGTAACTGCACCTAAAGGTAAGCGTATGGGTCATGCTGGTGCGATCATTTCTGGTGGTCAAGGTACTGCTGAAGAGAAATTCGCTGCATTTGAACGTGCAGGAATGGCTTACACGCGTAGCCCAGCTGAGCTTGGTTCTACTATGTTGCAAGTTTTAAAAGAGAAAGGTTTAGCGTAATACGTTAGATTCTAATCTTTAAAAAACCCCAATGGAGACATTGGGGTTTTTTATTGGGTTATTATTCAGTTTTGTTTTAAGGATTGAGCTTTAACCCAACACGGCTGTTAATTCTTGAGTATATTGGGAAATACCGTCCAGATTAAAAAATTCAACTTTTAACGCTTTACTTTGGGGATCAATATTCACTTCACCAAAGAACTGGTAGCCATCTAAAGGCGAGAGATTTGCTTTACCTGCGGGTGGAGTTTTTTCAAAGATCACTTGTCCACCAAAGGTTGCATCCATTTCATTAGGACCAAAGCTTCCCGCATTTAAAGGACCTGCTACAAACTCCCAGAAGGGTGAAAAATCAGTAAATTGAGCGCGGGTATTATCATAATAATGTGCGGCACAATAATGAACATCGGCTGTTAGCCATATCATGTTTTTTACTGACTTAATACGACGAAGTAAGCTGGCAATTTCCAGTTCACGCCCGAGAGGTGCTCCATTGTTGCCATTGGCAATCGCTTCCCATGTTTTAGCAATACCCTCAGCTACGCCAAAATTATCTTGCACATTTAAACCTATCGGCATATCTGCAGCAATCACTTTCCATACGGCTTTTGAATTAGACAATTCATCTACCAGCCAGTTGACTTGCGTTTCACCGAGAAAGGCTGTGTCTGTATTTAGACTGGTCTGCAAATTGGTACTATTGCCTCCACGATACGAGCGCATATCGAGGACAAACACATCTAGTAATGGGCCATGACTGATTTTACGGTAAATACGCTGATCGCCGAAAGCCTCAGTTGTCCATGGCATTGGAGAGTATTCTAAAAAAGCTTGCTTGCCACGATAACTCAGCGTATTGATGTCTTTTTCGGTATAAGCATTATTTTTGCTTAGATCTTTGGTAGCAGACCAGTTATTGGTCACCTCATGGTCATCCCATTGCCAAATTTGCGGTACTTCTGCAGCGAATCTCCGTAAGTTTTCATCCATAAAATTATAACGATAGCGACCACGGAATTCTTTAAGGCTTTCAGCGACTTTACTGACTTCTTCTGTGACAATATTTTTCCAGATGCGCAGCTCATCGGGTTTTAGTGATTGTCCTGTTTGTAAAGTCACCGTATTTTGGATTGGACCATCTGCGTATATGGTGTCACCACTATGAATAAAAAAGTCTGGTTGACGTAGCCGCATCGTTTCCCAGATTTTCATGCCTCCAATATCGGGGTTAATTCCCCAACCTTGTCCCACAACATCGCCACCCCAAACAAATCGAATGGGGGAGGTGCCTGTTGACATGGTGCGGAAGCTACCAGTATAGATTTCACTGGTGGCATTATTTTGTGTCGCATCTTCAAAGCTAACCCGCAAAAAAATATGCTGATCATTTGGTAAACCTGTCAGGTTCACTCGCCCTGTATAGTCACTTGCTGCGGTTACCACTGGACCTGATACGACTTTGGGTTGTTTAAAGCGATCAGTAAAGTCATATTCTACACGTAGTTTCGAAGCCCGATCTGATTGCGCCCAAATGGTTGCATTACCATTGCGGACATCACCAATTTGAATACCAGACGGGAGTTTGGGTCTGGCATGCTCTGGAAGAATAATTGCTGGGGCTTTGTTGTCATTTAGGCCGCAGGCAGCCAAGGTTGAAAAAGATGCAACACCGACAGCCAATTTTCCACTATTAATTAAGAAACGACGACGGCTTTGAATAAACTGCGACATATTGGCATCTCATTTATTTACTGAGGTGGGGATTTTGCAGTATGAGAAGCCTAAGTGAATGAATGATGACAGCAACATTATTTGAATTTTTGCATAGGCCAGAAGTGCTGATTCGCTTTATAGAAATGAAAAATCGGCTGCAAGGCAACCGATTTTTGAAATGACTTACAGCTCTCTAGCCATAAGATTGTTGGTCTACTCTTTTGGTTTTAACCCTTGAGTCAAACCATTAATATCGCCACCTTGTAGGCCAAGTTCATTCATTAAACTATCAATGAGTGGCGCTTGTGAACGGTAACGTAGGGCACTATTTACAACTTGATCAGATAAAGAGGTTTGACCATTTTCAACCGCATCACTACCGACAGTACTGCCACCTGCAAAGCTACTTAGACCATTCACCTGTAAAATCTTGATGTCATCAATATTTTCCATTGGCTTGACGCTTTCACGAATGATCTCTGGTAAATGCTTTAATAGTGCCAAGCGCACTTGCATTTCTACCTGTTCAGCAGAAAGTGTATTGGCTGCTTCATTTACTGCACGCGCACCTTCCGCATCAACCTGATATTGTTTTTCCAACGCTTGAGCAAGTAGGATTTTTGCATCGGCTTCACCTTTCGCTTTTAAGCGAATCTTTTCAGCATCTGCTTCTGCTGCAATACGTACTGCTTCTGCTTCATCGGCAGCGGCTTTTTTACCTGCATCAGCAGCTACGGTAATCGCAATGGCTTCTTTCTCTGCCGTTTGTTTAGCTGCAACCAGCTCGACTGCTTTTTGACGCTCAGCACGTTGTGTTTCACGTACAGTCACAACTTCTTCCTCTGCTTTTACCGCTTCAGCACGAGCCTTGTCAGCTTGCGCTTTGGCTTCTGATTCAGCACGAGATTTTTCAGCAATGGCAATGGCTCGATCTTGCTCAGCCAGTTCGATGGTTTTCTTTTGTTCAACTTGTGCTTTTTGAATCAATTGTGCTTTTTGAATATTCTCATTTTCTACATCACGGGCAGAAGCAATTCGTTTTAGTTCCACTTCACGTTCAGCAGCAATTTGAGCTTCTTCAGCTTCACGTTTTTTACCTGCTTCTTGAGAGGCGATTTCTGCGGTTTGTTCAGCTTTACGAATCGAGATTTCACGCTCTTGCTGTAACTTTGCATATTCTTCTTCACGAGAAATTTCTAAACGAGCACGTTCTGCTTGTAAGTTCTTGGCACGAATCGCAAGGTCAGCATCTTGTTCAATGTCATTACGCTTTTTACGGCGGTCTTCAATGGTTTCGGTCAGCTTGGTTAAACCTTCCGCATCGAAGGCATTTTGTGGGTTAAAGAATTTAAAGCTAGTCTGATCTAGACCCGTTAAAGATACGGTTTCAAGCTCTAAACCATTTTTTGATAAATCTTCTGAGACGACTTGTTGAACTTTTTGTACAAAATCGACACGCTTTTCATGTAGTTCTTCCATCGCCATTTCAGCGGCAACGGCACGCAATGAGTCAACAAATTTACCTTCGACCAGATCTTTAAGTTCTGGTGGAGACATGGTTTTACGTCCCAAGGTTTGTGCCGCAGTTGCAATTGATTCAGCAATCGGTTTGACCCGGACATAGAATTCAGCCATGACATCAACACGCATCCGGTCACGGGTAATCAGCGCCTGATCTGCTGCACGCTTTACCTCCAAACGTAAGGTATTCATATTGACAGGAATAATTTCGTGCAAGACAGGGAGGACAATTGCACCGCCATTGAGAATCACTTTCTCGCCACCAAAACCTGTGCGCACAAAAGAGACCTCTTTACTCGAACGGGTATAGAGACGGGCGATAATAATGCCAATAAAAATCAGTGCTGCAAAAATAACACCCGTAATAATTAAAATTTCAGTCAATGCTGAATTCAACATATAAACACCCTCATATAGTCATAAATATAAAAATTAAACAGCAATCGCTTGGAATCCAATTTTGGTTCTTTGCGTTAAAATTACGTCTTGTCCTTGATGGAAAACCAGATCAAGTTCGGGTTCAACTAAGACGTAGTGGGTTTGACCAAATTGGTCTTTAACTTTGGCCTGTGCAGGGGAGTTGGGTTTAGCATCCCCTAAAATGATGTGTGCAGTTCTGCCAATTAAATCATCTGCCTGAATTGCAGTAGTTTCATCTTTAGGAATTATTTTAGTTACTAAGGCAGCGCTATAACGCACTAGCGGCATTGATAAAAATAAGCAGACAGGCGCAATAATCCACGCAGAGAGGTAATGCTCTGTAAATTGATAGAACAAATCTTGGATGATTAAACCTGTGAGTGCATAGACCGTTAAAAAGATGATCAGCCAGATGAGTAAGGGAACTTTACCCAAATACAGCCATTCCAAAAACTGAGTCAGAACAGAATCAGGTTGTTCTACAGAGATATCTGCATGATCAATATCGGTAAGACTATCTGGTAAAAATTGTTCCAAAAAACTAGAACTACCGCCGAATAATAATAGAATGAATTCGAGCAGGCCAATAAACAGGCATAGCATTAAAGCAATGCTAAAAACAAGGTTAGAAGGATGTGTTAAAAGATCCCAGATCATCGCGATTACTCTTATTTCTTTTAGCGTTAATTAATAAATTTTTTATAAAAATAAAACAGTTATAAGAGTAAAGCCAATACGCCTAAATTTCAACCTAAATTGACCACATTCGTGCAGACGAAAAAAAACGCAATGATTGGGGTGATCATTGCGTTGAACAACGAATCTGTTTAAAACAGTTTCGGTTGAAAGGAGAAATGTCATGAGATTAGTGTTAACTAACCTACGAGCTCATAGTATGAAAAAACCTGACTAAGTTCATCGGTATTCATGTTAACTACTGTTAATTGATGTTAATAAGTGACGAAAATTGTTAGTTTTTTATTTTTTAATAAAGTTCTAAAATTAAACTTAAATCAAAGGTTTAAAATAAAAAAGCCCAAATATGGGCTTTTTATGTGAAAAGTAACGTAAATTAGAATTTAAATAATCCAATACCCGCTTTCACTTCATCCAGCGTTTGTTGCGTGATAATGCGGCATTTTTCAGTTCCTTGTTTGAGTACATCCATAATGTAATCTGGATCTTTTTCTAACTCGGCACGACGTTCACGGATTGGTGCAATCAACTCTTGCAACACACCTTCCAAGCGTTTTTTCACAGTACCATCACCGAGACCACCACGACGATAATGTGCTTTTAATTCTTCCACTTCTTCTTTATTTGGATCGAATGCATCAAGATAAGTAAATACGATATTGCCTTCAACCTGACCTGGGTCTTCAATACGGAGATGGTTAGGATCGGTATACATCGCATTGACGGCTTTTTTGATGTCTTTATCCGTAGCATTCAACACAATGGTATTGCCTAAAGATTTTGACATCTTCGCTTTACCATCAAAACCAGGCAAGCGTGCCATATTTGATAGCAGGGCTTTACATTCTGGTAATAGATCATGGCCGATTTGGCGGTTAATGCGACGTACCACTTCGTTGGTTTGTTCAATCATTGGGAGCTGATCTTCACCAACAGGTACTACAGTCGCTTTAAATGCAGTAATGTCTGCTGCTTGTGCAATTGGATAGCACAAGAAACCTGCTGGAATATCACGTTCAAAATTACGTAATTGGATTTCAGCTTTTACGGTTGGATTACGCTCTAAACGTGCAACGGTCACGTAGTTGAGGTAAATCATGGTCAATTCATTCAATGCAGGTAAGCAAGACTGTACACAAATCGTGGTTTTGCTTGGATCAATGCCCACAGCAAGATAATCGAGTGCAACTTGCAGGATGTTGTTGCGAACTTTATCTGGATTATCGGCATTGTCCGTCATCGCTTGCGCATCAGCCAATAACAGATGTTGATGATGACTGTCTTGTAGACCTACACGAGAACGTAATGAACCGACAAAATGTCCAAGGTGGAGTTGTCCTGTTGGACGGTCGCCTGTCAAAATGATGGGACGTTGATCAATATTACTCATGATATGTTCCAAGATTCAGTAATTTCATAGATATAAGATTGATATTATTGTACGAGAAATAAATTTTTTTCGTCAGCGATAATTTTAACTTTTTCTTAAAATCATATTGTGATTTCACTGCGTAATTCTACAATGGTGCTATAAATACAAATTAGGAAATAAAAATGGCGAGTGGTTTATTACTATTACTGGATGATATTGCAACGATTTTAGATGATGTTGCGGTAATGAGTAAAATGGCAGCCAAGAAGACTGCAGGCGTATTGGGGGATGACCTCGCCCTGAATGCACAACAAGTCAGTGGCGTACGTTCAGATCGGGAATTACCTGTGGTCTGGAGTGTTGCAAAAGGTTCATTCGTTAATAAATTAATTCTCGTTCCATTGGCCTTATTGATTAGTGTGGTTGCCCCTTGGTTGATTAATCCCTTACTTATGCTTGGTGGTCTATTTCTGTGTTATGAAGGGGTAGAGAAAGTCGCGCATATGCTGTTTCACAAAAAAGCCAAAACAGCAGAAGAGGCCAGTGAAAACCTACAACAAGTCGAGGTCGATTTAGCCAAATTTGAAAAGGAGAAAGTTAAGGGAGCGATTCGAACAGACTTTATTCTTTCTGCTGAAATTGTGGTGATTTCGTTAGGTACAGTTGCAACAGCTGCATTTATGACTAAAGTGACAGTATTAAGTATTATCGCAATCGTCATGACTGTCGGGGTATATGGCTTGGTTGCAATGATCGTCAAAATTGATGATTTAGGTTTATATCTTACACAACAAGCTTCTGAATTAAAAAATAAAATCGGTCGTGGTTTACTTGCTTTTGCGCCAATTTTAATGAAAACACTTTCAATTGTTGGAACGGTTGCAATGTTCTTAGTTGGTGGCGGTATCATTACGCATACCATTCCTTTATTGCATCACTTTACTGAAGAAACGGTTGATCATTTAGAGCTGATTCCGAGTGTCGGCTCAATTATTGGTGCTTTAACACCAACTCTAATTAATTTAGGTGTGGGGTTACTTGCGGGTGCTGTTGTGTTGATGATTGTCAGTTTGATCCAAAAACTCTGGCCAAAAAAAGCATCTGCTTAAACCTAGGTCGTCATCATTAGAATTATGTGAGGTAGTTATGCGTTGGAAAGGTCGTCGAGTCAGTACCAATGTTGAAGACCGTCGCGGTGGTGGCGGTGCGAAAGCAGGTGGAATTAGTATTATCGGTTTGGTGGTGGCTTTTGTGGCTTGGAAATTTTTTGGGGTTGATCCACAGCAAGCCTATCAAGCAACTCAAGCAGTCACCAATGCTCAGTCTTCACAGCAAGGCAGCGCACCACAAAGCTTAACGCCTGATCAAAAAGAGGCCAGTGATTTTGTGGGTACAGTGTTGGCAGATACCGAAGATACGTGGACGCCGATCTTTCAACAACTGGGTATGACCTACAAACCACCACGGCTTGTATTATTTAGTGGGGTGGTTCGATCAGGTTGTGGTACTGCACAGGCTGCGATGGGACCTTTTTATTGTCCGGCTGATCAGAAAGTTTATATCGATACCTCATTCTTTAAAGATATGCGTCAGCAAATGGGGATTTCTGGAGAGCAGAACCAAACAGAACTTTCTCGTCAAGACCAGGCTGGGGATTTTGCTCAGGCCTATGTGATTGCGCATGAGGTGGGGCATCATATCCAAAACCTATTAGGTATTTCAGGTCAGGTTCAGCAAGCGCGTGCACAGGCCAGCCAAGCACAAGGCAATCAACTCTCTGTACGTTTAGAATTACAGGCAGATTGTTTTGCAGGAATCTGGGCGCATCAGAACCAGCAAAGGACCCAGTTCTTAGAGCAGGGGGATATTGAAGAAGCAATGGATGCAGCAGAAAAAATTGGAGATGACTATTTACAGCGTCGTGCAACTGGACAAGTTGTGCCAGATAGTTTTACTCATGGTACCAGTGAACAACGGATGCAGTGGTTCCAGATCGGTTTAAAATCAGGTGATGTGAATCAGTGTAATACTTTTAAATAGGATAAAAAAGGAGCGTTGCTCCTTGATTTTTATACGGAAGATATACGAATCAGTAGAAGAATTAACGTAAAATAAGAGCGTCTATGCTGAATTGAGGATGATTGGTTTATTGTTGTGCCTAAACCATTTGTTAATATAAATTAAATAATAAGATGGATGAATTACAGCATAGGCCTTCACTCTTTATTCAATCGCACAGTATTTTAAATTTTATCATTGATTAAAGTTTTAAAATTTAAATAAAGTCTATGTTGTTAAAATTGAATAAATAAAGAGGTCATATGGGTAACTTTTTTCTTTTACAAGCATTGACGGTTGTTTTTGCCTTATCCATTGCGACGACCATTTTTAATAAACGAATATTAGGTTTTCCTCAGGCCATTGGTGTTCCAATTGTCTCGGCTATTTTTGTCTTTATACTACAGTGGGGCGCAAGTTTATTAAATGGTAATCAATTTATTACCATCAATATTCATAATATTGAAGCAGCTGTAAGAAATATTGATTTTTATGATTTTCTAATCAATGGTGTGATTTGTTTTATTTTAACTTCATCTGCGTTGAAATTTAAAATTTCAGATTTAAGAAGTTACTGGAAACCGATTGGTATTTTAGCCACGATTGCACTGGTGTTATGTGCAGGATTTTACGCAGGATTATTATATTTATTTCAATGGGTGGTTGGCTATCCAGTACCCATTGGTGTTTTACTATTATTAGGTGCGGCACTTGGTGCAACCGATCCAATTGGTGTTAAAGGGGTGTTAAGTTCTATTCGGGCACCGCATCATCTGATTGTAAAACTAGAGGGAGAGTCATTATTTAATGATGCGATGTGTATTGCCTTGTTTATGACATTATTAAAGGTTTTACAAGGAGAGCATTTTTCATTATTGGCAACCATAGAAACGCTATTATATGAAATCTTTGTCGCTGTTATTATTGGCTTTGCATTTGGTTTTGCGATCTTACGTTTACTGCGTGGTAAACATGAGATGGAGTCACTGATTTTAACCACGGCATTGCTTGCAAGCGGCTCATACCTCGTTGCTTTATTTGCACATGCATCTGCACCAATTGCCTGTGTTATTGGTGGCTTAATTGTAGGGAATAAATGGCAAGAGATTCGTGAACAAAGAGAAATTCGTGAGGTCAACCATTTTTGGCATACAGTTGAAGGGATTATTAATTCCTTCCTATTCACCTTGATTGGTTTAGAGTTATTTATTCTTGATTTGAGTGCTAATTTAATTATTGGAGGCATCATTGCCTTTATTATCCTGCATTTATCTCGTTTTGCGGCAAATTTCGCCGCCTTCGCCTTATTTCCATCATTCCGTAATAAGAGCTACAACGGTAGTCTAGCGATTCTCTCGTGGGGTGGGGTTCGAGGAGGGATTTCACTGGCGTTGATTCTTGCAGTGGCAAATATTCCAGAATTAAGTCAATACAGTAGTATCTTGATTGGTTATACCTTTATTAGTGTATTGCTATCAGGTGTGGTCTGTGGCCTTGGTTTACCTGCTGTGATGAATGCTTTCTATTACAACCCGAGTGAAGAGACCCAAGGGTTAAAAGGCTTTTATCAGCGAATGTGCAACAAGATGAATCGCCGCGGTTTTAAATATATTGTGGGTGAAGACAGTGTGGGGCGAGAAACCATTACCATTTATAATCCTGAAATTTTATTGGATCAGAAAACAGATGATGGTGTCGCAACCATGCATCACCCGAATAAACGTGAAGAAGTAAAGCGGTTAGAGAATCCTGATAATTTTTAATTGCATATTTTTGTTTTTTGTTAAAAAAAGCCTTTTGATAAAAGGCTTTTTTTATTTTATTAGGTAAATATTTTTAAAATATTTTTAAAATTTAATTAAATAATAATTATGATTGAGTTATGTTTTTTATTTGGAGATTAATTGTTGTTTAATAGTTTGTTTAGTTTTTTTTAAATGCCTTTTAGGTATTTATGGCTTTCTAGGGTTTTGTTTGTTTAGATGTGTAAATTTACAATATATTTTCAACTTTTTTTAATTTTTTATTGTTTATAAATCATGGTTTTATTGTGTTATGAAAAAATAATAAAATGTAAGTTTGTTTTTTTATTTTGTGAGCTATTTAACATTTATTTTGTTTGATTTAAAGTGGTGCTGTGAACTCTATCACTTAGAAACAATAATTTAAACTTAAGTTAATAATGTCATTAAGAATTGATTAAATATTAAAAATTTATAATGAGGAATATAACCATGTCTCAAATACAAATTATTTCCAAGGAAAGTCATGAAACCCTTGTAAATACGACGGGAAAAACAGCCACATTACCCTCTGAGCCTTCAGTTGTGTTAATTAAGGTCTCTGCAAGTGATATTTCAGTTGTTAAGAGAGATGGTGTAAATGCGGTAGTAGTATTAAAAAATGGCGAAACAATCGTTATTCATAATTTCTTCAATAATAGTGAAGTAGCAGATAATAGTCTGGTCCTCCAAGGTGAAGATAATCAATTAGTTTGGGCACATTTTAAAGATGCTGAAACGGATGCAGACGCAGATGCCGATGCGGACGCCGATGCTGATGCTGACTCAGATGATGATGATCATGAAGGGGCTGTCTTTTTAGAAGAAACACCCGCGGTTGTGCCTGAAGCGGCGGCGGCACCAGTTGAAGCCGCAACATTACAACCCATTCAGGCAGTAGAGCCATTACTTTATGCAGGTGAAACATCGAGTGGCTTCAGTCCATGGTTATGGGCTTTACCTGTACTTGCGATTGGTGGGATTGCCGCAGCAGCAAGTGGCGGCGGTGGAGGTGGAGGAAATAACAACAATGCAGATACCACACCACCAAATACCGATGCCGTAAAATTTAATATTGATCCTGTGACCACAGATAACGTCATCAATGCAGCAGAATCTGCAGGCAATGTAACTTTAACAGGCACATTAACAGGCGTACCTGCAGATGCAGCGACGACTGTGGTGACGGTTGTTGTGAATGGTGTGACTTATACCGCGACAGTTAATTCAGCCAATGGTACATGGAGTGTGAGTGTACCGGGCAGTGGATTATTGGCAGATGGCGATAAAACCATCGATGCCAAAGTTACGTTTACAGATGCAGCGGGTAATAGCAGCAATGTAACGGACACACACGTTTATACAGTGGACACCACTGCACCGAATGCGCCAGAGATTAATCCAATTAATGGTACAGATCCAATTACAGGGACTGCAGAACCCGGTTCAACGGTCACGGTGACTTTCCCGGATGGCAGTACGGTTCAGGTTCCAACCGATCCAACCACTGGGGTATGGACCACACCAAACCCAGGTAATTTACCGAATGGCAGTACAGTTACTGCTGTAGCAACAGATCCAGCGGGTAACCCATCTACACCAGGTACAGAAACAGTGGATACGGTTGGTCCAGATGTTTCAGGTACAACATTGAACATTGATTCTGTGACTGCAGATAACGTCGTCAATGCAGCAGAATCTGCAGGCAATGTAACTTTAACAGGCACATTAACAGGTGTACCTGCAGATGCAGCGAGCACTGTAGTGACAGTTGTTGTGAATGGTGTGACCTATACAGCGACAGTTAATTCAGCCAATGGTACATGGAGTGTGAGTGTACCGGGCAGTGGATTATTAGCAGATGGCGATAAAACCATTGACGCCAAAGTCACGTTTACAGATGCAGCGGGTAATAGCAGCAATGTAACGGACACACACGTTTATACAGTGGACACCACTGCACCGAATGCGCCAGAGATTAATCCAATTAATGGTACAGATCCAATTACAGGGACTGCAGAACCCGGTTCAACGGTCACGGTGACTTTCCCGGATGGCAGTACGGTTCAGGTTCCAACCGATCCAACCACTGGGGTATGGACCACACCAAACCCAGGTAATTTACCGAATGGCAGTACAGTTACTGCTGTAGCAACAGATCCAGCGGGTAACCCATCTACACCAGGTACAGAAACAGTGGATACGGTTGGCCCAGATGTTTCAGGTACAACATTGAACATTGATTCTGTGACTGCAGATAACGTCGTCAATGCAGCAGAATCTGCAGGCAATGTAACTTTAACAGGCACATTAACAGGTGTACCTACAGATGCAGCGAGCACTGTAGTGACAGTTGTTGTGAATGGTGTGACTTATACTGCGACAGTTAATTCAGCCAATGGTACATGGAGTGTGAGTGTACCGGGCAGTGGATTATTGGCAGATGGCGATAAAACCATTGATGCCAAAGTTACGTTTACAGATGCCGCAGGAAATAGCAGCAATGTAACGGACACACAAGTTTATTCGGTTGATACCACAGCCCCAAATGCACCGGTCCTTGATCCAATCAATGCGACCGACCCAATCAGTGGTACAGCAGAACCTGGTTCGACGGTGACCGTAACCTTCCCGGATGGCACAAGTGTTCAGGTTCCAACCGATCCAACCACTGGGGTATGGACCACACCAAATCCAGGTGGCTTGACCA
>Ga0209958_1000849_pt1 | contig 34577 bp, 30 predicted proteins | sample ThiBio_inoc_plan_FD_183942 | JGI IMG/M metagenome (GOLD analysis project Ga0209958, IMG submission 183942) | Wastewater bioreactor microbial communities from Cape Town, South Africa - Thiocy_inoc_plan (SPAdes) | ecosystem: Engineered > Bioremediation > Thiocyanate > Unclassified | place: South...
GCCGAAGGCGTTGCACCTACATGGGCCAGGACCAGGAAGGGCTCCAGGCCGGGGTCGGCGCCCGTTTCCTGCTGCAGCACCTGCGCCACGGCGGGGGCCGCGTCCATGGCCTCGCGGGCGTCGAGGAACAGCAGGCGCCGGCGCCGGGCGAGCACGTCCTCGACGGTGCGGGCGTACTCGTGGCGGGCGGCGAAGCGTACCATGGCCTCGGCCACGCCGCCGCCCAGGGCATGGTCTGCCCCCGGCAAGGCCTGGACGGCGCCCTGCTCTGCGCCATAGGAGTGCCAGCCCTGGGGCTCGCACATGCGGTGGCTCACCGGCCCCTGGGGCGTGCCGACCAGCGGCAGGCGGGTGGTGGCGCCCGCGGGCCGCGCCGGCAGCAGGCCGTCCTCGAAGCATTTGGCCAGCACATCCTCGGCCATGGCACGGTAGGTGGTCCATTTGCCGCCGGTCACCGTGACCAGGCCGCTGCGGCTCACGAGCACGGTGTGCTCGCGGCTCAGGCTCTTGGTGTGGTTGCCGTCGTCGTCCTGGGGCTTGACCAGGGGACGCAGGCCGACCCAGATGCTGCGGATGTCCTGGGCCGTGGGCGCGCGGCTCAGGTAGCGCGCGGACTCGCCCAGGATGAAGCGCAGTTCTTCGGCGAAGGGTTCGGGCTCGCGCTCCAGGTCGGGACGCGGGCTGTCGGTGGTGCCCAGGATGACCTTGCCCAGCCAGGGCACGGCGAACAGCACGCGGCCGTCGGCGGTCTTGGGAACCATGAGCGCGTGGTCGGTGGGGAGGAACTCCCGGTCCACGACCACGTGCACGCCCTGGCTGGGTGCCACGATGGGCTGGGCCGTGCGGCCCAGGGCCTGGCTGTCCTGCTGGCGCAGGGCGTCCACCCAGACGCCGGTGGCGTTGACCACGCAGCGCGCACGCACCGGGTAGGTGGCGCCGGTTTCCTGGTCTTCGCACAGCAGACCGCTCACACGGCCGCCCTCGTGCACCAGTTGGCGGGCGGCGCAGTAGTTCACCAGCAGGGCGCCGTGCTGCGCGGCCGTGCGCGCCAGGGCCAGGGCCAGGCGGGCGTCGTCGAACTGCCCGTCCCAGTATTTGACGCCGCCCTTGAGTCCCTGCGGGCGCACGGTGGGCAGGCATTGCAGGGTGCGCTGCACCCCGAGGAATTCGGTGGCGCCCAGGCCGGCGCTGCCGGCCAGGGCGTCGTACATCTTGAGGCCCGCGCCGTAGAAAGGGGTTTCCCAGCAACGGTAGGAGGGCATGACGAAGGCCAGCGGCTGCGCCAGGTGCGGTGCGTTGCGCAGCAGCGTGGTGCGCTCGTGCAGGGCCTCGCGCACCAGGGCGATATTGCCCTGGGCCAGGTAGCGCACGCCGCCGTGCACCAGCTTGGTGGCGCGCGAGGAGGTGCCCTTGGCGAAGTCGTGCGACTCCACCAGCACCACGGAAAAACCCCGCACCGCGGCATCGAGCGCCACGCCCAGGCCCGTGGCCCCCCCGCCGATGACGGCCAGGTCGTAGGTGACGGGCTCGGACAGGCGCTCGAGCAGTTCAGCGCGCCGGGTGGGTGCGGGGGAGTCTGTGGTCATCTCGGTCATCCATGGTGTTGCGCCCCGGCCCACGTCGGCGGCGCAGCCCAGGCCGGCAGACGCCGCGCCAGGGCCGCCCCGCCGCGCTGGTGGCGTCCCCCTGCCTGCCACGCGCAGCGGGGCGAAAGCAGGGGGAAGCGGCGCAGCCGCTCGGGGGGATGCGCAGGTGCTCAGCGCACCTTGCCGTCCTTCCAGGCCTGCAGCAGGGTGTTGTAGTTGATGGTCTCGCCCTTGGGCTTTTCATTGGCCAGCTTGGCCCAGGGTGCGTGCTTGTCGCTCAGCCACTTCTTGGGGTCTTCCTTCTTGTTGAGCTTGGGCGCGCAGCGCTCCATGCCGGCGCGCTCCAGGCGGGCCATGACCTGGTCCATCTCGTCGGCCAGCGTGTCCATGGCGGCCTGCGGGGTCTTCTCCCCCGTGACGGCCTGGGCCACGTTCTTCCACCAGAGCTGGGCGAGCTTGGGGTAGTCGGGCACGTTGGTGCCGGTGGGCGACCAGGCCACGCGCGCCGGGCTGCGGTAGAACTCGACCAGACCGCCGAGCTTGGGCGCCATGTCGGTCATGGCCTTGGAGCGGATGTCGGACTCGCGGATGGGCGTGAGGCCGACCACGGTCTTCTTCAGCGAGGTGGTCTTGGCGGTCACGAACTGCGCGTAGAGCCAGGCGGCGGCCAGGCGGTCGGGGTTGTGGTCCTTGAAGAAGGTCCAGCTGCCCACGTCCTGGTAGCCGTTCTGCATGCCCTGCTTCCAGTAGGGGCCGTTGGGGCCGGGGGCCATGCGCCACTTGGGCGTGCCGTCGGCGTTGACCACGGGCAGGCCGGGCTTGTTCATGTCGGCGGTGAAGGCCGTGTACCAGAAGATCTGCTGCGCGATCTGGCCCTGGGCGGGCACGGGGCCGGCTTCGCCGAAGGTCATGCCCATGGCTTCCTTGGGCGCGTACTTCTTCATCCAGTCCACGTACTTGGTGAGCGCGTAGACGGCGGCCGGCGAGTTGGTGGCGCCGCCACGGGCCACGCTGGCGCCCACGGGGGTGCACTTGTCGTCGGCCACGCGGATGCCCCACTCGTCGATGGGCAGGCCGTTGGGCGTGCCGATGTCGGCGCTGCCGGCCATGGACAGCCAGGCGTCGGTGAAGCGCCAGCCCAGGCTGGGGTCCTTCTTGCCGTAGTCCATGTGGCCATAGATGGGCTTGCCGTCGATCTGCTTGACGTCGTTGGTGAAGAACTCGGCGATGTCCTCGTAGGCAGACCAGTTCAGCGGCACGCCCAGGTCGTAACCGTACTTGGCCTTGAACTTGTCCTTGAGGTCCTTGCGGTCGAACAGGTCGGCACGGAACCAGTACAGGTTGGCGAACTGCTGGTCGGGCAATTGGTAGAGCTTGCCGTCGGGCGCGGTGGTGAACTTGGTGCCGATGAAGTCCTTGAGGTCCAGCCCGGGGTTGGTGTAGTCCTTGCCGGCGCCGGCCATGTAGTCGGTCAGGTTCAGGATCTTGCCGTAGCGGTAGTGCGTGCCGATGAGGTCGGAGTCGCTGATCCAGCCGTCGTAGATGGACTTGCCCGACTGCATGGAGGTCTGCAGCTTCTCGACCACGTCGCCTTCCTGGATCAGGTCGTGCTTGACCTGGATGCCGGTGATCTCGGAAAAGGCCTTGGCCAGGGTCTTGGACTCGTATTCGTGCGTGGTGATGGTCTCGGAGACGACGGAGATCTCCTTCACCCCCTTGGCCTGGAGCTTCTTGGCCGCCTCGATGAACCATTTCATTTCGGCCATCTGCTGATCCTTGCTCAGCGTCGAGGGCTGGAACTCGCTGTCGATCCACTTCTTGGCTTCGGCCTCGCCGGCCCAGGCCGCCTGGCCCAGGGCCATGGCTGCGGTGGCGAACGCGATCGCCGTGAACTGCATCTTCATTGCTGTCTCCTCACATCAGACTCCCCATTGTTGGATGGGCCTGTGACCTCGGGGGAGGAACGGGTCGGCCCTTTGCTACTATCAAAATAAGAGCTGCTGGCGCTTTCTGAAAGCCATTTACAGAGCAAAAACAATCTGAATTGCTCTTGCAACAAGCGCCGGCAGCTATCGTTTTCATATCAACCCTTGCGCAGCACCAGCACCAGCACCAGCATGGAGAGCACGAAGCTGATCCACACCGAGGGCTCGGCTTCCAGCGAGAACCACTGCGCCATCTTCTCGCCCAGGCCCACCCAGGCGAGGTTGATGTAGGCGGCCGTGAGCAGACCGATGAACAGGCGGTCGCCGCGCGTGGTGGCCATGGGCAGAAAGCCCTTGCGCTCCACCGTGGGAGAGCGGATTTCCCACACCGTCATGCCGATGAGCATGAGCACGATGCAGGTGAAGAAAACGGCCACCGGCGTGGTCCAGGCCATCCACTCGAACATGTCACACCCTCCCCATGGCAAAGCCCTTGGCGATGTAATGCCGCACAAACCAGATGACGATCGCCCCGGGCACGATGGTCAGCACCCCGGCGGCGGCCAGCGTCGCCCAGTCCATGCCGCTGGCGCTCACGGTGCGCGTCATGGTGGCGACGATGGGCTTGGCGTTCACGCTGGTGAGCGTGCGCGCCAAGAGCAATTCCACCCACGAGAACATGAAGCAGAAGAATGCCGCCACGCCCACGCCGGCCTTGATGAGCGGCAGGAAAATGGTGAGGAAGAAGCGCGGGAAGCTGTAGCCGTCGATGTACGCCGTCTCGTCGATCTCGCGCGGGATGCCGCTCATGAAGCCCTCCAGGATCCACACCGCCAGCGGCACGTTGAACAGCAGGTGCGCCAGGGCGACGGCGATGTGCGTGTCCATCAGGCCCACGGTGGTGTAGAGCTGGAAGAACGGCAGCAGGAACACCGCCGGCGGCGTCATGCGGTTGGTCAGCAGCCAGAAGAACACATGCTTGTCGCCCAGGAACTGGTAGCGGCTGAAGGCGTAGGCCGCGGGCAGCGCCACGGTGAGGGCGATGACCATGTTGATGGCCACGTAGATCAGGCTGTTGATGTAGCCCGAGTACCAGCTCTCGTCGGTGAAGATGGTCTTGTAGTTGTCCCAGGTGAAATGCTGGGGCCAGAGCGAGAAGCTCGACAGGATCTCCTCGTTGGTCTTGAAGCTCATGTTCACCATCCAGTAGATGGGCAGGATGGCGAACACCAGGTAGGCGATGAGAAACAGCGTGCGTTTCTGGAAGCGCTTGTCATTCATGGCCCGCGCCCTCCTTGGCCGTGGTGCCCACGCGCTGCATCCAGTTGTAGAGGATGAAGCACAGCAGCAGGATGATGAGGAAGTAGATCAGCGAGAAGGCGGCCGCCGGCCCCAGGTCGAACTGGCCCACGGCCTTTTGCGTGAGGTACTGGCTCAGGAACGTGGTCGCATTGCCCGGCCCGCCGCCCGTGAGCACGAAGGGCTCGGTGTAGATCATGAAGCTGTCCATGAAGCGCAGCAGCACGGCGATCATGAGCACGCCGCGCATCTTGGGCAGTTGGATGTAGCGGAACACCGCCAGCTTGCTCGCGCCGTCGATGCGCGCCGCCTGGTAGTACGCATCGGGAATGGAGCGCAGGCCCGCGTAGCACAGCAGCGCCACCAGCGGCGTCCAGTGCCACACGTCCATCACGAGCACGGTGACCCAGGCGTCGCTGGCATGGCCGGTGTAGTTGTAGTCGATGCCCATGGACTGCAGCGCCGCGCCCAGCAGGCCGATGTCGGTGCGGCCATAGATCTGCCAGATGGTTCCCACCACGTTCCACGGGATGAGCAGCGACAGCGCCACCAGCACCAGCACGGCCGAGGCCTTCCAGCCCTGCGCCGGCATGGACAGGGCCAGCAGAATGCCCAGCGGGATCTCCACCAGCAGCACGGCCAGCGAGAAGGTGAGCTGGCGCCACAGGGCCGCGTGCAGCTCTTCGTCGCGCATCACGGCGGCAAACCACTCGGTGCCCACGAACACGCGGCGCTCGGGCGAGATGATGTCCTGCACCGAGTAGTTGACCACCGTCATCAGGGGCACGATGGCCGAGAACGCCACGCACAGCAGCACGGGCAGGATGAGGAACCAGGCCTTCTGGTTCACCGGTTTGGTCGTTGCACTCATGGCAACAGCTCCTCGTTCTGGTAGTAGCAGGTGTGCGCGCCCAGCACCTGCAGCCAGGCCGTCTCGCCCGGCGCGGGCAGGCGCTGCTCGGGAGCAAAGCGCGCACGCAGCAGGTGTTCGCCCACCTGCGCGGTGAGCATCTGGTAGGTGCCGATGTCCTGCACGCGCTGCACGGTGCACGGCAGGGCGCCCGCCGCCCCGGGCTGGGCCAGCGCCAGGTACTCGGGGCGCACGCCCACCTGCAGCGCGCCTTCGGGCAGGCCGCGCCCCGCGGGCTGCTCCAGCGCGTGGCCCGCCACCTGCAGGCGGCCGGCCGCGCTCTGCGCGGGCAGGAAGTTCATGCCCGGCGAGCCGATGAAGTGCCCGACGAACTGGTGCTGCGGGCGCTCGAACAGCGCATCGGGCGTGCCCAGCTGCATGACCTTGCCGCGGCTCATGACCACCACCTGGTCGGCGAAGGTGAGCGCCTCGACCTGGTCGTGCGTGACGTAGATCAGCGTGAGCTTGAGCTCGTGGTGGATCTGCTTGAGCTTGCGCCGCAGTTGCCACTTGAGGTGCGGGTCGATGACGGTGAGCGGCTCGTCGAACAGCACGGCCGCCACGTCCTCGCGCACCAGGCCGCGGCCCAGCGAGATCTTCTGCTTGGCATCGGCCGCCAGGCCTGCGGCGCGCTGGTCGAGCTGGCCGCTCATCTCCAGCATCTCGGCGATCCGGCCCACGCGCTCGCGGATGCGCGCCTCGGGCAGCTTGCGGTTCTTGAGCGGGAAGGCCAGGTTCTCGGCCACGGTCATGGTGTCGTAGATGACCGGGAACTGGAACACCTGGGCGATGTTGCGGTCCTGCGGCGTGGCGCGCGTGACGTCGCGCCCGTCGAACAGCACCTTGCCGTGCGAGGGCACAAGCAGGCCCGACATGATGTTGAGCATGGTCGTCTTGCCGCAGCCCGAGGGCCCCAGCAGCGCGTAGGCGCCGCCGTCCTGGAACTCCATCGCCAGGGGCAGCAGGGCGTAGTCGCTGTCCTGCTGCGGGCGCGGCTTGTACGAGTGCGCCAGATCCAGCGTGATATGCGCCATGTCAGTGCCCTCCCATGCGCGCCGGCGCCAGCAGCAGGGCGCCATGGCCGGCGAACACGTAGACCTGCGCCGGGTCGAAATACAGGCTGAGCGTGCTGCCCAGGGCAAAGTAGTGCACGCCGGTGAGCTGCGCCACCACCTCGCCCATGGGCGTGGCCACGTGCACGAAGGTGTCGGAGCCGGAGATCTCTGCCAGCTCCACCTGGCCCTGCACCGCCACATCCCCCGGCCGCGCCTGCACGCGCAGCGCGCTGGCGCGCAGACCCACGGTCAGGTCGGCGGCGCTGGCCGCGGCCAGCGGCAGGCGCGGCGCCAGCTCCAGGCCGCCCTGCAGGCGCAGGCCCGCGGCGGTGGCCACGGCCGGCACCAGGTTGATGGGCGGGTCGCTGAAGGCGCGCGCCACGCGCAGCGAGCACGGTGCGTGGAACACCTCGGCCGTGGGGCCGTACTGCAGCAGGCGCCCCTCGTCGAGCACGGCGGTGTAGCCGCCCAGCAGCAGCGCCTCGCCCGGCTCGGTGGTGGCGTAGACCACGGTGGACTGGCCCGCGGCGAACAGTTGCGCGAGCTCCTCGCGCAGCTCCTCGCGCAGCTTGTAGTCCAGGTTCACCAGCGGCTCGTCGAGCAGCATCAGCGGCGCGCCCTTGGCCAGCGCACGCGCCAGCGCCACGCGCTGCTGCTGGCCGCCCGAGAGCTCGGCCGGCAGGCGGTCGAGGAACATGTCGATGTGCAGGCGCTCGGCGAGTTCGCGCACGCGCGCCGCCACGTTCTTCTCGCCGCGCAGCTTGAGCGGCGAGGCGATGTTGTCGGCCACACTCATCGAGGGGTAGTTGATGAACTGCTGGTACACCATGGCCACGTTGCGCTCGCGCACCGGCATGCCGGTGACGTCGCGCCCGTCCACGCGCACCCGGCCGCCCGTGGGCGCATCCAGCCCGGCCATGATGCGCATCAGACTGGTCTTGCCGGCCTGCGTGGCGCCCAGCAGCACGGTCACGGCATTGCTCTGCAAGGCCATGTCCAGCTCGTACAACCAGGTCTGCGCACCCACCTTCTTGTGGATGCGCTCCAATGCCAAATCCATGTGCTTACCCCAGGCGGCGGGCCGCCGCGGCCCCGTCCTGGGCCATGGGCAGACCTGGGACAGTGCGTTGATGTTCGTATTTTTTCATTCTTGTTCTTTTTTGCGCGTATTGCCCTATGGTTTTCCCTTAATTTTTTCTTTTTTTTTCGTTTTACAGTAGCAGGATCACCACCCCCTCCCTCCCCAGCGTGAACACCAATCCCCGCCAGATCCAGTTGCTGGAAGAGCTGCGCGAGCGCAAGTCGGCCACGGTCGAGCAATTGGCCGAGACCCTGGGCGTGACCCTGCAGACCGTGCGGCGCGACGTGCAGCGCCTGGCCGAGCAGGGCCTGCTCTCGCGCTTTCATGGCGGCGTGCGCCTGCCCAGCTCCACCGTGGAGAACATCGCCCACAACCAGCGCGAGACGCTCAACTCCGAGGGCAAGGCGCGCATCGCGCGCGCCGTGGCCGCGCAGGTGCCGCACCACTGCTCGCTGATCCTGAACATCGGCACCACGACCGAGGCCATCGCCAAGGCGCTGCTGCGCCACCAGGGCCTGCGCGTGATCACCAACAACCTCAACGTGGCAGCCATCCTGTGCGGCAACCCGGACTGCGAGGTCATCGTCGCCGGCGGCGTGGTGCGCACGCGCGACGGCGGCATCGTGGGCGAGGCGGCGGTGGACTTCATCCGCCAGTTCCGCGTGGACATCGCCATCATCGGCATCTCGGGCATCGAGGACGACGGCACGCTGCGCGACTTCGACTACCGCGAGGTGAAGGTGGCGCAGACCATCGTGGAGCATGCGCGCGAGGTCTGGCTCGCCGCCGACCACAGCAAGTTCAACCGTCCGGCCATGGTGCAATTGGCCACGCTCGACCAGATCGACCGCCTGTTCACCGACGCGCCGCCGCCCGAGCCCTTCCCCGCCCTGCTCGGAAACGCCGACGTGCAACTGGTCGTGGCCACCGACTGACCCTTTTCCCCACGCACTCCCATGACCTACCTGCTTGCACTCGACCAGGGCACCTCCAGCTCGCGCAGCATCGTGTTCGACGAGCGCGGGCGCATCGTCGCGCAGGCCCAGCGCGAGCTGCCCCAGATCTACCCGCAGCCCGGCTGGGTGGAGCACGACCCCCTGGAGATCTGGCGCACGCAGCTCGCCACGGCGCGCGAGGCCCTGGCGCAGGCCGGCATAGGCGCCAGCAGCGTGCGCGCCCTGGGCATCACCAACCAGCGCGAAACCACCGTGCTGTGGAACCGCAAGACCGGCCAGCCCGTGCACCACGCCATCGTCTGGCAGGACCGGCGCGCCGAGCCCGCCTGCGCGCAGTTGCGCGCCCAGGGCCATGCCGCCGCCATCCAGGCCAAGACCGGGCTGCTGGTGGACGCCTACTTCTCCGGCACCAAGCTGCAGTGGCTGCTGGACCACGTGAGCGGCGCGCGCGCGGCGGCCGAGCGCGGCGAGCTGGCCTTCGGCACGGTCGACAGCTGGCTCATCTGGCAGCTCACGGGCGGCCAGCGCCATGTGACGGACGTGAGCAACGCCAGCCGCACCATGCTGCTGAACGTGCACACCAACCAGTGGGACGAGGAGCTGCTGGACCTGCTGCGCATTCCGCGTTCGCTGCTGCCCGAGGTGCTGCCCTCGGCCAGCGACTTCGGCCGCACCCAGGCCGACCTGCTGGGCGGCCCCATTGCCATCGGCGGCGTGGCGGGCGACCAGCAAAGCGCCCTGTTCGGCCAGGCCTGCTTTTCCGCCGGCATGGCCAAGAACACCTACGGCACGGGCTGCTTCATGCTCATGCACACGGGCGGCCAGTTCCAGAGCAGCCACAACGGCCTGATCACCACCAGCGCCGCCCAGCCCACGGCCCAGCCGGCCTTTGCGCTGGAGGGCAGCGTGTTCGTCGGCGGCGCCGTGGTGCAGTGGCTGCGCGACGGGCTGCGCGCCATCTCGGCCAGCTCCGAGGTGCAGGCGCTGGCCGAGAGCGTGCCCGACTCGGGCGGCGTCATGATGGTGCCCGCCTTCACCGGCCTGGGCGCCCCCTACTGGAAGCCCGAGGCGCGCGGCACCATCACGGGCCTGACGCGCGGCACCACGATTGCGCACATCGCGCGCGCCGCGCTCGAATCCATCGCCTACCAGAGCGCCGCCCTGCTCGCCGCCATGGGCCGCGACGCCGTGGCCGCGGGCGGCAGCCCGGTCTCCGAGCTGCGCGTGGACGGCGGCGCCTGCGTCAACGACCTGCTCATGCAGTTCCAGGCCGACCTGCTGGGCATCCCCGTGGTGCGCCCGGCCGTGGTGGAGACCACGGCCCTGGGCGCGGCCTACCTCGCGGGCCTGGCCAGCGGCGTGTACGCCAGCACGGCCGAGCTGTCGGACCTGTGGCGCGCCGAGCGCCGCTTCGTGCCCACCCTGCCCCGCGCGCAGGCCCAGACGCTCATGGCGCGCTGGGAACATGCCGTGGCGCAGGCCACGCTGCCCGACTCCTGAAAATCGATAGCTGCCGGCGCAGCCTGCAAGCGGTTTTCAGGCTATTTATTATCTGAATCCATTGAATAGCCTGCGCAAGCAGCTATTGTTTCAAGAGCGCCACCCCCGGCCTGCGCCCCGGCGCCCACGTGGCGCACAATGCCCGCCATGACGCAAGACACCTTTCCCCCCATTGCCTTCATCGGCGGCGGCAACATGGCCGGCGCCATCATCGGCGGCCTGCTCCAGCGCGGCCTGCCTGCCAGCCAGATCGATGTGGTCGAGCCCCTGGAGTCCACCCGCGCCGCGCTCGTGCAGCGCTGGGGCATTGCCGCGCACAGCGCGCCCACGGCGGCGCTGGCGCGCGCAGGCCTGGTGGTGTGGGCCGTCAAGCCGCAAACCTTCCACGCGGCCGCCCAGGCCGCGGCGCCGCACACCGCGCAGGCCCTGCACCTGAGCGTGGCCGCGGGCATCCCCAGCGACAGCATCGCGCGCTGGCTGGGCAGCGAGCGCATCGTGCGCAGCATGCCCAACACCCCCGCCCTGGTGGGCATGGGCATGACGGCGCTGTTCGCGCGCCCGCAGGTGGACGCCGCCGGCCGGCGCCTGGCCGAGCAGGTGGCGCAGAGCACGGGCCAGACGCTGTGGGTCGAGCGCGAGGCGCAGCTCGACGCCGTGACCGCGCTCTCGGGCTCGGGGCCCGCCTATGTGTTCCTGTTCCTGGAGGCCATGACCCAGGCCGGCGTGGACATGGGCCTGCCCGCCGACCAGGCCTACCGGCTGGCCGTGGCCACCTTCCAGGGCGCGGCCGAGCTGGCGGCGCGCTCGGACGAAGGCCCCGAGGTGCTGCGCCAGCGCGTGACCAGCAAGGGCGGCACCACGCACGCGGCCATCAGCCACCTGCAGGCGCAGCAGGTGCCCGAGCACTTCATTGCGGCCATCCGCGCGGCAGAACAGCGCGCGCAGGAGCTGGCGGCCGAGTTCGGCCGCTAGCCCGCGTTACTTCAGCGCCCAGCCCAGCGCCGCCCCGGCGAACAGGGCGGCGCCTATCCAGTGGCTTTGGCTGAAGGCGGTAAAGCACCCCTGCCGCGTGCGCTGGCGGATGAGCGTGTAATGCCACACCACCTGCGCCGCCGCCGCGCCCAGGCCCAGCGCCAGCGGCCAGCCCGGCACCAGCGGCCACAGCGCCCAGGCCGCGAGCGCGAGGCTGAGGGCGAAGCACAGCATCACGCCCGCCACATCGAAGCGCCCCAGCGTGATGGCCGAGGTGCGGATGCCGATCTTCAGGTCGTCGTCGCGGTCCACCATGGCGTACTCGGTGTCGTAGGCCAGCACGAGGAACAGGTTGGCCAGCCACAGCACCCAGGCCGTGCCCGGCACCTGCCCCTGCACGGCGGCAAAGGCGATGACGATGCCGAAGTTGAACGCAATGCCCAGAAAGGCCTGCGGCATGGCGAAGAAGCGCTTGGTGAACGGGTAGAGGATGGTGAACGCCACGGCGGGCACCGACCAGGCCACCGCCTCCCAGCGCGTGGTGAGCACGAGCGCGAAGGCCACCAGCGCCAGCCCCGCGCCCAGCAGGGCCGCTTCCCGCACGGAGATGCGCCCCGTGGTGATGGGGCGCGCCTGGGTGCGCTGGACATGGCGGTCGAAGTCGCGGTCGGCGATGTCGTTGATGCAGCAGCCGGCGCTGCGCATGAGCACCGTGCCCGCCACGAACACCGCCAGCAGATGCCCGCCCGGAAAGCCCCCGGCCGCCGCCCACAGCGCCACCAGCGTGGGCCACACGAGCACCAGCCAGCCGGCGGGGCGGTCGAAGCGGATCAGGTTCAGGTACAGCGCCAGGCGCTCACGCAGGGGCATCGCGGGGTATCCGGAAAATCAAAGAAAAAAGGGCCGAAGCCCTTGTGCAGCAAGCGCCACAAGCTATCAATCTTCTAGCATGGAGCGCAGCATCCAGGCGGTCTGCTCGTGCACCGCGAGGCGCTGGGTGAGCAGGTCGGCGGTGGGCTCGTCGCTGGCCTTGTCCACCAGCGGGAACAGGCTGCGCGCGGTGCGCGCCACGGCCTCGTGGCCCGCGACCAGCACGCGCACCATCTCCAGCGCCTTGGGCGGCTTGGCCGGCGCGTCGGGCACGCTGGCGAGCTTGCCGAACTCGGCATACGAGCCCGGCGCCACATGGCCCAGCGAGCGGATGCGCTCGGCGATGGGGTCCACCGCGTTCCACAGCTCGGTGTACTGCGCCATGAACATGGTGTGCAGGGTGTTGAACATGGGCCCGGTCACGTTCCAGTGGAAGTTGTGCGTGGTCAGGTACAGGGTGTAGGTGTCGGCCAGCAGGCGCGAGAGGCCCTGGGCGATGGCGGCGCGGTCTTTGTCGCCGATGCCGATGTGGATGGCGGGTGCGGCAGTCTTGGGGGCTTTGGCCATGGTTCACTCCTTTCAGGCGATGGGTTTACTGTAGCGCATGCGCACTCAGCTCAGGCGCGTGACGCCGGGCAGCTCGCAGGCGTAGATGGCGTTGCGCAGCGCCGCGATGGCCTCGTAGCGCGTGAAGCTGCGCCGCCAGGCGAGCACCACGCGGCGCTTGGGCGGGGCGCTGCCGTCGGACTCCTGGATGGGCCGGTAGCAGATGTGCGGCTCGTCGCTCTTGCGCCGGCGCGCCGTGGTCTGCAGCGCGTCGCGCGGCACGGCCAGGCGCGGCACCAGCGTCACGCCCATGCCCGCGGCGACCATGTGCTTGATGGTCTCCAGCGAGGAGCCCTCGAAGGTCTTGCGTATGCCCTCGGCGTTGCTGGCGAAGCGCGCGAACTCGGGGCAGACCTCCAGCACATGGTCGCGGAAGCAGTGCCCCGCGCCCAGCAGCAGCATGTTCTCGCCCTTGAGCTCGTGCGCCGACACGCTCTGGTGCTGCGCCAGCGGGTGGTGGCTGGGCAGCGCGGCCATGAAGGGCTCGTCGTACAGCGGCGCGATGGCCAGGCCCGTGTCGGGAAAGGGCTCGGCCAGGATGGCGCAGTCGATCTCGCCCGTGCGCAGCATCTCCAGCAGCTTGATGGTGAAGTTCTCCTGCAGCATCAGCGGCATCTGCGGCGTGCGCTTGATGGCCTGGCGCACCAGGTCGGGCAGCAGGTAGGGGCCGATGGTGTAGATCACCCCCAGCGTCAGCGCGCCGGCCAGCGGGTCCTTGCCGCGCTTGGCGATTTCCTTGATGGCGGCGGCCTGCTCCAGCACGCTTTGCGCCTGGCGCACGATCTCCTCGCCCAGCGGCGTGACGCTGACCTCGCTCGCGCTGCGCTCGAAGAGCTTGACGTCGAGCTCCTCCTCCAGCTTCTTGACGGCGACCGACAAGGTGGGCTGCGAGACGTAGCAGGCCTCGGCCGCACGGCCAAAGTGCTTCTCGCGTGCCACGGCCACGATGTATTTGAGTTCGGTGAGGGTCATGAGGATGGCAGTGTAAAGATTCCGGCGCGCCAGAGGCCGGCTCCCCTCCCCTGGGTGCAGGCGTCCCGCATGCCTCTTATGATGCACCCACCATGGCTTTGCGTACACCCCGCTCCCTGCACCTGCGCTTGTGGGTGGTCATCGGCATGGCCTGCCTTCCGGTTTTCCTGATGGCCTTCTTCGACTACCGGGAGCGGCGCCAGGACGCCATCGCGGCGCTGGAGAACGAGGTCTCGCGCATGCTCGCGGCCGCGCGCCTGACCGAGGACGCCGCCCTGCGCAGCATGCGCCAGACCTTCCAGATCATGGCGCGCGCCGACAACCTGCAGTCGCTCGACCCCCAGGACTGCTCGGGCCTGGCGCAGCGCCTGCTGCAGTCCATGGAGGACTTCGCCAACCTCGGGGCGGCCCTGCCCGACGGCACGGTGTTCTGCAGCGCCAGTCCTGGGCAAACGCGGGTGTCGGTGACGGACCGCAACTGGTTCCAGGAAGCCCAGAGCGGCGAGGGCATCACTTCGGGCGAATTCGTCACAGGGCGCATTTCTGGCAAACCGGGCATGGTGTTCGGCTACCCGGTGCGCGATGCCGACGGCACACTCAAGGCCGTGCTGTTTGCATCCATCCAGTTGGACTGGTTCGACAAGCTGATCGCCGAATTCAAGCTGCCGCAGGGCTGGAACGCCTTCTTGCTGAGTGACACCGGCACGGTGCTCTCCTACCACCCCGCGGCCAGCCGCCCACCCCAGACGGCGCAGGCGCCCGCAGGCGCGGCCCCGTTCCTCCGGGCACTGCAGGAGGGGCGCCGCATCAGCGAGATCGAGGGCCTGGATGGCAACCGCCGCATGTACGGCGTCGGGTCGCCGCGCTTTTCCCGCACGCCCCTGCTGGTGGCCATCGGCGCGCCGCTGGACCGTACGGTGGCGCGCATCGACCAGGGTTTCTGGTGGCGCATCCTGCTGCTGGCAGGCATTGCTCTGGTGTCGGTGCTGACGGCGCGCTTTTACATCTACGGCCTGATCGAGGCCTGGACCGGCAAGATCACGGCCGCCATCGACAGCGTGGCCGCAGGCCGACTGCAGACCCGCATCCGGCGCCTCTCGCACGTGAGCGAGCTGCGGGCAGTGGAACAGGGCATCAACCACATGGCCAGCGAACTGGAAAAACGCGAGGTCGATCTGCGCCGCCTGTCCACCGCCGTGGAGCAAAGCCCCGAGGCCATCGTCATTACCGACACGCTGGCCAATATCCAGTATGTGAACGACGCCTTTCTGCGCTCCACCGGCTACACGCGCGAGGAGGTACTGGGCCGCAACCCGCGCATCCTCAACCGGGGGCTCACCCCGCCGGCCACCTACACCGCCATGTGGGATGCCCTCAAGGCGGGCAAGGTCTGGAGCGGAGAGCTCATCAACACCCGCAAGGATGGCAGCACCTATGTGGAGATGGCCACCATCTCACCCATCTTCGACGAGGAAGGTCAGGTCACACACTACGTCTCCACCAAGGTGGACATCACACAGCGCAAGCAATCGGAGGCGCTGGTCCACCAGTTGGCCTACTACGACGCGCTGACCGGCCTGCCCAATCGCACGCTGCTGCACGAGCATCTTCAGCAGGCGGTTGAGGCCAGCGCGCAGGGCGCGGCCCAGGGCCTGCTGCTGCTGATCGACATTGACCGCTTCAAGCAGATCAACGACACACGCGGGCATGCCACGGGCGACTGGCTGCTGCGCGAGATGGCGCGGCGCATCCAGGGCGGCACCGGCGCCGCCGACACCGTGGCGCGCCTGGGCAGCAACACCTTCGGCATCATCGTGCCCGACATCGGCGGCCCCGCGGACCGGGCCCAGGCCATCGCCCGGAACGTGCACCAGGCGCTCGCCGCCCCCTACGACCTGGGGGATGCCAGGCGCCTCTACGCCACCACCAGCATGGGCATGGCCTTCTTCGGCGCCGGTCTGCCCGCGCCCGACACCCTGCTCAAGCAGGCCGAGGTGGCGCTCTACCGCGCCAAGGACGAGGGCGGCAACGCCATGCTGTTCTTCGATGCGCCCATGCAGGCCGCCGTCGATGCGCGCGCCGCCCTGGAGATGGCGCTGCGCGACGCCATCGAGATCCAGGCCTTCCAGATGTTCTACCAGGTGCAGGTGGACCAGCGCGGCACCGTGGTGGGCGCCGAGGCACTGATCCGCTGGATCGGCGCCGACGGCAGGCCCATCTCGCCGGCCGAGTTCATCCCGCTGGCCGAGGAGACCGGCCTGATCGTGCCCATGGGCCAGTGGGTGCTCGACACCGCGTGCCGGCAGCTCGGCCGCTGGCAGGGCCAGAGCGCCACGCGCCATCTGTCGCTGGCCATCAACGTCAGCGCACGGCAGTTCCACCAGGCCGATTTCGCGGCCCAGGTGCGCGCCGCGATCGAGCGCCACCGCATCGACGCCGGCGGGCTCAAGCTGGAGCTGACCGAGAGCGCCATCCTGGGCGACATCGAGACCACCATCGAGCGCATGCACCAGTTGCGCGGGCTGGGCATCCGCTTCGCGCTGGACGACTTCGGCACCGGCTACTCCTCGCTGTCCTACCTCAAGCGCTTGCCCTTCGACCAGATCAAGATCGACCAGTCCTTCGTCCACGACATGCTGAGCGACAACTCCAGCAACGCCATCGTGCGCGCCATCCTGGTGATGAGCGACGCCCTGGGACTGGAGATCGTCGCCGAAGGCGTGGAGACCGCGGAGCACCGCGCCTTCCTCGTCCAGCACGGCTGCCAGGTCTGCCAGGGCTACCTGCTGGGCCGGCCCATGCCCATCGAGGCCTGGGAGGCCGCCCACCTGGCCGCCCCCCCGCCTGCCGGCGACGCCCCTCCTACGCCTTGAGGTAGTCGGCCTTGCCGCCGAGCCAGCGCGCCACATGGCGCGCGGCCAGCTCCGGGTGCTGCGCGAGCATCTGCGGCGCCAGGGCGCGTGCCCATTCGAGCAGCGGCGTGTCCGTGGCCAGGTCGGCAAAGCGCAAGAGCGCGTCGCCCGACTGGCGCGCGCCCAGGAACTCGCCCGGCCCGCGGATCTCCAGGTCGCGCCGCGCGATCTCGAAGCCGTCGTTCGTCTCCAGCATGGCGCGCAGGCGCTCGCGCGCGGTCTCGCCCAGGCGGCCGCTGTCGTTCGTGGCGTAGAGCAGCACGCAGGCCGAGGCCGCCGCGCCGCGCCCCACACGCCCGCGCAACTGGTGCAGTTGCGACAGGCCGAAGCGCTCTGCATGCTCGATGACCATGAGCGAGGCGTTGGGCACGTCCACGCCCACCTCGATCACCGTGGTGCTCACCAGCACACCCATCTGCCCGCCGCTGAACTGCGCCATCACGGCCTTCTTCTCGGCCGCGGGCATGCGCGAATGCAGCAGGCCCACGGCCACGCCGGGCAGGGCCGCGCTGAGCTCGGCGTGCGTGGCCGTGGCGTTGGACAGGTCCAGCGCCTCGCTCTCCTCGATCAGCGGGCACACCCAGTACACCTGCCGTCCGGCGGCCACCTGGGCGCCGATGCGCGCGATCACCTCGTCCCGGCGGCTGTCGGCGATGAGCTTGGTGACGATGGGCGTGCGCCCCGGCGGCAGCTCGTCGATCACCGACACGTCCAGGTCGGCGTAGTAGCTCATGGCCAGGGTGCGCGGGATGGGCGTGGCGCTCATCATCAGCAGGTGCGGCTCCATGCCCTGCGCCTGCAGCTTGCGGCGCAGCTCCAGGCGCTGCGCCACGCCGAAGCGGTGCTGCTCGTCGATGATGGCCAGCGCCAGGTTCTGGAAACGCACCTGCTCCTGGATCACGGCGTGCGTGCCCACCACCAGCGCGGCCGCGCCGCTCTCCACCAGCGCCAGCATGGCGGCGCGCTCCTTCTTCTTCTGCGCGCCCGCCAGCCAGGCCACGCGCCGGCCGCTGGCGGCCAGCAGGGGTTCGAGCCAGCCGACCATCTTGGCGAAATGCTGCTCGGCCAGGATTTCCGTGGGCGCCATGAGCGCGCACTGCCAGCCCGCGTCCATGGCACGGCAGGCCGCCAGCGCCGCCACCACGGTCTTGCCCGCGCCCACGTCGCCCTGCAGCAGGCGGTGCATGGGCACGGGGCGCGCGAGGTCGGCGGCGATCTCCCCGTCCACGCGCTGCTGCGCGGCCGTGAGGGCGAAGGGAAGCTGGGCGAGCAGTTGCGCATGCAGCGGGGCGGCAGGAGCCGGCTGCGGCGCACGCAGCACCGGGGCGCGCAGGCGGCTGCGCGCCAGGCGCGACTGCTGCTGGCTGAGCTGCTGGGCCAGCAGTTCCTCGGCCTTGAGGCGCTGCCAGGCCGGGTGGCTGTGGTCTTCGAGCGTGGCCAGGGCCACCTCGGGTGTGGGGTGGTGCAAAAACAATAGCGCCTCGCGCAGGCTGTACGGGCGCTGCATGCCATTTTGACCCCAAACACGCGCCAGCGGCGGCGCGACCCCGGGCGGCAGGGTGTCGGACAGGTCGGCACGCTGCAGCGCGGTGGCGATGGCGCGGCGCAGGTAGGGCTGGGGCAGGCTGGCGGTGCTGGGGTAGACGGGCGTGAGCGCCGTGGGCAGCGCGCCCCCCGCACTGCGCACCGCCGGGTGCAGCATCTGCCGCCCCCAGAAGCCGCCCTTGACCTCGCCGCGGATGCGCAGGCGCGCGCCCACGGCCATGGTCTTGAGCTGCGAGGGGTAGAAGCTGAAGAAGCGCAGCTCGCAGGTGCCCGTGCCGTCGTCCACGTGCACCAGGAGCTGGCGGCGCGGGCGCAGTTGCACCTCGCTGGCGGTGACCGTGGCCTCGATCTGCACCACCGCGCCGTCGCGCGCGCTCTGCAGCGGGGTGATGCGCGTCTCGTCCTCGTAGCGCAGCGGCAGGTGCAGGGCCAGGTCGATATCGCGCGTCAGGCCCAGCTTGCGCAAGGCCTGCTGGGCGGGGCTGGGGGCGGCAGGCATCGGGAATCGGAAGGGTGCGGCAGTGCGGAAGGGGCGGAGCGAAAAAGACTACCATGGCGGGAACTTGTATTGAATTGTTTCCCCTCGCCGCCACCCCATGCTCAAGCGCATTCATGTGGAAGACCTGACCCTGGGCATGTACCTGCACGAGTTCTGCGGCTCGTGGATGGACCACCCCTTCTGGCGCACGAAGTTCGTGCTCAACGACCCCAGGGACCTCGAGCGCATCCGCGCCACCTCGGTGCAGGAGGTATGGATAGACACCGACCGCGGCAAGGACGTGGCGCGCGGCCGCCCCGCGCTCTCGCCCGAGGAGGTCGAGGAGCGCATCCAGACCGACTTCGGCCAGCTCGCCGACCTGCCCCCGTTCAAGCTGACCGAACCCGCACCGCCCCCGCCGCCCCAGCGCGACCTGCGCCCCAGCAGCACGCAGGCCGAGCTGCAGCGCGCGGCCAGGATCTGCAGCCAGTCCAAGGTGGCCGTGCGCTCCATGTTCCAGGAGGCGCGCATGGGCAAGGCCGTGGACGCCGAGGCCGCCGCCGGCCTGGTGCAGGACATTGCCGACTCGGTGGCGCGCAACCCGGGCGCGCTCATCAGCCTGGCGCGCCTGAAGACGGCCGACGAATACACCTACATGCACTCGGTGGCCGTGTGCGCCCTGATGGTGGCGCTGGCGCGCCAGATCGGCCTGAACGACACCCAGACGCGCACGGCGGGCCTGGCCGGGCTGCTGCACGACCTGGGCAAGGCCGCCGTTCCGCTGGCCGTGCTCAACAAGGCGGGCAAGCTGACCGACGAGGAGTTCACGCTCGTCAAGAGCCACCCGCTCGAAGGCTGGAGAATGCTGCGCGAGGGCCAGGGCGCCGAGCCCGCCGTGCTCGACGCCTGCCTGCACCACCACGAGAAGATGGACGGCTCGGGCTACCCCGACCGCCTGGGCGCCGACAAGCTCAGCACCATCGCGCGCATGGCCGCCATCTGCGACGTGTACGACGCCATCACCTCCGACCGGCCCTACAAACGCGGCTGGGACCCGGCCGAGTCCATCCGCCGCATGGCCGACTGGACGCGCGGCCATTTCGACCCGCGCCTGTTCCAGGCCTTCGTCAAGGGCATAGGCATCTACCCCGTGGGCTCGCTCGTGCGCCTGGAGTCCGGGCGCATCGGCGTGGTGCTGGAGCAGAACCCTGCCTCGCTCGTGACCCCCAAGGTGCGCGTGTTCTTCTCCACCAAGTCGGACCTGCGCATCCCGCCCGAGGCCATCAACCTGGCCGCGCCCGGCTGCAACGACCGCATCGTGGCGCGCGAAGACCCCGAGAAATGGCGCTTCCCCGACCTGCACACGCTCTGGAGCGGCATCGAAGGCCAGCCCTGGTGAGTGCCGCGGCCCGCGGCGGCGGCCGGCCGTGCGGGCATGCGTCTTTTGCCACAATGGCGCTCTTTGATCTTGGAACGGGCCCGTCCGGCCCTCAAGCCCCATGCCCCACCCTGCCCCCGGCGCCGCGCGCGCCTACACGCTCAGCGACTTCGATTTTTCGCTGCCCCCCGAGCTCATCGCCCAGCACCCCGCCCCCGAGCGCAGCAGCGCCCGCCTGCTCGACGGCCGCGGCCAGCCGCCTGTGGACCGCATCTTCCGCGAGCTGCCGCAACTGCTGCGCAGCGGCGACCTGCTCGTCTTCAACGACACGCGCGTGGTGCCGGCGCGCCTGTTCGGCGAGAAGGCCAGCGGCGGCAAGCTGGAGCTGCTGATCGAGCGCGTGCTCGCGGGCAACGAAGTCGTGGCCCACATGAAGGTGAGCAAGAAGCCCCTGCCCGGCGCCACGGTGCACCTGGCCGGCGGGCTGGGCGGCGGCGGCTTCGACGCCCGGCTGCTCGCGCGCTGGCCCGACGCCGAAGGCCCGCTGTTTCGCTTCGCGCTGCACGGCCCGCAGGGCGAAAGCCCCTGGGAGCTGATGGAGCGGCACGGCCACCTGCCGCTGCCGCCCTACATCGAGCGCCAGCAGAACGCGGACCACGACCCCGACGCCGCCGCGGACGCCGAGCGCTACCAGACCGTGTTCGCACGCGCCCCCGGCGCCGTGGCCGCGCCCACGGCGGCCCTGCATTTCGACGCCGGCGTGCTCGCGCAACTGGCCGCGCAGGGCGTGCAGCAGGCCAGCGTGACGCTGCACGTGGGCGCGGGCACCTTCCAGCCCGTCAAGACCGAGAACCTGGCCGAGCACCGCATGCACAGCGAGTGGTACGAGATCCCGCCGGCCACGCTGGCCGCCCTGGAGCGCTGCCGCCAGCGCGGCGGGCGCGTGGTGGCCGTGGGCACGACCACGGTGCGCACCCTGGAATCCTGGGCGCGCAGCGGCGCCACCACGGGCGAGACCGACATCTTCATCACCCCGGGCTTTCGCTTCCGGGTGGTGGACCTGCTGGTGACCAACTTCCACCTGCCCAAGAGCACGCTGATGATGCTGGTGAGCGCCTTTGCCGGCTACGCGCAGGTGATGGCGCTGTACCGGCACGCGGTGGCGCAGCGCTACCGCTTCTTCAGCTACGGCGACGCCATGCTGCTGGCGCGCTCAGACGCCGCCCAGTAGCGCGCCCAGCCGCTCCAGCGCGTGCGCCACGGTGGCGGCGCGCACGGCAGCGCGGTCGCCGGCAAAGTGCCGGCACTGGCTGTGCGTGCGCCCGTCCACGCACCAGGCGAACCACACCGTGCCCACGGGCTTGTCCGGGCTGCCGCCCCCGGGCCCGGCCACGCCCGTCACCGCCAGGCTGGCCTGGGCGTGCGAGCGCGCCAGCGCCCCCTCGGCCATGGCGCGCGCCACGGGCTCGCTCACGGCGCCGTGCCGCTCGATCAGGGCCGGGTCCACACCCAGCAGCTCGGTCTTGGCGGCGTTGGAATAGCTCACGAAGCCGCGCTCGAACCACAGGCTGGAGCCCGCCAGGTGGGTGCAGGCCCCGGCGATCAGGCCGCCCGTGCAGCTCTCGGCCGCCGCCAGCATCTGGCCACGCGCCTGCAGCCGCGCGGCAATATGCAGCAAAATGGGCTTCAGCGCCCGTCCATCGGGCGCCAGCAGCTCCTGATTCGATAGCGCATCGGGCGCGGCCGCAGCGCTCATGCGAACCTCCACAGCGCAATCACCAGCAGCGTGCAAAAGGCGGCGACGAAGTCGTCGAACAAAATGCCCCAGCCGCCGCGCCAGCCCAGGCCCTTGAACAGGCCGTCGGCCCAGGCCACGGGGCCGGGCTTGGCCGCGTCGAAGAAGCGAAACAGCGCAAAGGCCACGCACTGGCCCACCCAGCCCATGGGCATGGCCAGCCACAGCACCAGCCAGAAGGCGACGATCTCGTCCCAGACGATGCTGCCGGGGTCGGCCACGCCCATGTGGCGTGCCGTGAGCGTGCAGGCCCACCAGCCCACGAGCGTGCTCGCGCCCAGGCACAGGCCCATGGCCAGCGGCGTGGGAAACCAGCGCTGCAGCACGCCGAAGGCCAGCCACGCCCACAGCGTGCCCACGGTGCCGGGCGCCACGGGCGAGAGGCCCGCGCCCGCGCCCAGCGCCAGGAAATGCGCCGGGTGCGCGAGCAGAAAGCGCACGCCCGGACGGGTGGGCGCGTGCGCGCCGGCCATCAGGCGCTGGCGGCCCGGGCGCCGCCCTTGGGGGGCCGGCGCACGAGCAGCACGGGCATGGCGGCGTAGCGCGCGATCTGCTCGGCGTCGCTGCCCAGCAGCATGCGCTCGATGCCGTGCTTGCCCTGCGTGCCCAGCACGATGAGCGAGGCGCCCCAGTCGCTGGCGTACTCGACCACCAGGCGCGCCACGCTGGCGTCGCGCTGCTCGATCAGTTCGGCGTCGGTGGGCACGCCCGCGCCGGCCAGTTGCTCACGCGCCCGCGCGAGCAGGGCCTGCCCTTCCTGGCGCGCCTGGGCCAGGTCGGGGGCGGCGGGCGCATCGGGGCGCGGAAAGCCGCGCACCTGCCCTGCAGGGCCCACGATGTGCAGCAGGCGCACCTGCGCGCCGGTGAGCAGGGCGAGCTGGCTGGCTTCTTCCAGCGCGCGGTCGGAGGTGGGGCTGCCGTCGATGGGAACGAGGATGCGTGTGTACATGGCCGGTCGGTGCGGTGGTGGTTTTTCTCAGCCCGCCATTGTGCGCCAGCGCCCCGGGCCTGGCGCATGTCCCGGTGGGCCGGTGCAGTATCGGGTGCGCGCCGCGCCCCCGGCGCCGCCGGGGATGGCTGCGCGCGCCGCCCGGCCTTACTGCGCCGCGGCGCGCGCGGCAGCGGCCTTGGCCTTGGCCTCGTCGGCCTTGCGCTGCAGCTCCTGGGCCTCTTTCTCGGCGGCCTGGGCCTCGGCCTGCTTGGCGGCCTGGGCGTCCTGGGGCGCGGCGCTGCCCGCCAGGGCATTGCCGGCCATGGTGCCGGCCACGGCGCCCACGGCGGCGGCGCCCATGGTGCCCATCAGGCCGGGGCCGCGGGCGGCGGGCGCAGCCGCTGCGGCTGGCGCGGCGGCAGGTGCGGCTGCGGCCGGTGCCTGCGGCGCGGCGGGCGGCACGGGCTTGGCCGGCGCCGGGCCGATGCGCGCGGGGGCCAGGCTGCGCGCACCGCCGCCCAGGCGCTTGGCGTGCGCGGGCGTGGACAGGGCGAAGGCCGCCATGCTCACGGCGATCACGGCAGCGGCCGTACGGGACAGGGAAACGGGGGTCATGGTGTGCTCCTTGGCAAGAATGCGATCAGTCGTTGCCGCCGAGGCCGAACAGGCTCAGCAGGCTGGTGAACAGGTTGAACAGCGAGACGAACAGGCCCACGGTGGCGAGCACGTAGTTGGTCTCGCCGCCGCTGACGATGCGGCTGGTCTCGAACAGGATCAGCCCGGCCGAGAGCAGCGCGACCATGGCCGACACCGCCAGGCCCAGCGCAGGCAACTGGAAGAACATGGCGGCCAGCCCCGCGAGGATGGCGATCACCATGCCCGCGAACAGGAAGCCGCCCAGGAAGCTGAAGTCGCGGCGCGTGGCCAGCACCCAGCCCGAGAGCGCGAGGAAGGTCGCGCCCGTGGCGCCCAGCGCCAGCGCAATGGTCTGCGCCCCGCCCGGCAGGGCCAGTTGGGCGGCCAGCACCGGCCCCAGGGTGTAGCCCATGAAGCCGGTGAGGGCGAACACGCCCGCCACGGCCCAGCCGCTGTTCTGCTGCTTGTGGATGAAGAACAGCAGGCCGAAATAGCCCACCAGCGTGAGCAGCAGGCCCGGATGCGGCAGGCGCAGGGCCGCCGACAGGCTGGCCACGGCGGCGCTCAGCAGCAGCGTGAGCGACAGCAGGGCGTAGGTGTTGCGCAGCACGCGGTGCGTGGACAGCGTGGCCGCCAGGCCGGTGTGCGCGGCGTCCAGGCGGCGGATCGAAGGGGCGTTCATGGAACAGGTCTCCAGAAAAAAGGGGATGGAGCGAAGGTAAGGCCATTGATCCACAGAAAAAAGCAGATGAATATTGAACTTCATTCCGGTAATATCTGAATATGAACCACCCCCTGCCCTTCAATTACCGGCATCTGTACTACTTCTGGCGCGTGGCCCGGGAGGGCAGCATGTCGCGCGCGGCGGCGCGGCTGGACATGGCGGTGCAGACCGTCAGCGCCCAGGTGCGCGAGCTCGAACGCGACCTGGGCTGCCAGTTGCTGCGCCCCGCGGGGCGCGGTCTGGCCCTGACCGAGGCGGGCGTGGTGGCGCTGCGCCAGGCCGAGCAGATCTTCCCCCTGGGCGAGGCCCTGCCCGAGCTGGTGCGCGCCCAGGCGCAGCAGCCCGCCGTGCGGCTGGTGGTGGGCATTGCCGATGGCCTGCCCAAGCCCGAGGTGCAGCGCCTGCTGCACCCGGTGCTGGAGGTGCCGGGCCTGCGCCTGGTCTGCCACGAAGGCGAGATGGCCGACCTGCTGGCCGACCTGGCGCTGCAGCGCCTGGACGTGGTGCTGGCCGACCACCCGGCCCCGTTCCGCCCGCACCTGCGCGTGCACAACCACCCGCTGGGCCGCGCGGCCATGGGCTGGTATGCGGCGCCCTGCTGGCAGGCGCAGGCGGCGCAGGATTTTCCGGCGGCGCTGCAGCAACTGCCCGTGTTGCTGCCCACGGCGCACGCCACCGTGCGTGGCCAGCTCGACCAGTGGCTGGCCCACAAGGGCCTGCGCCCGCGCATCGTGGGCGAATTCGAGGACAACGCCCTGCTGGAGGCCTTCGGCGCCTCCGGGCTGGGCGTGTTCCCCGGCGCCGTGGCCGCGCAGCAGGCCCTGGAGCAGCGCACCGGCGTGCGACTGGTGGGCACCTGCGACGGCGTGGAGGAGCATTACTTCGCCATCAGCACCGAGCGGCGCGTGGCGCACCCGCTGGTGCTGCGGCTGCTGGAGGCCCGGTCCGCGGCCTGAGAGCACGCCTTCAGGCGAAGTGGTCGAAGGACGCAAAGCGCCAGGTCACGGCGCGCCCCTGGCCGTCGACCAGGCGCAGCCCGGGCTGTGCCTCGGTGCGGCCGATGCGCGCCACCGGCGTGCCACAGCCCTGGGCCGCGGCCTGCACCGTGGCCCGCGCCGCGGCGGGGGCGGTGAACAGCAGCTCGTAGTCGTCCCCCCCGGCGAGCGTGCACCGGTGCAGAAATTCGGGGTCGAAATGGGCTCCAGCGCTTTCTGATGGAGCGCCAATAGCTATCAATTCGATAGTCCTGGAGGTATCGATGCAGGCCCCCACGCCCGAGGCGCGCAGGATATGGCCCAGGTCGCCGAGCAGGCCGTCGCTCACGTCCAGCGCGCTGCTGGCGATGCCGCGCAGCGCCTGCCCCAGGGCCACGCGGGGCGTGGGGCGCTCCAGGCGCTGGCGCGCCGCCTGCAGCAGCTGCGGGGGCAAGGCGGCCTGGCCCTGCAGGGCGCACAGTGCCGCGTGCGCATCGCCCAGGCTGCCGCTGACCCAGATGTCCTCGCCCGCGCGCGCGCCGCTGCGCAGCAGGGCCTGGCCCGCGGGCACCTCGCCGAGCACGGTGATGCAGATGTTGAGCGGCCCGCGCGTGGTGTCGCCGCCCACGAGCGCGCAGCCGTGCGCATCGGCCAGGCGCAGCAGGCCGCGCGCGAACGCGGCCAGCCAGGCGTCCTCGGCCTGCGGCAGGGCCAGCGCCAGCGTGAAGGCCAGCGGGCGCGCGCCGCAGGCGGCCAGGTCGGACAGGTTCACCGCCAGCGCCTTGTGGCCCAGGGCCTCGGGGTCCACGTCGGGGAAGAAATGCCGCCCCTCGACCAGCATGTCGCTGGAGACCGCCAGGTGCATGCCCGGCCGCAGCGCGAGCAGCGCGCAGTCGTCGCCCACGCCCAGCACCGCGGCGCCGCCGGGCGGCACGGGGCGCGTGAAATGGCGCGCAATGAGGTCGAATTCACCCATGGGTGCGGATTGTGCGATGGTTTGGCACAGGCCCGCGGCACGGGCGGTGTCTGGCCGCTGGCGACGCGGCCCAGGCCAGGGCTCCCGCGCAAGGGCCGCCCCGCCGCGCCGGGAGCGTCCCCCCTGCGCGCGCGAAGCGCAGCAGAGAGGGGGGAAGGCGCCGCAGGCGCTCAGGGGGGTGCACCCGATTCACCCGCGAAAGCGCAGCGCCGCCTGGCGGCTCACCTCGGCCAGGAGCTGCTCCTCGCGCTGGCAGCCGCGCAGCCAGCGCGCGTCGTTCTCGCCGGCCTGGGCGTCGCCTGCCAGCAGGTGCAGCGCGGCCGTGGCGCCGTGCGTCTGGGCGTACGGGGCGATCTGCTCCAGCGTGCGCAGCAGGTGCTCGCGCAGCGGCATGTGCGCGCCCGTGGCCGGGTCCACGTACACGGCTTCCAGGCCGAAGCGGCAGGCCTGGAAGCGGTTGTAGGTGTAGACCAGGTAGTCGTCCTCCGCGGGCTGGAAGGGCTGCTCGGCCAGGAACCAGGCGGCCAGCGACTGCACGAAGCCCGACAGCGCCGCCGCCCGCTCGATGGTGAGCGGGGTGTCGAACACGCGGATCTCTATGGTGCCGTACTCGGGCTTGGGGCGGATGTCCCAGTAGAAGTCCTTCATGCTCTTGACCACGCCGGTGCGCGTCATCTTCTCGAAGAACTGGCCGAAATCGTCCCAGGTGAGCACGAAGGGCGCGCGGCCCGACAGCGGAAAGGCGAACACCGAGTTGAGGCGCGCCGAGTCGAACTGCGTGTCGTGCCCCTGCACGTAGGGGCTGGAGGCCGACAGCGCAATGCAGTGCGGGATGTAGCGGCTCATGCGGTGCAGCATGAGCAGTGCGGCGTCGGCGTCGGGGCAGCCGATGTGCACGTGCTGGCCGAAGATGGTGAACTGCTTGGAGAGGTAGCCGTAGAGCTGCGAGAGCTCCTGGAAGCGCGGCTTGTCGTAGATGCGCCGCTCGTGCCACTGCTGGAACGGGTGCGTGCCGCCGCCGGCCACGGCGATGTTGAGCTTGTCGGCGCAGCGCACCAGCGCATCGCGGATCTGCGTGAGCTGCCCCAGCACCTCGCTGCTGCTGTGGCACACGCCCGTGGAGATCTCGATCATGCTGTTCGTCATCTCGGGCACCACGCTGCCGGGCAGCGGAATTTTCTTCATCAGGCGCAGCATGTCGGCCGCGTAGGGCGCCAGGTCGTAGTTGTGCGTATTCACGAGCTGCAGCTCCAGCTCGACGCCCAGCGTCAGCGGCGCGGAATGGTGGAAGGCCTCAAGGCTCATGGTGTTCTCCTTCCTTGCGGATGCGCGCCAGCGGCGCCCAGGGTTTGGAGCTTTCGCCCGCACGGTAGACGGCCACGGTGGCGATGATGGCGCCCAGCACCTCCATGAGCAGGATGGCGGGCAGCGCCACGCGCGCGATCAGGTGCCCGGTGGAGGGCGAAGCCAGCACGAACTGCGAGGCGATGAGCAGCGCGATGGCCGACATGGGCGTCATCGCGCAGCCCAGCCACAGGGCCTGCTGCCAGCTCGCACCGCTGCCCACATTGCCCAGGCCCACGCCCACGGCCTTGGCCAGCAGGCGCACGGCGATCAGGGCCAGCACCACGCCGGCCACGGGGGCGCTCCAGTCGGCCTGCGCGGCCACGGTGGAGACAAGCACGAACATCAGCATGGTCAGCAGCGACGAGGCCGTGCCGAGCTGGCGCGGCCAAGCCCAGGGGCGCGGGTGCACCTGCTTGAGCAGCATGCCCGCCAGCAGCGCCGCCAGCGGCGCCGAGCCGCCCATGTGCGTGGCCACCGCCGTGGCCGCGGCCACGAGCGCGAGCAGCAGCATGGCGGTGTTCTCGCTCGTCGGGCTCATGAAGCGCAGCGCCGCGCGCAGCACCAGGGCCAGCAGGGCCGCCACGATGATGGACACGCCCAGCACCACCAGCACCGGCGAGAGCGTATCGAGCAGGGTGATGCTGCTGCGGTTGATGAGTTCGGCGCGCGCGCTGCCCAGCGTGAGCGCGTACAGCGTGGAGAGGCTGGCCAGCACGATGGCGCGCTCGGTCACCGGGCCGGCGGCCTGCGTGTCGGCCACCACGCGCGTGAGCACCGCAGGCGAGGCGGCCAGCGCCACGATGGCCAGCGGCCCGGCGGCGCGCACCGGCACGTCCAGCCACAGCAGCACCCAGAACACGGCGAAATAGGTCAGCGCCGACTCGACCACGCTTTGCACCAGCACCATGGGGTTGTGGCGGAACCAGCGCAGCGGGATGCGCCCGCCGCACTCGAACAGCACCACGGCAATGCCCAGCTCCAGCAGGAACAGGCCTATGCCCTGCAGCGGCCAGACCGCGCCGCTGAAGCCGGCCAGGCCCGCCACCGTGCCCACCAGCGAGTAGCCCACCACCTTGGGCAGGCCCACGTGGCGCTGCAGCAGGTAGCCCGTGGCCGCGGCCACAGCCAGCAGCAGGGACCACTGCACCGTGGGCAGCCCGGCCGAGGGGCGCAGCCACTGCGCCCAGAAGTTCAATAGTTCATTCATGCGGTACGTCCTCTCCGTCTTTCGGGTGGAGCCCGGCAGGGCGGGCCGGAGGCTGCGGCAGGCGGGGCCCGCACAGCGCGGCGGCCCCGGGGCGCAGGCCGCCCGGGCGATGGCCTGAATGCGCCCCATGCGGCGGGGCGCGGCCGCAACCGTCAGGCGCGGCGGCGTTCAGGCAGAAAAAAGCTCCAGGGAGCGGTGCGCAAGCGCGCACGGATGGCAGTGTATATGCGCGAGCGCTCCACGCCGCTGACGTTCTGCGCGCGCAGCGCCAGGTGAAAGGCCAGGTAGAAGCTCACGGCCACGTTGAGCGCGCCGTTGAAGGGGATCATGGCCACGGCCCACCAGAAGGCCCCCAGGTGCAGCGCGTCCCAGCCCAGTGTGGCGCTGGCCACGCCGATCTGGCCCGAGGAAAGCGTCACGTGGCGCGCATCCAGCCCCAGGCCGAAGAAGCCGGCGACGGCCGGCGTGAGCCCGAGCATGAAGCCCAGCGAGATATTGGCGGCAAAACCGGAGATGTTCGCCCGCAGAAAGCGCGCCCAGCGCGCCGCGCGCGCCGCGCCCAGCCAGCGCGTGCTGCGCGGGTGGTAGCGCAGGGCCGAGTCCAGGCGCAGCAGCACGAAGGCGTTTTCCGTCCAGCCGGCGACGATGCTGGAGGCAAACAGCAGCACGCCGGTGTAGGCCGCGAACAGCAGCGAGGGCCCGAGCAGGTGCAGCGCATCGAGCACATGCCGGGCCTGGTCGGCGCCCAGGGGCGGCTGGCCCCACAGCACGCCCCACAGCAGGGACAGCGCCAGCGCCGCCGGGAACACCACCAGCACGTTGCCCAGCACGGCGGCCACCTGCGAGCGCACCAGGTGCGTGACTTCGTCGACGAAGGCCTCCACCGCCCCGGCGCGGCCCAGGTCCTTGAGCTTGGCGGCCATGGCCGGGGCCGTCATCGCGGGCTGCTTGGTCGCCACGGTGAAATGCAGCAACTGGATGAGCACGAAACTCAGCGCGTAGTTCATGCCGGCGGCAAACCCGCCCCAGAAGGCCGAGAGCGCCAGCGCGTACAGGCCGAACTTGAGGAGCGTGGTGAAGGCCATCACCGCGCCACCGCCCGCGGCCTGGCCCAGCATGCTGCGGTACTCGGCGGCCGTGCGCGTGATGTAGTGCTCGCCCGTCTCGGCGCTGCGCTCGGCCACCTTGGCCGCCAGCAGCGAGGTATTGGCCGCCAGCAGCACGCGCAGGCTGCGCCGCTCGCGCCCGACCTTGACCAGGTGCGCCAGCAACTGCGCCGCGCTGTATGCCGGGGTGGGCGAGAGCACGCAGTCGAGCAGCGTGCGCACGCGCAGAATGCGCTCGCGCAACTGGCGCATGCGAAACACCAGGCCCACGGAGATGCCGTTGTCCGCGAAATGCGGGTACACCGAGTTGACCGCGGCGCGGCAGGCGTCGAGCCGCTCGCGCAGGCGCTGGGCGGCCGCGTCCAGCCGCTCGGGCGTGCGCAGGCCGTGCAGCACCTCCACGCGCAGGCTCTCCACGTCGCGGATCAGCGCGTGGAAGGGCTGGGATTCGCGCACCGTCTCGCTCATGCGCAGGCGCAGGTCGGGCGCAAAGCCGGTCGAGAGGATCTGCCCCGCGCAGTAGGTGATGGCGTCGAGCAGCGCGGTCTTCCACGCCAGGCCCGTGCTGCCGGGCCCGGCCAGCAGGGGCACCAGGCGCTGCACCAGGTCCTCGGGCAGCGCGGCCAGCCACTGGGCATCGAACGCCGTGGGCAGCGCCAGGGCGAACAGCTCCGAGGCGTCTATGGTCTCGGGGCTGCCGGGCAGGAGCTTGCGGCGCAGGCGCTCGCCGATCTCGCTGAACATGGCGTTGCGCGCGGCAAAGCCGAAGTCGGCCAGCAGGGTGGTGATGTCCACCGTCTCGGCCAGGGCCTGCCACCAGGCCTGCAGGCGCTGCTGCACCGCGGGGTGGGCCTGCACGGCGTCGACGAAGGCCTGCACGCGCGCGCAGGCGGCCGGCACCGCATCGGCCGGGCCGCGCACCCAGGCGAGCAGGTCCAGCAGCCAGAGGTGGCGTTCGGCCAGGGGGGCGCTGGCGTCCAGGCGCGCGAGCAGCAGCTCCAGCTCCACCGGCACCGGGGCGAGGGCGGGTGGCGCCATCAGTGCAGCACCCGCGGCGCGCCGGGCGCGCCGTCCGCAGCGGCCTCCAGCAGGAACAGGGCAATGGGCACCTCGAAGGGCATGCCGTCGGCGCCCACGCAGTGGTAGCTGCCATGCATGGTGCCCGTGGGCGTGCGCAGCGGGCAGCCGCTGGTGTACTGGAAGGATTCGCCCGGCTGCAGCAGGGGCTGCTGGCCCACCACGCCCAGGCCGCGCACTTCCTGCGTATGGCCCTGCGCGTCGCTGATGACCCAGTGGCGCGCAATGAGCTGCGCCGCCACCGCGCCCGTGTTGGTGATGGTGATGGTGTACGCGAAGCGGTAGATGCCTTGCCCGGGCGCGGACTCCTGCGGCAGATACTGCGGCTGGACCTCGACGGTGAACGCGTGCTTGGAACTCATGGCGCGCATGGTAACTGCGACAATTGCGCCATGAGCCCCACCTACCGCATTGCCCCTTCGATCCTGTCTGCCGACTTCGCCCGCCTGGGCGAGGAGGTGCGCAGCGTCATCGCCGCCGGTGCCGACTGGATCCATTTCGACGTGATGGACAACCATTACGTGCCCAATCTCACCTTCGGCCCCATGGTCTGCCAGGCCCTCAAGCCCCATGCGGTGACGCCCGCGGGCCAGGCCGTACCCATCGACGTGCACCTCATGATCGAGCCCGTGGACGCGCTGGCCGCCGCCTTTGCCGACGCCGGCGCGGACTACATCAGCTTCCACCCCGACGCCAGCCGGCATGTGCACCGCAGCATCCAGGCCCTACGTTCCAAGGGCGTGCGGCCCGGGCTGGTGTTCAACCCGGCCGAGCCGCTGGACGTGCTCGACTGGGTGATCGAGGACATCGACCTCATCCTCATCATGAGCGTGAACCCGGGCTTTGGCGGGCAGAGCTTCATCGACATGGCGCTGCGCAAGATCGAGGCCGTGCGCCGGCGCATCGACGCCTGCGGCAAGGACATCCGCCTGGAGGTGGACGGCGGCATCAAGCAGGACAACATCCGCCGCGTGGCCGATGCCGGGGCCGACACCTTCGTCGCGGGCAGCGCCATCTTCGGCAAGCCCGACTACCGGAGCGTGATCGGCGCCATGCGCGCGCAACTGGCGTGAGCGGCGCGCTCCTGCTCGGCGCCGGCGCGCTGCGCGCGCGCCTGGACGCCGCCATCGTGGACCTCGACGGCACCCTGGTCGATACGCTGGACGACTTCGCCGCCGCCCTGGGCGGCATGCTGCAGGACCTGGGTCTGCCCGCCATCCCCACCGCCGCCGTCGCCCACCGGGTCGGCAAGGGCTCGGAGCATTTGCTGCGCTCAGTGCTTGAACACGTTCTAGCCCAATCAGGGCAAGCGCCTGCAGCTACAAAAATCGAAGCACTGTACCCCGCGGCCTGGGAGAGCTACCAACGCCACTACCGGCGCATCAACGGCGTGCATGCGCGCGTCTACCCCGGGGCGGCAGAAGGGCTGGCGGCGCTGCGCGCGGCGGGCCTGCGCCTGGCCTGCCTGACCAACAAGCCGCGCGCCTTTGCCGAGCCGCTGCTGCAGGCCAAGGGCCTGGCGCCGCATTTCGAGTGGGTCTTCGGCGGCGACAGCTTCGCGCGCAAGAAGCCCGACCCGCTGCCCCTGCTCAAGACCTGCGAGGCCCTGGGCACGCTGCCGGCGCGCACGCTGATGGTGGGCGATTCGAGCAACGACGCCCAGGCCGCGCGCGCCGCCGGCTGCCCCGTGGTGCTGGTGACCTACGGCTACAACCACGGCCAGAGCGCGCGCAGCGTGGACGCGGACGCCTGGGTGGATTCGCTCGCCGAACTGGGGCGCTGACGCGCCGCGGCGGCCGCGCGCCGCCGGCTCTCAGCGCAGCCGGCGCTGCGCACCCTTCCCCGCCAGGGCCGCCGGGGCCGCCCTTGCCTGCACGGGCTCGGCGGCGGTGCTGTCCATGAGCGCGCGCGCCGCGGCGCTGCTGCCCGTGCCGGTATGGAAGATGGACATGGTCTGCACGAGCTGCGCGGCCTGGTTGCGCAGGCTGCCCGCGGCGGCGGCGCTTTGCTCGACCAGCGCGGCGTTCTGCTGCGTGGTCTGGTCCATCTGCGTGATGGCCTCGCCCACTTGCGCCACGCCCGTGCTCTGCTCGCTGCTGGCGGCGCTGATCTCGCCCACGATGTCGGCCACGCGGCGGATGGCCTGCACCACCTCCTGCATGGTGGAGCCGGCGCGGTCCACCAGGGCCGACCCCGCCTCCACGCGCTCGGCGCTGGCGCCGATGAGCTGCTTGATCTCCTTGGCGGCGTCGGCGCTGCGCCCGGCCAGGGAGCGCACCTCGCTGGCCACGACGGCAAAGCCGCGGCCCTGCTCGCCCGCCCGCGCCGCCTCCACGGCGGCGTTGAGCGCCAGGATGTTGGTCTGGAAGGCAATGCCGTCGATCACGCCGATGATGTCGGCGATCTTGCTGCTGGCGTTGCTGATGCCCTTCATGGTCTCGACCACCTGGCCTACCACCTCGCCGCCCTGCTGCGCCACGCTGGAGGCGTTCACGGCGAGCTGGTTGGCCTGGCGCGCGTTGTCGGCGTTCTGGCGCACGGTGGAGCCCAGTTGCTCCATGGAGGCCGAGGTCTGCTGCAGCGCGCTGGCCTGCTGCTCGGTGCGCGCCGAGAGGTCGTGGTTGCCCTGGGCGATCTCGGCGCTGGCCGTGGCCACGCCTTCGGCGCTGTGGCGCACGTCGCCCACGATGGCCGCCAGCCGGGACTGCATGTCGGCCAGCGCCTGCAGCAGTTGGCCGGTCTCGTCGCGCGCCGTGGTGTCCAGCGGCTGGGTGAGGTCGCCGCCCGCGATCTTCTCGGCCGCCTGGATGCCCTGGCGCAGCGGCGCGACGATGGAGCGCGTCACCATCCAGGCCATGAGAACGCCCAGCGCCAGGGCCACGCAGGCGCCGACGCCCAGCAGCACCTGGCTGGCCTCGGCCAGGGCCACGCTGTCCTGCTGGCCCGCGGTCAATTGCGTGGCCATGTAGGTGCGCAGCGCATCGAGGGCCTGCAGGTACTTGTCGGCCAGCGGGCGCAGTTGCTCGTCCACCAGGGTGGGCACGGCGGGCTCGCCGTTGCGGTGCAGTTCACGGATTTCGGCGAGCTTGGCCTGGTAGGCGTCGCGCGTGGCGGTGATGGCGGCCAGCAGCGCCTTGCCCTGGCTGTCCTGCACCAGGGTTTCGATGCGCTGGACCTTGCCCTCGCTGGCGGCGGCCGTGGCCTGGGAGTCGGCCGTGAGCTTTTCCATGTAGGCCGTGTCGATGGCCTTGAGGAAGGCCTCGGTGCGCACCCAGTTCAGGCGCACGTCGGCGGCCCAGTCCTCCACCAGGGAGCGTTTCTCGATCTCGCGCGTGGCGACACGCTCGCCCGCTTCCTTGAGCGCGCCGATACGCCAGATGCCCGAGAGCGCGAGCACGGCCGTGATGAGGAGGATGATGCCAAAGCCCAGGCCCAGGCGGAGTCCGACGCGGAGCTTGTTGATGTTCATGTGGATCAGTACCTTGCGAAGCAATGGAGGAATGCGCAGATGCCTACGCCCTGGACGACAGCCGCCCCGGCGCCCGGTGCAGCAGCAAGGCTATGCCTGAACGCGGCGGGGCGCTGTCGGCCAGGCGACAGCGCGCCAGCGCAAAAAAAACCTGCCCCGAGGACCAATGCCGCTCAGTTAAGTCTGAGCGGCATTTTTTTGACGGGATACTGGGTCTTGGTCATACGAACCTCACGCGGATACCGCCTGTGGGATCTGCGAGGCGGCAGCACGAAGCGGCGGATGTTCTT
>Ga0209958_1000852_pt1 | contig 34501 bp, 29 predicted proteins | sample ThiBio_inoc_plan_FD_183942 | JGI IMG/M metagenome (GOLD analysis project Ga0209958, IMG submission 183942) | Wastewater bioreactor microbial communities from Cape Town, South Africa - Thiocy_inoc_plan (SPAdes) | ecosystem: Engineered > Bioremediation > Thiocyanate > Unclassified | place: South...
GGAAAAATCCGGCTTGCGGCGCTCCATGAACGCCCCGAAGGCCTCCTTCGCCGCCGGCTCGCGCAGCATGCGGCCGAAGCGCTCGCCCTCTTCGGCGATGGTGCGCAGAACGCGCTCTTCCTGGCCCTTCTTCATGAGCCGCTTGGTCTCGATCAGCGAGCTCAGCGGCTTGGCCGCGAGCTTCTTCGCCACCGACTGCGCGTAGCCGTTCGCTTCGGTGGGCGGTAGCACGCGGTTGACCAGGCCCACCTCCAGCGCGGCCTCGGCCATGAAGGGCTCGCCCAGCAGCAAGGCCTCGGCCGCGCGGTGGTAACCCAGCATTTGCGGCACCAGCAGGCTGCTGGCGGCCTCGGGGCACAGGCCCAGGTTGACGAAGGGCATGGAGAAGGCGGCGTTGTCGCCCGCGTAAACCAGGTCGCAATGGAACAGCAGCGTGGTGCCCACGCCCACCGCCGGGCCGCAGACCGCCGCCAACAGCGGCTTGGGAAAGGTGGCGATGCCCTGGAGGAAACGGAACACCGGCGAGTCCAGCCCGGCCGGCGGGTTGTTCAGGAAGTCGCCGATGTCGTTGCCGGCGGAGAACACGGTCTCGTGACCCTGCAGCAGCACCACGCGCACGCCGGGGTCGTCCACGGCCGAGGCCAGGGCCTCGGCCATGGCGCCGTACATGGCCGAAGTGAAGGAGTTCTTCTTGTCGACGCGGTTGAAGGTGATGGTGCGGATGCCGGCTTCGGTGTGGACGAGGATGTCGCTCATGGTCGTTGGCGGGAAAGGGTTGGAAACAGCAGCCGGGCAAGTTAACACGAAGGCCACCGGGTGGCCCACCTAAACTTCGGCGTTTCCCCCGCCCGTGCCGCCCGCCATGTTGACCCGCCTGCTGCTGACCTGCCTTGCCGCGTGCCTTGCACTGCCCTTGGCCGCGCAGACCCCGCCCACGTCCGCGCCCGCGGCCGAGCCCCTGCCCCCGCAGCCCCGGCCGCGCGTGGCGCTGGTGCTCTCGGGCGGCGGCGCGCGCGGCTTCGCGCACGTGGGCGTGATCAAGGCGCTGGAGGCCGCGCGCGTGCCGGTGGACCTGATCGTCGGCACCTCCATGGGCGCCATCATCGGCGGCCTGTACGCCAGCGGCATGACCGGCGAACAGCTCGAGCGCGAGATCCTGACCGTGGAATGGAGCGGCCTCTTCAATACGCGCCAGCCGCGCCAGGTGCTGTCGCAGCGCCGCAAGGAAGAGGACTTCGAGCTCTCGCCCGTGTTGCTGGTGGGCTTTCGCGACGGCGAGTTCCGCCTGCCCACGGGCGCGGTGTCCTCGCGCTCGCTGGAAATGCTGCTGCGCCGCTACACCCTGCCCACGCGCCACCTGAGCAGCTTCGACGCCCTGCCCACGCGTTTCCGCGCCGTGGCCACCGACATGGAGACCGGCCAGGAGGTGGTGATGGACCGCGGCGACCTCGCTGCCGCGCTGCGCGGCAGCATGTCGGTGCCGGGCGTGTTCTCTCCACTCGGCATGGACGGCCGTATCCTGGGCGACGGCGGGCTGGTGAACAACCTGCCGGTGAACGTGGCGCGCGCGCTCGGCGCGGACGTGGTCATCGCCGTCAACATCGGCACGCCGCTGGCCGGGCGCGAAACCCTGGGCTCGCTGGTGGGCATCACCACGCAGATGGTGAACATCCTGACCGAGCAGAACGTAAAGGCCAGCATCGCCCTGCTCACCCCGCGCGACCTGCTGCTCACGCCGCCGCTGGGCACGCTCAGCTCGTCCGACTTCGACCAGGCCAAGGAACTGGTGCGCCTGGGCAATGCATACGGGCGCACCGTGAACGCGGCGCTGGAGCGCTTCTCGGTCGGCGAGCGCGAGTACGCCGCCTGGACCGGGGCACGGCGCACGCAGGCCGAGCTCAACGCCACGCGCGTGGGCACCATTTCGGGCATCCGCTTCGAGGGCGTGGACGAGACGCGCGCCCAGCGCCTGGGCGTGGGCCTGGAGCACCTGAAAGGCCAGCGCGCCGACGTGCAGCTGATCGAGAACGACATGGAGGCCCTGGCCGCCACCGGCGACTACGAGCGCGTGGACTACCGCCTGGTGCGCAACACCGACAGCGGCGGCGAAGACCTGGTGGTGGGCCTGCGCGAGAACAGCTGGGGGCCGAACTACCTGCGCGTGGGCCTGGACCTGCGCACCGACTTCCGCGGCGAAGGCGCGTTCAACCTGCGCATCAGCCACAACCGCCACTGGCTCACGCCCAGCGGCACCGAGTGGCGCAACCGCGTGCAGCTGGGTGAGACCCTGGGCCTGTACTCCGAGATCTACCAGCCCCTGGACCCGCTGGCCAACACCTTCGTATCGGCCTATGGCGACCTGAGCGTGCGCAAGGTCGACCTCTACGGCGAGGAAAGCCGCCCGCTGGCGCGCATCCAGCGCGAGTCGCTGCGCGTGGGCGCGGACATCGGCTGGCCGATCGGGCGCCAGGGTTCGGTGGGCGACATGCGCCTGGGCGTGGTGGCCAGTTCACGGCGTTCGTCGCTGGAGCTGGTGCAGCCGGGCCTCAACCTGCAGCCCGACGTGCTGGACGTGCACTGGCGCGAAGCCGGCCTGCGCGCGGCCGTGATGGCCGACCAGCTCGACTATGCGAACTTCCCGTCGCGCGGCTACCGGGCCTTCGGCGAGGTGGTGGTGGGCAAGCGCCACGTGCGCGGCGGCGAGCGCAGCAGCTTCGCGCGGCTCGAGGGCTCGTACACCGGCGTGCGCAGTTTCGGCGAGCACACCTTCAACCTGGGCCTGCGCTTCGCGCACGCCAACAACATCCCCATCGGGGCGATCGACGAGTACTCGCTGGGCGGGTTCCAGAACCTCTCGGGCTTCCGCTCGGGACAGGTGGCTGGCAACTACCTGGCCTTCGGCCGCCTCACCTACTACCGCCGCCTGCCCTGGGACATCGGCATCGCGCGCGCGATGTTCGCGGGCGGCTCCATCGAGGCGGGCAACGCCTGGCTGGACCGGCGCGACGTGTCCTTTCGCCACCTGCTCGCCGGCGGCAGCCTGTTCGTGGGGGCGGACACGGGGATCGGGCCCCTGTACCTGAGCGTGGTGAGCGCGCCCAAGGGCTTCACGGGGCTGTACCTGTTCCTCGGCCGGCCCTGAACGCCCGACGCCCCGGGTCGCTGGCGAAGCGCCTCACTCCTTGAAGTACACCACCTGGTGGGTGGTGGCCAGCAGCGCCCCCGCCTGGCTCCACACCTGCGCGCGCTGATCGAAGTAGCCGTTGCGAAAGGCGCTGGCCTGCGCCTGGCCCAGCAGCCAGCCCTCGCCCACCGCCGCCAGCTCGGCGGCCCCGGCGTGGAAGTACACCGTCATCGACACCGTGCCCGCCGGCACGCGCGTGGCGCGGCGCAGCCACACGCGCGGGTAGAAGACGTCGCACAGCGCCGCGAGGGCTGGGAAGTCCAGCGGGCGCGGCGGCTCGTCGCGCATCCACACCGTGGTGCGGCTGGACTCGCCCGTGCCGTCCCACACGCGCGGCATGGCGCCTTCGGGAAAGCGCAGGTCGTAGCGCTTGACCCATTCCACCGGCGCCATCATCGAGGGCTTGCCCAGCGCCGCTGGCGACAGCACCGGCGGCAGGGGCTCTTCCTGCGCGCCCCAGGTGTCGCGCCGCACCGCGGTGAGCGCGGTGGCGCTCAGCACGGTCTCGCCGCCCTGCTCGATGCTCACCGCCCAGTGCTGCGTGGAGCGGTTGGTGCGCACCGTCTGCGCCTCCACCTCGAAAGCGCCGTCGTTCAGCGCGGCGCAGAAGTTGACGGTGAGCGCCACCGGCTCGCCCAGGCGATCGGGGTGCAGAAGGAGGGCGTTGAGCGCGGTGGCCGCCGTGATGCCACCGAAGGGGCCGACCATGTTGGCCCAGGCCGGATCGGTGCGGCCGCTGTAACGGCCATCGGCCATGGCGTCGAGGGCAATGGCCCGGTCAAAAAGGTGCGGATTCATCCGGGGCAGTGTGCACCAGCGGCGTGCACCCACCCCCCGACTGTCCGCCGACCGACAGTCCGGCTGTTGCCTGCGCGACAAGCGCATGACGGGCGGCGGGCGTTCCGCCGAAATCCATAGCAGCGCCGCCGCGCCGCGTGGGGTTTCCCCTCATTCTTGATATGGGTCGCGTGCTCACAATGCCCCTCCTACATGGCACCGAACACCCCCAACGACTGCATTCTCGAAGCGCGCGGACTGGTCAAGGAGTTCAAGGGCTTCGTCGCCGTGAACGACGTCAACCTGCGCGTGCGGCGCGGCCACATCCACGCGCTCATCGGGCCCAACGGCGCGGGCAAGACCACGGTCTTCAACCTGCTCACCAAGTTCCTCATCCCCACGCGCGGGCAAATCCTCTACAACGGCGAGGACATCACGCCGCAAAAGCCCGCCCAGGTGGCGCGCCGGGGCATGGTGCGCTCGTTCCAGATTTCGGCCACCTTCCCGCACCTGAGCGTGCGCGAGAACGTGCGCATCGGCCTGCAGCGCGCCACCGGCCAGTCCTTCCACTTCTGGAAAAGCAAGAAGGTGCTCGACCGGCTGGACGAGCGCGCGATGGCGCTGCTCGACACCGTGGGCCTGTCCGAGTTCGCCGACTGGGTCACGGTGGAGCTGTCCTATGGCCGCAAGCGCGCGCTGGAGATCGCCACCACGCTGGCCACCGAGCCCGAGCTGATGCTGCTCGACGAGCCCACGCAGGGCATGGGCCACGAAGACGTGGAGCGCGTGACGCAGCTCATCAAGAAGGTGTCGGCCAACCGCACGGTGCTGATGGTGGAGCACAACATGAACGTGGTGTCGAGCATCGCCGACACCATCAGCGTGCTGCAGCGCGGCCAGGTGATCGCCGAGGGCGACTACGCCACCGTATCGGCCAACCCGCAGGTGCTGGAGGCCTACATGGGCAGCGCCGACGCGCAGCTGCAAGGGGCGCATTGATGGCCGCTGAAGAACTGCTCCGCCTCAGCGGCGTGAACGCCTGGTATGGCGAGTCGCACATCCTGCACGGCGTCGACCTGCAAGTGAACCGCGGCGAGGTCGTGACCTTGCTCGGCCGCAACGGCGCGGGCCGCACCACCACGCTCAAGGCCATCATGGGCATGGTGGGCAAGCGCGCGGGCTCGATCCGGCTCTTCGGGCAGGAGACCGTGAACATGGCGACGCACCAGGTGGCGCGCCTGGGCCTGGGCTACTGCCCCGAGGAACGCGGCATCTTCGCCAGCCTGAGCTGCGAGGAGAACCTGCTGCTGCCGCCCGTGGTGGCCGACGGCGGCATGCCACTCGACGAACTCTACGAGCTGTTCCCCAACCTCAAGGAGCGCCGCCACAGCCCGGGAACGCGCCTGTCGGGCGGCGAACAGCAGATGCTCGCGGTGGCGCGCATCCTGCGCACGGGTGCCAAGCTGCTGCTGCTCGACGAAATTTCCGAAGGCCTGGCGCCGGTCATCGTTCAGACGCTGGCGCGCACCATCCGCACGCTGCGCGAGCGCGGCTTCACCATCGTGATGGTCGAGCAGAACTTCCGTTTCGCGGCGCCGCTGGCCGACCGCTTCTACGTCATGGAACATGGCCGCATCGTGGAGGGCTTCGGCGCCGCCGATCTCGACGCGAAGATGGGCATGTTGCACGAGTACCTCGGCGTCTGACCCTGGTCGCCGGGTTTGGGTCTTTCCACGTTCACACACCGATGAAGGAGACGACGACATGAAGACGACGAAGAAATTGCTGGCCACCGCGGCGGCGGCCATGCTGACGGCGGGGGTTGCGCAGGCGCAGATCTCCGATGGCGTGATCAAGATCGGCGTGATGAACGACATGTCGGGCCTGTACGCCGACATCGGCGGACCGGGCTCGGTGCTCGCCGCGCGCATGGCGGTCGAGGACTTCGCGCCCGAGAAGAAGGGCATGAAGGTCGAGGTCGTCTCGGCCGACCACCAGAACAAGCCCGACGTGGGCTCGACCGTGGCCCGCACCTGGTACGACGTGGACAAGGTGGACGCCATCTTCGACGTGCCCACCTCGTCGGTGGCGCTGGCCATCAATCAGATCACCAAGGAAAAGGGCAAGGCCTTCATCAACACCGGCGCGGCGACCTCCGACCTGACCGGCAAGCAGTGCAGCCCCAACACCGTGCACTGGCTGTACGACACCTGGATGCTGGCCAACGGCACCGGCGGGGCGATCGTGAAAACCGGCGGCGACACCTGGTTCTTCCTGACCGCCGACTACGCCTTCGGCCACGCGCTGGAACGCGACACCGAGGCCGTGGTGCTGAAGAACGGCGGCAAGGTGCTGGGCAAGGTGCGCACGCCCTTCCCGGGCAGCGACTTCAGCTCCTTCCTGCTGCAGGCCCAGGCCTCCAAGGCCAAGATCATCGGCCTGGCCAACGCCGGCGGCGACACCATCAACAGCATCAAGCAGGCGGCCGAGTTCGGCATCACCAAGGGTGGCCAGAACCTGGCCGGTCTGCTGGTGTTCCTGCCCGACGTGCACGGCCTGGGCCTGGCCACCGCGCAGGGCCTGATCTTCACCGAGACCTTCTACTGGGACCTGAACGACCAGACCCGCGCCTGGAGCAAGCGCTTCGCCGAGCGCAACGGCGGCAAGTACCCCAGCTCCGACCACGCGGGCGTATACGCCTCGGTGCTGCACTACCTGAAGGCGGTGGAGGCCGGCAAGACCGACGACGGCACCAAGGTGGTGGCCAAGATGAAGGACATGCCGACCGACGATCCGCTGTTCGGCAAGGGCACGATCCGCGCCGACGGCCGCAAGATCCACCCGGCCTACCTGTTCGAGGTCAAGAAGCCCTCGGAGTCGAAAGGCCCTTACGACTACTACAAGGTCCGCGCCACCATCCCCGCCGACCAGGCCTTCCGTCCCCTCAAGGACGGCGAGTGCCCGCTCGTGAAGTAAGCACCGGAGCGTTCTGAGCATGACCGAGATCTTCGGCGTCCCCACCGCGGCCCTGTTCGGGCAATTGCTGATCGGGCTGATCAACGGCTCGTTCTATGCCCTGCTGTCGCTGGGGCTGGCCGTGATCTTCGGTCTGCTCAACATCATCAACTTCACGCACGGCGCCCAGTACATGATGGGCGCCTTCGTGGCCTGGCTGCTGCTCAACAAGCTGGGCATCGGCTACTGGTGGTCGCTGCTGATCGCGCCCGTCGTGGTCGGGGCCACCGGGGTGCTGATCGAGCGCTTCATGCTCAAGCGGCTCTACCAGCTCGACCACCTCTACGGCCTGCTGCTGACCTTCGGCATCGCGCTCATCATCCAGGGCCTGTTCCGCCACGAGTACGGCTCCTCGGGGCAGCCCTACGCGATCCCGCCGCAGCTCATGGGCGCGCAGAACCTGGGCTTCATGTTTCTGCCCAACTACCGCGGCTGGGTCGTGGCCGCCTCGCTGGTTGTCTGCCTGAGCACCTGGTTCGTCATCGAGCGCACCAAGCTCGGCGCCTACCTGCGTGCGGCCACAGAGAATCCCACGCTGGTGCAGGGCTTTGGCGTGAACGTGCCGCGCATGATCACGCTCACCTATGGCTTCGGCGTGGGCCTGGCCGCACTGGCCGGCGTCATGGCCGCCCCCATCTACCAGGTGAGCCCGCAGATGGGCTCGGACCTGATCATCGTGGTGTTCGCGGTGGTGGTGATCGGCGGCATGGGCTCCATCATGGGCGCCATCCTCACGGGCTTCGGCCTGGGCATCATCGAAGGCCTCACCAAGGTCTTCTACCCCGAGGCCTCCAGCACGGTGATCTTCGTCATCATGGCCATCGTGCTGCTGATCAGGCCCGCGGGGCTGTTCGGAACCCAGAAATGAAACACCCCCGCCGCGCTTCGCGCGACCCCCTCAAGGGGCCGGCGCCTACGGCCCGGCACAGCCGGTTCCCTGGCACCCCTGGCCGCACAGCCCCGCGTGCCGCGCGATGGGCCATCGACGGAAATTCCTGATGAGCACCTCGACCACCACCATCGCCCACGCGGGCAGCGCCCACAAGGCCCCTGCCGGCACCTCGTCCCTGGTCATCGCCTTCGCCATCATGGCCGCGTTCTTCCTGATCGCGCCGGTGGTCGTGTACCCCGTGTTCCTGATGAAGGTGATGTGCTTCGCGCTCTTCGCCTGCGCCTTCAACTTGCTCATCGGCTTCAGCGGCCTGCTGTCCTTCGGCCACGCCATGTTCCTCGGTGGGGCGGGCTATGCCTCGGCGCACGCCGCCAAGGTCTGGGGCTTCACGCCCGAGCTGGCCATCCTCTTCGGCACCTGCTGCGCGGTGCTGCTGGGCGTGGTGGTGGGCGCACTGGCCATCCGCCGCCAGGGCATCTACTTCGCCATGATCACCCTCGCGCTGGCGCAGATGGTGTTCTTCTTCAGCCTGCAGGCCCGGTTCACCGGCGGTGAAGACGGCATCCAGGCGGTGCCGCGCGGCCAGCTCTTCGGCCTGGTCGACCTGAGCCAGCCCATGGCCATGTACGCCGTGGTGTTCGTGATCTTTTTCGCCGGCTTCCTGCTGATCTGGCGTGTGGTGCACTCGCCCTTCGGCCAGGTGCTGCAGGCCATCCGCGAGAACGAGGCGCGCGCCACCTCGCTGGGCTACGACACCGACCGCTACAAGCACCTGGCCTTCGTGCTCTCGGCCGGCCTGGCCGGCGCGGCCGGTGCCACCAAGGCCATCGTGTTCCAGCTCGCCTCGCTCACCGACGTGCACTGGAGCATGTCGGGCGAGGTGGTGCTGATGACGCTGCTCGGCGGCATGGGCACGCTGTTCGGCCCGGTGGTGGGCGCGGCCATCATCGTCTCGATGCAGAACTACCTGGCCCAGCTCGGCGCCTGGGTGACGGTGGTGCAGGGCGTGATCTTCGTGATCTGCGTGCTGGCCTTCCGCCGCGGCGTGGTGGGCGAGATCGCGAACCTGATCAAGAAACCGCTGTAAAGCAGCCGCCCTCAGGCGGCGCGTGGGTGGGCCTTCGGGTGGGGCGGGGGTGACGGCTCAGACCGTGCCTGGCGCCTTGACCGGCACCGCCACCGGCCGATCGGCCACGGGCCAGTCGCGCGCGATGGCCTGGGGACCGTCGAGCTTGCCTTCCCACTGGGCGATCACCGCCGTCGCGATGCTGTTGCCGATCACGTTGGTGCCGGTGCGCCCCATGTCCAGCAGCACGTCCACGCCCAAGATCAGCAGCAGACCGGCCTCGGGCACGCCGAACATCGGCAGCGTGGCGGCGATGACGACCAGCGAGGCCCGGGATACGCCGGCCATGCCCTTGCTGCTCAGCATCAGGAACAGCAGCAGCGTCAGCTGGGTGGCGAGGGGCATCTGGATGCCGTAGACCTGGGCCACGAAGAGCACCGCGAACGTCAGGTACATCATCGAGCCGTCGAGGTTGAAGGCGTAGCCCAAGGGCAATACGAAGCCGCTCACCTCGCGGCGCACGCCGAACCTCTGCAACTGCTCCAGGGTCTTGGGGTAGGCGGCCTCGCTGCTGGCCGTGGAGAAACCAATGAGGGCGGGCTCCTTCAGTAGCTTCAAGAGATGGAACACGCGCCCCCGCAACACCAGGTAGCCGGCGGCGATCAGCACCAGCCACAGCGATCCCAGCGCGACGAAGAAACTGAGGATGAACCTGGCATAGGACCCCAGCACGTCCAGCCCCTGCACCGCGATGGCGGCGGCGACCGCGGCGAAGACGCCCACCGGGGCGAACAGCATGACGAAGTCGGTGACCTTGATCATCACGAGCACCAAGGCGTCGATGGCCGAGACGAGCGCGGGGTCCACATGGGACTTGACCGCCCGCAGCCCGAAGCCGAAGAAGAGCGAGAACACCACGATCTGCAGTACCGAGTTGGTGGCCATCGCGCTCACGATGCTCGTCGGGAACACGTTGAGGAGGAAGTCCTTGACGTTCAGCGAGCTGGTCTTCAGGTGGGTGGTGGCCTGGGCGTCGGGCAGCGGCAGGCGCAGGCCCGCGCCCGGCTGCAGGGCGTTGGCCCACAACAGGCCCAGCAGCAGCGACACGAAGGACGCCCCGATGAACCAGGCCATGGCGCGAGCGCCCATGCGGCCCACGCGGCTCTCGTCGTCCATGCCCGCGATGCCCGCGACCAGGGTGGCGAACACCAGGGGCGCGATGATCATCTTGACCAGGTGCAGGAAGATGCCCGCCACCACGCTGAAGTGGTCGCCCCACTCCTTGGCGGCGGCCGCGTTCGGGGCCATGGCATGGCACACGTAGCCGGTCGCCACGCCGAGCACCAACGCGAGCGCGATCCAGGCGGTGAGTCTGTTGAAGTGCAAGTGGGTCTCCTGGGGAAAGGGATGGCGGCCGGCTGAAACGCCCGCAGCCTCAGTGGACAGCCGCCCGGCGACGTTCCCCCAACCATCCATATGGCCGGGCCGCCGACGCGCCGGCCCGGCGTGCCAGCCCCACCGGCGCGGCGCAGCCCCCCAAAAGCAAAGGCGCCCCGAGGGGCGCCTTTGTCATGGCGGCAGCGGTCCTTACACCCGCTCGAAAATCCCCGCCGCGCCCTGCCCCATGCCCACGCACATGGTGACCATGCCGTACCGCTTCTGGTGGCGCTGAAGTGCGTGCACCACGGTGGCCGAGCGGATGGCGCCGGTGGCGCCCAGCGGGTGGCCCAGGGCGATCGCGCCGCCCATGGGATTGACCTTGGCCGGGTCCAGGCCCAGGGTGTTGATGACCGCCAGCGACTGGGCCGCGAAGGCCTCGTTGAGCTCGATCCAGTCCATGTCGTCCTGCTTCAGGCCGGCGTAGCGCAGCGCGGCGGGAATCGCCTCCACCGGGCCAATGCCCATGATGTGCGGCGGCACGCCGCGGCTGGCGTAGCTCACGAAGCGCGCCAGCGGCGTGAGGCCGAAGCGCTTGACCGCGGCCTCGCTGGCCAGGATCAGCGCGCCCGCGCCGTCGCTGGTCTGCGAGCTGTTGCCCGCCGTGACCGAGCCACGCGCCGCGAACACGGTGCGCAGCTTGGCCAGGCCTTCCAGGCTGGTGTCGGGGCGCGCGCCTTCGTCCAGGTTCACCGTGCGCGTGCGCTTGTTCACCTCGGCCGTGTCCAGGTTCACCGCGCGCTCGGTCACCTCCACCGGCGTGATCTCGTTGGCGAATTCACCGTTTTTCATGGCGATGAGCGCGCGCTGGTGCGACTGCAGAGCGAACGCGTCCTGCGCCTCGCGCGAGACCTTCCACTGCTGCGCCACCTTCTCGGCCGTGAGGCCCATGCCGTAGGCAATGCCGTACTGCTCCACGTCCTGGGTGTTGGCGAAGATGGCGGGCGACAGGCTGGGCGAATTGCCCATCATGGGCACCATGCTCATGCTTTCGGTACCGGCGGCGACCATCACGTCGGCCTCGCCCACGCGGATGCGGTCGGCCGCCATGGCCACGGCCGATAGGCCCGAGGCGCAGAAGCGGTTGACCGTGATGCCGCCCACGCTGTTGGGCAAGCCGGCGAGGATGGCGCCGATGCGCGCCACGTTCAGGCCCTGCTGCGCCTCGGGAATGGCGCAGCCGCAGATCACGTCTTCGATGGCCTTGGGGTCCAGCCCCGGCGCCTGCGCCAGCGCCGAGCGCAGCGCCAGGGCCAGCAGGTCGTCGGGCCGCAGGTGCTTGAACGCGCCCTTGTGCGAACGCCCGATGGGCGTGCGCGTGGCGGCGACGATGTAGGCGTCTTGGATTTGCTTCATTGGAGGAACTCCAGAGGTATTGGTCCAGAAACACCGCGGAACCGGCTTTGCCGGGCCGCTGGTGTTGCCCCCTCGAGGGGGTGACGGGCAAAGCCCGGCGCGGGGGTGTTCATCAGTTCCTCACCGGCTTGCCGGTGTTGAGCATCCCGAGGATGCGTTCCTGCGTCTTGGGGTGCGTGATGAGCGCGCAGAAAGCCTGGCGCTCCAGCGTCATAAGGTACTCCTCGCTGACCAGGGTGCCAGGGTCCACGTCGCCGCCGGTAACCACGTTCGCGATCAGGCTGGCGATGTGGAAGTCGTGCTGGCTGATGAAGCCGCCGTCGCGCATGTTCACGAGCTGGCCCAGGATGGTGGCCTTGCCGTCGCGTCCGGCCACGGGGAACAGGCGCTTGTGCGGCGCGCGGTAGCCGGCGCGGAACATCGCCTTCGCTTCGTTGAGCGCGACGAACAGCAGCTCGTCCTTGTGCGGCACGATCAGATCGGACTCGAGCAGGTAGCCGATGGCGCGCGACTCGATCGCGCTGGTGCCGACCTTGGCCATGGCGGCCGCCGTGAAGCCCTCGGTGAGGAACGGCAGCAGGTCCTTGCCGGTGGAGCTGGCCGCGTTCTCGGCCGCGCGGCGCGCCACGTAGGTGAGGCCGCCCGCGCCCGGGATCAGGCCCACGCCCACCTCCACCAAGCCGATGTAGCTCTCCATGTGCGCGACGCGCCGGCCGCTGTAGACGGCCAGCTCGCAGCCACCGCCCAGCGCCATGCCACGGATGGCCGAGACCACGGGCACGCTGGCGTAGCGCAGGCGCAGCATGGTCTGCTGCATGAAGCCCTCGGCGTCCTCGATGGCGGCCACGCCCACGGCCAGGAAGGCCGGCAGCATGGCCTGCAGGTCGGCGCCCACGCTGAAGGGCTCGTCGCCCGACCACACCACCAGGCCCTGGTACTGCGCCTCGGCGAGTTCCACCGCCTGCATCAGGCCCTCGCAAACCTCGGGGCTGATCGCGTGCATCTTGGTCTTGATGCTGGCGATCAGGACCTCGTTGTCGAGCGTCCAGAGCCGCACCGCGTCGGTTTCCTCGACGGTGGTGCCGGCATTGGCGAAACGCGGGCCCGCCTCGCCGAGCAGCAGCTCGGGGAAAGGCTGACGCTGGTAGACCGGCAGTTCACGGCGCGCCTCGAACACGCCCTTGGTGGGGTTCCACGAACCCTGGGCGGTGTGCACGCCGCCGGCCTCGGCCACCGGGCCCTTGAACACCCAGTCGGGCAGCGGCGCCGTCGACAGCGCTTTGCCGGCGTCGATGTCCTCCTGGACCATCTTCGCCACCTCCAGCCAGCCGGCTTCCTGCCACAGCTCGAAGGGACCCTGCTTCATGCCGAAGCCCCAGCGCATGGCCAGGTCCACGTCGCGCGCGGTGTCGGCGATGTTCGCCAGGTGCACGGCCGCGTAGTGGAAACCGTTGCGCAGGATGGCCCAGAGGAACCGGCCCTGAGGACCTGTGCTGTCCTTCAGCAGGCGCAGGCGCTCGGCCGCGGGCTTCTTGAGCATGCGGCCATAGACCTCGTCGGCCTTCTCGCCCGAGGGCACGTAGTCGCCGCTCGCCAGGTCGAAGCGCTGGATGTCGCGGCCCACCTTCCTGAAGAAGCCGGCCTTGGTCTTCTGGCCGAGGTGGCCCTTGTCGAGCAGGGCCTTGAGCACGGGCGGCGTGCCGAAGCTGCCGTAGAACGGGTCGCTCTCGGCGCTCAGGTTGTCCTGCAGGGTCTTGATGACGTGGGCCATGGTGTCCAGGCCCACCACGTCGGCGGTGCGGAAGGTGCCGCTGCTGGCGCGGCCCAGGCGCTTGCCGGTGAGGTCGTCCACGACGTCGAACGTCAGGCCGTGGTTTTCCACCTCCTTCATCGTGGCCAGCATGCCGGCAATGCCGATGCGGTTGGCGATGAAGTTGGGCGTGTCCTTGGCGCGCACCACGCCCTTGCCCAGGCCGCTGGTCACGAAGGTTTCGAGCTGGTCCAGGATCAGCGGCTGCGTCGCCGGCGTGGCGATCAGCTCCACCAGCACCATGTAGCGCGGCGGGTTGAAGAAGTGGATGCCGCAGAAGCGCGGCTGGATGGCCTCGGGCAGCGCCTCGCTCAGCGCCGTGATCGACAGGCCCGAGGTGTTGGACGCCACGATGGCGTGCGGGGCGACGTGCGGCGCGATCTTCTGGTACAGGTCGCGCTTCCAGTCCATGCGCTCGGCTATGGCCTCGATGACCAGGTCGCACTCGCCCAGCAGGGGCATGTGATCCTCGTAGTTGGCCGCGACGATGAGGTCGGCGTCGGCGGCCACGCCGAGGGGCGAGGGCTTGAGCTTCTTCAGGTTCTCGATCGCCCGGGTGACGATGCCGTTCTTCGGGCCTTCCTTCGCGGGAAGATCGAAGAGCACGACAGGCACCTTGGCGTTGACGAGATGGGCGGCGATCTGCGCGCCCATCACGCCCGCGCCGAGCACGGCGACTTTTCTGACGTTGAATCGGTTCATTGAGAGTACTTTCCTTGGCGGGCTAGCTGTTGCGCCTCGCACGAGGGGGAGTGGTCGAGGGACACCGAGGAACCGGCTGTGCCGGACCTCTGGTGTCGCCCCCTTGAGGGGGTCGCGCGAAGCGCGGCAGGGGTGTCATTCCATTCTTTGCCAGACCTGGGTTCGGAAGAAGGGGCCGATGTAGCCGCGCATCTCAAGTTGCGCGCCGCCATTGACGGGCTTGAGGCGCGCGCGGTAGCTCTTGCCGTTGTTCGGGTCGACGATGCTGCCGCCCTCGAACACGGTCTTGTCGCTCTCGCCGGCCTTGATGCCGCGCAGGATCTCCAGGCCCACGATGGGTTTGTCCTTGCGGTCGTCGGTGCACTTGTCGCACACGCCCTTGGGGTCGCTGGCCGGGTCGAGCAACTTCTCGATGCGGCCGCTGAAGACGCCATTGTTCTCGGTGATGCGCACCAGCGACTTCTCCTTCTTGGTGTCGTCGTCGATGGTCTTCCACAGGCCCGCGGGCGTCATCTGCGCGTGGGCCAGGCCGGCCAGGGCCAGCAGGGAAACGGCGATCGTGGTCTTGAGCAACATGGCGGTCTCCTGGTTGAACGGCGATCGATCAGGCGAGGGCTTCGTTGGTGTCCATCAGGACCCGGCTGCCCGATCGCGCCAGTCGCATCAGCGTGGCCGTCTCGGGGAACAGCTTGGCGAAGTAGAAGCGCGCGGTCTGCAGCTTGGCGGCGTAGAACGGGTCGCTGCTGCCGCCGTCGATGGCGCGTTGCGCGGCCTGGGCCATGCGCGCGAAGAAGTAGGCGAACACCAGGTGGCCGGCCACGCGCAGGTAAGGCACGGCGGCCGCGCCCACCTCATCGGGGTTCTGCAGGCCCTTGAAGCCGATCTCGGTGGTGAACTTGGTCATCTGCTCGCCCAGGTAGGCCAGCGGGTTGATGAACTCGGCCATCTTCTCGTTCACGCCCTCCTCTTCCACCAGCGCGGCCACGAGCTTGCCGAACTTCTTGAGCGTGGCCCCGTTGTTGCCCAGCACCTTGCGGCCCAGCAGGTCCAGGCTCTGGACCGTGTTGGTGCCCTCGTAGATCATGTTGATGCGGGCATCGCGCACGAACTGCTCCATGCCCCATTCCTTGATGTAGCCGTGCCCGCCGAACACCTGCATGCAGTGGTTGGTGGCCTCGAAGCCGTTGTCGGTGAGGAAGGCCTTGGCGATGGGCGTGAGCAGCGCGGCGAGGTCGGCGCTGTCCTTGCGCACCTTCTCGTCGGGGTGGTGCAGCTCCTTGTCGAGCAGCAGGGTGCAGAACATCAGCAGCGCGCGGCCGCCTTCGGCGTAGGCCTTGGCCGTGAGCAGCATCTTGCGCACGTCGGGGTGCACGATGATGGGGTCGGCCGGCTTGTCCTTGGCCTTCACACCCGAGAGGCTGCGCATCTGGATGCGGTCCTTGGCGTAGGCCAGGGCGTTCTGGTAGGCCACTTCGGTCAGGCCCAGGCTCTGGTTGCCCACGCCCAGGCGGGCGGCGTTCATCATCACGAACATGGCGGGCAAGCCCTTGTTGGGTTCACCCACCAGGGTGCCCACGGCGCCGTCGAGCACCATCTGAGCGGTGGCGTTGCCATGGATGCCCATCTTGTGCTCCAGGCCGCCGCAGTGGATGGCGTTGCGCTCGCCCAGGGTGCCGTCGGCCTTCACCAGGTGTTTGGGCACCAGGAACAGGCTGATGCCCTTGCTGCCCGCGGGCGCGTCCGGCAGCCGCGCGAGCACCAGGTGCAGGATGTTCTCGGCCAGGTCGTGCTCGCCCGCGCTGATGAAGATCTTCTGGCCCGTGAGCTTGTAGGTGCCGTCGGCCTGGGGTTCGGCCTTGGTGCGCAGCAGGCCCAGGTCGGTGCCGCAATGCGGCTCGGTCAGGCACATGGTGCCGGTCCATTCGCCGCTGGTGAGCTTGGGCAGGTAGCGCTGCTTCTGCTCGGGCGAGCCATGGGCGTGCAGGCATTCGTAGGCGCCGTGCGACAGGCCGGGGTACATGGTCCAGGCCTGGTTGGCGCTGTTGAGCATCTCGTAGAAGCACTGGTTCACGATCAGGGGCAGCCCCTGGCCGCCGAACGCCGGGTCGCAGGAGAGCGCGGGCCAGCCGCCTTGCACGTATTGCGCGTAGGCCTCCTTGAAGCCCTTGGGCGCCTTCACCTCGTGCGTGGACTGGTCCAGCACGCAACCTTCCGCGTCGCCGCTGACGTTGAGCGGGAAGGTCACCTCGGCCGCGAACTTGCCACCCTCTTCCAGCACCGCGTTGATGGTGTCGGCGTCGATGTCGGCGTGCGGCGGGCAGGCCTTGAGCTCCTCCACGGCATTGAAGACCTCGTGCATCACGAACTGCATGTCGCGCAGCGGGGGGGAGTAGACGGGCATGGGTGGGTTCTCCTGTGGTTTCGTCGAGATGAAAAGGGGGCGTTCAGGCCTTGCGGCCGGCGGACTGGCGCGCGCCGTTGCGCTCAAGGATGGCGCCGAAGCCGCGCCAGGCGCGGTCGAGGCAGCCGGGGCTGCGCAGGAAGCGCGCCTCGTAGTGCAGGGCAAGAATCAGACCGTGGATTTCGAAGGCCACCTGTGACGCGTCGGTGTCGGCCGACAGGTGGCCCTCCTCTGCGGCGATCTCGATCGCGCGCCGCAGGGCCTCCTGCCAGGTGCTGACCGAGCTCGCGAGCGCGTCGCGCACGGGGCCGGGGCGGTCGTCGAACTCGACGGCGCCGCTGATGTAGATGCACCCCGAGTCGATCTCGACCGAGGTGCGCTTCATCCAGTTGTCGAACATCGCGCGCAGGCGCGGCAGGCCGCGCGGGGCGCTCATGGCGGGGTAGAAAACCTCGTCCTCGAAGCGCGTGTGGTACTCGCGCACCACCGAGATCTGCAGCTCCTCGCGCGAGCCGAAGTGCGCGAAGACACCGGACTTGCTCATCTGCATGACCTCGGCGAGCGCGCCGATGGACAGGCCCTCGAGCCCGATCTGCGTGGCCAGACCCAAGGCGGCGTCGACGATGGCGGCCTTGGTCTGCTGGCCCTTGGCTTGGGGCTTGGCCGAGCGGCCATTGGCGGGCGCGGCGCGGCGGGGACGGCTGGCGGTGGTGTCGCTCATGCGGGGCCTGGGTGGATCGGCCGAGGGGTGTCGGCCGAAAGAAACGAACGGTCGTTCTATTTTTACCCAGATTCCGGCGCAGCTGGCAAGCCCGAGGGCATTTGCGCGGGTTTGATTTAGAGCCAGCTGCCTAAGGCGGCGGGGTTGCTGCGACCGAAGGACTGGCCGCGCGGTCGCCCGCCCCGGGCTGGCCGGGACGCGATGCCGGCGCCCAAGGCGCCTGCCGCCTGAAGCGGCGGATCAGCCCCGCCCGCCGGGCAGCAGCAGCGCCAGGCTGTGCTCCAGGCTTTCGTTGGGCGAGCGTTTGAAGCCGCTGCGCGCGAAGCGCTGCAGGCGCCCGACGCAGAAGGCCGTGATGACCGAGGCGTCGGCCTGCGCGTCCACCGTGGGCGTGGCGGCGCCGCCGAGCGTGGCGGCCTCGCGCAGGTTCTGGCGCAGCGTGGCCTCGATCTTGTCGAAGAACAGGTTCATGCGCTGCTGCAGGCGTTCGTTCTCGAACACCAGGGCGTCGCCGACCATCACGCGCGTCATGCCGGGATTCTTTTCGCCGAACTGCAGCAGCAGGGCCACGAGCTTGCGGCAGCGCGCCTGGGCATCGGGCTCGCGCTCGTCGAGCTGGTTGATGAGGCCGAAGACGGTTTGTTCGATGAACTCGATCAGGCCCTCGAACATCTGGGCCTTGCTCGCGAAGTGGCGGTACAGCGCCGCCTCGCTCACCTCCAGCCGCGCCGCCAGGGCCGCGGTGGTGATGCGCTCGGCACCGGGCTGCTCGAGCATGGTGGCCAGGGCCTGCAGGATCTGCACGCGGCGCTCGCCCGGCTTGGGCCGCTTGCGGCCGGTGGCTTCGACCGCTTCCGTGGCGGACGCGGCGTCCAGCGTGTCGTCGTCGGGCGAGGGCCTGTCGGGCGCGGCAGCAGGGGTCATGGTCGGTGGTCCGTGAGGTGGCTGTCAGTCCGGTGGACGCGGCCCCCGAGGGGGCTCGGGGGTATTCGCGCGGCATTCTCGCACAGCCGGCTACATCTGGTTACCCAGCATCGGCGCGGTCTGCGCAGCTAGTGGGCAACCGCATCGAAAACCACGCGCACGCACAGGCCATGCCCCGCGGCACCGCTGCCCAGCCGCAGCTGCGTGTGGTGTACGCGCGCGATGCCATCGGCAATCGCCAGGCCCAGGCCGTGCCCGCTGCCGCCGGTACCGGGCACGCGGTAAAAGCGCTGCAGGACGCGCGCACGCTCGGCCGGCGCGATGCCGGGGCCGTCGTCCTCCACCTCGATCCAAGCCGCGCCCGCCCCGCCATCGCCCTGACCGCAGCGCAGGGTGACGGCGCCACCCACGGGGGTGTATTTGATGGCGTTGTCCACCAGGTTGATCAGCAGTTCGCGCAGCAGCCAGGCGTGGCCTTGCACGCGCGCGGGCGCCGCCTCCAGCCCCAGGTCGATGCGGCGCGCGCCGGCAGCGTCCAGGAAATGCGCGAGCACGGTCTCGCAGAGCTCGGCCAGGTCCACCGTCTCGCGGGCCGCATCGTCGTCGCGCAGCGCGTCGGCCCGCGACAAGGCCAGCAGCTGGTTGGCGAGCTGGGTGGTGTTGCGCGTGGCGTCGCGCAGGCGCAGCACCTGCTCGGCGCGCAGGCTCAGCAGGTCGCCCGCGCCCATGCTGCGCGCCGCCTGGGCCCAGGCCTCCACCTGGGCCTGCAGTCCGGCCAGCGGCGTGCGCAGCTGGTGCGCGGCGTCGGCCACGAAGCGCCGCTGGGTGTCGCTTTGCTCGTTGACACGCGCGAACAGGCGGTTGAGGGCGTTGACCAGCGGGCGCACCTCGGCCGGCGTCTGGCGCTCGTCGATCGGACTCAGGTCGCGCGGCGAGCGCCGCTCCACCGCCTGCCTCAGGTCCATGAGCGGCTGCAGCGCGCGCGTGACGCCCCAGCCCAGCACGCCCGCGGCCACAGCGAACAGGGCCAGGTTGGGCAGGAGCACGCGCAGCAGCACGTTGCGCAGCCAGTGCTGGCGCGCGTCGCTGCCGTCGGCCAGCACCAGGATGAGCTCGCCCGCCTCGGTGACCGCGCGCTGGGCGACCACGCGGTGCGTGACGCCGGCATCGACCACGCTCACGAACTCGGGGGCCTCGGTGGTGGGCAGCAGCACCGGCAGCCAGTCGGCGCCGACCAGGCGCTCGCCCTGCGGGCTGAACACGCCCACGGCGGTGTGGCCGTCGCGGTCGGCCAGGAACTCCTGGATCGGGGGCGCCATCAGCAGGGTGAGGTCGGTGCCATCGGTGGGGGCAACACCGCGCGGCACCACCACCGAATCGGCCAGCATGGGCACCAGGCGCAGCAGGCGCTGGTCCTGCTGCAGCGCGGCGGTGCCCGCGCCCTGGTAGTGGAAGGCCACCGTGGCCGCGCCGATGGCCCCGATGGTGGCCAGCAGCATGACCATGAGGCGGCGCCGCAGGCCGCCGATCAGGTCGCGCGGTGCGCCGGGATCAGGCGTCGGCACGACCCGCGGCATCGGCGCACTCCAGGCGGTAGCCGAAACCGCGGATGGCGCGCACCGCGATGCCCGCCGGCTCCAGCTTGGCGCGCAGCCGCGAGACGTAGACCTCGATCGCGTTGGGCGTGATTTCCTTGTCCCAGCCGGTGAGCGCGGCCAGCAGCTTGTCCTTGGCCACGGGCTTGGGGGTCTGCATCAGCATGTACTCGAGCACGGTCCATTCGCGCGGGCCCAGCTCCAGCGGCTGGCCCGCGAGCGTGACGCGCCGGTGCGCGGTGTCCATCTCCAGCGCGCCGAAGCCCAGCACGGCCGAGGTGGCGGCCTGGGAGCGGCGCAGCAGCGCGCGCAGGCGGGCCAGCAGCTCGGGCAGCTCGAAGGGCTTGACCATGTAGTCGTCGGCGCCGAGGTCCAGGCCCTGCACGCGGTCGTGCAGCGCGTCGCGCGCGGTGAGGATCAGCACGGGCAGCGCCAGGCCCTGCGCGCGGATGTGGCGCGTGAGCGCCAGGCCGTCGCCACCGGGCAGGCCGATGTCGAGGATGGCGGCGTCGAAGCCCTCGCGCGCCAGCACCTGCTCGGCGCGCTCGGCGCTGCCCACCCAGTCGACGGTGTAGCCCGCGTCGGCCAGGCCCAGCTTGATGCCGCTGGCGACCATGACGTCGTCCTCGACCAGCAGCAGGCGCATGGGATCAGTGGCTTTTGATCATGGTGCCGAAGGGCTCGTTGCCCAGCACCTCGAGCAGCAGCGCGTGCGGCACGCGGCCGTCGATGATGTGCACCGCGTTCACGCCGCTCTTGGCGGCGTCCAGCGCCCCGGCGATCTTGGGGATCATGCCGCCGGAGATGGTGCCGTCGGCCACCAACTCGTCGATGCGGCGCGGCGTGAGCTCGGTGAGCAGCTGGCCGTCCTTGTCGAGCACGCCGCGAATGTTGGTGAGCATGAGCAGCTTCTCGGCCTGCAGCACGGTGGCCAGCTTGGCGGCCACCACGTCGGCGTTGATGTTGTAGCTCTCGTTGTGCTCGCCGAAGCCGATCGGGCTCACCACCGGGATGAACTGGTCGTCCTGCAGGGCCTTCACCACCGCCGGGTCGATGCCCACGATGTCGCCGACCTGGCCGACGTCGTGCTCGCGCGAGGGGTCGGCCTGGTCGGCCATGCGCAGCTTGCGCGCGCGGATCATGGCGCCGTCGCGGCCGGTCAGGCCCACCGCCTTGCCGCCGGCCTGGTTGATCAGGCCCACGATGTCCTGCTGCACTTCGCCGGCCAGCACCCACTCGACGACTTCCATGGTCTCGGCATCGGTGACGCGCATGCCCTGGATGAACTCGCCCTTCTTGCCCAGGCGCTTGAGCAGGGTCTCGATCTGCGGGCCGCCGCCGTGCACCACCACCGGGTTGATGCCCACCAGCTTGAGCAGCACCACGTCCTCGGCGAAATCCTGCTGCAGGGCCGGATCGGTCATGGCGTTGCCGCCGTACTTGATGACCATGGTCTTGCCGTGGAACTGCCGGATGTAGGGCAGCGCCTGGGCGAGGATTTCCGCGCGGTCGCGCGGTGCGATGGTGGTGATGTCGGGGGCGGTGGACATGCGCGAGGTTCTTCCGAGAGGAGCAAAACCGCGATTTTAGAGAGGCACCGAACGCCAGGCCCTCAACCCCGAAACACCGCGGAACCGGCTTCGCCGCGCCGCAGGTGTTGCCCCTTCGGCGGGTGGTTCAAGGCGCCGCGGGGGGACTTCAAAAATGGATGCCCCGCATCATCTGCTGCATGGCGATCGCCTCGGGCGACAGCTGCGCCTTCGCGCCCTTCTCGCCCTTGGCCGCCGCCGAGTCCGGGAACATGCGAAAGCTGGTGTTCATCACGATCTGCGCGATGCGCGGCACCAGCGCGTGCATCACCTGGCCGGTCACGCCCAGGCGGGTGGCGATGCGCACCGGCTTGTCGATACAGGCCTGGGCGATCATGTCGGCGGCCTCCTCGGGGCTCAGCGTGGGCACGTTGTTGTAGATCTTGGTGGGCGCGATCATGGGCGTGCGCACCAGGGGCATGTTGATGGTGGTGAAGGTGATGCCCTGGTCGGCGAACTCGCTGCTGGCGCAGCGCGTCCAGGCGTCCAGCGCGGCCTTGCTGGCCACGTAGGCCGAGAAGCGCGGCGCGTTGGTGAGCACGCCGATCGAGCTGATGTTGACCACATGCCCCCGGCGCCGCTGCACCATGCCCGGCAGCAGGCCCATGGTCACGCGCAGGCAGCCGAAGTAGTTGAGCTGCATGGTGCGCTCGAAGTCGTGAAAGCGGTCGTAGCTGCCCTCGATGGCGCGGCGAATGGAGCGGCCGGCGTTGTTGATGAGGAAGTCCACGCCGCCGTGCTGCTGCACCAGCAGCTGCACGAAGCGGTCGCAATCGGCCATGTCGGCGATGTCGGCCGGGTAGGCGATGAACTGGTATCCCTTGGCCTTGGCCTCCTTGCAGGCCTCGTCGAGCTTGTCCTGGTCACGGCCGCAAATGATGGTGGTGGCACCGGCCTCGGCGAAGGTGTGCGCCGCCGCCAGGCCGATGCCGGAACTACCGCCCGTGACCAGGACCACCTTTCCCGCGACGGTCCCCCTGAGGCTGCGGTCGCGGTGCAGGTCGGGGTCGAGGTGGCGCTCCCAGTAGTCCCACAGGCGCCAGGCGTAGTCCTTCAGGTTCGGGCACTCCACGCCGCTGCCCTTGAGCGCGGCCAGGGTGCCGCGGCAGTCGAAGCGTGTGGGGTAGTTGACGAAGGTGAGCATGTCCTCGGGCAGGCCCAGGTCCTTCATCACCGCGTCGCGCACGCGGCGCACCGGCGCCAGGGCCATCAGGCCCTTCTTGACGCTCTTCGGGATAAAGCCCAGCAGCGCCGCGTTGACGAACAGGTTCATCTTGGGCGCGTGCGCGGCCTTGCTGAAGATGTCGAGCACATCGCCCACGCGGTAGCCCACCGGGTCCACCAGGTGGAAGCACTCGCCGCCCTGGCGCGGGCCATGGGCGATGTGGTCGAGCGCATTGACCACGAAGTCCACTGGCACGATGTTGATGCGCCCGCCCTCGAGGCCGATGCTGGGCATCCACGGCGGCAGGATCTGGCGCATGCGCTGGATCAGCTTGAAGAAGTAGTAGGGGCCGTCGATCTTGTCCATCTCGCCGGTCTGGCTGTCGCCCACCACCATCGCCGGGCGGTACACGGTCCAGGCCAGCTTGCTCTCGGCGCGCACCAGCTTCTCGCTCTCGTGCTTGGTCATGAAATAGGGGTGGTCGATGTTCTCGGCCTCCTCGAACATGTCCTCGCGGAACACGCCCTCGTACAAGCCCGCCGCGGCGATGGACGAAACGTGGTGGAAGTGGCCCGCACCGATGGCCTTGGCCAGCTCCAGCGTGTGGCGCGTGCCGTCGATGTTGACGGCCACCTGGCTCTCCTCGTCGGCGCCCAGGTCGTACACCGCGGCCAGGTGAAAGAAGTGGTCGATCTGCCCCTTGAGGGCCTTCACGTCGTCGGCCGAGACGCCGAGCTTCTTCTCGGTGAGGTCGCCGAACACCGGCACGGCGCGCGCCGGCCCCACGCCCCAGTACTCGCGCAGCGCCGCCACCTTGCCTTCGCTTTCGCGCCGGATCAGGAAGTGCACCACCGCCCCCTTTCGCTGCAGCAGCCGGCGAACGAGGCGCTTGCCGATGAAGCCGGTGGCTCCGGTCACGAAGTACTGCATGGGGGGCTCCTGTGTGTTGTTGCTGGGGTGCCGCCAAGGGCATTGCTCGCGATTCTGTTGCACGCGATCGGGCGGCCCATTCCGCAGAAACCCGTGGCCGATTTAGTCGCATGCCCCTACACAGGCCCGGCGCGGGCCGCCACCATGCGCGGCATGGCGACGCCCCGCAGGCCGCCAGCGCATCCGCAGCAACCACCATTCAGGAGCCCGAAGCATGGTCAAGAAGATCCAGAAGAAGGGCGGCAGCGCCCGCACCAATGGCGGCGACGAGAAGGGCAGCGGCGCCTCGCCGCTGGCCGGCGCCATCAAGGAATCGGCCCAGCAGATCTGGCTGGCCGGCCTCGGCGCCTTCGCCAAGGCGCAGGCGGAAGGCGGCAAGGCCTTCGAGACCCTGGTCAAGGAAGGCATCAACATCCAGCGCAAAACCCAGACCGCGGCCGAGGAGCGCATCAGCGAGGCCACCAGCCGCGTGAGCAGCATGGCCAACGACATCCAGAGCAAGGCCGCCGGCCAGTGGGACAAGCTGGAGAGCCTGTTCGAGGAGCGCGTGGCCAAGGCCCTGGGCAAGCTGGGCGTGCCCTCGGCGCGCGACGTCGAGGCGCTGATGGAGCGCATCGAGGCGCTCAACCAGCAGGTGCTCAAGCTCGGCGGCGTGGACGTGGCCACCAAGCCCGCGCGCAAGGCCTCGGCCAGCGCCAAGGCCGCGCCCCGCAAGGCGCCCGCCAAGCGCAGCCCCGCCCGCAAAGCCGCGGCGAAGAAGGCCGCCACCTGAGCCGCGCTGCTGCAGCGCAGCACGCTTGAGCCGGGGCGCCCCCTACACTCGCTCGCATGAGCCGTACCCCCCCGCGTACCCGTACCGGCCCACGTCCGCCGCGCATCGGGCTGGCCCTGGCCGGTGGCGGCCCGCTCGGTGCCATCTACGAGATCGGCGCCCTGTGCGCGCTCGACGACTCGCTCGACGGCCTGGACCTCAACGCCTGCGACCACTACGTGGGCGTGTCGGCGGGCGGCTTCATCGCCGCCGCGCTGGCCAATGGCATCACGCCGCGCGAACTGTGCGAGACCTTCATCGAGGACCGGCCCCGGCTCGACGGCTTCGACCCGGCCTGGCTGATGCAGCCGGCCTGGGGCGAGTTCGCCCAGCGGCTGCGCACGCTGCCGCGCCTGGCGGGCGAGGCCGCCTGGTCCTGGCTGGTCCAGGGCAAGGCCTTGAGCCAGGCACTGGAGCGACTGGGGGCCGCGCTGCCCGCCGGCGTGCTCGACAACGACACCATCCACCGCGAGATCGCCCGGCTGTTCAGCCGGCCCGGCCGCAGCAACCGCTTCAGCGACCTGCGCGCGCGCCTGACCCTGGTGGCCACCGACCTGGACACCGGCGAGGCGGCGCCCTTCGGCCAGCCGGGTTGGGACCACGTGCCGATCTCGCGCGCCATCCAGGCCAGCGCCGCCCTGCCTGGCCTGTTCCCGCCGGTGCAGATCGGCGGGCGCCACTACGTGGACGGCGCGCTCAAGAAGACCATGCACGCCTCGGTCGCCCTGGACGACGGCGTGGACCTGCTGCTGTGCCTCAATCCCCTGGTGCCTTACCACGCCACCCCGGAATCGACGCACGGCGGCCGCATTCCCGCGCTGGTGGAGGGTGGGCTGCCGGTGGTGATGAGCCAGACCTTCCGCTCCATGATCCATTCGCGCCTGGTGCTGGCCTTCGAGCGCTACGAGCGCATCTACCCCCACACCGACATCGTGCTGATCGAGCCCGACCAGCGCGATGCCGAGCTGTTCTTCGCCAACACCTTCAGCTACCGCCAGCGCCGCGAAATGGCCGAACACGCCTTCCAGCGCACGCGCGCGCTGCTGCGGCTGCGCGCGGGCCGCCTGGCGCCGCAGCTGGCGCGCCACGGCATCACCATCGACCACGCCGCGCTCGCCGACCCGGAACGCCGCCTGATCGACACGCGCTACCGGCCCGCCGACAGCGCCGTGGCCACGCGGCTGCACCGCGTGCTCGACGAACTGCAGCGCCGCCTGCCGGCCACCGCAGAGAGCGCCGCCGGGCCGCTCCCAAGGCGCTCAGCCCCGCGGCGGGCATTCCACTGAACCCCGCGCGCATGCCCAAGAAAGCCCCGCGCCGCACGGCCGAACGCATCCTGGAAACCACGCTGGCGCTGTTCAACCGCTTCGGCGAGCCCAACGTCTCCACCACGCTGATCTCGGCCGAACTGGGCATCAGCCCCGGCAACCTGTACTACCACTACCCGGCCAAGGACGAGCTCATCAACTCGCTGTTCGAGCGCTACGAGCGGTCCCTGAACGAGTTGCTGGGTGCGGCCGAGGGCGTGCGCCACGTGGAAGACGCCTGGTTCTTCCTGCACTCGCTGTTCGAGCGCATCTGGGAGTACCGCTTCCTCTACCGCGACCTGAACGACCTGCTGTCCAAGAACCGCCTGCTGGAGACGCGTTTCCAGGGCCTGCTGGCGGCCAAGACGCGCGCCATCCGCCAGCTGCTGGGCGGCCTGGGCCGCTCGGGCGCGGTCCAGATCGACAGCCGCGAACTCGACCCCACGGCCGATGGCATGGTGGCCCTGCTCACGTTCTGGCTGAGCTTCGAGTACGTGCGCGACCCGCGCCACGCCCTGGAGCCCGACCACGCGCAGGCGGCGCTGCTGCGCGGCGCGCAGCACGTGCTGCACCAGCTCGCCCCCTACCTGGAGCCGGCGCAGCGCCAGCACCTCATGGCGCTGTCGTCGGCGTACCAGCGCTGAGCGAAAAGCCCAGGAAGCGCGCCGCGCCGCGCGCCGCTGGCGCCATGTCGGCCAGGTGCAGCCACAGGTAGAAGTTGGCGGCGTCGAAGGGGCTGGTAAACACCGAGGGGCGCCAGCGGCGCCCCCCTTCGGCGTAGTAGACCACCCAGACCGGGCCCTCCGGGTGGATGCACCAGCCGCCCGCGCCGAACGCGTCGGCCACACCCAGCAGCCTGGGGTTGACGCCGCCCACCCTCAGGCGCATCAACTCGTCGGCCAGCTCTTCCAGGGCCCAGGCGGCCGGCAGCTCGGGCCGCGGCGGCGGCAACTCGTAGCGCGAACCCCATTCGATCTCCATCGGTGCTCCTTGCACGCGGCGCCCCGGTGGCGCGCGGGCCGGCATTTGACGTCGGGAGAACCGGGCCGCGGCGCGGCGGCCCGGTGGAATTCACGCCTCGATCACAGGGCCTTCAGCCCTTCAGGCCGTCGACCGCCTGGAACATGGCCTGGCGCGCCTGGCTCACGATCTGGCCGCGCCAGACGTCGGTGTCGGTGTAGAAGGCGTCCTTGACGCGCTGCTTGATGGCCGCCTGCAGCTCGGCCGGCGCATCGGGGTGCTGGTGCAACCAGTGGTCGCCGCGCAGCGCATCGATCACCTCGGGAATGGGGACCGTGCCGTACTCCAGCGCGATGCCGGTGTACTCCGCCTGCGGGCATTCCTGGTAGATAGACACCCACATCAGGCCGGTGAGCAGGGCCGAGGTGGACGAGCCGTCGTAGATGGAGGTGATGGGGGTGGCGCCGTCGCCGCCCCACCAGGCCTTGGCGCGCGCGAAGGCGGCCGCGTCGTCGCGGCAGGCGAAGATGCGCTCGCCCAGGCCGCTGGGACCCAGGCCGGTGTGCAGGTCGATCCAGGCCACGCGGCGCGCGCGCCCGGCCTGCTCGCGCAGCACCCGGCGCACCGTGTCGTTGTTCCAGGTGGGCGCGGTGCCGCCGAAGAACAGGCCGTCGGCGAAGCGGTGCTGGCCCATGGTGATGGCGGCCTGGAAGGCGGTCATGCCGCGCCGGGCGATCCAGCCGCGCACGGCCGCTTCGTTCTCGGCCGTGGGCGGCCACTCGTCCGGCAGCAGCAGGTGGTGCAGATCGGCGTAGTCCTCGTTCACCGGCAGGGGGCCGGAGAAGTCCTGGAAGTTGCGGTTCAGGTCCACGTTCTCGTGCGTCACGCGGCGCAGCCAGGAAAAGCCGTGCGGGTTGAGCGCGTGGATGTAGAGCACCGCCACGCCGGCGTCGCGCGCCTTGGCGCGCCACTCGGCGTCGTGCAGGGCGTGCACCTGCACGCCGGAGCCGCAGAAGCCTTCGGCGCCATGGCAGGCGCTGCTCACGATGAGCAACTGCTCGGCGTCGGGCGAGCCATCGAGGGCGGTGTCCATGGCCAGGGTTTCGCCCTCGCGGCCCTTGAGCGGGTGCTCGTGGCTGCGGATGGCCAGGCCCGCCGCGGCGGCGGCCTCGAGGAACTTGACCCGGGCCTTGGCGTAGGTCGGAGAGAACGCGTCGCGGATCTCGATCACGCCGCACCCCCGTTCGCGCGCGGCTGGGCCAGCCATTTCTCGGCCAGGCGCACCCAGTAGGTGGCGCCCAGGGGGATCAGGTCGTCGTTGAAGTCGTAGTTCGGGTTGTGCAGCACGCAGGGCCCTTCTCCATGGCCGACCTCGCGGTGGGCGCCGTCGCCGTTGGCGATGAACACGTAGCAGCCCGGCTTGGCCTGCAGCATGTAGGCGAAGTCCTCGGCGCCCATGGTGGGCTCCTGCGCCAGCACGCGCTCGGGACCGACGATCTCGGCCAGCACCTCGCGCGCGAAGGCGGTTTCGGCCGGGTGGTTCACGGTGGGCGGGTAATTGCGCTTGAACTCGAATTCGCAAGCGGTGCCATAAGCCGCGCAGGTGTGCTCGGCGATTTCCTTCATGCGCTTTTCGATCAGGTCGAGCACCTCGTAGGTGAAGGTGCGCACAGTGCCTTGCAGCTCGGCGTGGTCGGGCACCACGTTGGTGGCCTCGCCGGTGTGAATCATGGTGACCGAGATCACGCCCGCGTCCACCGGCTTCTTGTTGCGCGTGATGATCGTCTGCAAGCCCATGACCATCTGGCAGGCCACCGGCACTGGGTCGATGCCGGTGTGGGGCAGCGCGGCGTGTCCGCCCTTGCCGCGGATGGTGATCTTGAATTCGCTGGTGGACGCCATGACCGGCCCGGCGCTGGCCGCGAAGCTGCCTGTGGGCAGGCCGGGCCAGTTGTGCATGCCGAACACCGCTTCCATCGGAAACTCGCTGAACAGGCCGTCCTTGATCATTTCGCGCGCGCCGCCGCCGCCCTCTTCGGCCGGCTGGAAGATCAGGTAAACCGTGCCGTCGAAGTGGCGGTGCTTGGCGAAGTGCTGGGCCGCGGCCAGCAGCATGGCGGTGTGTCCGTCGTGGCCGCAGGCGTGCATCTTGCCGGCGTGCTGGCTGGCGTGGGCGAAGCGGTTGTGCTCCTGCATGGGCAGGGCGTCCATGTCGGCGCGCAGGCCGATGGCGCGGCCACTGGCGCCGCCGTCGCGACCGTGCACGATGCCCACCACGCCGGTGGTGCCCATGCCGCGGTGGATCGGGATGCCCCATTCGGTGAGCTTGGCGGCGACGAGGTCGGCGGTGCGCACCTCCTCGAAGCAGAGTTCGGGGTGTGCGTGGATGTCGCGCCGCACGGCCGCGATGCCCGCGGCCTGGGTAACGATGGAATCGATGAGCTTCATGTCCGGTCTCCGAAACCGGGCATGGTAGCGGTAGCAGGCGCCGCCGCGCGTGCCCGCGGCGACAGCCCCGCGCGGCCGTCGGGCAAGGCCTCGGGGGCCCGCGCTTCAGCGCCGCACGCGCCCGTCCTCGGTCAGCAGGGTGAGCTCCACGAACCGGGAGCCCGTGTGCTTGTTGGGCCCGAAGTCCACCGGGAAACCACCCAGGTCCAGGCCCCGGATGCCTTCGATGGCGTTGATGAAGCCCTCGCGGCTGAGGCCACGGCCCGCGCGGCTGAGCGCCTCGGTGAACACCTTGGCGGCCACGTAGCCCTCGATGCCCGAGTAGTTGGGCGCGCGGCCCTGCTTGGCGCGCACGGCGGCCAGGTACTCGCCCGACAGGGGGGTGGCCGGGCTGTACGGAAACGGCATGACCTGGCTCACCGCCACGCCGCGCGCGTCCTTGCCGAGCTCGTCGAGCAGGGCCTGGGTGCCCACGAAGGACACGTTGTAGAGGTTGCCGGCGAAACCGGCCTTGCGCGCCGCGCGGATGAAGGCGGCGCAGGACTTGTAGGCGCTGATCTGCACGATCGCCTCGGGCCGCCCGGCCAGGATGGACTTGAGCGACTCGGCCACGTCCACCGTGTTGCGCTCCACCGTGCCGGTGGACGCGGGCTCCATGTTGAGGGCCTTGAGCGCGCGCGTGACGCCTTCCAGGCCGGTCTTGCCGTAGGCGTCGTTCTGGTAGAAGACCGAAATGCGCTTGATGCCCACCTGCGTGAGCTGGCGCACGATGGCCGCCGTCTCGTCGAAGTACGAGGCCCGCACGTGGATGGCGTAGCGATTGAAGGGCGTGCGCAGGGCCTCGGCGCCCGAAAAGGGCGCGAAGAACGGGACCTTGGCCTCGGTGGCCAGTGGCAGCGCCACCACGCTGGTGGGCGTGCCGATGTAGCCGAACAGCGCGAACACGCCCTCGCCGATGAACTGGCGGGTGTTGGCCACGCAGCGGTCGGGCTCGTAGCCGTCGTCCAGGCGCTTGAGGTCGATGCGCCGGCCGTGCACGCCTCCCTTGGCATTGAGCTGCTCGAAGAAGAGCTGGGCGCCCAGGTGGAACTGCAGGCCCAGCTGCTCCGCCGCACCGCTGAAGGGGGCCGACTGGCCCAGCACAAGCGTGGTGTCGTTCAGGCCGGCGGAGGCCCCCTGGGCGCTGGCGCGGGCGGGCAGCAGGGCCAGGCCGGGCAGCAGGGCGGCGGAACCGGTGGCGGTCAGCAGGCGGCGACGTCTCATGGCAGGCTCCTGGGGGGGCGGAACGGGCTCGGACAGCCGCAAGGGTATAAACAAGCGTTCATATGCCTGCAGGGGCATCCGCCAGGCGGCGCCCCGGAACGGGCGGACGCGGCGGCCTATGATCGCTTGGCCACACCCCCATTCCGCCATGACAGAAGCATCACTTGTTGTCCGCGGCGCCTGTCCGCACGACTGCCCCGACACCTGCGCCCTGCTGACCACGGTGGAGAATGGCCGCGCCGTGCGGGTGCAGGGCAACCCCGCGCACCGCCACACCGACGGCGTGCTCTGCACCAAGGTCTCGCGCTACGCCGAGCGCACCCACCACCCCGAGCGCCTGCTGCAGCCCCTGCGCCGCACGGGCCCCAAGGGCAGCGGGCGCTTCGAGCCGGTGGGCTGGGACGAGGCGCTGGACGATATCGCCGCCCGCCTGAAGGCCATCGCCGCACGCGACCCGCAGGCCATCCTGCCCTACAGCTACGCCGGCACCATGGGCCTGGTGCAGGGCGAGGGCATGGCCGCGCGCTTCTTCCACCGCCTGGGCGCCTCGTTCCTGGACCGCACCATCTGCGCCTCGGCCGGCAGCGAGGGCCTGACCCAGACCCTGGGCGGCAAGGTCGGCATGAGGGTGGAGCACTTCGCCGAGGCCCGGCTGATCCTGATCTGGGGCAGCAACAGCATCGCCAGCAACCTGCACTTCTGGAGGCTCGCCCAGCAGGCCAAGCGCGACGGCGCGCGCCTGGTCTGCATCGACCCCCGGCGCAGCGAAACCGCCGAGAAGTGCCACGAGCACCTGGCCATCCGCCCCGGCACCGACGCCGCCCTGGCGCTGGCGCTGATGCACGAGCTGATCGTCCACGACTGGCTGGACCACGACTACATCGCCCGTCACACCCTGGGCTGGGAGGGCCTGCGCGCGCGCGCCCTGCAGTGGCCGCCCGCGCGCGCGGCCGAGGTCTGCGGCATTCCCGAACGGCAGATCACTGAGCTGGCCCGCGCCTACGGCACCACGAAGCCGGCCGCGATCCGCCTGAACTATGGCATGCAGCGCGTGCGCGGCGGCGGCAACGCCGCCCGCGCGGTGGCCTGCCTGCCGGCGCTGGTGGGCGCCTGGCGGCACCGCGCGGGCGGGCTGCTGCTGTCCAGTTCCGGCCTGTTCCCGGTGCGCCGCGCCGAGCTGCAGCGGCCCGAGCTGCTGGCCGGGCGCGCGCCGCGCACCATCAACATGAGCACCATCGGCGACGACCTGCTGCGCGAGGCCTCGCCCGCCTTCGGTCCGAAGGTCGAGGCGCTGATCGTCTACAACAGCAACCCAGTGGCGGTGGCGCCCGACTCGGGCCGGGTGGTCAAGGGCTTCGCGCGCGACGACCTGTTCACCGTGGTGCTGGAGCACTTCCAGACCGACACCGCCGACTTCGCCGACTACATCCTGCCGGCCACCACGCAGCACGAGCACTGGGACATCCACACCAGCTACGGCCACACCGACGTGCTGCTCAACCGCCCGGCCATCGCCCCGCAGGGCCAGGCGCGCCCCAACACCGAGGTCTTCCGCGCCCTGGCCGCGCGCCTGGGCTTCGACGACCCCTGCTTCGCCGACGACGACCTCACGCTGTGCCGCACGGCCTTCGGCGACCGGGTCGATTTCCAGCAGTTGCTGGACGTCGGCTGGGCCACGCTGCCGGAGCCCGAAGCGCCCTACGCCGAGGGCGGCTTCCCCACGCCGTCCGGCCGCTGCGAGTTCCACAGCGAGCGTCTGGCCGCCCAGGGCCTGGACCCGCTGCCCGACCACATCCCCAACGCCGAGCCCGGCGGCGCAAACCCCGACTACCCGCTGGCGATGATCTCGCCGCCCGCCCGCAACTTCCTCAACAGCAGCTTCGTCAACGTCGCCAGCCTGCGCGGCATCGAGGGCCAGCCGCGGCTGGAAATCCACGCCGACGACGCCGCGCCGCGCGGCATCGCCAGCGGTCAGATGGTGCGCGTGTTCAACCCGCGCGGGGAGTACCGCTGCGTGGCCGAGGTGTCCGAGCGCGCGCGCCCCGGCGTGGTCAACGGCCTGGGCATCTGGTGGCGCAAGCTCGGCCCCTTCGGCACCAACGTCAACGAGGTGACCAGCCAGCGCCTCACCGACATGGGCCGCGGCCCCACCTTCTACGACTGCCACGTGCAGGTGGCGCCGCTGGAGGCCTCGGCCTGATGCGCGCGGCCGCGCTGCTGCTGGCGGCGACGGCGCTGGTCTCGGGTTGCGCCCGCACGCAGGGCCTGGGCTACTACTGGCAGTCGCTCAGCGGCCACGTCGACCTGATGTGGCGCGCCCGCCCCATCGACGACTGGCTGGCCGACGCCGGCACGCCCGGGCCGCTGAAAGACCGCCTGCTGCTCGCCCAGCGCCTGCGCGCCTTCGCGGTGAGCGAACTGGGCCTGCCCGACAACGCCAGCTACCACCGCTACGCCGACCTGGGGCGCAACGCCGCCGTCTACAACGTGGTGGCCGCACCGGCGCTCTCGCTCAGCCTGCAGACCTGGTGCTTCCCCGTGGCCGGCTGCGTGGGCTACCGAGGCTACTACCGCGAGGCCGACGCGCGCGCCTTCGCCGCCGGCCTGGACCGGGGTCTGGAGGTGGCCGTGTACCCGGTGCCCGCCTACTCCACCCTGGGCTGGATGAACTGGGCCGGCGGCGACCCGCTGCTCAACACCTTCATTCGCCAGCCCGAGGGCGAACTCGCCCGCCTGCTGTTCCACGAGCTGGCGCACCAGGTGGTCTATGCCAAGGACGACACCACCTTCAACGAGTCCTTCGCCACGGCGGTGGAGCGGCTGGGCGTGCAGCGCTGGCTGGCGCAAGCGTCCACGCCCGGCGCGCGCGTGGCGTACGAAGCCTTCGACCAGCGCCGCCGCGCCTTCCGCGCCCTCACCGCCTCGGTGCGCGCGCGGCTGCAGGCGGTGTATGGCGACGCCTCGCTCGACGACGCGGCCAAGCTCGAGCGCAAAGCGCGGGTGATGGCCGACTTCCGCCGCGAGTACGAGGCGCTGAAGGCCTTCTGGGGCGGCTTCGCGGCCTACGACCCCTGGGTGGCGCGCGCCAACAACGCCCTGCTGGGCGCCCAAGGCGCCTACGACCAGCTGGTGCCCGGTTTCGAAGCCCTGTTCGCACGCGAGGGCCGCGACTTCGCGCGCTTCTATGATGCGGTGCGCACGCTCGCCGCCCTGCCCCAGGCCGAGCGCCACCAGCGCCTGCAGGCGCTGGCGATCACCCGCTGAACACCAGGAGACCCCGTCCCATGGCCGACATCCACATCGAACGCGAACACGCCCTGGGCCTGGCGGCCGCGCGGCAGCTGGCCTGGAAATGGGCCGAGCAGGCCGAGGAAGAGTTCGACATGAGCTGCACCTACGAAGAAGGCGCCCGCGAGGACGCCGTGCAGTTCACGCGCTCGGGCGTCAGCGGTTGCCTGCGGGTCGAGGGCGACCGCTTCGTGCTCGACGCCAAGCTCGGCTTCCTGCTCGGCGCCTTCAAGGAGCGCATCGAGGCCGAGATCGTGAAAAACCTGGACACCCTGCTGGCGGCGAAGAAGCCCGCCGCGAAGAAGGCGGCCGCCAAAAAGAAAACCACCTAGACGCCCAGGTGGCTTGACCCTGTGGCACCGAGGAACCGGCTTGGCCGGGCCTCAGGTGCCGCCCCCTGGCGGGGGTCGCGCGCAGCGCGGCGGGGGTGTCAGCTGAGGCTCTCGATGAGATCGATGTACTGCTGCATCGCGTCGTCGGACGAGGCGCCCTTGAAGCCGTTCCAGGCGTCCCATTTGGCGCGGCCCACCATGTCGCTGAAACCCGGCTTCTTTTCGGTGTTGTCGCCCGCGGTGGCCTGCTTGTAGAGGCCGTAGATCTTGAGCAGCGTGGCGTTGTCGGGGCGCTCGGCGAGCTTCTTGGAATTGGCGACGGCGGTCTCGAAACGGGCTTTGAGGTCGGACATGGGGTCTCCTGAAGGGGGGCGCCAAAGGGATGGCGGTTTGTCCCGGTATCTTACGGAGCCCGGCCTGCCCACAATAGAGAACCCACCCGAGGAGACACCATGGACCACCGCGTCGCGGCCGTCACGCAGGCGCTGAGCAGCACGCTGGGGCTCGAAGGCGAGCGCATGAGCAAGG
>Ga0209958_1000853_pt1 | contig 34443 bp, 28 predicted proteins | sample ThiBio_inoc_plan_FD_183942 | JGI IMG/M metagenome (GOLD analysis project Ga0209958, IMG submission 183942) | Wastewater bioreactor microbial communities from Cape Town, South Africa - Thiocy_inoc_plan (SPAdes) | ecosystem: Engineered > Bioremediation > Thiocyanate > Unclassified | place: South...
CCCCCGCCGCGACGGCAGCCCCCACGAACTGCGCACCGTGATGGTTGCGGCCGGGGAGCGCGACGAACAGATCGCCGAGACGCAGGTCGTCCGTTGCCAGCGTCACTCCGGAGCGAGAGCCATGACCAGGCTACCTCGTTCATTTCGGCACGCGGCCCGGTCGCCGCACGGGCGGCGACCGGGCCGCAGGCCAGGACGAGCCGGGTATCCGTCAGGCGCGGCGTCGACGCACCAGCGCGACGACGAGCGCTGCGATCGCGGCGGCGAGGGCGCCACCGCTCAACCAGCGTGCGACCGGGTCGGCATCCGACGCCGCCGCGGCGGTCGTGGCGGCGTGCGCATCTGCATCGCCGTCGGTCGTCGACGCATGCCCGTGGTCGCCAGAGCCGGTCGACACGGCACCGACCGCGACGACGGGGGCAGGCGCTTTCAGATCGTCTTCGCTCTGCCCCTCGGCGGCGACCTCCGACCAGTCGGTCGACCCGGTTTCGCACGTCTGCAGGACGGGGAAGGCCACCGAGGTGTTCGCGGCGCTCGACGAGAAGATCACATCGAGCGCGACCGAGGCCGCTACGCCGGAGTCGACCGGCGTGATCGCCGTGAACGTGACGGAGGACGGGATGCCATCCGTGTTCAGCTCGCGGGTGATCTTCCATGCGCCGTCGAGCACCGGCTTCACGCCGTCGATGCCCTGGGGGATGGTGATCTTCACTGCGGTGGTGGGCGAGTCCTCGCAGCCGTGGCTGAACGAGAACGCGAGGCGTGTGGTCGACCCGGCATCCGACGCGTCCGGCGTGACGTGCACGTGAGCCGATGCGGCGAGGGGGGCCGCAAGCACGAGGGCGGCGCCGGCGAGGATGCCGGCGATCGTGCGTGCGCGGCGGCGGGAGTCAGGGGTGACAGTCATCAGGGTGCTCTTTCTGTTCGTTCGTGGCGCGGCGGATGCCGCGATGACGGGTGCGGCGGTGCCGCGGGGTGCCGCGGGTGCGGCGGTGCTCAGCGTGCGAACGCCGGTGGACCCCGTCGAGTGAGAACGGACAGGTGGGCATCGGCACGCGCGACGCGCGGGCCGGGAGAGGGAATGACGACCCACGGGAAGCTCTGCGGTGCCGGCGAGTGGGTACGGTTCAGGACGCGCCGGATGCCGCGGGCCAGAACCGCCACAAGCCGCTCGCCGTAGGCCACGAGCGCGATGGTGACGACCGCCGCCAGGGCGTGGGCGAGCAGCATCCCGACGCCGAGGTGGGCGGCGGAGTGTCCGGAGCCGGCAACGGCCGGACCGATCGAGAGCGCGCCGTGCACGTGCCCGGTGCCGGCGGCGGGGAGGGAGGCGGGTCCGATCACGGCGAACATCGTGTGCAGTGCGATCTGCGCCGCCGCGATGGCCGCTGCCGTCCGAAGGAGACTCCGGCGTCGGCCGACGAGAGCGACGGCGACGGGTGAGGCGAGAACGGTGACGGCCACGATCAGCCACAGCGGGGGTGCCTGTCCGCCGCCCAACGTGTGCCCCGCCGAGGCGATCGTCGTCGCGATCGCCGCTGCGGTCGTGCCGCGCAGGGCGCGCACACGGCGGCTCGTCGATCGGTGGGGCACCTGATGAGCCTACCGGCGCCGAAAGGGGCGTGCCGCGCGAGGGCTGAGCAAACTCAAAGCGGCGACCGGTAGCCTCTTGGCTCGTGACCCTCATCGCCTTCATCGTCGGCGTCGTGCTGCTGGTCGTGGGGCTCGCGGCATCGATCGCTCTGCACGAGGTCGGGCATCTCGTGCCCGCCAAGCTCTTCGGCGTGCGAGTGGGCCGCTACATGGTGGGTCTCGGGCCGACGCTGTGGTCTCGCCGGTTCGGTGAGACGGAGTACGGCGTGAAGCTCCTGCCGCTCGGCGGCTACATCTCCATGGCGGGTATGTATCCGCCGGCCCCGCAGACCGTGGCGGCCACGGCCGCCTCGCGGGCGCGCGCCGGCTTCTTCGCGTCGATGGTGCAGGATGCGCGGGCCGCCAACGAGGAGACCCTCGACGGTGTGGACCGCACCGGAACCTTCTACGCCCTCCCCGTGTGGCGGCGGATCGTCATCATGCTCGGTGGCCCGGTCATGAACCTTCTGCTGGCGATGCTCCTGTTCGCGATCGTCTTCAGCGGCATCGGCGTGCAGACCGCGACGACCACCATCGCCGCGGTGAACCAGTGCGTGCTGCCGGCAGGATCGACCCAGACCGCGTGCGCGGCAGACGATCCCGTCTCACCGGCCGCGGCGGCCGGCATCCAGACCGGTGACGTGATCGTGTCGGTCGACGGCACGTCGGTGCAGACGTTCGAGGAGGCGTCGGCGATCATCCAGGCCTCGCCCAACCGCGCCATCGCCGTCGTCGTCCGCCGCGACGGTGTCGAGCAGACCCTCCAGGTCACACCGCTGCTCGCGCAACGTCAGATCGCGGGGCCCGACGGCACCACCGTCACCGCCGACGTCGGCTTCGTCGGAATGACCGCGATGACGGACTATGTGCACCAGCCGCTGTGGGCGGGTCCCGCCGCAGCGGTGCAGCAGGCCGGTCAGGTCGTCGGCATCATGGGGCAACTGCCGGCACGCGTCTACCAGACGGCGTCCGACATGATCACCGGGGCTCCGCGCGATCCGAACGGGCCGCTGTCGGTGGTCGGCGTCGGCCGGCTCGCCGGCGAGGCCGCGGCCACCGATGCGCCGGTGCTCAACCGCGTCGCCACCATTCTCGGGCTGTTGGGCTCGCTCAACCTGGCACTGTTCGTCTTCAACCTCATCCCGCTGCTGCCGCTGGACGGTGGCCACGTGGTGATCGCCCTCTGGGAGGGCGTGAAGCGCGCCTGGGCCCGGCTGTGGCGCCGCCCGCCGCCGCGCCCCGTCGATGCGACCACGCTCGTCCCGGTGACGTTCGTCGTGGTCGTCGCGATCGTCGTGATGGGCGGCATCCTGATCCTGGCGGACATCGTGAATCCGCTCAAGATCTTCGGCTGAGTCAGTCGAGAGCCCAGGACACCAGTCGTTCGAGCGTGGCGAGGCCGTCGCGCGAGAGGATCGACTCCAGGTGCCCCTGCACCGAGGCGTAGCCCGGTCCGCGCAGGGCGTAGACGTCACCGGAGCCCCCATCCGCCGAGATCTCCGTGCGCCCGAGGCGGGCCGTTCCCGGGTTCACGCGGGCCGTGAACGTGTTGTAGAACCCGATCGACGATGGTTCTCCGAAGACGTCCACGGTCTTCTGCAGGCCCTGATGGGGCGTCGCCAGGGGAGCGAGGTCCAGGCCGAGCCGGTCGGCGAGGATCTGGTGGCTCAGACAGACCGCCAGGAGGGGCCGACCGCCGTCGAGGCGGGCGGCGACGACGTCGCGCATGGCGCGGATGCGGGCGCTGCCGTCGTCCCGCGGATCGCCCGGCCCGGGTCCCGCGACGACGATGTCGGCCGCCGCGAGAGCGTCGGCTTCCGCCGCGGCACGGCTCCAGGGCACGATCGAGGTGGCGAAGCCGAGGTGACGCAGCTGGTGGGCGAGCATCGTGGTGAAACGGTCCTCGGCATCCACCACCACCGCCGTTCGGCCGACGTAGGGACCCGCGGCAGCGGTCTGCTGCGGGTTCAGCCAGAAGGGGGCGAGCCGCTCGTTGCGCGCCGCGAGCAGCGCGGCGATCGACGGGTCGTCGGCCAGGCGGGGCGCGGTCGATGCCGGGGCGTCCTCGTCGAGGAGCGTGTCGGGGGCCGCATCGCGTGCCACGGCGCCGATGGCCCCGAGCACGCCGGCCGCTTTGCCGTGGGTCTCTCCGACTTCGCCCTCGGGGTCGGAGTGGCGCACGAGCGTGGCGCCCACGGGAACGCGCAGGGTGCCGTCGACCAGGTAGGCGGTGCGAATGAGGATGGGCGCATCCAGGTCGTGGCGACCGTCGGCGGTGGGGGTGAACAGTGCCGCGACGCCGGAGTAGTAGCCGCGGGGCTCGCGTTCGTGCCGCTGGATGACGGTGCACGCGTTCTGCATGGGCGATCCGGTGACCGTCGGTGCGAACATCGTCTCGCGCAGGATGTCCCGCGGGTCCATCGTGCTCGTGCCACGCAGCATGTACTCGGTGTGCGTCAACCGCGACATCTCCTTGAGATGCGGGCCGGTGATGCGGCCCCCGTCGCTGCAGACGGCGCTCATCATCTTGAGCTCCTCGTCGACGACCATGAAGAGCTCTTCGGTCTCCTTCGTCGACGACAGGAACGCGGTGAGCGTCTCGGCCGTGGCTCCTCCGACGGGGTGGCGGAAGGTGCCCGAGATCGGGTTCATCGTGACGACGCTGGTGCCCGCGATCGTCGCGCCGTCGCGCCGCGCGCTGACGTGGGCCTCCGGGCTCGCGCCGACCGCGAGATGACCGGGCGTGGACACGAGGAAGGTCCAGTAGGCGCCGCGTTCGTGCTCCAGCAGGGCGCGGAACCAGGTGAGTCCCGCGGTGACCGCGTCGGTGTCGACGGATGCCGTGAAGTCACGGCGGATGACGAAGTTCGCGCCTTCGCCGCGGCCGATCTCGTCGGCGATGACGCGGCGGACGATCGTCGCATACTCGTCATCGCTGACGTCGAATCCGGCGTCGGCCAGCGGAATGGTCTCGGACGGCAGCGTCGACAGCAGCGCGGCGCGCTCGACTGTCACGTGCTCGTCGACCACGAGACAGCGCAGCGGCGCGCCGTCGTCGTGGCACGCGAAGCCCCGCTCGACGACCTGCCGATAGGGCACGAGCGCCAGCACCTCTCGCGGGGTGCCCGTCGCATCCGTCAGCGGGATGTCGGACAGCAGGGGGACGTCGACCACCTCGCCGACGAGGAGCTCGACGGTGCCGGCATCCCGGGCGATCAGGGCGAACGGACGCTCCGCGCGCAGCACGGACTCCAGCGGGGAGGGGCTCGGGGTCATCGCCGGGCCTTTCTTCAGGTCGGGCGGGCTGCATTCGTCCGGGAACGAAAAGACCGCCTCGAGGGCGGTCTGTGTCGTGGGTCGCGAGCACACCGCCTCAGCGGGTGGGCCACCAGGAGGTGTTCGCGAACATGCGGTCACGATATCAGAACGAGCGATGACGATCACCGCGCAGCCCCCGCGCAGTGTGCGCGGCGTAGTCTGGTGCAGTGCCAGCAGTGAACATCGGGATGCCGCGCGTGCCGGACGTCCTCGCCCCCCGCCGCAAGAGCCGTCAGATCAAGGTCGGGAAGGTGCTCGTCGGTGGCGACGCCCCCGTGAGCGTGCAGTCGATGACCACGACGCCGACGACGAACATCAACGCGACCCTCCAGCAGATCGCCGAGCTGACGGCATCCGGCTGCGAGATCGTGCGCGTGGCCGTGCCCAGCCAGGACGACGCCGATGTGCTGCACATCATCGCGAAGAAGAGTCAGATCCCCGTCATCGCGGACATCCACTTCCAGCCCAAGTACGTCTTCCAGGCGATCGACGCCGGGTGCGGCGCGGTGCGGGTGAACCCGGGCAACATCCGCAAGTTCGACGACCAGGTCGGCGCCATCGCGAAGGCGGCGAAGGATGCCGGTGTGTCGCTGCGCATCGGGGTGAACGCCGGCTCGCTCGACAAGCGGCTGCTCGAGAAGTACGGCAAGGCGACCCCGGAGGCGCTCGTGGAGAGTGCGGTCTGGGAGGCGTCGCTGTTCGAAGAGCATGACTTCCACGACTTCAAGATCTCGGTGAAGCACAACGACCCGGTCGTGATGGTGAAGGCGTACCGCATGCTCGCCGAGCGGGGCGACTGGCCCCTGCACCTCGGTGTGACCGAGGCAGGTCCTGCGTTCCAGGGCACGATCAAGAGCGCCACCGCCTTCGGCATCCTTCTGGGCGAGGGCATCGGTGACACGATCCGCGTCTCGCTGTCGGCGCCGCCGGCGGAAGAGGTCAAGGTCGGCCACCAGATCGTGCAGTCGCTGAACCTCCGCGAGCGCAAGCTCGAGATCGTGTCGTGCCCGTCGTGCGGCCGTGCGCAGGTGGACGTGTACACGCTCGCCAACGACGTCACCGAGGGTCTCAAGGACATGACGGTGCCCCTGCGCGTCGCTGTGATGGGATGCGTCGTCAACGGACCGGGTGAGGCGCGGGAAGCCGATCTGGGCGTCGCCTCGGGCAACGGCAAGGGCCAGATCTTCGTCAAGGGCGAGGTGATCAAGACCGTTCCCGAGGCCGAGATCGTCGCCACTCTGATCGAAGAAGCCAACCGCATCGCCGACGAGATGGGCCCCGACGCCCCGATCGGCACGGCGCAGGTCGTCACCGCCTGAGCCACGTTCTTCGTGGACGGCCTCGTATGCCGTCGGCGGCATGGGCGTGATCAGATCGTTGTCCCGCAGCGTGCGCCGTCCCGCCGCGCGCTGACACGTGACCGCCGGCGACCTCTGGTTCCTCGCCACGGCATCCCCGATGGGCGATGACGTTCTCGCCAGCGACGGGACGAACCTGATCCGCGTGCACGTCAACGCGGGTCAGATCGCACCGGACGTCGCAGAGCGAGCGATCGCTGCTCTCGCCCAGGAGTGAGTATCGCCGATCGCCTCCGGCGCGTCAGTGCACCGTGGTCGCCGTCGACTTCCCGTCGCGGGTGAGCGCCAGAGCCTGCCTGAGGTCGTCGAACAGATCGTCGACGTGTTCGAGACCGATCGACAGGCGCAGGATGTCGGCGTCGGGCCGGGCCTCGGGCGCGACCGGGCGGTGCGTGAGGGCGGCCGGATGCTGGATCAGCGAGTCCACGCCGCCCAGCGAGACGGCATGGGTGAACAGGCGCGTGGATGCCGCGACGCGCGCCGCGGCATCGTAGCCTCCGCGCAGGCGGAGCGACACCATCGCGCCGGTGCCGTGCTGCTGGCGGGCGAGCAGCCCCGTCGGGTCGCCGTGCAGTCCCGGGTAGAACACCTCCGCGATCGCATCGTGCTCGAGCAGGCGCCGGGCGATCTTCGCGGCCGTCTCCTGCTGCGCGCGCATCCGCAGGGGCAGGGTCGGGAGGCCACGATGCAGCAGATACGCGCCGAGAGGGTGAAGGATGCCGCCGGTGATCGCCCGGACGCGGCGAAGAGCAGCGGCGGATTCCGCGCCACAAGCGATGACGCCGCCGACGACGTCGCCGTGGCCGCCGAGGTATTTCGTCGCGCTGTGCAGCGACATCGTCGCGCCGTGGGCGAGCGGTTGCTGGAGGACCGGCGTGGCGAACGTGTTGTCGACGAGGACCGGAACGTCGTTCGCCTGCGCGACGACGGCGGCGATGTCGACGAGTTCGAGTGTCGGGTTCGCCGGCGTCTCCACGATGACCAGTCCGGTCTCCGGGCGCAGTGCTGCGCCGACCTCGTCCGGACCGCAGAAGGTCGCCTGCGTACCCAGCAGGCCGCTAGCCAGCATGTGATCGCTGCCGCCGTAGAGCGGTCGGACCGCCACGACGTGCGGATGCCCGATCGAGACCGTGTGCGAGACGATCGCCGCCGTCAGCGCCGCCATTCCGGAGGCGAACGCCACGGAGGCCTCTGCCGCTTCGAGCGTGGCCAGGGCCTCCTCGAAGCGGGACACCGTCGGGTTCCACAGGCGGGCGTACACGTGGCTGCCCCCGGGGATCGGCGTTCCGCCGGTCGCGAGCGCCTCGTACGAGTCCCCGCCGCGCTCCACGTCGGGCAACGGGTAGGTCGACGACAGATCGAGCGGCGGGGTGTGCACGCCGAGGGAGGCGAAGTCCGCGCGCCCGGCGTGCACGGCGAGCGTGTCGAGATGGTCCATGCCGCGAGTATGGAGGAAAGTGCGGCAGGGGTTCGGTGCGATTGTGAAATCCGCAATCACCTGATCGAATTGTGCCGAACTGAGCAATCCGAGACGACCGTTCAGGAGGCGCACTTGGCTGAACAGCAAAGCACGGCATCCGCCCTCGATGAGCTCGACCTGCGGATTCTCGCGGCCGTGGTCCGCGCGCCCGGCCGGTCCAACAAAGCGCTCGCCGAAGAACTCGGCGTCGCGGAGTCGACCTGCGCATACCGCATTCGCTCCCTCCGCGTTCGCGGGGTGCTGGCCGGCGTCCGCGTCCTCGTCGACCCGGCATCCCTCGGTCTTCCGCTGCAAGCTGTCATCCGCGTGCGTCTCGGTCGACACACTCGCGAGGGGGTCGGGCAGCTGTTCGACGCGATCGTGGCGACGCCCGGCGTGATCGAGGCCTTTCACGTGGCAGGCGAGGACGACTTCCTCGTGCATGTGGCCGTGGAGGATGCCGCGGCGCTGCGCGACATCGTCCTCCAGCACATCACGGTGCACGAGGCGGTACTCACCACCGAAACCCACCTCGTCTTCGAGCGGCGCGAGGGAGTGGGGCCGCTCGCCCGCGTCACCGGGAGGCGCTCGGGTCCCAGAGCGAGTGATACGCGTTGATCGCCGGCTGCCCACCGAGGTGCGCGTACAACACGGTGGACGATGCCGGAATGTCGCGGGAGCCGACGAGGTCGATCAGCCCGGCCAGGGACTTCCCCTCGTAGACGGGGTCCGTGATCATCGCTTCCAGCCGTGCGCCGAGTTCGATGGCCTCCATCGTGGAGTCGACGGGGATGCCGTACAGCTCACCCGCCCACCCCTCCAGAACCTGGATCTCGTCATCGCGCAGATCGCGGCCGAGCTCGATGAGCTGCGCCGTATGCCGAGCGATGCGCGCGACCTGATCGCGAGTCTTCCGGAGGGTCGCGGAAGCGTCGATTCCCAGCACGCGACGTCGGACGCCGGTCGCCTCTTCGAGCGCGGCGAATCCCGCGATCATTCCGGCATGGGTCGATCCGGTGACGGTGCAGACGATGATCGTGTCGAAGAAGACGCCGAGCTGCTTCTCCTGCTCGGCGACTTCGAACGCCCAGTTGGCGAAGCCCAGACCTCCGAGCGGGTGCTCGCTCGCTCCGGCGGGGATGGGGTAGGGCGTACCGCCGCCGGCTTCGACCTCGGCCAGCGCCTGCTTCCAGGAGTCGCGGATGCCGATGTCGAAGCCGGCATCGTCGAGGCGCGAATCCGCGCCCATCATGCGCGAGAGCAGGATGTTGCCGACCTTGTCGTTGGTGGGGTCGTCCCACGGAACCCACTTCTCCTGGACGAGTCGCGCTTTCAGCCCGAGGTGCGCCGCGACGGCCGCGACCTGGCGCGTGTGGTTGGACTGGTAGCCGCCGATCGACACGATCGTGTCGGCACCGGACGCGAGGATGTCGGGGACGATGTACTCGAGCTTGCGCACCTTGTTGCCGCCGAACGCGAGGCCGCTGTTCACATCCTCGCGTTTCGCCCAGATCTGCGCGCCCCCGAGGTGGTCGCTGAGCCGCGCCAGGTGCTGCAACGGGCTCGGCCCGAAGGTGAGCGGGTGGCGAGCGAACTCGTGCAGCTTCATGAGGGATCCTGTTCAGTGGGGGCGGGGGAGATGGTGAGGGACTGCCAGGCGCTCTCGGCGAGGCGTGCGGCGTCGTCGGCGGCGCCGGCCGCGCACAGCGCCACCAGGCGGTCATGCCGCTCAGCGGAGGCGGCCGCTTCGTCGGAGGCGAACCTCAGTCGCTCCACGCGGCGCAGGACCGGCTCATAGCGGGCGATGACGGCCGCGGCTGCCGCATTCGCGCACACCTCGAGGGCGACGCGGTGAAAGCGCGCATCCGCCTCGAGGGCGCCGTCGATGTCGCCGGCGCTCAGTGCGGCACGAAACGCCGCGTTCGCCGCGCGCATCGCATCGAGGTCGCGCGTCGTCATGCGCGGTGTCGCCGTGCGGACGGCAAGGGCATGCAGGGCGCCAACGACGGCCTGCGCGTCGCGGAGGGCGCCGGGGTCGATCGGGGCGACGACGGTGGAGCGCCCGGGTGTCGCCTGCACGAGCCCGGCCTGAGCGAGTTCGAGCAGCGCCTCTCGCACGGGCGTGCGACTGACGCCGAGTCGCTCGGCCAGTTCTGCGTCGCGCAGTTGCTCACCGGGGGCGAGGCTGCCGTCGACGATCGCCTCCTGCAGGCGCGCGTGCACGTCGTCGCGAAGAAGTGCGCGGGGCACGGGGACGGCAGCGAGTGGCACGGTATGCAATATATCTCAGGTTGGACGCGACGCCCGTCGCACATCCGTCTCGGGCGGAGGCCGTCAGACGACGCTGAACCGGACGGTTCCCTCGTCAACGGACGCCGCATCCAGCCGCAGACGTACGAGGGTGCCGGGCGCAGCCGCCACGCGCGCCACGCGCGCCTCGACGGCCGGTTGCATGAGCTGGATGCGTGCCTCGTCCCCGCGTCTGCTGAGCACGAGTGCGTCGAACTCGTCCCCGACGTGTCCGGCCAGCAGCGCCGCCTCGACGCGATCGATCGCCCCGGAGCTGAGCTGGGCGGCGATCGACGAACTGCGCGCCATGATCGCGGGGAGGATGGGAAGTGATGCGCGCGCCCACCCGGGAACCTCTTCACCGTTCACGAGAGCATGGCAGATCACCAGCGACCATCTGTCGACCACGCGTCGCAGGGGAGCAGTCGTGTGAGCGTACGGGGCGCCGATCGCAGCCTGCGATCGCTGTTCAGGCAGCTCGCCGTCGAAGGTCGCGTAGCCCGCTCCGCGGAACAGGCCCGCCGCGTATTCGCGAACAGCGAGAGCGGCGGGCGAACGGTCGAGGCTGCGCAGATAGTCGCCGTAGGCGACGTCGGTGGTCCACGGCAGTCCCAAAGCCACCGTCTGTGACCGGAACTCCTCCACGTCGGTCGACGCGGCCGGAGGCATGGTCCGCAGGATGCCGACGCGACCGTCGATCATGATCTGCGCCGCCGCCATGCCGGTGAGCAACGAGACATCGGCGTTCCAATCCTCCAACGCCACACCGTCGGCGCGCTCGAGACCGTAGGCGTCGTCCTCCGCCGCCGTGACGATACGCGTCTCCGGCAGGTTCAGGCTCGCGCCCCCGCGCTCGCGCTCCCGTTCGGCCCGGGCGGCGCCGAACCATGGCAGCGCGGCGAGGGTGGCGGGGGCAGTGCCGGCGTCGATCGCCGCCTGCGCCTCGGAGTAGGACCATTGGCGCCGCGACCGCACGATCGCGCGGGTGATGGTCGTCTCCGTCGGGCGGGCGCCCTCGTCCAGCACGAACCGCCACACGTACGCGCGTCGGTCCACGCCCGGCAGCAGGGACGCGTGGTCCTCGCTGATCACCGCCGGGTGCAGGGGGATCCGTCCGTCCGGCGCGTACAGCGTCTGCCCGCGACGGCGGGTCTCGGCATCCAGCGCGCCGTCGGGTGCCACGAATGCCGGAACGTCCGCGATCGCGTAGTGCAGGACGGCGCCCGTCGAGGTGCGCTCCAGGTGCAGCGCCTGGTCGAGGTCGGTCGATCCGGCCGGGTCGACCGTGAGGAAGGCGACATCGCGGAGATCGGCGAGGCCGGTCGCGGTCGGATCCGTCGAGACGCGTGCCGCGGCGGCCATCGCCTCGGCAAGTGCGTCACGGGGGTATCCGTCCGGCAGAGCGAGCTGATGTCGCAGCGCAGACAGCGACGCGGCCAGTTCACCGCGCAGAGATCGAGCGACGAAGCGGGAGCGGCGGTGCGGCACCCGGCCAGTGTAGGGCGGTCGGGTGAGGTGGCTGCGGACTAGGCTTGACGCTCGTGGTCACCCGTCTGTCGAACTTCTTCCTCCGCACGCTTCGCGAAGACCCTTCGGATGCCGAGGTCACGAGCCATCGCCTGCTCGTGCGCGCCGGCTACATCCGCCGCCAGGCACCGGGAATCTTCGCGTGGCTGCCGCTGGGGCTGCGGGTCAAGTCGCGGATCGAGAACATCATCCGCGAGGAGATGGCGGCCGCCGGCGCACAGGAAGTGCACTTCCCGGCACTGATGCCGCGCGACCCCTATGAGGCGACCGGACGCTGGGAGGAGTACGGCGACGGCATCTTCCGTCTGAAGGACCGCAAGGGCGCCGATTACCTGCTCGCCCCGACGCACGAAGAGGCGTTCACGCTGCTGGTCAAGGACCTGTACGGCTCGTACAAGGATCTGCCCCTAACGATCTACCAGATTCAGGACAAGTACCGCGACGAGGCACGTCCGCGCGCGGGACTCCTGCGCGGCCGCGAGTTCACGATGAAGGACGCGTACTCCTTCGACTACACCGACGCCGGGCTCGACACCAGCTACATGGCGCAGCGCGACGCCTACGAGCGCATCTTCCAGCGGCTGGGGCTGGAGTACGTCATCGTCCAGGCGGATGCCGGGGCGATGGGCGGCTCGCGCAGCGAGGAGTTCCTGCACCCGACGGCGATCGGCGAGGACACGTTCGTGCGTTCGGCCGGCGGCTACGCGGCCAACGTGGAGGCGTTCGAGACCCTGGCGCCCGAGCCCATCGCGTTCGACGGGTTCGGCGAGCCGGTGATCTTCGACTCCCCGAACACGCCCACGATCGAGACGCTCGTGGCGCACACCAACGCCGTGCTCGACGGCGAGTACACCGCCGCCGACACCCTCAAGAACGTCGTCCTCGCGCTCACACACCTCGACGGCAGCCGCGAGCTCGTCGTCGTCGGTCTCCCCGGCGATCGCGACGTCGACGAGAAGCGCGTCGAGGTGGCGTTCGCGCCCGCCGAGGTCGAGCCCGCCACGCCCGAGGACTTCGAGAAGCACCCGCTGCTGGTCAAGGGGTACATCGGGCCGTGGTCTCCCCAGGGCGCGATCCTGGGCGAGGAGTCAGCCACCGGCATCCGCTACGTCCTCGACCCCCGCGTCGTGGACGGCACGCGCTGGATCACCGGTGCGAACATCGATCAGAAGCACGTGCACTCGCTCGTCGCCGGACGCGACTTCGCCGCCGACGGCTACGTCGAGGTCGCAACGGTGCGGCCGGGCGATCCGGCGCCCGATGGTTCGGGACCTGTCGAGCTTGCGCGCGGCATGGAGATCGGTCACGTCTTCCAGCTGGGGCGCAAGTACGCCGAGGCGCTGGGGCTGAAGGTGCTCGACGAGAACGGCAAGCTCGTCACCGTCACGATGGGCTCCTACGGCATCGGCGTCACGCGGATCCTCGCGATCATCGCCGAGCTGAACAACGACGACAAGGGCCTCATCTGGCCCGCAGCCGTCGCGCCGTTCGACGTGCAGGTCGTGGCGACGGGGCGGGATGCCGCGGCCTTCGAACTCGCCGAGAAGCTGTCGGCGGATCTCGATGCGGTCGGTCTCGACGTGCTCTACGACGATCGACCGAAGGTCTCGCCCGGCGTCAAGTTCGGCGACGCCGAGCTCGTGGGAGTGCCGCAGATCGTGATCGCCGGCCGGGGCGCCGCCGAGGGTGAGGTGGAGCTCTGGGATCGTCGCTCCGGCGAACGCACGCTCGTCTCGGCCGCCGAGGCCGTCACCCGCCTCGCCGCGCGCTGACCGTCGCTCGCACCGCTCGCACCGCTCTTCGAGGGGCCCGCGCGAGCCGCCCGCGTGGCGCACGTGCGCACACGTGCGTGTGGCGTGTGCGGGTCAGAACGGTGCCGCGCGGTCGTCCGACGGCGCTGCGCGCTCTGAGGGTTCCGCCGCTCGGAACACCGGCATGCGTCGTTCGGGCTCCACGAGATAGCGCCGGCCGTACGGCGACGTCCACTCCACGACACCGCCGCTGTCGGGGAGCTGCACCACCGTCCAGCCGCCGTGATGCTTCACCGTGTGGTGCCCGGCGCACAGGGGTGCGAGATTGTCGGCGGAGGTGTTCCCGCCGTCGAACCAGGCCACGGTGTGGTCGATGTCGCATCGCGAGGCGGGCATGACGCAGCCCGGAGCCATGCACCGTTCCGCCCGCCACCTGACGAGCCGACGCAACTCAGGCGGCGGGTCGTAGCGGTGGCGCCCGACCGACAGCACCGCGCCCGTCTCGGGGTGGGTCAGAACGCGCAGCCAGCTCGTGGCGCCGCCGCTGAGTCGTCGTGCCTGGTCGATCGGAACGGGACCCACACCTTCGACGGTGGCCGGCTCGGACGCCGCGCGGGAATCGTCGAGCAGCGACAGCACCGGCACTGTCACGACGACTGTCGGACGGATGCCCGCCACAGCCGGAGCGTGGCCGTCGCAGCGACCGTCGATGAGCAGATCGCCCAGAATGTCCGCGCGTACCTGGTCGAGCGTTCGCTCGTCGGGCGGAACCTCGTCTGCGGGCGCGGCGCCGGGGGTCGCCAGCGCGGCATCCGCCCCGCCACGACCGGTTCGATGGCCCGCGATGGCCTTTCCCATGCGGGTGAGGCGGTCGAAGATGGCGTGGGCCTCGACGCTCGGCAGATACGCGGTCAGGAGGGACATGCCGTCGCCCGCGGGGGCGACGGACACCCGCCGCTCGTCGACGGCGCGCGCATGCTTGTCGGCAAGGGCCTCTGCGGTCGCCGCGGTGGCCAGATCGCGCAGCCGGCGGCGGAAGGTTCCCGCGGGGAGGCGTTCGGCCAGCGACACCGCGTCATCGATCAGCCGCGACCCGATCGCGGGATCGACGCTGTCGAGCACGTCCACGAGGAAACGTGCGTGCTGGTCGGTGATGCGTGCCCCGTGAAGTGCATCCCATGCCGCCGGGTAGCGCTCGACCAACGCCGTCGCGCGGGCCATCAGATCGCCGGCCGCGTACTCGGTGATCCGAAGCGCCGCCGCCAGCTCGAGTCGCAGCGACCGGTCGATCATGTCGTCGGTGCACGCGTGCGGTGCCGCGGCGGCCATCGCATCGCTTCGCGCGGCGGCGACGCAGGCGTACTGCTCCGCCGTGTGGACGGCGACCACCGCGGCGATATCGGTGACCTGCGCGACGGGATCGCGCGGCGGCAGTGACGACTCGATCGCCACGATGTCCGCCCAGAAGCCGGGGTCCGGCTCGAGGTCGGTGTCGATGTTCATGATCCGAGTATAGAACATATGTTCTAATATGGGAAGCGTGTTGGGCCATGGTCGAGCAAGCGTTTGGGGACCAGCGGCGACGCGGCGAGCGCCGGGTCGCTACTCTGGGGGCGGCGAGATCGTCGACGATGCCACCTGTCGCGAGACGCCGACCACCCCCGCAGTTGGCATCGAAAGGAATGCGCATGCGCGATCGTCGTCGTCCCCTCGGCATCCGCCGCCTCATGAGCATCGCGGCGCTCGCCGTCAGCGCGGTGCTGGCCGTCGGCGCCGTGGCCCCGCTGTCGGCGCACGCCGCTGCGGACGGGTGGTGGCACACCTCGGGCTCGCGCATCGTCGCCGCGGACGGAAGCACCGTCACCATCAAAGCGGCGAACTGGTTCGGGCTGGAGACTCCCAACTGCGCGCCGCACGGGCTGTGGTCGATCACCCTCGACGAGGGCCTCGCGCAGATCGCGGCCATGGGGTTCAACACGGTGCGACTGCCGTACTCGAACCAGTGCCTCGCGGCATCCACGACATCGTCCATCGACGCCTCGCGTAATCCCGACCTGGTCGCGCTGACGCCGTTGCAGCTGATGGATGCGGTCATCGCCAAGGCGCGCGCCCACGGGCTGCGCGTCATCCTCGACCGTCACCGCATCGAGTCGTCGGGCCAGTCCGAGCTCTGGTACACCTCGACCTACAGCGAGAAGCGCTGGATCGACGACTGGGTCATGCTCGCGAACCGCTACCGCGATGACCCGACGGTGGTCGGCGCCGACCTCCACAACGAGCCGCACGGTTCCGCCTGCTGGGGGTGCGGCGATACCTCCCGCGACTGGTGGGCGGCGGCGACGCGCGCCGGCAATGCCGTGCTCGCCGCCAACCCCCGACTGCTGATCATCGTCGAAGGCGTGGAGCGCCAGAACGATGCCAGCACGACCTGGTGGGGAGGCGGCCTGAAGGATGCCGGCGCCAAGCCCGTGGTGTTCGCGACATCGAACCGGGTCGTCTATTCGCCGCACGAGTATCCCGCCTCGGTGTACGGGCAGTCGTGGTTCTCGGCGCCGAACTACCCCGCCAACCTGCCGTCGGTCTGGGACGCGAACTGGGGATATCTGGCCCGCACCGGCTCCGCGCCGATCTTCGTCGGGGAGTTCGGCACGAAGCTCGAGACGACGAGTGACGCCCAATGGTTGAGGGCTCTGGTGTCCTACCTGGGGACGAACGGCCTGAGCTTCGGCTACTGGTCGTTCAACCCGAACAGCGGCGATACCGGCGGGCTCGTCGCGGACGACTGGAAGACGCCGCAGACAGCAAAGCTCGCCGCGCTCGCGCCGGTGCTCGCCGGCGGGTCCGCCACCCCGATGCCATCGCCGACCGCGTCCGCCACCCGGACACCGTCGCCCACGCCTACGCCGTCGCCCACGCCCAGGACGTCGCCCACGCCCACGCCTACGCCGTCGCCCACGCCCACGTCGTCGCCCACGCCCACGTCCCTCCCGTCCCCGGGCTCCGCACCGGTTTCCGCCACCTGGATGCTGCAGAGCGCGTGGCAGGACGGCTATGTGGCGGAGTTCTCCGTCAGCGCTTCTCGCGCGGTCGCCGGCTGGACGATCTCCTGGTCCAGCCCGGGAGCGACGCAGGTGGTCAACGCCTGGGGCATGTCGTGTACGGTCGCCTCCGGCTCCATCGCCTGTACCGGAAAGGACTGGGCCGGCGCGCTCGCCGCCGGTCAGAGCGTGCGCGTCGGCCTGCAGGTCGCCGCGGCTTCCGCGCCGGTGAGTCCGCGCCTGACGGTGGCGGGGAAAGAGACCCGCGTTCGGTGATCGTTCACCCGATGACCGTCGAGGATGCGAGGGTGGGGACATGGCAGAACGCTCCACGCTCCCTCCCGCGGTGACCGACGGCATCCGACGCCTGCTGGACGAGGCCGGCGTCGTCGAGGATGCAGATCTCATCGCACGCATCCTCGCGACGGGCGTCGGCATGGGTCTCGACCGCGCCGATCGCCTCGACCTCAAGATCACATCGGCTGCTCTCACAGAGATGCGCGCCGCGTTTCAACTGTTCGCGCCGTTTCGAGGTGTCCCGAAGGTGACGGTGTTCGGCTCGGCGCGCACGGCCCCGGACTCGCCGTTGTACCGGCTCACGGTGGAACTGACTGCAGCCCTCGCCGCTCGCGGCTGGATGACCGTGACCGGAGCAGGCCCGGGAATCATGCAAGCCGCCGCCGAGGGCGCCGGGCCCACACACTCTCTCGGCGTCTCGATCCGCCTGCCGTTCGAGGAGAAACCGAACGCGATCATCGCCGCGCACGAGCGCAACGTCGCGATGAAGTACTTCTTCACCCGCAAGCTCATGCTCGTGAAGGAATCCAGTGGCTTCGTCTGCTTGCCGGGAGGCTTCGGCACGCTCGACGAGATGTTCGAGCTGCTGACGCTGCAGCAGACGGGAAAAGCCGTTCCCACGCCGATCGTGCTGCTCGATCGCCCGGGAGGCGCCTTCTGGGCGGGGCTGCGCCGCTTCGCCGATGAACAGCTCATTCCCGACGGCGTGATCTCCGCCGACGATCTCGATCGCGTCGTGATGACGGACTCGGTCGATGCCGCCGTCGAGGAGATCACGGGCTTCTATCGCAATTACGTCTCGTTGCGATGGGTCGGGCGACGCCTCGTGCTGCGGCTGCGCTCCGAACCGACGGATGCCGAGGTGTCGGCACTCAACGACAGGTTCGCGGATCTGCTCGCCGACGGTGCGATCGAGCGCCGCGGCCCGCTGAAAGCAGAGCGCGAGGACGAGGACGACCTCGCGGCACCGCGCCTCGTCATGACGTTCGCACAGCGCCGCGTCGGTGATCTGCATCACCTGATCCGCGCCGTCAACGCCCTGCCGAGCGCGCCTGCCGAAGCGCGTCCCGCCTGATCAGGCCGACGGGAGCCGGCCCGATGCGGTCCTCAGCACATCAGCTTGCCGTGGTTCATCGTGTCGTCGGGGGCGTCGCGAGTGACCAGAGCCTTGAGCATGCCGGCCGCCATGACGAGCCTGCCGTGGGCGGGTTCCCAGAACTCCGTCTCGACCGGTGTGACTTTCAGCAGTGCGATGTCGGGCGTGTCGAGTCGCGTGCTCATCGGCCGGCTGGCGAGGCGTCCCGCGGCATCCACGGTGGTGAGCATGGTGATGTCGATGTCCTCGACGAGTGCCTTCACGCGGTCGCGGGCCTCGGTTCCAGTGATTTCGCTCATGCCCCGAGCCTGCCCGCCCGCCCACGGCCGCCCCAGGGCCTTGACAGCCGGTCCCGCAGGCCTCAGAGCCGCGCGTAGCGCGCCCGAAAGCCGCAGAAGACGCCGTAGGCCACCAGCCCGATCCCGAGGGTCACGGCGATGGCGCGCCCGGCCGGCAGTGTGAGCAGTCCGTCGACGGCGCTGTCCAGGCCGCCCGCACGTGCGGCATCCGCATGGGCGGCGGCCACGAGCAGCAGGACGCCGAGGATGCCGAGCGCGGCCCCCTTGGCGATGAAGCCCGCGACCCCCAGCGAGCGGACCAGCGTGCCGAGCGCGGATCGCGGGATGGACATGCGCTTTTCGAACGAGCGACGCACGCCCATCACGACGAAGACCACACCGGCCACCGCGATGCCCACTCCGACGGCGGCCAGGACGAATGGCCCACCCGTCATCGCGAGGATGCCGCGACTGGCCGCCCGCGCGCTCCCATCGGCATCGAGCGCCGCGCCCAGGGCGATCGAGGCGGCGAGCGTGCCGACGGCGGCGAAGACGATGCCCTGGCTCCACTCCGAGGCCCGCCGCCCCCAGCGCCCGTCGCCGCGAGCCGTGATGCCCGCGGCCAGATGCCACAGCGCCAGGCCCCAGAGGCCGATCGCGATCGCCCACACCAGAACGGCGCCCCACGGTACCGCGGCGACCGTCCGGAGCGCGCCGACCTGATCGGCCTCGCCCCGACCGCCGGCCGCGATGGCGACGACCAGGGTGCCGATCAACGCATGGACGAGGCCGTTGGCGGCGAAGCCGGCCCGCGCGAGTGCCTGCACCAGCGGGTGGCGCCGCGTCGCGGCGGCCGCGGGGTGAGCCTCTGTCACGGGCGTCCGGCGGGCGCGTCGCCGCGGCGGATCCACGGGGGCCCGAGGGGCACCACGTGGCGACCCGTCGTGCGCCACGCGAACTTGTCCACGAGCATGTAGAACGCCAGCGCCGACGCGCCGATCAGCAGCCATGCGCCGACGGTACCCAGCGTCGCCGCACCGGCGAAGGCGGCGACGGCTTCGAGGGCCAGCCCCGCCGCCACGAGCAGCAGGGTCAGCGGTAGCGCCGAGTTGTGGGTGGCGCCGGCGAACATGAATCCGAGCGCGAGCACCGCGAACATCATCGAGAACAACGGGCGCGCCGGGCCCGACACCTCGAAGAAGCCGAGCTCTCCGCCGAGGAGGAATCCGGGCATGCAGATCCAGTACCACCCGAAGGCGTTGTAGACGACGAAGTGGAAGTCGTCGCCGACGAAGTAGGAGAGCATCCCCGCGATCACCTGGACGAGGCCCCCGAACACCGCGCCCACCCAGAACACCGCGCTCTCGTTCTGCACACCCAGATGCGCCAGCTGAGCGGTGAGGGTCGCGATCACGAACCCGAGCAGGCCGATCAAACCGGGATCCGCGCGCCGCGGCTCTGCAATCACGTGTGCGGGTGGGGGGACTGCGGCATCCATTCCGTCAGTATGCACGGCCGCGGAGTCCGCCAGCGGAGGCCATCGGGTAAAATCGGCCGGGTGACCGAGGGTGACCTCGCGTCGAGAGCTGAATAGGGAGGCACCTGTGGACATCGATCTGGGACTGCTACGGACGGTCGAGCGCGAGAAGGAGATCCCGTTCGACGAACTGGTCGGGATCATCGAGCAGGCGATTCTCACCGCCTACGCCAAGCACACCTCTCCCGACGGGGAGCTTCCCGAGGGCGCACGTGCGCTCCTGGACCGCAAGACCGGTCACGTCGCCGTCTACATTCCCCTGCGCGACGAGGACGGCGCGATCATCGGCGAGGAGGAGTCGACGCCCGAGGACTTCGGCCGCATCGCCGCCTACGCCGCCAAGCAGGTGATCGGCCAGCGTCTGCGTGACATCGCCGATGACGCCATCCTGGGCGAGTTCCGGGGCAAGGAGGGCGACATCGTCGCCGGTGTGATCCAGCAGGGGCCCAACCCCCGCATGGTCCACGTCGACCTCGGCACCGTCGAGGCCATCCTTCCGCCCGAGGAGCAGGTCGCCGGTGAGCAGTACGCCCATGGCTCACGTCTGCGCGTCTACGTGACGTCGGTGTCGAAGGGCACCAAGGGTCCGCAGATCACCGTCTCGCGCACCCACCCCGGCCTTGTCCGCAAGCTCTTCGCCCTCGAGGTGCCGGAGATCGCGTCGGGGCTCGTGGAGATCACCTCTCTCGCACGTGAGGCCGGCCATCGCACCAAGATCGCGGTCACGGCCAAGGATCCGGCGATCAACGCCAAGGGCGCCTGCATCGGCGAGCTCGGACGACGCGTGCGCGCCGTCACCGAAGAGCTGGGCGGCGAGAAGATCGACATCGTCGACTACGACCCGGAGCTCGCGAAGTTCGTCGCCAACGCCCTGTCGCCCGCCAAGGTCACGTCCAGCTTCGTGCTGGACGCCGGCACCAAGGCGGTGCGCGCGCTCGTTCCCGATTATCAGCTGTCGCTCGCCATCGGCAAGGAGGGTCAGAACGCCCGCCTGGCCGCGAAGCTCACCGGCGCCAAGATCGACATCCAGCCCGACTCGATCCTCGAGTCGTGACCGAGAGATCCGGCCCGGCTGCTCGCTCTCGCCCCGCATCGCAATCTCCGCGTGGCGAGTGGGGGTAAGATGGATCCTGTTCGAACGTGCGTGGGATGCCGCGCGCGCGTCTCCCGGTCCAGCCTCCTGAGGGTGGTGGACAGGGGCGGTGTCCTCGTCGCCGACGAGAAAGCCGTCCTCCCCGGGCGAGGTGCGTGGGTGCATGACACGGATGCGTGTGTGGATGCCGCGATCCGGCGCCGCGCCTTCGGACGAGCACTGCGTGTGTCGGGACCACTCGACACGCAGACCTTTCAACACACCCACCAGCGAAACGGCTGAACGGCTATGGACACAAAGTGAACGGCTCGAAATGAGACCCGTCCGCAAGTAACGGTCTGCCCTGTCCGGGGGAGACCTCAGACAGGAGAATTGTGGCAAACCCACGCGTGCACGAGATCGCTTCGGAGATCGGCGTCGACAGTAAAGTCGCCCTCGCGAAGCTGAAGGAGCTCGGCGAATACGTCAAGAGCCCCTCATCGACCATTGCGCCCCCGGTGGCGCGCAAGCTCCGCGCGGCCCTCGAGGCCGAGGGTGCAGCGAAGAAGCCGGCGGACTCCGCTGCCGCCCCGGCGGCGGGCGCGGCTCCCAAGGCCCCCACGCCGGGCGCTCGCCCGGCGGCGCGTCCCGGACCGGCGAAGCCCGCCGCACCGGCCACGCCCGCCGCGGCCGCCACGCCGGCTCCCGCGACGCCGGCGGCTCCCGCCGCTCCGGCTGCTCCCGCCGCCGCTGAGGCGGCACCCGCCGCACCGGCGACCCCTGGTGCCAGCACCCCGCAGGCACCGCGTCCGGGCGGTGCACCGCGACCGGGCAACAACCCCTTCTCGTCCGCGCAGGGCATGGGGCAGCGCCCCGCCGGCCCGCGTCCCGGCAACAACCCCTTCGCGTCCGCGCAGGGCATGGGCCAGCGCCCGACGCCGGGCAACATCCCGCGTCCTCAGGCCCCTCGCCCCGGCGCGCCGCGTCCGGGTGCCCCGCGTCCCGGTGGCGCCGGTCGGCCCGGCGGCGGTGGCCGTCCGGGTGCACCGTTCCAGCAGCGTCCCGGTGGTCCGGGTCGTCCCGGTGGTGCCGGTGGATTCCAGCGCCCCGGCGGCACGGGCGGACCGGGAGCTCCCGGCGGTTTCGCGGGTCGTCCGGCCGGTGGCGGCGGTCGTGGCCGTGGTCCCGGCGGCGGCACCGCTGGTGCCTTCGGTAAGGGTGGCGGCAAGAGCAAGCAGCGTAAGTCGCGTCGTGCGAAGCGGCAGGAATTCGAGATGCGGTCGGCGCCCGTCGTCGGCGGCGTCAACGTCCAGAAGGGCAACGGCGAGATCATTCGCCTGCGCCGCGGTGCATCCATCGCCGACTTCGCGGACAAGCTCGAGGCCCTGCGCGGTTACACCGTGCAGCCCGGCACGCTCGTGACGATCCTCTTCAACCTGGGCGAGATGGCCACGGCGACGGAGTCGCTCGATGAGGCCACCTTCGAGGTGCTCGGTGCCGAGCTCGGTTACAAGATCCAGATGGTCTCGCCCGAGGACGAGGACAAGGAGCTCCTGGAGGGCTTCGGTCTCGACCTGGAGGCCGAACTGGCGGCGGAGAGCGAGGACGACCTCGAGATCCGTCCTCCGGTGGTGACCGTCATGGGCCACGTCGACCACGGTAAGACGCGACTGCTCGACGCGATCCGCCAGACCAACGTGGTCGCGGGCGAAGCCGGTGGCATCACCCAGCACATCGGTGCCTACCAGGTGTGGACCGAGCACGAAGGCATCGAGCGCGCCATCACCTTCATCGACACCCCCGGACACGAGGCGTTCACCGCCATGCGTGCCCGTGGTGCGCAGGTCACCGACATCGCGATCCTCGTGGTCGCCGCCGACGACGGCATCATGCCGCAGACGGTGGAAGCCCTCAACCACGCGCAGGCCGCAGGCGTGCCGATCGTGGTCGCGGTGAACAAGGTCGACAAGCCCGACGCGAACCCCGCGAAGGTGCGCCAGCAGCTCACCGAGTACGGGCTGGTCGCCGAGGAGTACGGCGGGGACGTCATGTTCGTCGACGTGTCGGCGCGTCAGGGCACGAACATCCAGGCGCTTCTGGATGCCGTCCTGCTGACGGCCGACGCCGGGCTCGACCTCACGGCGAACCCGAACAAGGCCGCCCGCGGTGTCGCGATCGAAGCGAAGCTCGACAAGGGCCGCGGTTCGGTGGCGACGGTGCTCATCCAGTCCGGAACGCTCCGCGTCGGCGATGCGATCGTGGCGGGAACGGCCTACGGCCGCGTCCGCGCCATGATCGACGAGAACGGCGACGCGGTCGACGAGGCCTACCCCTCGCGTCCCGTCCAGGTGCAGGGTCTGAACTCGGTGCCCCGCGCCGGCGACGTCTTCATCGTCACCGAGGAAGACCGCCTGGCTCGCCAGATCGCCGAGAAGCGCGAGGCCGCCGAGCGCAACGCCCAGCTGGCCAAGGCCCGCAAGCGCATCTCGCTCGAGGACTTCACCCGTGCTCTCGAAGAGGGCAAGGTCGAGTCGCTCAACCTCATCATCAAGGGCGACGTCTCCGGTGCCGTCGAGGCGCTGGAAGAGTCGCTGCTGAAGATCGAGGTCGACGACAGCGTCCAGCTGCGCATCATCCACCGCGGCGTCGGCGCGATCACCGAGTCGGACATCAACCTCGCCACGATCGACAACGCGATCGTGATCGGCTTCAACGTCCGTCCCGACACCAAGGCCCGCGAGCGTGCCGCCCGCGAGGGCGTGGACGTGCGCTTCTACTCGGTCATCTACAACGCGATCGACGACGTCGAGCAGTCGCTCAAGGGCCTGCTCAAGCCGGAGTTCGAAGAGGTGCAGTCGGGTGTCGCCGAGATCCGCGAGGTGTTCCGCTCCTCGAAGTTCGGCAACATCGCCGGTGTCATCGTGCGCTCGGGAACGATCACGCGCAATGCCAAGGCTCGCGTCATCCGCGACGGCGTCGTGCTGGCCGACGGCCTGGCCATCGAGTCGCTGCGCCGCTTCAAGGACGACGTCACCGAGGTCCGTACCGACTTCGAGGCCGGTATCGGACTGGGCAAGTACAACGACATCCAGGTCGGCGACGAGATCGAGACGACCGAGATGGTGGAGAAGCCGCGCGGCTGATCCTTCCTGTTCGGCTGCGGCTGCGCCGGTCGCGCCGCGGAGACAAGAGCGGGGCCCCTACCCCGATTGTCTCCGCGGCGCGACCGGCTCCGCCTCCGCCGACCTCCCGGCTTCGCCGGGCGCAGAAAGAGGTAAAGAGATGTCGAACGAACGGCAGGCGAGACTCGCCGACCGCATCCGCGTGCTCATCGCCGAACGACTCGAGAAGGGGCTGCGAGACCCGCGCCTCGGCTTCGTGACGATCACCGACGTGCGCGTCACCGGTGACCTGCAGCACGCTTCGGTGTTCTACACGGTGTACGGCGACGACCAGGCGCGCGAGGACTCCGCCGCTGCGCTCAAGGCCGCGACCGGCATGCTGCGCAGCGAGGTGGGCAAGCGTCTCGGCATCCGTCTCACCCCGTCGCTGGAGTTCATCCCCGACGCGCTTCCCGAGAACGCGGGACACATCGCGCAGCTGCTGCGCGAAGCGCAGGAGCGCGATGCGGCCGTGGCAGGGCTTGCGGCCGGGGCCGCGTACGCGGGCGACGCCGACCCGTACGTCAAGCCGCGTGAGGACGACGACGAGGACTGAGCCTCATCGCTCACTGCGGCAGGCGCAGGTTGCCGTCGACGACCTCGACGAGTCCGTCGACGATGAGCGAGTCGATCGCACGATCACGCTGCGCGGGAGTCGGCCAGTCGGCGGCGACGTCGTCGGCGGGCAGCGCATGTGACGGCGCCGCCCGCAGGGCGTGCAGCACCGCTCCGCGCGCCTGACGGTCGCTGCCCTCGTAGGCAGCCTGCTTGCGGCGCAGATCGCCGGTGTCGGGGTAGCCCGCGGCGCGCCAGGCGCAGAGCGCGGAGATCGGACACACGTCGCATCGCGCTGCACGCGCGGTGCACACGAGCGCGCCGAGCTCCATCATGGCGGCGTTCACGATCGCGGCATCCTGATCGTCGCGCGGAAGCAGCGCCGTCATCGCCGCCAGATCACCGCGAGCCGGCGGTCCCGGCTGAGAGCGTCCGTCGACGGCCCGCGCGATGACGCGCCGGGTGTTCGTGTCGACCACCGGGTGACGCTCGCCGTAGGCGAACACGGCCACGGCACGCGCCGTGTAGTCGCCGATGCCCGTCAGGGCGAGAAGGGCCTCGACCTCACGCGGCACGACCCCGTCGTGACGGTCGCGGATCTCCACCGCGGCGCGGTGCAGCCACAGCGCCCGCCGCGGGTAGCCGAGGTTCGCCCACTGTGCGACGGCCGCGGCGGGCGGATCGGCGGCCAGAGCCGTGGGTGTCGGCCAGCGCGTCAGCCAGGCTTCCAGCAGCGGGATGACGCGTGCCACCGGCGTCTGCTGCAACATGAACTCGCTCACCAGCACACCCCAGGCCCCGAACCCCTCCGCGCGCCAGGGCAGATCGCGGGCGTTGTCGCGGTACCAGGCGATGAGCGGCGTCGCGAGGTCGGGCATCGCACCAGCCTACGGTCGCCGACGCGTTGCGTATTCAGTCTCCGCACGATCGCGGCATCCGCGCTCCCGCGACTTCTCGACGATCCGCACTCTGCCGCGGCAGCGCGGACTGAACACGGAACAGGCCGGACGGCAGGGGAGAAGAGGCGAGGCAGACGGGGCCACAGCGTGACGCGGGGCCACCCTGTGATGTGGGCCGTTGCGGTGCGCGCAGACACGGCGAGATGTGGCGCCGCGCCTAGGCTGGAGCAATGCCCGCTTCTCTGCTTGCTGCCCCCAACGGCGTCCTCCTCGTGGACAAGCCGCAGGCGATCACGAGCCACGACGTGGTCGCACGGGCGCGCCGCGCCCTGAACACCCGCAAGATCGGACACGCCGGCACGCTCGACCCGATGGCCACCGGGCTGCTCATCCTGGGGGTCGGACCGGCGACCCGGCTGCTCACCTTCATCGTCGGGCTCGGCAAGACGTACGAGGCCACCGTGCTGCTGGGCGTTGCGACCGACTCCGACGACGCGGACGGCATCGAGACCGCGTGGGCGGATGCCGAGGTCCTCGCGGCCGTGACCGACGAGCGCATCGCCGCCGGCATCGCGGCGCTCACGGGCGAGATCGATCAGGTTCCGAGCACCGTGTCGGCGATCAAGGTCGCCGGCAGACGCGCCTACGACCTCGCCCGAGCGGGAGAGAGCGTCGAGCTGGCAGCCCGCCGGGTGACGGTCGATCGTTTCGACATCGTCCGCCGCCGCGACACCGCCGAGGGGCGCATCGAACTCGACGTCGTCGTCGATTGTTCCAGCGGCACGTACATCCGCGCCCTGGCGCGCGATCTCGGCGCCGCTCTGGGAGTCGGCGGCCACCTGACGGCGCTGCGGCGCACGCGCATCGGCGCGTTCGAGGTGCGCGACGCCGTCTCCGAGATCGCTGCGGACGCGCCGCTGCTGTCGCCGGCGCAGGTCGCGGCATCCGTGCTCGGTGCCCTCCCCGTCACTGCGGACGAAGCGCGCGACCTCCGCCACGGCAAGCGTCTGGTCGGCGCGGCACCGCGGCTGGAGGGGGCGATGTCACCGACGCCGGCGGCGATCGATCCCGACGGCCGGCTCGTCGGGATCGTCGAGCGACGCGGTGCCGACATCAAGAGCACGATGAACATGGCGGAGGACGCATGATCGAGTGGTTCGCCATCGTGCAGGTCGCCGTCGCCGTCGTGGCGGGACTCGTCGCGATCATCCTCGGACTCGCCGGCCGTCGACCGAGCGATCTCACTGTCGGCGCGATGGCGCTGATCCTGCTGCTCCTGCTCGCCCAGGTGGTCATCGTGATCGTCGCCCCCCTCGTCGGCAACCCGCCGGCCGGCAGTGCGCTGGAGTTCTGGGTCTACCTCGTCTCGGCCGTGCTCATCCCCCCGGCATCCGTCATCTGGGCGCTCATCGAACGCAGCCGCTGGAGCACGGTGATCATGGGCATCGCTGCGTTGTCGGTCGCGGTCATGGTGTGGCGCATGCAGGTCATCTGGGCCACCGCGGGCATGTGAGGCCGCCGCTGCGGCGGAGGCGGGCGCCTATCATTGACAGGTCATGACTGCGCCACACACCGACGCCGCCGCCCCGACCCGGATGACGGGAATCGGGCGCGTGCTCGTCGTCGTCTACGCGGTCATGGCGCTGGCGGCGACCGGACGCTCGTTCGTTCAGATCGTGCAGGACTTCGCCGCCGCGCCGCTGGCGTACACCCTGTCGGCGGCGGCGGCCGTCGTCTACGTGCTCGCTACCGTTGCCCTCGTCAAGTCGGACAGCCGCCGGTGGTACCTCGTGGCCTGGGTGGCGATCTGCTTCGAGCTGGCAGGCGTGCTCATCGTCGGAACGCTCAGCCTCACGCATCCCGAGCTCTTCCTCCACGACGCGACCGTCTGGTCCGGCTATGGCTTCGGCTACTTCTGGGTGCCGCTCGTGCTGCCGTTCGTCGGTCTGTGGTGGCTGCGCAGCGGAGGCCGCGAGCGCGCCGAAGAGGTGGATGCCGCGGCAGCCGCGTCCGACGAGGCGGGCCTTGGCGCCGCGCGCACCGAGGGGAGCTCCAGCTGGTGATCGTCTTTCACGACCCCGCGGAGGTGCCGGCCGGGTTCGGCCCCAGCGTCGTCGCGATCGGCAAGTTCGACGGCGTGCACTCCGGACATCGTGCGGTGATCGACCGTGCGCGTGTCGCCGCGGAGGATGCCGGGGCGCGGGTGGTGGCCGTCACATTCGATCGCAACCCCTTGAGCCTGCTGCGCCCCGAACGGTGCCCGCAGCCCGTGTGCAGCCTCCCGCAGAAGCTCGACCTGCTCGCCGCCGCCGGGGTCGACGCCACCCTCGTGCTCCGCTTCGACGAGGCGCTGGCCTCTCTCGATCCCCGTGCCTTCGTCGAGCATGTGCTCGTCGGCCTGGGAGTGGTCAACGTGATGGTCGGCGACGACTTCCGCTTCGGCAACGGGGGAGCGGGCGATCCCGACACCCTGGTGCGCCTGGGGGCGGAGTACGGCTTCCACGTCGATGTCGTCGGGGACGTGCAGGGCGGAGGCCGCCGTGTGTCGTCCACGTGGGTGCGGGATCTGCTCGCAGCGGGCGACGTCGAGGGCGCCGCGCGCCTGCTGGGACGTCCCCACGCGGTGCAGGGCGAGGTCGTGCACGGCCTCAAGCGCGGCCGCGAGCTCGGCTACCCGACCGCGAACCTGTCACCCGATGCACAGGGTTTCATCCCGGCCGATGGCGTGTATGCCGGGTGGCTCGTCGACCTCGGCACCGACGGTGCGACGGTGACGACCCGCTACCCGGCGGCGATCTCGGTGGGGACCAACCCGACGTTCGATGATGTTCCGACGCGCCAGGTCGAGGCGTACGTGCTGGATGAGACGGGGCTCGACCTCTACGGGCATCGCGTGCAGATCCGGTTCACGAACCGCATCCGCGGCATGGTCGCCTTCGAGGGGATCGAGGCGCTCATCGCCCAGATGGACGACGACGTCACCCGGGTGCGTGCCGCGCTCGGCTGAGCCGCGCGCACCCGGGCGGGGTCAGTACGACGAGGTGTCGACGGTGCCCGACGCCTGCTCGCCGGCATCCACACGGCGCGCCTCGCCGAGGATGACGGCGCTGCCGCTGGTGCCGAGCCGGGTCGCCCCGGCGGCGAGCATCGCGAGGGCGTCGGCGTAGCTGCGCACCCCGCCGGAGGCCTTCACCTGCACGTCCGGGCCGACGCTGGAGCGCATGAGCTCGACATGGGGGACGGTCGCCCCGCCGCCGGCGAAGCCCGTGGAGGTCTTGACGAAGTCGGCGCCACCGGCTTCGGTCAGTCGGCTGCCGCGGGCGATCTGCTCGTCGTCCAGGAGTGAGGTCTCGAGGATGACCTTCGTCACCTTGCCGGCCGCGGCCGCGACCACCGCCTGGATGTCGGCGACGACGGCGTCGTCGAAGCCCGAGCGCAGGGCGCCGATGTTGATCACCATGTCGAACTCGACCGCACCGTCGGCGAGGGCCTGGCGGACCTCGGCGACCTTCGCGGCGCTGGAGGTGGTGCCGTGCGGAAAGCCGATGACGGTGCCGACGGTGACGCCGGTGCCCGCCAGACGCTCGACGGCGTGCGCGATGTCGCTCGGGCGGACGCACACGCTGAACACGCGCCATTCGGCGGCGATGTCGAGTTCGGCGTCGACATCGGCGCGCGTCATTTCGGGCTTCAGGATGGCGTGATCGATCGTCGCGGCAAGGTCGCGTTCGGTGATGCTGAACATGTTCCCAGCCTACGCCAGCGCTGTGCGGGAATACCCCAGGGGGGTATCATGGTTGTCATCGACAGCCGACGCCGATCCGCGCCGTCGGCGAAAGGAGTTCCCATGTCCACGCACACGTACGCCGTCGAGGGGATGACCTGCGCCCACTGCGCCGGGGCGGTCACCCGTGAGGTCCGGAAGGTCGACGGCGTGACCGATGTCGCCGTCGACGTCACCGAGGGCACGCTCACCGTCACCGTCGAGGGCGCCGCGCCCGATGACGAGATCGCCGCCGCCGTCGACGAGGCCGGTTACGCCGTCGTCGCACGCTGACGCGAGGGGACGATCATGGAGGCGATCACGTCGCACGCCGAGCCGCGGGCAGAGGCGGTGCTGGAGATCGAGGGCATGACCTGCGCGAGCTGTGTCGCGCGCCGAGAAACGGCTGGAGCGGATCGACGGCGTCTCGGCATCCGTGAATCTCGCGACCGAGTCCGCGCGGGTGGATTACCCGAGCGGTGTCGATGTCGCGGCTCTCATCGCCGCGGTGCGCGAGGCGGGGTATGACGCCCGCGTGCGCCAGCGCGGCGGGCACGCACACGAGGCGGTGCACGCCTCCGCGACGGGAGCGCACGACGAGCACGGCTCGCAGGGGGGCCATGTCCATGATGTGGAGGACCGGCCGGGCGCGACACCGCTGATGACCCGACTGTGGGTGAGCGCCGCGCTGGCCGTTCCGGTCGTCGTGCTGGGCATGATCCCGGCGTGGCAGTTCCCGGGCTGGCAGTGGGTTTCATTCGTCCTGGCGGTGCCGGTCGTGGTGTGGGGCGGGTGGCCTTTCCACCGCGCGACGATCGCGAACGCGCGTCACGGCGCGATGACGATGGACACGCTCATCACACTCGGCACGGGAGCGGCGACACTGTGGAGCATCTGGGCGCTGTTGTTCGGAACCGCCGGACGGCTCGACATGCGCCACGAGGGAGGCACGTTCGCTCCTGTCCACGACCCCTCCTCGTTGGTGTACTTCGAGGTCGCCGCGGTGGTGACGGTGTTCCTCCTGCTCGGACGTGTCATCGAGCAGCGTTCGAAGCGCACCGCCGGCGCAGCCGTGCGCGCGCTCATGGAACTGTCCGCTCGCGACGTCGAGCTCGAGGACGGCCGCCGCGTGCCGATCGAGATGCTCCGTGTCGGCGACGCCTTCGTCGTGCGCCCGGGGGAGAAGGTCGCGACCGATGGCGTCGTCCGCAGCGGACAGGCGTCGATCGACGAGAGCATGATCACGGGGGAGTCCGTTCCCATCGATGTGGAGGCCGGTTCCGCCGTCACCGGCGGCACCATCGCCGCCGACGGCCGCCTCGTCGTGGAGGCGACCTCGATCGGTGACGACACCCGCCTCGCCCGGATGGCTCGGCTCATCGAAGACGCGCAAGCCGGAAAGAGTCGCGTCCAGCGCCTGGCCGATCGCATCTCGGGGATCTTCGTTCCCGTGGTCATCGGCCTCTCCCTCCTCACGCTGCTCGTGTGGCTGCTGGTGGGAGGATTCACCGGCCAAGCGCTCGCCTCGGGCTTCACCGCCGCCGTCGCGGTGCTCATCATCGCCTGCCCCTGCGCGCTCGGGCTGGCGACGCCCATCGCGATCCTCGTCGGCACCGGACGCGGCGCGCAACTGGGCGTCTTGATCACAGGCCCCGAAGCGCTCGAGGCCGCCGACAGGATCGACACGGTGATCCTCGACAAGACCGGTACCGTCACCGAGGGGGCGATGACGGTCGCCGCCGTCACGCCGATCGGCGGAGCCGACATCGCCATGGTGCGACTGCTTGTCGGCTCGCTGGAGAGGGCGTCCGAGCATCCCGTCGCGCGCGCCGTCGCAGCGCTCGCCGAGAACCCTCGGGAGGTCAGCGACTTCGCCGGGCGTGCCGGGCTCGGCGTGACCGGTGTCGTCGACGGTCACCGCGTGTTCGCGGGTCGACCGGCGTTCGCCCTCGATCAGGCCGCCGCGTCCGACCCGGAGCGGGCCGCTGCGGTGGAGGACGCCGTCGATCGCGCGCAGCGAGGCGGTGCGACCGCGATCGTCGCCGGGTGGGACGGCCGTATCAACGCTGTCATCGCCGTCGCCGACACCGTTCGTCACGACAGTGCTCAGACGGTCACGGCGCTGCGGGAGATGGGCCTCGAGGTCGTGCTGTTGACCGGCGACAATGCGGGCGCCGCGCGGGCGGTCGCCGGTGCCGTCGGCATCCGCGAGGTCATCGCCGGCGTGCTCCCGGAGGGCAAGGTCGCCGAGGTCGAGCGGCTGCGTGCCGTCGGACACCGGGTCGCCATGGTGGGCGACGGTGTCAACGACGCGGCCGCGCTGGCGACCGCCGATCTCGGCATCGCGATGGGGTCGGGGACGGATGCCGCGATGCATGCGAGCGACATCGCGGTCACCGGCAGCGGCTTGTCACCGGTGCTCACCGCGATCCGCCTCAGCCGGCGCACCATGCGCATCATCCGCGGCAACCTCTTCTGGGCCTTCGCCTACAACGTCGCCGCCCTGCCGTTGGCAGCGCTCGGCGTGCTCAATCCGATGATCGCCGGAGCGGCCATGGCCTTCTCGAGCGTCTTCGTCGTCCTCAACAGCCTGCGGCTGCGCCGGTGACCCGGCCGCCGCTCGCGGCGATGGGGGAGGGCGCGCTAGACTGAGGGGGAGGTCCGCGCCGTTCGTCGCCGCAGCTCGCAGAAGCGAGTACCCGCAGCCGAAGGATCCGCGCCTCGCCCTACCCCGCGGCGACCGCTGCGGAATGACTGACCGGTCATCCGACCGGACCCACGCCGGTCTTCCGGCGCTTCACGCTCAGGAGGAGCATGCCGACCACGGCATCCACTGCCACCTCGTCACGCCGACGCGGCTCGTCCCATCGCGGCTCGTCCGCCCGTCGCGACGACGACGCCCCGCTGATCCCGATCCTCGCCCGCAAAGTGCGCGAGGTCGAGGCGAAGGCCCAGAAGGGCAAACTCGGTCCGACCAACCGTGTCAAGTTCCAGGTCATCGCCTTCCTCGTCCGCGAGGAGCGCGCGCGCGTCAAGGCCGACGAGACCGTGCCCACCGCAGCGCGTGCCGAGCTGCTCAAGCGCCTCGACGGCGTTGCGACGATCCTCGCCAAGACCGCGGCCCGCGACACCTCGCTGATCCAGCTGCTCGAGGTCGACCAGGCCACCTCGCCGGTCGCCAAGCGCATGCGCCGCGACTGGCTGCTCGAGTCGGGGGCGGAGCTGCCCGATGACGAGCTCATCATCACCGACGCCGCGCCCGCCGCTCAGGGGTGGGGACAGACTCCCGTCGTGCCCGCGGCGCTCGCCGAGCGCCAGGTCGTGCCGCCGCAGATCGAGGCGCGCCGTGAGGCGAACCCGTTCCTGGCTCCCGACGTGGCACTGCGCGCACCGGCATCCACCGCCCGCCGCCGGCTGGACGGCTGGGAGCTGATGGGGCCGCTGTACAAGGCGTTCGAGATCGGGGCCGGCGGCGCGAGCGCCTCCATGGAGCTTCCGCCCGTTCCCGAGTTCGATCGGATCTCGCCCAAGGGGCTCGAGATCATGCCGCACCAGTCGCGCTTCCTGGAGGCCGTGCGCGCCGGTCACCGGTCGTTCCTGCTGGCCGACGAGCCGGGCCTCGGCAAGACCGCACAGTCGGTGCTGGCCGCCTCCGTCGCCGATGCGTATCCGCTGCTGGCGGTCGTGCCCAATGTCGTCAAGATGAACTGGGCGCGTGAGGTCGAGCGGTGGACGCCGCAGCGACGTGCGACCGTCATCCACGGCGACGGCGACACCGTCGACGCGTTCGCCGACGTCTTCATCGTCAATTACGAGGTGCTCGATCGGCACCTGTCCTGGCTCGGCTCGCTCGGCCTGAAGGGCATGGTCGTCGACGAGGCCCACTTCATCAAGAACCTCAGCTCGCAGCGTTCCCAGAACGTGCTCGCCCTGGGCGGGCGCATCCGCGAGCAGGTGCGCAACCCGCTGATGCTCGCCCTCACGGGAACGCCGCTGATCAACGACGTCGAGGACTTCGACGCGATCTGGCGCTTCCTCGGCTGGACCAACGGCGAGAAGCCGGGCCCCGAGCTCATGGAGAAGCTCGACGCGACGGGATTCACGCCGGCGGACAAGGCTTTCTACCCCGAGGCGCGCGACGCCGTGATCTCGATGGGCATCGTCCGTCGCAAGAAGAAGGACGTCGCAGCCGACCTTCCCGACAAGCTCGTCGCCGACCTGCCGGTGGAGCTCGACGACGAGTTCGGACGCTCCATCCGCGAAGCCGAGCGTGAGCTCGGGTCGCGCCTGGCGGCCAAGTACCGCCGCATCATCGAAGCGCGCGGCGACAAGGTGCTCATCGGCGAGGTCGACGAGGACATCGTCCGCCTCGTCGCGCACGGCGAGCTCGAAGAGGCGAAGGCGTCGGCCGCCGGCGCGGACAACGTCTTCACGATGGTCCGCAAGATCGGTCAGGCCAAGGCGCACCTCGCCGCCGACTATGCCGTGCAGCTGCAGCGCTCGGTCGGCAAGGTGGTGTTCTTCGCGAAGCACATCGACGTGATGGATGCCGCAGAGGCGCACTTCGCGGCATCCGGCCTGCGGACGATCTCGATCCGCGGTGATCAGACGACGACCGCCCGCCAGCAGGCCATCGACGCCTTCAACACCGACCCCGGTGTGGCGATCGCCGTCTGTTCGCTGACGGCGGCCGGCGTCGGACTGAACATGCAGGCGGCATCCAACGTCGTTCTCGCCGAGCTCTCCTGGACCGCCGCCGAGCAGACCCAGGCGATCGATCGGGTGCACCGCATCGGTCAGGACGAGCCCGTCACGGCATGGCGGATCATCGCCGCGCACACGATCGACACGAAGATCGCGGAGCTGATCGACTCGAAGCAGGGGCTCGCCCAGCGCGCCCTGGACGGCGCCCAGCTGGACCCCACCTCGAGCGATTCCGTGCAGCTGTCGGCGCTCATGCACCTGCTGCGCCAGGCGCTCGGCGCCGCCTGAGGCGGGCCGGGATTATCGACGGCGGATGCGGTGGCATCCGCCGTCGATACGGCGATAGTGTCGAGGAGGCAGCGTCGCCGAATCACATCCCGAATCACCAAAGGATCTCCACATGAAGATCGGTATCCTCACCAGCGGCGGAGACTGCCCCGGACTGAACGCGGTCATCCGCGGTGTGGTCCTCAAGGGCACCACGAACTACAACATCGAGTTCGTCGGCATCCGTGACGGCTGGCGTGGCGTCGTCGACGGCGACTTCTTCCCGCTGACCCGGCACGAGGTCAAGGGCCTCTCGAAGGTCGGCGGCACGATTCTCGGCACGAGCCGCACCAACCCCTACGAGGGTCCCCGCGGCGGCGCGGAGAACATCGCGAAGACACTCTACGGCCACCACATCGACGGGATCATCGCCATCGGTGGC
>Ga0209958_1000856_pt1 | contig 34320 bp, 22 predicted proteins | sample ThiBio_inoc_plan_FD_183942 | JGI IMG/M metagenome (GOLD analysis project Ga0209958, IMG submission 183942) | Wastewater bioreactor microbial communities from Cape Town, South Africa - Thiocy_inoc_plan (SPAdes) | ecosystem: Engineered > Bioremediation > Thiocyanate > Unclassified | place: South...
CTTTTGTAGCACCTGTTCTCGGACATTCACGTGAGTTTGTAAAATTGAATATGGGCTATCCAATTTATTTTAATGCGCAGCGCAGTGTCAAAGAACTCGGGATTGAATATCGCGATGTGCGAGAAAGTGTCTGTGAACATTTCCAGCAATTGCTGGATGATGGCATTGTAAAAAAATATATTTGATACAAGAAAAAGGCGGCATTGATGCCGCCTTTTTATCAATTCGCACTGATTCAAAATTTAAATCAAGAATCTATGCTTCATACTGTTTCAAGAACTCTAAAAACTCTTGCTCATTCAATACTCGAATGTCTAACTTCTGTGCTTTATCCAGCTTACTACCCGCTTTCTCGCCTGCAACTACACATTTGGTTTTACTGGACACACTACCACTGACACGCGCACCCAAGGCTTGAAGTTTCTGGGTTGCTTCATCACGTCCCATGCTTTCCAGCGTTCCTGTCACCACCCAACTTTCGCCATTTAATGGCTGGCGTTTCGGTGCAGTCGGTGCATCCCAATGAATGCCTGCTGCCATTAAACGATCCAACACTTCGATGTTATGTGGTGCTTGGAAAAAGTCAGCAATCCATTCAGCAGTAATATCACCCACATCAGGGGTTTTCTTGAGTGCTTCAATATCTGCAGCTTTTAGTGCCTCAAGCGTCTGGAAAGTATTGGCCAGCATACGCGCTGTGGTTTCACCAACACCACGAATCCCCAAGGCATAAATAAAACGCGCCAAAGTGGTTTTCTTACTTGCCTCAATCGCATCAATCAAGTTCTGAACAGATTTCTCACCCATTTTTTCGATGGTCAATAAGGTGTCACGATGCTCATGCAAATGATAAATATCAGCCACATCTTTGAGTAGATCGAGGTGTAACAATGACTCGACCCAACGATCGCCCAAGCCCTCAATATCCAGCGCTTTACGTGAAACAAAGTGACGAATGGCCTCAATACGTTGTGCCGCACAATACAAGCCACCTGAGCAACGTGCCAAGGCCTCACCTTCTGGCATCACCACAGGTGAATCACAGACTGGACAATTGGTCGGGAGATGCACCATCTCCGCATCGGCAGGTCGGAACTCAGCCCAAACCTTCTCAACTTTTGGAATCACATCACCAGTACGATAGACACTGACAGTATCACCAACACGCACATCTAAACGATGGATTTCACCAATATTATGCAAGGTGACATTAGACACCGTCACCCCACCAACAAAGACGGGTGTTAAACGCGCAACTGGGGTGAGTGTTCCAGTACGCCCCACTTGCCAGTCAATATTTTCAACTTTGGTCAGTGCTGCCTGTGCAGGGAATTTATAAGCTGTTGCCCAACGTGGTTCACGACTCAAGAAACCTAATTGTTGTTGCTGTTTAAGGCTATCTACCTTAATCACCATGCCATCAATTTCAACTTTAAGATCTGGACGTTCTTGTTGAATCTGTTCATAACGTTGTTGCACTTCTTCAATCGAAGCACACAGGAATTGACGTTCTGCAATTTCAAAACCAAATCGGGTTAACCAATGCAAACTGTCATGCATGGTTTCAAGACCATGGTTAGGCTGACACTGGGCAATTCCATAAGCATAGAACGCCAACGGACGTGAAGCTGCGATATTTGGATCAAGTTGACGCAGGCTTCCTGCTGCGGCATTACGTGGATTGGCAAAGGTCTTGTCACCTTTGGCTTCTTGATCGGCATTGAGCTTTTCAAAGCCTTGCTTTGGCATCAACACTTCACCACGAACCTCAAGAAACTCTGGGATCGCTTGATGCTGACTGGATAATACTTTCGGCAGATTCCGAATGGTTTTAACATTCTGGGTAATATCCTCGCCTGTTTCACCATCACCACGTGTTACACCACGAACCAAGACACCATTTTCATACCACAGTGAAATCGCTAAACCATCGAGTTTCAGTTCAACCTCATACTGGACTTTCTGATTCGGTAAACGCTCGTCAATACGACGGGCGAAAGCGAATAGGTCTTCCTGATTAAAGACATTCCCCAATGACAGCATTGGCACCGCATGAGTCACACTTTCAAATTTTGACAACGCTTGACCACCGACTTTATTGGTCGGTGTATCCGCCTGAATACAGTCTGGATATTGTTGTTCTAAGGCTTTCAGCTGATGAAATAAATGGTCATATTCACTATCTGAAATGGAGGGTTGATCCATCACATAGTAAGCATGATTGTGTTTTGCAATCAGTTGAATCAACTGACGCATTTGCTCAATAACTGAGTTGTGTTCCATTTAAATTTCACCATATAAAAGGGCGGAAAAACCGCCCTATAATTTTTACTAAATTTATTATAAAAGATTCATTAGACGGTTGCTTGATTTGGACGATAATCAATCACATGATGACGCCAATGCTCTTTCAACTGCGGTGTAAACTCTAAATTGTTTTCATCATAGACTTTGCCATCGACTTCACGTGCAATTAAGCCTGCAATACTGGTCATCATGTCATAACCTGTAACCGCTTTGCTATTTGGTAAAGCCAGGAAGAATGCAAGACCTTGCACTTGCTCGCCCGATAAAGTTTCCAAATCAAAACCTGCAGGACCATTATCCGTCATCCGCAATACAGAGAACATCAAGGCACTTGGCTCGTCGGTATTTTCATAACGATGAAAACACGACATTTCACCGAAACGTAGGCCGTATTTCAATAACACTTTGAGTGCTTTATCACCTGATAGGGCACGGCGTGGATTCGGATAAACATTCAAGGCAATAATCTGTTCTGCGGTTGCTAAAGCACTTTCATCATCATAGCGTTGCTGTTCATGTAAGTGCACATCCAGAATATTACTTTCGCCATCAAACTCTTCAATCGCGACGGTTTCAATATTTGGATTTAGGCTGAGCTCAGTTTCCGCTTTGCTTTCCTCTGCTTTCTCTTTAGTTTCTGCATTGTCAGAAACTACGGTTGTTTCTGCTTCAGCTACTACTGTCTCATCTTTTTGAGCCGCTTCCAGCTCTGCTACAGCTTCAATAACCTCATCTGCTTTAGCAGTTTGTTCGATTTCCGTCGTTTTTGCTTCAACATTCACAGCATCAACTGCTTGCTTCGCCACAGGCTCTGATTCGATTGCTTCAGTATTTAAACTTGGTTCAACACGCTCAGTTGAGGTCACCACTTCTTTTTGTAAAAGCTGGTCACGCACATGACGTGGAATCACAGGTTGCTGACTCTCAGGATTAATATGTAAATCTGCTTCTAATGATGGCTCAACTGGTTTTGGTTTTCTTAAAATCATGATTAAACCAACGAGCATAATCGCAACGGCGGCAACAATGCCTATTATTGTATTCATTTCCATACTAAGACTCCGCAACTAACCCGTATTCTTTTGCCTGTTCTAAATCGACAGTCACTAATTTTGATGTACCTGGCTCTGGCATGGTGACTCCAAGTAAATCAGTTGCCATTGTCATCGCCAATTTATTATGTGTAATGTAAATGAATTGCACTTGTTCAGAAAGCTCTTTTACCAAATTACAATACCGTTGTACATTGGCATCATCAAGCGGCGCATCAACTTCGTCCAATACGCAGAACGGTGCAGGGTTCAATCTAAAGATGGCAAACACCAAGGCCAAAGCCGTTAGGGTCTTTTCACCGCCTGAAAGCAAGGCCAAGGAACTGTTACGCTTGCCAGGTGGGCGCGCCATCAGTTTCACCCCAGACTGCCAATCATCTTCAAGGCTTAAAGTCGCTTCACCACCACCAAATACCTTTGGAAACAACAGCTGCAACTCTTGATTGACCTGATCAAAGGTGGTCATAAATAACTTACGCGTTTCCTGATCAATACTTTTCATCGCGTCTTTGAGCTGATCAACGGTATTTTGTAGATCCTGCATCTGGTGACTCAGCTCATCAAAACGCTGTGACACTTCTTCGTATTCTTGTGAAGCCGCTAAATTCACCGCACCAATTTTCTCAAATTGCTGCTGTGCTTTTTCCAGTTTCTGCTGATGATCTTTAATTTCAATCGACACATCAGATAAAGCATCTGTATTCAGTTCTTTCAATTGCTCTAAATAATGTTCACGATCTGATTTCGCCGCCTGCCAAGCCAAGCGCTTTTGCTCTAACTGCTCACGCACCTGCTCATCTTTTTGCTGTGCTTGATGGCGTTGTTCCGTCAGTTGCTGCTGCTTCTCTTGTACTTGATTCAGTTCCAGCTGCCATTCATTCCAGGTTTTTTGCAGCTTTTCGGTTTGCTGGAATTGCTGTTGGAATTGTGACTCCAAGTTGGGTAGTTCAAGCTGAATCGGATCAACAAACTTCTTGGCCTGTTCGATTTGTTCAATGATTTGACGATATTGTGTTTTTAGGAACGAGATATCTTTCTCTAACAACTCAATTTGCTGATTGGCTTGCGAAGTCTGGCGACGCAAAGCTTCACGTTGCTGCTGTTGTTGAGTCAACTGTTGTTGCTGCTCATCCAACTGCTCATTCAAGTTTTCCACCTGAAATTGCAAAGTCTTATAATTTGGCAACACCGATTCTAATTTCAATGCAAGCGCATGCAGATCAATCTCCAGATCATCACGCTGCATAGCATCTTCTTCAAGCTGTAGATCAAGCTGTTTCAGTTGATCGGCCAATTGTTGTTGCTGCAACACAAAGGCCTGTGCGGTACTTTGTAGTTTGGCAATTTGCACATCCAACTGTTGTAACTCTTTTTGCTTTTGCTTCAGACTTTGCTGTTGCTGCTGCAAGTGCTGTTGCTGCTGTTGCAAAGCCTGTAATTGCTGAGAAAATTGACTTTCCAGATCAAGCAACTGCGGTTGTTGCTGTGCCAGCTGCTGTTCAATTTCCTCTAAACGCACTTGATGACTGAGCATGCCCTGCGCAGTTTGGCTGTCTTCATCATAATGCAGCGCAATCACCCAATCGGCGCCGACATGATAACCATCCAGCGTCAAAATGGATTGTGCTTGCTGGAGATCCACTTGATATCGCAAAGCTGTGGCTAAATCTTCTGCAACAGCTACATTGGTCCAGAGTGAAGATTGGGGGGCTTCGATCCAATCTGATAGATATTTTAAATCTCCCCTAACCCCTCTTTGAGAAAGAGGGGATGAGAAGCCTTGCTTCGCAAGTCCTTTATCAAAGGGATGAGGAACGGTTGTAGTTCCGCAAGAGGGATTTTTTAACTGACGCGCCACACCTTCCTGAAATGACTGTTCATCATCCAGTAAATGCGCTTGCAGCCACTTAGCCAAGAACTTCTCAATAATATTTGCATGCGCTTTAGCTTGAGCGCTTAAACGTAGGCTTTGCATCAATCGAACTGCATTTTGATCATGCTTCGGACTTTGCTTTGCGACGAGCTGAGTTAAGTTCTTTTGTTCAGCCAATAAAACCTGAATCTCAGTTTTCAAACTCTGCACATCAGCCTTCTGCAACTGTTGTTGATCTTGCTGTGTCTGAACATCCTGCTGTAATTGCTCAATTGCCGCTTCTAACTCAATAATTTCCTGTTGCAGTTGCTGCTGCAATTGTTCTAACTGCGCCTGTTCATCATCCTGAACCTGAGCACGAATCTGAGTGCTTTGCGTTTGCAAGGTCTGCTTTTGCTGCTCAATCCGCAGCACATTCTTACCCAACTGCTCAATTTGCGCTGCCATCTGCAACTTTTTCTGTTGTTGCTGATCGACTTGGGTTTTCAGTTGATCAAATTGCTGTTGTGCTTGCTTGTGTTGTGCTTGGACATCGGTAAAATTTTGCTCAGCCGTTTGTGTCTGCTGCTCTAAGGCAAGCAAGCTTTCATTTTGCTCATCAAATTGAGTGCTTAAGGTTTCAACTTGTAATTCAGAGAGTTGCAGACGTTCTTTAGTTTGTACTTTCTGCTGTTCAAGTTGCAGCAAGCTGGTACTGTTTTGCTGGAATAAACTCTGTTTTTGTTCCAAGGTCATTTTTAATTCAGATAGCTTTTTCTCGGCCTGTTGCCATTCATGCTGCAAGGGTGAAGACTGCTGAATTAAGCGTTGGAATAAAGCACTGGTGGCTTCAAGATCATGTTCAATGGTCTGTGATTCTGAACGGACCAATTTAAAGTTTTCACCCAGCGCGGTCATTTCAACCGTATATTCTTGTTGTAGCTTTTGACTTTGATTGGCTTGAAACGAAAGAATTTCGATTTTTAACGTACGAATCTGACCTTCTAAGGTCTTATATTGAATCGCAGCTTCAGATTGACGCTTTAAGCTTCTAAGTTGGGATTTTAGTTCAGCAGCAATATCGTCTAAACGCGCCAGATTTTGCTCAGTATGCTCTAAATGCTGCAAGGTTTCACGACGACGCGCCTGATACCGAGACACGCCTGCCGCTTCTTCAATAAACACACGCATTTCTTCAGGCTTGGCATCGACCAGACGGTTAATCATGCCCTGTTCAATCACGGCATAAGAACGCGGTCCTAAACCTGTACCCAAGAAAATATCAGTGATATCACGGCGACGGCAACGCGTGCCATTCAGGAAGTATTCAGATTTACCTTCACGGGTGACTTGGCGACGGACTGCCAGCTCGCTATAAGCATTATAAGCGCCGCCTAATTTGCCATAAGTATTGTCAAAACGAAGTTCGACACTCGCCACCCCGACAGGTTTACGTTTGGCTGTGCCAGTAAAAATGACATCCTGCATACTGCCACCGCGCAACTGACGTGCGTTGGACTCGCCCATGACCCAGCGAATTGCATCAATGACATTTGATTTACCACAACCGTTCGGCCCAACCACCGCAGTACGATTGGCCTTAAAATGTAATGTTGTACTATCGGCGAAAGATTTAAAGCCTGAAAGTTTTAAACTGCTTAAACGCATACTGCCCTAACTAGCGGCGTGAGCGTCTAGCCCAAGCCAATTCAATCTGTTTCATACGTGTCAGAGATTCCAACACAAGGTTGCGCAAGTGTCGACAAAAATCTTCCATAAATAAAGCAGCTTGTTGTGATTTTCGGATTAAAATAGCATCAATCACTAACTTAAATAGGGTAAACGATTCTTGTAGCTCTCGACGTGAGGTATTCAAGGTCAAAAAATAGCTACGGCGTAACGATGGCAGTAGTTCTTTATAGAATTGCATCAGATAGGGATTCGCCACCATTTCATGCTGTTCTGCCAGATATTTAAAGATCGCATCGTAAAATTTTTCGATATCGCCCGCACGAACAAACTCGACCAATTGATCCAATAACGCTTGCAATTGCTCTGCTTCATTGACTCGCCACGTTTCACTAATCCGTTGCACAATGTGTCCAAGCACCATCACATTGGTATCAAATAGGGCTTTGACTTGTTGTGCTGACATTTCAGAGACGATTGCGCCACGACGCGGAAAAATTTCAATTAAATAAGTCCGCTCCAGTAACAACAGTGCCTCACGAACCGAGCCACGACTGACATCTAATTCTTTCGCAATGCGCAACTCTTGAATGCGTTCGCCTTCAACCAGCTCACCACTAATAATTTGTTCACTAATATACTTTGCAATCTGTTCAGAAAGACTATCAGCCTCTTCGAGATTCATGAGTCCCTCGCTATCTTTGTTATACGCATTGATTCAATGCTGTTTGCGCTTTTTTGTTTTAACTGATCTCGCCCTATAAATTCTATATCATTGTCTGACAATTTTATTGCTTTTTAAGCCAATTGCGCTAAAAAATCGCAATATGATTCTCAATATGTACTAAACACTCAGTTTTTCTATATTGAATATCAAATATTTATGCTTGCAACTGATATTTAACCACACATCTGAAAAGACATTCTCTTATCGCTTTTTAATTGATACATGTCACAAAAAATAATATTTTCATTAATAGTATCGCATTTTAAATCTCCTACTGAATTGCTCAGTACATACATAGATGAGTCATAACATGGGTGTTCATCAAGCCGTCAATATTGCCATTTTTGGACTCAGTCTCAGAACCTTAAATGAGTTAAAACAACAGGTTCAAACGGCTGTGCCGCAGCATGTTCAAATCAATTGGAGCAATATTGCCGAGCCACAACTTGATATTCTCATGATTAACCAAGTATTTTTTGATTCCCCCAATATCAAGAGCCTACTGCAAAACAATAAAATCAATGTACTGAAAATTGCCAATGATGCTGATAAAAATAGCGCCATCGAAGATGACACCTTATTTCTGCCCTTGAATCATCTCCATTCCTTGCATCATTGGTTGAGCCTTCATCTGGATGAACGCTTAAATCAAGTATCAGAAAATATCGAAACTGATGATACGCCAACCTTTCATCGCAAACAGATTAAAGAGGTATTGCAAGAAATCCAGAATCCGAAGAATGGCAAGATTCAGCTGTTTGATAACCAAGGACTACTCGCCATTGCCGACCCACGCAATCAATGGCTGTGGCAACATCCTGAATTTCATTCTTTTCAAACCGACCCAAGCCTGAACTATACCTATGCCACACAGAATGATTTGCATTGGATCGTAGATGCAGCTCAGCAAGACTTAAAACAATGGCTTTGGCATTTACTTTGGACCTCTATGGATTTTGAAGAACTCTGTCCAGCTTCTGCCTCAAGTTTTTATCTGCAAGTCTGGCCACAACCCAAAAACAAGCTTGACCGCCAAGATATCTTGCGGATGTCAGCCTGTTTTGCCCAAGGCGCACAAATCAGCCTTGTTGCCCAACAACTTAACCTCCCTGAACAGAAAGTCAGGCACTTTGTTGCAGCATGCTTGGGTGCACAGTGTGGAGCACTAATTAAAGATCAACAGGCAAAATATCGCCCGCAAACTCAGCAAAGCGAAACAGAACAACATTTTATGAAAAAACTATTTGGTCGCTTACGCCATCGTTTAGGCTTTTAATCGAGGATACTTCTATGATTTTACATCAATATAAAATTGTCTTCGGTGGCACCATGGGCTCGGGAAAATCTACGGCGATCAAAGCATTGTCTGAAATTGAAGTACTGAGTACCGAGGCATTGAACACTGATACCGAATCCCATGACAAATTACTGACCACTGTTGGTATTGATTATGGTGAACTGACCTTGGACGATGGTGTAAAAGTAGGTTTATATGGTACGCCTGGGCAGGATCGATTTGATTTTATTTGGGCGGTTATCTGTAAAGGCGCAATTGGCACTATTGTGATGATTGACCACGCTGCTGAAAATCCTTTACTGAATTTAGAGCAATATCTTCAGGCGTTTCAGCCCTTTGGTCATAATATTGTGATTGCAATTACCCATATTGACCGCATGCCAGAACGAACCTTATCCATGTATCGTGACTGGCTGGCAGCCAAAGAACTGAATTATCCGTTGTTCTTTATCGATGCACGTCAGCAAGATGATGTACTTCTTCTGGTCGAAACTTTGATTGCCACCATTGAAGTACATTATGGTCTTACTCACTAAAAAAATTAGATCAATCCTTTATAAATAAAGTAACTGCCAACGACCACCAACAGGCCTGCAAAACATTTTTTCAGCATAGCCGGTGATAAACGATGTGCAACTTTGGCACCAAATTTTGCAGTGATAAAACTCATCACACTAATCCCCAAGAAAGCATAGATATGCACATAGCCAATGGTATTCGGCACTTCAATCTGTTCTTTAGCGCCAAACCACATAAAACCAATTGCCCCCGCCACTGCAATCGGTAAGCCACAGGCTGCAGAGGTCGCCACTGCTTTTTGCATCACCACACCATGTCGATTGAGATAAGGTACGGTGAGACTGCCACCCCCAATACCAAAAATCGCGGATGCCACACCAATGCCGCCACCCGCAGCAAGTTGTAACGCTGCAGACGGAAGATGACGGTTTGGATCAACCACCGCATTTGCCCCTCTAAACATCTTATAGGCCATCCAAACCGCAAATACCCCAATCACCAACTGTAAATGTTGCCCTGACATCAGATCGGCCACACCCGCCCCTAGAAATGAACCGAGCACTAAGCCTGGTGCTAGATTTCGGAACACCGGCCATAACACCGCCCCTTTTTTATGATGTGCCATCACCGAACTGATCGAGGTCACAATAATGGTTGCCAAAGAGGTTCCAACTGCAATATGCATAATCACATTCGGGTCATAATTCATTTGGGTGAACACAATATATAAAATTGGCACAATAATTAAGCCACCACCCACACCGAATAGCCCCGCAGCAAATCCAGCAATTGCGCCAATCAGCAAATATATGATTAACTCCATAAACACATGACCACTCTACTTGTAAAAATGATGGATGATTTCGAAACCCGCCAGCTTCAACAATTATTGAACGCAAAAAATCAATATCCAGAAGTGGTGCTCCTTAAAACAACCACAACCTCGACCAATGATGATATGCGTGAAATTGCGCAAAAAGGCATGACGACAGGATTGGTATGCAGCGCACGGCAAACACAAGGTCGCGGTCAACACCAACGACAATGGGCCTCCCCTGAAGGCAACATTTATTTAAGCACACTGATTCAAAGCAATACAGCACTGGACGGTCGCCTTGCTCTTGAAGTTGCACTGAATATTCTACAAATGCCAAGCTTGCACGGCTTAACATTACAGGTCAAATGGCCAAATGATTTATATAGCCCACAAGGCAAATGGGGTGGAATTTTGGTTGAACCACTTTCCCCTCACCAAGCGATTGTCGGCGTCGGTATTAACTTAAACACGCCTCCTGTAGACAATGCAGATCAACCCATTACCTCTCTAGAGATGCTCGGTTTAGCCCACATTGATCGTTTAACCCTGATTGCTGAACTGTATACCGCAATCCAGCAGGCAGCACAGTGGTTTGAACATGGTAGTTATAACTTAGCAGAACGCTTTAATCATCATGCGATCTGGCTGAATCAACAGGTTGAATTTGAACATACTCAAGGTAAAGTTCAGGGCCTTTTTCAAGGAATCAACAATGATGGTGCGGTGCTGATCAAAACGGATCAAACCCAACAATTCTATCAAGGCCGTTTACGCCTCGCATCGATTTGAGGAAGTGGTGATTCTATGAAAAGTTTATGGCTGGATATTGGTAATACCCGCTTAAAATACTGGATCACAGCACATGATCAAGTGATTGAACATGCTGCCGAATTACACCTGCAATCCCCTGCCGATTTATTGCTGGGTTTGATTCAGCACTTCCGCCATCAAAATTTAAGTCGTGTCGGGATTTCTTCAGTTCTGGATTCGGAAAATAACCAACGTATTCACATGATTCTCGACATTCTGGATATTCCGATTATTTTTGCCAAAGTCCATGCTGAATATGCAGGTCTCCACTGTGGTTATGATGTCCCAAGCCAACTGGGGATTGACCGCTGGTTACAAGTCTTGGCCATGGCAAAGCCAGATGAAAACTTCTGTGTGATTGGCTGTGGCACTGCCCTCACCATTGATCTGGTCGAAGGCTTGCAACATTTAGGCGGCTATATTCTGCCGAACTTGTACCTGCAACGAGACTCACTGATTCAAAACACCAAAGGCATTAAGATTCCAGATTCTGCTTTTGACAATTTAAAACCTGGTCATAACACAGTGGATGCGGTACATCACGGTATCTTGCTGGGCTTGATCAGTACCATTGATCAAATTATGCAGCAATCCCCTAAAAAGCTGATCTTGACTGGCGGTGATGCTACTTTATTCGCCAAGTTCCTGAGCCATTATCAACCACGAGTTGAATCCGACTTATTGCTCAAGGGCTTACGCCACTATGTTCAACTGAACTCAGCTTTGAGCAAAGTTTGAAGTGCCTGCAATAATTCTGGAAACTCCTTAAAACCATCTTGTGCACGAAAGTGCCCAGCTTGAGCCACCTCAATCAGTTGGGCATTGAGTAAATTAGAAAATTTAAAACTGAGTGGTACAGGGATGACAGGATCATTACTGGAAAAGAAAACCAAACGCCTCTGGATATTAGCCCGCAATAACCCACTTTCAAAAGGAGAGTGTTCAAGAAAGATGTTAAACTCGGGATGTTGAGGGATCGGATCATTAAAAGCAGCAATAAAAACCCCTGCCTTCAATGTCGTTTGCTTTAGTTTTTTTGCTAGAAATTTGGCTACGGCAACACAAGATAAACCATGCGCGACTACAATACTCTGCTCATTCAACCCCTTGAGTTGTGCTTCTAAGCAGGTTTGCCAAATCTCAGCTTCAGGATGATTGGCATCAGCGAGAAAAACTCGCTCAACCCTAATCTCTTCGCTTTTCAGCTGTTGTTCCAACCATGCATACCAATGCTGTTCTGGATCAGCATTTTCACAATGCAGAATAAATACGCTATTCTTTGAATTATGTGACATATTTAACACTACTTTTCAATGTAAAACATAGACTTATTTTTAATTCTCTTCTTTTTAAAGCACCTTGAATGTTGATGTTTTGTATTAAATTCATACAACACTCTCGCATTAAAAAAGGCGCATCAAGCGCCTTTTTAGGAAGTATAGAATTTACTTTTTCTGGTCATTACTGCCAAATAAAGGCCCCATATTTCCGCCACCACCAAATTGCTTTTGCATATTACCTAGTGATTTCAGCATCTTGCTCATACCCGATGGATTCGCGAATTTCTTCATCATCTTCGCCATTTGCGCTTGTTGCTTGATCAACTTATTGACCTCAGCCACATCCATCCCACAACCTGCTGCGATACGTTTTTTACGGCTTGGATTCATCAAATCAGGATTACGACGCTCTTTGATCGTCATCGACTGAATGATGGCTTCCATACGCTTAACTTGCTTTTCAGGATTGGCTTTTTCAATCGCATCCTGAATGCCCGCATTGCTCATACCAGGCAACTTATCCAAGAAGCCCATCATGCCGCCCATTTTGCTCATTTGCTCAAACTGCATCAGCATATCTTCAAAGTTGAAGGTTCCGCCTTTCTGCAATTTTTTCGCCATTTTTTCGGCTTTTTCTTTGTCGATTTTACGTTCAACTTCTTCGACCAAAGAAAGGACATCACCCATACCCAAGATACGTTGTGCAACACGATCTGGATGGAATGGTTCTAATGCATCTAGCTTTTCACCAATCCCCAAGAACTTGATTGGCTTGCCTGTGATGGCACGAACAGAAAGTGCCGCACCACCACGCGCATCACCATCGGTTTTAGTGAGGATCACACCAGTTAAAGCCAAAGCATCATTAAAAGCCTTCGCTGTATTGGCAGCATCCTGACCGGTCATCGCATCGACAACGAATAGGGTCTCGGTTGGTTTGACCGCAGCATGTAATTCTTTGATCTCGTCCATCATGTCTTCATCGACATGCAGACGGCCCGCAGTATCGACAATCAAGACATCCGCGAATTGGATTTTCGCTTGCTCAATCGCACGATTCACAATATCAATTGGCTTTTCAGTTGCTTCTGAAGCAATAAAACCCACACCAACTTCATTGGATACGGTTTCTAACTGCTTGATCGCTGCTGGACGATACACGTCGGCAGAAACGGTCATGACTTTTTTCTTTTGGCGCTCTTTTAGGAAACGCGCTAATTTTGCAGCCGTTGTGGTTTTACCCGCACCTTGCAAACCTGCAAGCAGGACAACAACAGGTGGTTTTGCACTTAAATCCAGTGTTTCATTGGCCTCACCCATCATCTTGGTGAGTTCATCATAGACAATCTTTACAAATGCCTGACCAGGAGAAAGCTGAGTCATGACTTCTTGACCGAGCGCTTCTTCCTTAACCTTCGCGATAAATTCACGAGTTACAGGTAACGCCACATCGGCTTCAAGAAGTGCCATACGTACTTCACGTAGGGTATCTTTAATATTGTCTTCGGTCAGCTGCCCTGAGCCAGTAACATTTCTTAAACTCTGTGTGAGTCGTTCTGTTAAGGTATCAAACATTGCGAAATCCGCTTAAAATGGCTAGTTGCAAAAAAATCTTTCTTAAAATAGAAAATTTATGCATAAGATGCTATAGGATACTGTAGTTCGAAGCGAATTTATATCTTATATGGTGAATATTATTCATCCTCCTAAAAAAGGTTTGACATGATCAGTCTCCCCTTGGTTTACACCATTTTGGCACTCATCGCCTATACCAGTTCATTTTGGTATTTATTTATTCGATTGATGTCAAAACGTAGTCCAAATCTTTGGTGTTATGGTCTTATGGTTGGACTAGGGTTAGTACTGCATAGTACTGTGCTCTACCAAGACATGATGACACCGATTGGGGTGAATTATGATGTCTTTAACCTGATGTCATTTACTTCAGGGCTGATGTTGGCGCTGAGTTTGATTTTGAGCCTGATTCGCCCGATTCTGCCACTCAACCTGATCGGTACACCTGTCGCCGCTTTTGGTTTAATCCTAGGTTTTGCCTTTAGCCAACCCAACCAAATAATTGAACAGCATAGCTTTGGCTTAGATTTACATATCATTCTCTCTCTATCTGCTTATGCCGTACTGCTGATGGCCACCATTCATGCGGTACTATTATGGTTTCAAGATCGAGAACTGAAAAAGAAACAAAAACGACGCATCTGGGTAAACTTGCTACCGCCCTTCCAAGTGATGGAATCCCTGTTATTTGACTTGATTATCACAGGTTTTGGCCTACTGACAGCAGCCTTGTTATTTGGTTTCTTTACCATTGATAACTTCTTTGCACAGCATCTGGCACATAAAACAGCTTTTAGTATCATTTCGTGGTTCTTATATGGCGCCTTACTCATCGGCCATTACAAATTTGGTTGGCGTGGCCGCAAAGCCATTCGCTTTACCATTACTGGTTTTGTCCTGCTCGCTATTGGTTTTATGGGCAGTAAATTTGTATTAGAAATGATTTTAGGGCGCTAGTTTTTTACATTTTAATAAAAACTAGACAGCCTATCTGAAAATGCGTATAACGCTGTTTTCGCTTCACTAGGTAGTAAATCGTGAAACTTGTACTCGCCCCAATGGAAGGTCTGACTGATCCGATCATGCGTGATGTGCTCACTCATGTTGGCAGTTTTGATTGGTGCGTGACTGAGTTTATCCGTATTACCGATAGCATCCTGCCAGATCATATCTACGATAGCTTTTGTCCAGAACTAAAAAATGGTGGTAAAACTGCAGCAGGTACACCTGTACATGTACAGTTTCTTGGCAACAACCCCGATATGCTCGCTGCCAATGCCGCCAAAGTCGTAGAACTGGGCGCACCAGCCATTGATCTAAATTTCGGTTGTCCAGCCAAAACGGTGAATCGCCATCGTGGCGGTTCTGTTTTATTGGATGAGCCTGAAACCGTACATTTATTAGTGAAAGCGGTACGCGATGCTGTGCCTGCGCATATTCCTGTTTCAGCCAAAATGCGTTTGGGCTATCTGGATGAAAATCATACTTTGGATAATGCCCATGCGATTGAAGATGCAGGCGCGAGCTGGCTGACGGTACATGCGCGTACCAAAGCCGATGGCTATACTCCACCAGCCTATTGGGAAAAAATTCAACCCATTACAGAAGCCTTAAACATCAATGTGATTGCTAATGGCGAGATCTGGAACAATGCCGATGCAAAAGCCTGCTTAGCTCAATCGCATTGCCAAGATATCATGATCGGACGTGGTGCTGTAACGACCCCTGATTTAACCTTGTGTGTACGTCAAGATATGGATCAGGCATTGTTGTCTTGGCATGATCTGGTGGAATTACAGCTGCGATTCTTAAGCGGTCAATATAAGACCGAAATCGGCATGGTAGGACGCTATAAGCAGTGGCTAGGAATGATGACCAAAGCTTATCCTGAAGCACAAGCCCTGTGGGGCCAAGTGAAAAAAATCAAGCAATTAGATGAGATTATCCAATTTTTAAAACAAAGCTAAATTTAGAATTATCCTTATGCAATAAAAAAGCGGCAAAAGCCGCTTTGGAATACTTAAATTAATAGGTGGTGAGTCTTTTATTTTACATTCCATTAACTCGGATTTTTAAGTCTGTCACGGACGCATTAGTAAAACCAATATTCCCAATTGAGCTATTTTGTAAGCCATTAAAACGATATGCAGCATCAGATGTAGCAGGAATAGTCGCGGTATTACCAAATTGGATGTTATTCAATTTTAAATCAACATTATCTGACTTTCCTTCATTTCCAAAAACCAGAGCCCCATCACCTTGCCCCGCAGCAGATTCGCCAATAACCCCAGCATAAAACTTATCTAAACTAAATCCAGTAGTTGAATTTGATGCTTTTAGCTGAAAATTAAAACTCGCACCGATTGGATTATTACTTCCATCATAACCAGAAACAAGCATCATATTACAACCTGATCCAGTTCCACAAATTGAGTCAACAGCACCACCAAAACGAACCATCTTACCCTGTGGTGCCGATCCTAGTTGAATATTCATCTTCGGTTTATTAGTCGATAAAAATTTAACATTCAAACCATTTTGAAGTCGTAATATCTCTTTTACACCGCTTTTTAGTGTACTTGGATTAGTGTCAAAAATAGAACCTCTGATATAATTTGATCCAACTAAACTAGATAAAACACCCGTACTATCACTTGCCGCATAAACAGATAATGGCGAAATTACAAATTCATCTACATTCCCAAATGATAAAGCAATATTTGCAAATGCTCCGTTAGTCCCACTGCCCTTATCGGTATCAATAACTGCTTTTAACCCCAGGTCAGTTGCAACTCCACCGCCTTTGAAGGTGATGTTCGGATTAGAGATTGTCGCGCTTGGACTTTGGGCAAATACCAGACCTGCTCGACCACGATACTCACTAGCTGCTGCATTTTTAATATCCCAACCGTCACTATCTACCACTGCAATTTGTTTAAATTCAATTTTTGAAACGTTAACACCAATATTCAAACCATCTTGCCCCGTTGCAGTCGATAGGCTTTGGTCATCAAGTGGTTGCATCGCCATAGCAAATGGTGACAACAGCAGAGACAAACATCCAATTATTTTATTCATCATGCCTATCCTTAGTTCCGAGGAATAATTCCAAGTTGTCCTGTTATGCGTCCACCAGTGAGAACAGCTTCGCCTAAACGTTGCGGTACACTTGTTGCTGATGGTGGATAGAAGTTAATATCCCGAATACGCAATACACCATCAATTTTATCTTGAGCTGTTCCCACTCCTGTGGTTCCAGCAGGGTTAAACGTTAAACCTGCTTTAAATGACACCATGCCATCACAGCCAGCTGCAGGGCAAGTACCTCTTGTATCTGGTGCAATAATAATTGCATTGTTAAATGCAACTTTACCATCAATATTGTCAAAACCTACGGTTGAACCATCCAAAGGATCACTCAACTGGATGGCACTTTTACCGCCATCTTTTACCGCTTTTAACTCAAGCTCACCGACAACACTTAAGCGGCTACCATCTGTACTGGTATATTCACTATTAGGAATGAGAGACAGATCAATTTTTTTACCATCTAAACGAAGTTTAGTTGAAAGTAATACATCATTATTATTAGAGAAATCAGCTGATGATGCTAATGCGGCTGTAGATGTTCCCGCATATCTTGCTCCTGGTAAATAACCACCCGCAATTTGTGCAGATAAGATAATTAATATATCTTTTAAGCTTGCATTAAAACTACCATTTTCAAGTCCTAGCGTACCTGTCCCTCTCAATAACATATCAATATTACGTAAACCCATATAACGTACTGAGTTTGTATCCGCATTATCCAATAATAAAATTGACGTGGTTTTTTGCTTGGTTGGATCAGTACTACCATTCATACCTGTAGTACTCATTGCAAGTGAGAATCCTAGACGTTCAGAACCAGCAACAACGGTATATGGTGTTCCATTTAAATCATAATAATAAGCATCCGCTGGAGCGGTTGTACCATACATGGCTAAATTAGCATTCAAATCATAGAATGGCAGTGCCAAACCCCATGTATTTCCTGCTGTATCATTAATTTTTGGAATGGTTGTTCCAACAGTTCTTGCACTATTGGTAAATCGGCCGCTTCGTGAAAATGCCTGAAACTCCGCACCACGAATTGCAGCGAGTATTGCATATGGATTCTGATTGGATGTTCCATTATGTATGCTTTGAACATAATCGGCATCAGTCGTCAATGTCGTTGATGTAGAACCATTCCAGTATCGACTAGTTTGTAGTGCCTTATTTGCAGGCAATAAAACTGTTTTAGTATCGACTAAATTTAAATAAACATTACCAGTATCAAATGAACCACGGTTTTGCAGGTTTAAACCTGTCAATTCTCCAAACTCAAAGCCATAAGTATTAAAGCCCGCTCCACCAATTTCTAAAGTCGTCGCCTTTGAATTATCCCCTTCCAGCATCGGATCATTCTTCTTGGTAAAATCCGCTCTCATACGGAAAGCGATACCTGTATCCCCTATGATATTTTGAGTTCCTGCTGCAGTAACTGCGTTGTTGGCTTTGCCTAAAATATTGGTATTGTCAGGATTACCATATTGATTTGTTGCCGTATTATAGACAGGATCAGTTCGAGTAAATCCATCTGAGCTATTGGTATTTGTACCTCTTACCTGAACTGAACCATTCACCATACGTCCACTTGCACCGAGACGGATTAGACCTTTTGCAGTATCCGAAGCAATTTGCCCATTCAACGGCGTTTTTGTCGCATCGACTGAATAAGGAGTATTGCTATTTACATTCTTATTGAGCATGAACTCAAGATTTAAACCCGCATTACTCGCAGTAGCAGAATACGTATTTCCTGTAATCGTTCCTGGATTTGCAGGATCATTTACACGAGTAAAGTCAACATAACCATAAGTTGAATTCGGCTTGGTACTCGTTGCTGTATTCACAGAACCATCAGCGTTATAGTTAATTACAGCATTAGCTGCGTTAGCAGCATTGGTTCTCACAATAAAACCGTCTGTCCCATCTATATACATGACGCCTTTAGCTGCAAAATTAAAGTTAAAATTCTTAAGAATCAGCTGATTAAGAATTTGACTAGTCGATGGCCCTGTTTTTTGTCCTAAATAAATATTGGCATTTCGAGAACTAAAAATTAATTCACTCTGACCATCTTTACTAAAAAGACCATCTCTGGTTTTAAAGCTGATGCTTGTATCTGAGTTAGTTTGAACCGCAATATCGCCTACAGGGCTACCGCATAAGGTCGTATCACAGACTTTAAACTTATTCATGCTAATCAAGACAGGTGCAACTTTTAAATTAAAATCTAGACCTGACTTGCCCGCTTGACTACCACTATTGAGTTTAATATCTACATTCGGATTTACAGTTGGCGTTGAAGTATGCGACTGGATTTTAAAGTTTTCACCTTCCGCACGTAGCGTTGTGTCCGCTGCTTTACCTGCACTTCCTCGTCCGGCGTTATCTTGCCAGAAGAACGTCCCGACATTCACCTCTTTAAAGTCTAAATTGACATGTAGACCATCTTGACCATTGACATTACTTAAGGATCTGTCATCTAGTTCTTGCAGGGCATATGCAGAATGGCTTATCAATAACAGACTCGCGGCAAGTGCACTCAGTACAAAACATCCTGTTTTCAGCTTTTGATTATTTTTTTTCATTGCTCAATCCTTTGAAAGCGATAAACTTAACAACGCGCATGATTACTACAAGCAAAAATCTGAACTTTACCTTCCATTGCAAGGTTTCCATTCATTTTCAATCCCATGAAACCTGTTTCTTTATTGGTATCATAATTATTTGCTGTGGTGCCTGTAGCACCAGTACTTTGTGGGACCGCACTATAAGTTGCTGTTTTTAAGAATCCATAATCTTGTGGGTTGCTACTTGTTTCCTCAATCAGTTTTCCTGATGCATCAAAATAAGATAGAACCTTATCTTGTTCTATCGACAAAGCATTAAAACCAAAGTCACGAATTTGAATCGGTTTAGTCGGATCAAATGAAAACTGCATTGCAGGCTTAATCATTGAACCAGAGGCTGCTCCATTCACATATTTGGTATAATTTAAATCAATTCCTTCTAGACCAATTTTTTGGATATTCAAAGTGCCTTGCAAGCCTTTAAATACTACCCACAATTTACGTGCTTTGTTTGCACTGGTTGGGTCACTTGCTGCTAAAGACCACACATCAGCTGAATCACCTGATTGGAATTGAACAAAGCGTTTATTTACAGAAACAGCTAAACGGCAATACTCCAAGTTTGTACAATTAAATGTCGGTACGGTACCTGCCAATAAAGCACTATCTGTCAACACGTTTTGGTTCAAAGAGACTTTTAATGATAAATCTGCCCCACCTTGGCCTCGAATAGATTGAAGGGTTTCATTATCTAAAGCTTGTAACTCAGCATAAGATAGGCTTGAGGTTAACGATAAGAGCAAAGCGAATATTTTTTTCATGTGTATGCTCCTATAGTCCTGTCGTTGTAATTTTTAAATGCTGAATAAGCAAACCATCAATCACAGCTGAACCAAAGTTGTTATTCGGTATCGTTGGAGTTGGGGCGGTATTGGTTGTTGGAATCACAGTACCCGTTGTTCCATTCGATGATCCAATAAAGCTGTCTAAAATTGGATTAGCCGTCGTACGCCACGCCGCGCCATTTAAATTTGTATCCGACCATGTACGGTTAGCAACAGTTGCATACATTGGTGTAGTACCACTTGAATTATTACAACCTGAATTACCATTAAATGCTGAGGTGCTACAAACAGGAGCATCTGTAGGAGTGTTTGTCCAACCATTGGTTGAATTCACAAGGTTTGTCCCATTATTGTATTGCCATTGATATAAAGAACCGTTGGTATTAGTGACGCCTGTACAATTTCCTAGAAAGGAACTCGTACATCTACTGTTCTGCCGCCAAGTAGAAGTTAACATCTCACGCTGAGCGTAACGTACCTGTGTGGAGGTATTGGTTGTAACATCACTCAGAATACCCGCTGGATTTTGCATGTTCCCAAAAGAAATCCCCACAGCATCATCAACACCAGCAGTCCCTTTATAAGCCTGTAAGGTTTTACCGCCATCACTGCTATAAACAGAACCTAAACTAATACTACTGTGTGTTGCCAGCTTCTTACCAGAAAGTGCAGCAGTCGAATAATCGGTACGTGCTGAACCGCCCTGATAACCTGCGATATCCGAAGTACCACATTGATAGACATTACAAGTTGAACCTAAATAAGATGTATCTGCTCCTGTATAATCCGTATAGATCTTCTTATAAATTGCAGGATTATTTGGAATACGGGCAATTTCGAGACTAAAATTTCGACCATTGGAACCTAGAATAACAGGTTGATATAAGCCGCCTAATACAAGGTTGATGTTCGGGTTATAAATAAATATCCCTTCATTGGCATCGAAACTTGGTGCTGTTGCACTACTCGACAATGCTGGTGTTTCTAAACATTTAGCAGAATTGGTCGCACAGTCATAAGCTGTCGTTTCCCGTGTACTTAGTCTTAAAACGCTGTTGGTTGGCACATTCCACACACGTTTAATTTGCTGAGTATCTGTCCGAGTCTGCTTTTGAACAATAAACTTACATCCTGTAGATGTGCTGTCAAATGCACCTGTTCCCGCATTACCACAACTACCGGTCGCAGCTGTTTTAGATGTTCCTAATGTTGCATCTTGACCATTATGAATGGTTGTCCATGCCGAAGCTGTTCCAATGCTTCCTAATTGGGTATCAGTATAAGTCGCTTTTAAATTCGCACCATCCCCACTATTTATGCGAATAACCCCTGCCAGACCTAAGGTATTATTATAAAAAGAGCTCATACCATTGGCATTACTTGAACCAGCTAAAGTCTGAAAAACTTGCAAACTACTACCGTTTACACTAAAGCCATTCATAATCGCCTGTAATCTTAAGCGGTTTGCACGATTGGCATCACTGGTACTGAATAATTCTCCCAAGTTGAATTGATCAATAGCACCATCGGCTTTACTTTGATCACGAACAAAAGCATCTGCCCAAAAAGCAAGCTTTAAATTATAAGCATCGACCCCTGTTTTAGTGCCAGTTTCATACAATGGCGCTTCTAAATTCAGGTAGGTAACTGATCCATCTACTCCAGCAAAGTTGGGGACATTTGCTGCTGTTTTTGCTTTTAACACCCAAGGATTTTCAGCTGTTCCCCAACTCGCAATCTGTGGTGAAACTGAGTCAAAACGACTATTTATGTCATTATTATTATTTTTCGACAAAGCAAGACCGTATAAATAAATATCAGCTTTACCCACTGAATGGTCAGATGCATTCACGACACCATCTTTATTAGTATCCTGCGCAAGTGAGGTCAGACCACCAACAGGTAGGTAATGAATATAACCTGTATCTTTACTGCGATCATTCAATAAAGCAGAATTGGTCTCATTCCCTGTATTTGCACCACGGAAAATAAAGTCAAAATTGGTCGGTAGAATCGCAATCCCTTCACCTGTCGTCTGACTTAAAGCTTCATCTGAAATTTCCTGCAATGCAAAAGCAGATGGGCTTAAGCACAACCCAACCAATGTTGCTAAAACAGTTCGTTTAAATGATACCGTATGAAATGTCGTCATCTTGACCTTCCTGTTACACGATGCTCCGCACCAGTATTATTTTTCTAAATCTTGCTGAGTGACTTCCTACTACGCAAACTCGCAGTCTAAGGATATGCTTCCAAGCACCACTCGAAACTTAGGCACAATTTACCTACTCAATCTCAATTTTTATTATGCCTACTATTTACGCAAATGCAAAAAAAACCAGTTAAAAGTTACATTTTTCCGATGTATGAAAATAAATATAATATTCTACTGGCGTCATTCAATAACTTACAAAGATAAATGATGTTTTATCTCCTGCACATATTTAGCTAACTTTTACTTTTTTAGTAATAGGGTTTGATAACACCCACAACAAGCGGTCCATCAACACCCCGCCTATACCATAGACAAAAATCGATAGCTCATGGTGTTCGATGTACCCAACATTTTTTCAGTCCCTTATAGCTGTACCACGTTCACATTTATGTATGGCTAAAATGAGGTATCTGAACACCCAGTATCATAATACATGTGAATGCTACAAACTTATCTGCTATCCCGCCACCAACTACCGCTACTCGATTTAATCGCCCTCAAATTCAGCATAGACTTTCTTTCAATATCAATAAAAAGTGGAAGCCTGAGACTTCCACTTGAATTTGACTAAAAACAATTCAATTTTAGATAAACTTAACAGAATGATAATGAGCCATAGCAGTTTGTTGGAACTTTTTGATTTTTTAGTTGTTGATTCTCTAAGGTTAGCATTGCCGCAGGACTATTGCTTAAATTGATCTGTAACTGCTTTGACAAAACACCATTTGTAAGTGCGGTTCCAGTATCTCCTAAACTACTCACATCAATACGATCTCCAGCTAATAAGGCAGTCGTTGCAAAACTTGCTACTTGTGGAAGAACCGCACTAATGTCCACTTTATTCTGTGCTTGTAGATAACCGAGTTGTACAGGTTGTGCAAAAGACATCCACCAACCTTTTTGTGCAATATCATCAGAGTTTGCACCAGGCCATTGCAATGCTTGTTTCTGCAAAGATAAATAACCACCTGTTCCTGTCAGTGGGATATTATGAATCATGCTCAATGCTTGCTTAAAAGTAATATTAACATTCAAATCTGTAATTGCAGAACCAGCTGCCATTGCGAAGTTAGAATTACTCACTGCACAAATAAATAATATGCTAATACAATCTCCAGTCCATGTTGTACTATTGCCATCTTCTGTTAAAAGAACTCGTAACTTGTCATTACTATAATTCACACCTGCTATTTGTGAGTTAGCTGATGCACAACTCGCCGCATAACCTGCTGGACAATTACCAGCCGCTGCAATCGGTAACCATGGAATCTTAGCGCTAACATTTTCCGCAACAGCTTGAGTCTGACGAGTACCATTTACTGTAAAGGCAGGCAGCGTAAAGTCTACTTTCAAACTTGGTACAGTAATACCTGTTGTCCCACCATCAGTAGGTAAGCTTCTAAAATATCTATCCCCTAGTAAAGTTTTGACTTTACCACCAATTGATTCACATCCTGATGCCCTAGGTAAACAGTTCGAGCTACCCAAGCCAAATGTTGATTCTTTGGTATAAACATGGCCCGTAGTATTTGCAATTTGCATATAACCACTTAGACTTTGAATACCATCTGTGGTTGATGGTGTTGCATTATTAGCAATACCAGCTGTTAATAATGCATTAATTTTTTCTGCACTTAACCTCAGACCAACAAATTCACGGGTTGATGCGCTGTTTGGATTTTTAATTGCAAACTCAATGAATGGATTGGTAATTTCTGCACTCGTTGATGCACGGCCATTATTAAAAGTTGGACTACCTTCACTCGGATTTGTAGACCCAGCCTCTACGCCATCGTTTAAACCACTTAGTGATAAATTTTTAATATCAATATCGCAACCACCAGTGCCATTTGTGCCACCACACCCAAGTTGCAAATTCCGAATATTGGCATTTAACTCAAGTTTTGCTTCTAAACCAAGTTTATAAAACCCAACTCCTTGCTCACCTCCAGAACGTTGTCTTTCTAAATTAGCAGCATCATTAGGTGCGATATAAGACAGACTCATTAAAGCCTGACCAGTGGTTGCTGATAATTCACTATCTGACATTGACTGCAAAGTTGTAGAAGTTGCATATGCAGAATGGTTACACACACCCATGGCCCCTAAAAAAACCATAGATAAATATCTATTTTTCATTATAAAAATCCTTTTTAGATTCTAAAACTTAAAGTGAAATACTTATCTCCATGAACTCCACTTACAGACAATAAAGTTAGTCAGCTAACCACATGCCATATTACGCTTTCCAATATAAACTCAATTATTGTTAATTAATAGACAGTATCCGATAAAAATGGCCTATAAAGTTATAAACGAAATTTAGTAACAAACCAAAAATAAATTTTTCAATATATAGCTCTATTTCACATAAAAGAAAAAAGACAGCTTATGCTGTCTTTTCAGAGAAAAATGGAATTAACAGAATGTTAAACTGCCATAACAGTTTGTTGGAATAGATTGGTTTTTAAGTTGCTGATTTTGAAGTGTTAATGTCGCAGTACTTGTACCAACAGGTATTGTTAAGCTTTTAACGATTGGGTTATTCGTTAAAGCCCCAGCCGCATCGGCTAAATTAATATTGATTGGATCTCCTGCATATAAGGCCTGAGTAACGAATGTAGAAACTTGAGGCAAGACTCCACTAATATCAACTTGTTGTGATGCTTTTAGATATCCTAATTGAACTGGCTCAGCAAATGACATCCACCAACCTTTCTGTGCAATATCATCAGTATTTGCACCAGGCCATTGCAATGCTTGTTTTTGCAAAGCTAAATATCCACCCGTTCCTTTTAGAGGTATGTTATGAATCATACTCAATGCTTGCTCGAAGGTAATATCTATATTCAAATCTGTGAGTTTTGAGTCAGCTCCCATCTTAAACTTTGCATTACTAACAAGACAGATAATAAGAGCAACACAATCAGTCTGAGCCAAATTAGCTGCATTATAGCCCGAACCACTAGCTTTTCGAAGACTCACATATAACTGATCATTATCATAGTTAACTGTACATGCAGCTCTAGTATCTCCAGCAACACAATTTGATGCTCTTGCAATTGGAATCTCAGGAATCGTTGCACTTACATTTGGCGCAACCGCTTTTGTTTGTCTATTACCATTGACTGTAAATGCTGGTAAAGTAAATCCAACATTCATACTTGGAACCGTAATACCCGTAGTATTACTGTCAGCAGGTAAACTGGCAAAATCCCTACGCCCCCATAGTACTACATCCAACTTCCCCGCAATCGATTGGCATGCTGTTGGACCGCTAATCCCGGGCAAGCAGTTTGAATCACTCTTTCCGAATGTTGCTGCTTTTGTCCAAACATCACCTGTCGTACCTGCGATTTGCATATAGCCACTTAGGCTTTGTATCCCATCTGTTGTAGATGGAGTTGCTCCATTTGCAATACCAGCTGTTAATAATGCATTAATTTTCTCTGCACTTAGTCTGAGACCCACAAATTCACGAGTTGAAGCACTATTTGGATTTTTAATTGCAAATTCAATAAATGGATTGGTTATTTCAGCGCTAGTTGATGCACGGCCATTATTAAAAGTTGGGCTTCCCTCATTCGGATTTGTAGAACCACTCACTACCCCATCATTTAAACCACTCAGTGATAGGTTTTTAATATCAATATCGCAACCACCAGTGCCGTTTGTACCACCACACCCAAGTTGTAGATTTCGAATATTGGCATTTAATTCTAGCTTTGCTTCTAACCCTAATTTATAGAATCCTACACTCTGTTCACCACCTACACGTTGCCTCTCTAAATTGGCTGTATCATTAGGCGCTATATAAGACAAACTCATTAGTGCCTGACCTGTAGTCGCTGACATTTCACTATCTGTCATGGATTTTAAAGTCGTAGAATCGGCATAGGTAAAATTCGCACTAAAATTAAACGCACCTAAGAAGACCATTGATAAGTATCTATTTTTCATTATAAAAATCCTTTTTTCTAATTAAAATAATCATCCTTATTAGATTTACTTATAGACAAAATATTGGCGAACTCACCATATGTCCTATGATTCATTCCAATATAAAGCCATTTTTTGTCAAATAATAGACAATTTTCGATAAAAATGACCTAAAAAGTAAAACAAAAATCAATAGAAAAAATAAAGAACTATAAGATCAAATAGATAGAACCCCTTTTAAAAAAGCAGCCAACACTGTTTTTTAAAAGGAGGAAATTAACAAAATTTCAAATTACCAAAACAGTTTGGTTGGAAGTTTTGATTGGTTAATTGCAAGTTACCTAGATTTAAATTTAGTGGCTTACCTGCTAAATCCACAGTACCAATATCAACATCTAGAACCCCCAATCCAAGTAGTCCACCAATATCACCCGTATAGGCCTCATGCCCGCCACCATCACGCAACCAATCTGAAACAGCAGTTGCAATTTGAGGAAAGAGTGGAGAAATATCAATTGGATCTTTTGGCACTACATAACCAATATTTACAGGATCTGAAAATGACATCCACCAACCTTTTTGTGCAACATCATCACTTTTAGCACCAGTCCACTGTAAAGCATTTTGTTGTAATGATAATGAGAAAGGTGAGTTAATCGGTAAATTATGAATTAGACCTAGTGATTGGGTTAAATTCAGATTCGCTGAAATATTTGAAATCGTACCATTCATCATGACCTGGTTAAATCTTTTTCCAACCCCAGCAATCAAACACGCTGTAATATTACAACTGGTTACTTCAGCTTGAGTTAACCCACCTTGAGTGTAAATACCTGTAGGTTCCTGATATGAAGGATCATGTGGCCCACTTGCATTGTACTGTACAGTACCATTAATAGGATAATTCGCACCACTACCTAAATAAATATTAGGAACTTTAACTGGAGCCGACAAAACTTTAGATTTAGCCCTATTCTCATTTACCAGTATTGCAGGAACTTCAAAATAATTATTATTAATTTGTGGAATATTAAATCCACCACCGACCGTTTTAAAACCAGCTTTAGCTCCTAAAATTGATTTCAGGGTCCCAGTGATCACCAGATCATCTTGGTTATACATCGTTCCATATAAGTTATCTCGTGTTACAGCCGTAGTTGCATAGCCCTTAATCACACCTGCATTATCTGATTGTACTTTCATATAGCCTGAAATTGTATTGATACCATTCGGCGCTGAAGAGTTTTCTGTACCCGCTGTTAATAAACCAACAGCTTTTTCTGCACTTAAACGAAATCCTACAACTTGTCTAGTAGATGCACTGTTTGGATTTTTTATTGCAAACTCTAAAAATGGGTTGGTTAATTTTGCTGACGAAGAAGCACGTTCTTCTCTTGTCATAGCCACAGGTTTACCATTGGCATCGAGTTTCAAACCACTTAGACTTAAATTATCAATATCAATATCACAGTCATTCGCACCATTTACTCCGCCACAGCCTAATTGGAATTTTTTAATGTTGGCATTCAGCTCAATCTCCGCTTCCATACCTAATTTATAAAAACCAATTGTTTTATCACCACCCGCTCTTTTTGTTTCTAAATTCGTTGCATCCGTTGGCGCAATATAAGACAAACTCATTAAAGCTTGCCCTGTCGCTGCAGATAACTCATTATCCGTCAGGCTCTGTAAAGTAGAAGTGGCTGCCCCAGCGGAACCAAGATAAAAACCGCTCACCCCTAAAAGAAATATAGACAAATATCTACTTTTCATTATAAAAATCCTTTTTTAATTTTTAAAATCAGTTTAAATATTTATCTCAACAAAAACTCTACCTAAAAAATGGTTAGAGTATTCAATAAAATAAATAGTGCTTATAGAAACGATAGTAACAGCACTAATATAAACACAATGTTTATAAGGTCATAAATATTTTCCGACAGAAGTGACCTATAATGATAAATAATTATGCTTTTCAAGAAGAACTAAAAATAAACTTAAATTAATCTTTCTACACGTTGAGTAGAGAATAAAAAAGACAGCGTAAGCTGTCTTTTTTATTCATGCTGAAACTAACAGAAACTTAAACTTCCATAACAGTTTGGTGTGAAATTTTGCCCATTCAACTGCAAATTAGATAAGTTCATTTGCAATGGTGCGACATTGGATAAGTCCACCTTTCCAATATCTGCATCCAAACCACTTCCTGTCAGCACGCCAAGGAGGTCACTGGTTCTGGCAGGATTCTGTTTTAAATAATCCCCTGCTTTTGTTGCAAACTGTCCCAACAATGGCTCAATACTCAATCTTTGAGTTGGCTCAACCCGCCCAATACTCACAGGATCTTGTAGTGCCAGCCACCAGCCTGATTGTGCAATATTTGTAGTATCCGAATCTGGCCATAAAATATTTTGATTCTGCAAGCTTAAAGACGCTGCTGAATTAATCTCTAAGCGATGAATAAATCCCAGAGCCTCTTGGAAATTTACAGTCGCTTTAGCTCCACTGACAGAACCGCTCATTTTAATATTGCTAAACTGCCGCCCTTCCCATGCAACTAAACATGTAGGAGCCAACGTTAAATTTCTACAACCCGTAATCACAGCATCAACAGGATTACCTGCCGTATAAACTGCGGTCGTCGTTCCATTTGCATCTGAGGTAGTTCGACCTGAAGCGGGATAATCACCACCTGTTCCTAAATGAATTGTTGGAATATTAACTGTTGCATTTAAACCGATTGAGCTATTTCTTTTACCATTGACAACAATCTGTGGATTTTCAAATGGCAGATTGTTCATTTCTGGGATACTAAATCCACCACCATTGGTTCTAAAATCTGCATCAGCTAAATCAACCAGTACATTTGCAATTAAACGCCCTTCGATCGGATAAGTTGCTAAACTCATGTATTGTGCTGCGGTATTGGCATAACCTTTAATTTTACTTCGTTCTAATTCTGTATCCCCGATTCCAGATCGAACCTTCATATAACCAGAAAGACTATTTATCCCATTAGCAGTAGAGGAGTTCTCAGTACCCAATGTCAATAACCCTAGAACTTTTTCAGCACTTAACCTCAACCCTACAACATTTCGAGTGGAAGCCTGATTAGGATTTTGAATCGCAAATTCAATAAAAGGGTTGGTTAATTTTGCACTTGAGCCCGCTCGCCCTTCACGCGTATCAGAAATTCCACTTAGGCTTAAATGATCAATATCAATATCACATCCACCCGCTCCATTCATACCTCCGCAGCCTAACTGTAATTTTTTTATATTGGCATTCAACTCCAATTCAGCTTCCATTCCTAAACGATAAAAACCTAGATTTGGATCTCCATCTGATCGCTGACTTTCTAAATTTCTAGCATCTGTAGGCGCAATATAAGACATACTCAACAATGCCTGCCCTGTTGTCGCGGACATTTCAGAATCAGATAAACGATGTAATGTTGTAGAAGTTGCATAAGCAGAATTTAAGCACAAACTACCTAAAGTCAACATTGCGTAATGAAGCGACTTGAAGTATCGCATTATCGACCTCCGTGTTTAACACATCCATATTTGTTTATTTTTATAGTGTTCTTATCGCAATCACCGATGATTTTCTAATCTATAAATCTTATGGGACGCGTATAAAAACAAATCATTTAAAAATTATATGTTAATTATTTTTAAATACCAGTTTTATTTTTCTAAACAATTAAGGCCAAAAAATTAAAAAACTTTTATTTAGGTCACAAAAAAAGCCCACCATATTTTTTATATGCTGAGCTGTACTATATTTTTATTTAAACATTAAACAATTGATATTTATTAAAAATAAAAAAATATCAATTTGCTCTAAATGACTTATCGAACAATGATATTATTTCTAATGCAAAAGAATAACCCTATTCTAAAACCACAGATGATTAATAATATTTACAAATAAATATATTCATTGATTTAAATTAAAACCGCCATCCAATACCAAACTGCAATCGAGGTTGCTGGTCCTTGTCGCTTTTCGCAGCTGAAGTATTTCGCCATGCGAGTGTCGCATTATAGTCAAAGTCTTGATAGCCACCGCCAAAACCAATCCCAGTACTTGCTATAGCGCGAGTATTTTTATCGCTCAGATATGAATTTTTATTTTGCTGTATTCGCCCAATATCTTGGAATAAATAAGTATTTAACCATGGTGTTAGTTGATAATAAAGATTAATTGATGTCCCCCAACCTTGATCTCCAAGTCCTTCTGCTGCTGGATAAGCACGCATTGGGTTCAAGGAAAATTTCTCGGCTGAGTCGAGGTTCTTAGATGCAAGTTGTCCATATAACTCACTGGTCAACCATGAAGATGCTGTTAATCTTTGCTGTCTGGAAAGCTTAAGTTCATATTTATTGAAACTCCCTTGGGTCTTTGCAGATAAGCGATCTATATTTAAGGCTGATGGGCTTTGAATGTTCAGATTGCCAATCGTCGTGATCAACTCAAATTGATTGATACCACCTTTGGCATCTCCAATTCCCCAATCATCCATTCGGCTAAAATTGAGTAAGATCCGACTCGCCTCTATCTGTTTAGATGTCTCTGTATTCGTGGCCGCAATTTCATCAAATAACTTTCTTTTTTCAGCCAGCAGCTTCAAATTCAAATTCGTCTTTTGACTTCGGATCAATGGATAAGTGAGATTTACATTATAGTTTTCAGAGGTCCCTGTCGCATTCAATTGCTTAAATTGTTCACCCAATTCATATTCAGTTCTACTATAACCACCGCCCAGCCATAGACCCGTTCCTGTTATAGGAAATCGGGCATTTACACTTCCTGAAACCAAATCTTGATTACTTCCGAGTAATTGAGCAGATAGCTTCTCTCCATATCCCAATAAACTATTACTTTCGATATAGCTTAAAAGTCGATATTTTCCTGTATAGCTACTTCCAGAGTTATCAATCCCAATTCGTCCGAGCCAAGTTGGCTGTCCAAGAATATCCAAAACAAGGTCTGTTTGCCCAATCTGTTCGCCAGCCTGTAGGTTTGCCTGAATTTGCCCAACACCGGCTAGATCTGAGATAAGTAGCAAGGTCTGATTACTTTGCTGTTGTTGTAACGCCTGATGATGAGGAATTTGATCGGCAAAGCGCTTAATGGTTGTATCTTTAATTTTAGACTGGTTATTTAAAAGAACTTGACCAAGTTGTCCTTCGAGTACTCTGATCACCAATATTCCATTTTCTAGTTTTTGTTTCGGTAGATAGGCTTTCGCCAGAAAGTAACCCTGCTTTTTATAGTATTGGGTGATTTTTTCTGCGCCAAGCTGTAAATTAGCAAGTACATTATTTTTATTTTCCAGTGATTTGACTAAATCATGTAAAACTGCTGTAGCAATTTGTTGATTCCCTTCTATCTGGACTTTTGTGACCCAAATAGGGGTTTGATCCTGACTGTAATTTTGCTGCGATGAATCAGCGCCAAAGTACTGTTGGTCTGTTTTTGGTGTTTCTTTGAATTGTTCAGGACCTAATTGCTTGGTAATAGTGCCACTATCAGGAATCACAACGTCTGCATGAACAACAGTAGAAGCAACGACTAGAATACTAGCTCCTCTCATTACCTGTAGAAGTATTCTCTTGTACATCCCTGCTTGTTTATATAAATAAAATTTCATTATTTCTCTAAATTTAATCAATATCTTATTATTTAAGACCAGAGGCTTAAGTCTCTGATCTTATATCTTAATAATCTCTTTTAATCTTAATGATTATAACGGAGCCATGGGGTCGCATTATCTTCATCAATCACCCAAGTCGAGCTTGAATTTGGGTCAGAAGCATCGGCAATATCCCACCCTGAAAAAGTCAGAATTTTTTGCAGTTCTGCTGTGGTTTTTCCAGTGCCACCCGCGCTGCTAGATTGACCGGAACTTTCGATATTCCAGTAGCTATTAATGACTATACCATTAGAATAAGGGTCATCTCCAATGAGTCCCCCAACAAGATTTCCCCCAGTTACAGCTCCATTTGAATAACTATTTTCAACCGTTCCAATATTATATCCAATGAGCCCTCCAACTGAAGTTTCACCTTCCACAGTACTAGTTGAATAAGAATTCGTTACAATACCATCGTTATTGTGACCTATTAAACCACCTACATTGGTATTACCTTTCACCCGTCCAGTCGCATAACTGCTATTAATAATATCTTTTGTACCATTCGCTCCCACAAGGCCACCAATATGCTCACTTTTAATACTACCTATCGCTGTTACATCACCTGTGGCATAGCTATTATTGATATATAAACGAGGAGCTAAATCATAGCCTCTAAAAGCAGTACCTCCTACTAATCCCCCTAGACCAGTTAGACCACTCACATTGCCTGTAGCATAACTTTGATCAATATAATGAGTGTTATTCTCTTGAGACCCAAAGAACCCTACTAAACCACCTGCACCACCAAAACCGAGTTCTGAATGCCAATTTCCATTTACATATGCGCCAGATAATATATCCCCCGTAGCATGACTATTATAGATGCCTTGTCCACTTCCCACTAAACCACCAGCAATTAATCCTCCCGTATAATTAGGATCCAGATTTTGTTCTTGTTCAGCAGTCATTGTAAAATCAGGTAAAGAAATATTACCTGTTGCATAACTATTATAAATCGGGATCGCACTTCCTGCCGCTAATCCACCTACACCAACAACACCTTTAACATTTGCATCAGAATAACTACCACTAATTCGTTGCAAACTAGACTCAGTACCTCCTGTGTGGCCTGCGAGTCCAATTAAACCACCTACATATAACAAACCATTAACCTGGCCAGTACTGTAAGCATTTTTTATATTTCCGCTAAGGTGCAGGCCTGAAAGCGCCCCCATATATGCGTACCCATAAAGAGATGCATTAGTAAGACCGACATCTCTTAATACACTACCATAGGTGATACTAAATAGCCCTTGCGGAGCTGTTTCTGGGACAGATACTAAACTCCCCCATTCAGGGCGAGCTTGATTAATAGTTAGACCATCAATCTTATGCCCCAAGCCATGAAAATTTCCTTGAAAGAATGGTAGTTCTACTTCAGGTGGAATGCCGCCTTCAGGTAACTTTATACCACCATCAATCTTAACTTGAGACTGACCAATCGCATCAAAACCTTTCCCGTTATTCCAATTCACCGTATCTGAGGCATCAATATTACTTCCCAAGGCATAATTCCCAGTCAGGTTATTGTTCATCCCCTGCAAGGTATTGATATTGGCATCACCTTCTTCGCCTAGGTCATTGATCACAATGTAAGAACTTCCATTGATCAATAAGGTCGGTGATGAACCGCTGATATTAATCTTGGCACCATTATTTAAGTTGTAATCCGAACCTGTACCATAGTTCATGGCAAGTTTGGCTTTATCTCCACTTAAGTCCAAATCACTATTAAAATTAATATCCTTACTTGCCGTTAATGTCAGCGCAGTATTGGCATTCCAACTGGTTGCGTCATTGATATTAATATTGCCTTGACCTTCTGCTGTACCCATCGCATTCAAAGTGACATTGCCTTTATTTAAAGCATCACCCAAAGTGGTACTGCTGACACTACCACCAAAAAAATCGACATCGATATTTTTAGCTTTCAGTTCCCAGCCACTGGTGGTCGGCGGTAAGCTGCTGGTACTATTTCGCTGTGTCGTGATATTGGTACCAGAATTGATGTTTACCTCTGCCGCAGAAGTTT
>Ga0209958_1000858_pt1 | contig 34205 bp, 33 predicted proteins | sample ThiBio_inoc_plan_FD_183942 | JGI IMG/M metagenome (GOLD analysis project Ga0209958, IMG submission 183942) | Wastewater bioreactor microbial communities from Cape Town, South Africa - Thiocy_inoc_plan (SPAdes) | ecosystem: Engineered > Bioremediation > Thiocyanate > Unclassified | place: South...
GCCATCGTGCGGTGTCGTCTTTCTGTGTGAGTTCTTGGTCGTTCTCACTGACCATCGCACGATGGCTCACCCCGTCGCGGTCACGACGCCGCGGGCCCGAAAGACCACCACCCCGCGGGACTCCAGGGCTGCTGAGCTGCTCCCTATGCCGACATCGGCGTGGGCGGCCTACCTCTCAGCCCATTCCGGACTTCCTGGTCCACGCGCGAATCTCGAGCTTGTCGCAGCGTTCGCCCCTCTCGCCGATGAGCCCACCATTGACGCACTCCTGACAACGGGCGACGAGTACCACGCCATGTGCGCGGCTGCCGCGCTCGGCATGCGAGTCGAGGGCGCGGCATCCGAAAAGCGCGCCCGGGAGCTTGCCGCCGACGCCCGGTGGCGCGTGCGCGAGGGCGTCGCGCTGGGCCTCCAGCTTCTGGGTGACGCCAGGCCCGCGGCGCTGGCATCGATCGTGGATGCGTGGGTCGACCGCGCCCATCCCCTCGTGCAGCGCGCCGCCCTCGCAGCAATCTGCGAGCCGCGCCTGCTGCGGGATCCTCGGATGGCAGAGCTCGCGCTGGACGCCTGTGAGCGCACGACCCAGTACCTCGCGAGCCAGCCGCCTGCGGAGCGGAAGACCCCAGACGTCCGAACCCTGCGACTGGCGCTGGGCTACTGCTGGAGCGTGGCTGTCGCCGCGGATCCGATGCGTGGCCTTCCCGTCTTCGCCGCCCTCGATACCGGCGATCCCGATGTCGCATGGATCGTGACTCAGAACTGCCGCAAGAAGCGCCTCTCACGCCTCCTCGACAGCTGAGACCGGGGCACCCTTCGCGCCCCAGGGGCGGTCACGCGCTCAGGTGGTTCGCACCGCCCGCAGCACGACATCCTCGACGTGGTGGCCACTCACCGCTCCGGCGGGGCGCGGCCGCGTCTCGTGCACGTCGATCCGCCACCCCTCCGATGCGGCGAGCGCGACCGCGATCTCGGTGACGCCGACGTACGCATCCGGGTCGAACATCGGCGTGTGTTCGGCAGGGTCGAGCCCCTCGCACGCCCACGCCGTGTCGTGGGAGACCACCAGCAGCGTGCCGCCGGGAGCCACTGCACCCAGAAGGCTGCGCACTCCCCTGCCGTCGGGAGTGCGGGCGAACGATCCGTATTGCAGCGAGACGAGGTCGAACGTCTCGCCGGCGTAGGGGTGGATGCTGTTGGCATCCACGTGCCATGTGCGCACGGCCAGTCCTCGACGCCGCGCTTCGTGCTCGACGCGGGCGAGTGCGCGGGAGGAAACGTCGGATGCCGTCACACGCCACCCGCGCTCGGCAAGCCAGAGGGCATCGCCGCCCTCGCCCGCCCCGACATCCAGAACAGTTCCCGGGGTGAGTCCGTCGACCTCAGCAACGAGCGTGCCGTTCGGGTTACCACTCCAGACCTGCTCGCCGCTGTAGCGACCGTCCCATTCGGTCTCGACGCCCGACGGGCGGGAGCTTGCGGCGAGATCTTCGTCGGCCAGGCTGAACGCGATCTGCGCGCCGACCATACTGCCGTTCGCGGCGGCGGGAAGCACCTGCAGGCTCGGGTCGACGACGTTACCTGCCGCGAATACGCCGTCCGCGGCCGTTCGGCCCGTGGCATCGGCGATCAGCGCCTCACCGAACCCTGTCGCGTGGGGAGTCGCTTCGAGCCCCAGACCGGCGAGCGCTTCGACGCGGGCATGGAACCGCGCGCCGACCAGCACGGCGTCCGCGGCGATTCGCGTGCCGTCGGTGAGGTCGATGCCGAGTGCGCCGTCAGCATCCGTCACCCGTGTCACGGTGCCGGCGATCACCGTGACACCGGATGCCTCAAGTCGGCGCACCGCCTCGGCATCCACCTCGACGCCGTCGTGCAGCACGACGGTCAGAGTGTCGGTGAGGTGGCGCATGAGCGGGGTCGGGTGCAACGTGAGCGGGCTCGTGACGATCTGGACGACGCGCTGGTCGCGCACCTCCCAGCCGTGACAGAAGGGGCAGTGAATCACCGAGCGACCCCACCGTTCGCGCAGGCCGTCGATCTCGGGCAGTTCGTCGGTGATCCCGGATGCCACGAGCACACGACGCGCGAGCAGGGCCCCTCCACCGGAGAGTTCGAGGCGGAACAGATCCCCGTCGCGGTGAACGTCGAGGACGCGCCCCGACAGCACCTCTCCGCCGTAGGAGCGGACTTCCTCCCGGCCGATCGCCCGTAGCTCGGCGGGCGGCGCACCTTCGCGCCCGAGGTAGCTGTGCATGTGCTCGGCCGGTGCGTTTCGCGGTGTGTTGTCGTCGATCACGATCACCGAACGGCGCTGGCGGACGAGCTGGAGTGCGCCGGCAAGGCCGGCAGCCGAGCCGCCGATGACGGCGACATCGCACCGGCGAATCATCGCGGGACCGCGGGTGTGGTGGTGAGACGAGTCGTGGGTGCCCATGCGTCGAGGCTAGACCGGCCTAGCGCATAGTGGATGCCAGCTTGCAATATCCGCAAGAGCAACGGATGCTGGACTCATGACCAGCACGGATGTCGAGACTCTCGCGCGGATGCGATTGCGCAGCATCCGCACCACCCTCGGGTACTCGCTCGATGAGATCGCCGAACGCAGTAACCTCAGTGCGTCAACGATCAGTCGCATCGAGACCGGTAAGCGCGCGCTCAGCATCGACGTTCTTGTGCCGCTCGCCGAAGCCCTCCAGGTGAGCGTCGACGACCTGCTGCGCGCCGAGGATGACGACGATGTCGTCATCCGACCGACTCAGCGTACTGACGGGGCGCGCACGACGTGGGCGCTGAACCGGGTCGACGGACGCACGATGGCGATGAAGATGCGCCTGGAGCCGGTGTCCGAGATCCCCGCCACGCGCGTGCATCCGGGTTTCGACTGGTTCCTCGTACTCGAGGGGCGGGTTCTGCTGCAGCTCGGCGAACGGCGCATCGAAGTTGCCCAGGGCGAGGCTGCGGAGTTCTCGACCATGACTCCCCATGCCATCAGCGCCGTCGACGGGCCCGCCGAGCTCGTGATGGTCTTCGACCGCGAGGGTCAGCGCGCGCACCTGCATCGGTGACGTTGTGGGGGGTTTCCCGCTCACCCTGGCGTGGATGCCGAATCGCGCCAAACCCACGGAGCGACTAGCGTCACACCTATGGCTTCTTCCCTCGAAAACGTAACCGACGAGGTTGAGCCTCCTCGATCCGAACCCGCATTCGCTGAGCTCGGTCTCAGCGACGCGGTCATGAAGGCGTTGAAGGACGTCGGGTACGAGACACCGTCCGCCATCCAGGCCGCCACCATCCCTCCTCTGCTCGCCGGACGCGACGTCGTCGGGCTCGCCCAGACCGGCACGGGAAAGACTGCGGCGTTCGCGCTGCCGATCCTCTCTCGACTCGATCTCTCGCAGAAGACGCCGCAGGCGCTCGTGCTCGCACCTACTCGTGAACTCGCCCTGCAGGTGTGCGAGGCGTTCGAGAAGTACGCGTCGCACCTGCGCGGCGTGCACGTGCTGCCCGTGTACGGCGGACAAGGTTATGGCCAGCAGCTCTCGGCTCTCCGCCGCGGGGTGCACATCGTGGTCGGCACCCCTGGCCGCATCATGGACCATCTCGACAAGGGCACACTGGATCTGTCGGAGCTGAAGTACCTCGTGCTCGACGAGGCCGACGAGATGCTGAAGATGGGCTTCGCCGAGGATGTCGAGACGATCCTCGACGACACCCCGAGCACCAAGCAAGTGGCTCTGTTCTCGGCGACGATGCCCGCGCAGATCCGGCGCATCTCGGCGCAGTACCTGAGCGACCCCGAAGAGATCACGGTCAAGACCAAGACCACCACCTCGGCCAATATTTCGCAGCGGTACCTGGTGGTGTCGTACCCGCAGAAAGTCGATGCGCTCACCCGCATCCTCGAGGTCGAGAACTTCGAGGGCATGATCGTCTTCACCCGCACGAAGAACGAGACCGAGACCCTCGCCGAGAAGCTGCGCGCCCGCGGATACACGGCAGCCGCGATCAGCGGCGATGTCGCGCAGGCTCAGCGCGAGCGCACCGTCAATCAACTCAAGAGCGGCAAGCTCGACATCCTGGTGGCAACGGATGTCGCGGCCCGAGGCCTCGACGTCGACCGCATCAGCCACGTCGTGAACTACGACCTACCGATCGACACCGAGTCATACGTCCACCGCGTCGGGCGAACGGGACGAGCCGGTCGCACGGGAGCAGCGATCAGCTTCGTCACCCCGCGCGAGCGGCGCATGCTGACCTCGATCGAGAAGGCCACTCGGCAGCCGCTGACCGAAATGAAGCTGCCGAGTGTCGACGACGTCAACGCCACACGACTCACGCGCTTCGACGACGCCATCACGGCGGCGCTCGCAGATCCCGAGCAGATCAGCCGGTTCCGCGACATCGTCGCGCACTACGTCGAGCATCACGATGTGCCCGAGGCGGACGTCGCGGCGGCGCTCGCCATCGTCGCGCAGGGCGACACGCCACTGCTGCTCGAGCCGGATGCCGCACCCGAGCCGCGCTTCTCACGTGATTCGCAGGACCGATCCGGGCACGGCGGACGGGACCGCGGCGACCGCTCCGATCGCGGCCCCCGCGGCGGAGGCGGATCTCGAACGACCTACCGGATCTCGGTCGGCCGGCGCCACAAGGTTGAGCCGCGTCAGATCGTCGGAGCCCTCGCCAACGAGGGCGGTCTTCGCCGCGAAGATTTCGGCGCGATCCAGATCCGCCCCGACTTCTCGCTCGTCGAGCTGCCAGCCGATCTGTCCCGCGACACGCTGAAGCGCCTCGAGAACACACGCATCAGCGGCAAGCTGATCGAGCTCAAGCCCGACCGTTTCGGCAACTCGGCTAAGCGCGAGAACCGCCCCCCGCGCCGCTGAGACGGCAGAGGCCTGCGATCATGACCCGCCGCAGCCGCTCCATTGCGACCATCGCGCTCGCGGCAGTCACGACCGGCATCCTCGGTGGCTGCGCACCCGGCTGGGCGCGAAGTCAGGTGTACCTCTCGGACCTCCTCACCTGAGCGTATGGGGCATAAGGTTCAGCGCATGAGCCGCGTCACCAGGATCGCTGTCCGAGCCGTCGCCGGCACCGCCGGTGTCGGTCTCGCTATCAGCCTCATTGCAGGGTGCTCAGCGTCGTCGGGAATGCTCACGGCATCCCCGGATGAGACGGATGCCGCGCCCGCGGGCGGGCCTCCTCTCACCGAGTCGACGACGCCCTCACAGCCCAGTGGAGCAGATCTGCAGACGATCGAGGGCCACACGTTCTCGGCGATAGGGCCCGGAGACTGCGCAACCAACGCGATGATCGCCATCGAACGGGAGGGGCCGGGGAAGCTCCTCGGAGAGCTCACTGACATGGGAACGTCGGGCTACGCATCCGGGCCGGTGGGGTACGACGAGCAGGGGAAGATCGAGACGTACACGGTCCAGCCCGGCGACGCACTAGCCGCCATCGGCGAGCGCTTCTGCATCGACTACATCACCGTCGGGGTCTACAACCATCGCACGCCTCCGGGAAAGACGATCCAGCCTGGCGACATTCTGGTGCTTCGCCCGGACCCTACCGTGACGTGGTCACCCGACGACGAGTACGCACCCCCGGCCCCCTAGGGCATCATGCGCAGAAGCGACCGTCCGTGACGAGGCTTGGTCGAGATGCCCCCGGTACGCCCGTCGAGGGCCCGGCAGGCCGCTACGCGGCGTGCGGAGCCTCCGGCGGCGTGGGCCCGCCTGAATAATCCGCTCGCGGAATCCGCTCGCGGAACGACGAAGGGCCCGCCTGCGGCGAGCCCTGCGTCGTTCCGGTCGGGATGACAGGATTTGAACCTGCGACCCCTTGACCCCCAGTCAAGTGCGCTACCAAGCTGCGCCACATCCCGGAGCCGCACCGAAGCGCGGACAACTCCCCTATCCTAGCCGGTCCTGGCAGCAGCGTACGAACCCAGCCCTAACCGACCTGGCCGGCAACCCACTGGCGCAGTTGCGGGGCCGGAAGAGCCCCGATCTGCCGCGACCTCTCAACGCCGTCGCGATAGAACAGCAGAGTCGGAATGCTCTGGATGCCGTGACGCTGCGAAACGCGCGGCGACTCATCCGAGTTCACCTTCACGACCTTGAGCTTGCCGGCGAACTCTCGCGACATCTGTTCGACGATCGGCGAGACCATCCGGCACGGGCCGCACCACGGCGCCCACACGTCAACCAGCACGGGAAGCGTTGCATCACCCACGACAGCGTCGAACGAAGCGTCGTCGGCCTCCACGAGCCAGGGCAGATCCGCGTGACACGCGGCACAACGGACCTTGCCGGCGCGCGCCGCCGGCACCCGATTCTTCGCACCACACGACGGACATGCCACCACTATCGATTCCGCCATTTTGACTCCCTCCGCGTTCATTCTCGCGATCCGCGAGCGACCAGCGCTACCTCTCGCGCACTCACCAGCAATAGGGTGGGAGCGGTTTCCTACACGAAGGAGTGTCTGTGACCGTTGATGCTGCCACGACCCGAGTCGCGGCATCCGATCTCTCCCCACGCTGGTGGTGGGGGTTCCTGCCCTACGCAGCCGTGTCGATCGTGCACGTGACGGCGCTGCTGTCGGGATGGGATGCCGTCAGCGGCCCGACCAAGCTCGCCCTGATGCCGCTCCTCGCGGTGGCGGTGCTCTGGGGCGGTCGGGGTTCGCAGTGGGGTCCGCCCTACACACTGCTGTTCGTCGCACTCGCGCTGTCATGGCTTGGCGACGGCGCGGCGACCTTCTTCCCGTTCCTGGACGATGAACTGCCGGCGATGCTCCTCTGCTTCGGCCTCGCGCACGTCGCCTACATCGTGCTGTTCTGGCGATTCCTCGCGGTTCGTCGCCTGCCGTGGTGGTCCGCCATCTACGCGCTGTGGTGGATCGTCCTGGTGGTGTACCTCTGGCCCACCCTCGGAGGACTCGCGGTGGCAGTCGCGGTGTACGGGCTCGTCCTCGGCGGCACCGCCGTGCTCTCCACCCGGTGCCACCCCGCGATCGCGTGGGGCGGCGCCTTCTTCCTGGTCTCCGACACGGTGCTCGCGTTCCGGCTCTTCCTGCCCGAAACCATGCCCTCGGGAAGCAGTGCGCTCGTCATGATCACCTACACGCTCGGGCAGGGGCTCATCGCCGTGGGAGCGGTGATCGCGACCCACGCGGCCCGGGCCGCGAGAGAATCGACGGTGTGACCGACTCCGTCCGCGTCGACGCCTGGCTCTGGGCCATCCGGGTCTACAAGACCCGCTCCGCAGCCACCGCCGCATGCCGCGCGGGGCATGTGCGCGTCGGCGGCGACCGGGCGAAGGCCGCGCAGCCCGTGCGGATCGGCGACGAGCTGCGCGTCCGGATCGCAGGCTTCGATCGGATCCTCGTCGTCAAGCAGCTGCTGACCAAGCGCGTCGGAGCACCGGCGGCAGCCCTCGCAATAGACGACCGTACCCCGGCCCGCCCGTCGCGGGAAGAGACGCCGTTCGTCCCGGTTCGCGACCGCGGAGCGGGCAGGCCGACCAAGCGCGAACGCCGTGACATCGATCGACTGCGGGGCCGATCGGCCGAGTAACTCTGGGCTACGCGCGATCGTCGAGCTGATCGAGCAGCCAGCCGGCCCCGACCACCCGCGCATCGGCAGCGCTCACCCGGTCGGCGAGCCCTCTGTCGCTGGTCACGACGACGACCTGTTCGCCGCTCGCGACCCGCCGCTGCGTCTCGGCGACGATCTCGTCATCCCCCTCGCCGGGGGCCAGCACCACACGGATGCCGGCGCCTGAGTCATCCGCGGATGGGGCCGCGCCTTTGGCCTGCCCCTCGAGCACGACCGAGATTTCGGGGAACCAGTGCGCGCCCGGAAGCTCGAGCGCGTCGGCATCCACTCCCCGCGCCTGCCAGTGCCGAACCCGTTCGAGCAGGCGCTCGGCGGCACCCGCGCGGTCGCGCCACCATCCGTCGGGAACCGAACCCACGACGTTCGCAGCATCGATCACGATAGCCGGGCGCACCGACAGCAGCGGGCGAAGATGCGCCCACGCCGACGCGAACCCCGGATGCAGCGGCCGCTCGGCCACCTCCTCCACCGGAACCCACTCGAGGGCAACGCTCTCGGCATCCGCAATCTGCGGGTCGAACGGCTCGATGACGTCGGCGATCACTGTCGTGTACGACCAGATCCCGAGGTCGAGAACGCTCCAGAAGCGCTGCCGAACGGCATCCTGCGGCACCGCGGCTTCCTCGCGCGCCTCGCGGAGCGCCGCCACACCGGCATCCTCGTTCTCGTGTCGCGCGCCGCCGGGCAGCGCCCAGGTTCCGCCGTGGTGGCTCCAGCCGACGCGGTGCTGCAACAGGATGCCGCGCTCGGCATCCACAGCAAGAAGACCCGCCGCGCCGAACCGGCCCCAGTAGCGCTCCCCCGTCGGCGCGATCACCCATGCGTCACCGGGATCGCGCGGGCCCATCGGGCGGCGCGGCTCTCCGGGAGCCGGGGGTTCGATCGTCACGATCTCAGCCTGTCACACCGAGCGGGCTCCCCCGGTCGCGAGCCATTTTCCATTTCAGTCGCGCCGACGTGCGGCATCCGTTTCGCCAAACCCGCACCACGGCGCGACCGACAACAGAGAACACCACCACTCGGGCACATCCTCCCACTCAGTCGCGGCGAACTGCGACCTCCGGCTCGCCAAACCCGCACCACGGCGCGACCGAACGCCCCGAAGCGCACCGCGAGCTAGATAAACAGGGTCGTCCCGGACTTCTGCGCCTCGCCGAGGAAGGTCGCCACGCCACCAAAGTCGATGCCGTCCTGCAGGTCGCTCTCAGCGATACCGAGAAGATCCATCGTCATCGTGCATGCGACCAGCTGCGCGCCGCCTTCGCGCGCCGATGCCATGAGCTCCTCGAGAGTCGGGACGTTGTGCTGCTTCATCACGTCCTTGATCATCTTCGGCCCCATTCCCGCCATGTTCATCTGAGACAGCGGCAGGTGGCCGGCATCCGAAGGCATCATCATGGCAAACATCCGGTCCATGACCTTCTTCTCGCGCGGCGGCGCATCGTGCCGGCGCAGCATGTTCAGCCCCCAGAACGTGAAGAACATCGACACCTTCTGCCCCATCGCAAGCGCACCGTTCGCGATGATGAAGGCGGCGATCGCCTTGTCGAGATCTCCCGAGAAGACGACGAAGGATGTCTGATTCAGCGTCTGCAGGGCCCGCGGAGCATCCGTTCCCGCGCTCTTGCGGAAGGTCGCGACATACCCCGGACCCTCGGGCGCGATCGCGAGCATCTCGTGTCCGTGGCTCGCAGCCCACGCCGGAGCGTCGTGCGCGAACCCGGGATCCGAGACGTGCACGACGACGTCATCGCCCGGCTGCAGCTCATCCATCTGCTTCGTGAGCTTCATGATCGGCCCGGGGCACGCGAGCCCCGTGCAGTCGAGGTCGACCACCTGACCCGATCCCTTCACCTGAGCGAGCAGATCGGATGCCTCGGCATAGTGGATTTCCGCGGGCTTCGCAATGAACCCGACCGGCTCAAGATCGTGGAAGAAGCGGAAGGTCGTCGAGCCGCCCGAGAGCGTCCGCACATCGGTGAAGCCGCGCTGCACGAGCGCGCGATAGGCGAGGTAACTGCGGAATCCGACCGCGCAGTACAGCCGGATGGGAACATCACGATCCCAGCTCTCGCACGCCTCACGAAGGATGCCCAAAGGCACGTTCTCGGCTCCCGAGATGTGCCAGATGTCGTACTCGACGTCGGTGCGCACATCGATGATGCGGCATCCGTCGGTCGCTGCCGGATAGTCCTTCGCGTACCAGAGCTTCAGATCACCGCTGAGCACATTGCTTGCGACGAATCCCGCCATGTTCACGGGGTCCTTGGCTGACCCAAACGGCGGTGCGTACGCGAGCTCGAGGTGCTCGAGATCGTGGACTGTCGCGCCGAGCCGGATCGCCGTCGCGAAGACATCCAGCCGCTTGTCGGCCCCGTCGAAACCGGCGATCTGTGCGCCGAGCAGTTTGCCGTCCGTGGGCGAGAACGTGACCTTGATGTGCATCTGCGCCGTGCCCGGGTAGTAGCCGGCGTGCCCCGACGGATGCACGTGCGCGGTGAGGTAGTCAACGCCAGCCCGCTCAAGTTGCCGCTCGTTGGCACCCGTCGCGCCCGCGGTCATGTCGAACACCTTCACGATGGAGGTGCCCTGGGTCGAGAGATACTCGGTCGTGCGGCCGCAGATGTTCTCGGCTGCCACGCGCGCCTCGCGGTTCGCGGGTCCGGCAAGAGGGGTGATCCAGCGCCCCGGCAGCACCGTGTGGGCCGTCTCGACGGCATCTCCCGCCGCCCAGATGTGCGGGTCGGAGGTGCGCATGTGCGTGTCGACGACGATCCCGCCGCGCTCTCCGATCTCGAGCCCCGCCTCGCGGGCCAGACCCACGTTGGGTCGCACGCCCGCCGAGAGCACGACCAGGTCCGCCGGGAGCGACCGGCCGTTGTTGAGTTCGACCCGCAGCATCCCGTCGGATGCCCGGGTGAAGGCAGCCGCAGCAGTGCCGAGCTGCAGTTCGACCCCCCGCCCCCGAGCGTGCTGCTCGACCGGAATCGAGACGTCCTTATCGAGGGGCGGCAGGATTTGGTCGGCAAGCTCGACGAGGGTGACCTCGGCTCCGCGGTGAATGAGGTTCTCGGCCATCTCGATGCCGATGTAGCCCGCGCCGATGACCACGGTCTTCGCGGGACGGCCCTGCGCCGCGGCGGCGGCGAGAGCCTCGTCGAGGCGCGACTTGATGGCGTCCATGTCAGTGACGTTTCGCAGGGTGTGGATGCCGGGAAGGTCGATTCCCGGAAGCGGAAGCTGCAGCGGATCGGCGCCCTGGCACAGCGCGAGCGCGTCGTAGGACTCGGTGTACTCGCGCCCGGTCGCGACCTCGCGCACCGTCACCGTCTGGGCCGCGGGGTCAAGACCGACGACATCCTGGCCGATGCGCACATCGATGTCGAGCGATTCGCGAAGACTCTCGGGTGTCTGGAGCAGGAGGCGGCTCCGATCGGCGATGACACCGCCGATGTGGTACGGCAGACCGCAGTTCGCGAACGACACGTACTCGCCCCGCTCGAGAACGACGATCTCGGCCGACTCGTCCAGACGGCGAGCCCTCGCCGCGACGGATGCTCCGCCGGCGACTCCTCCGACGACGACGATCTTCATGGTGTTCTCCTCGCATTCGGGCCGCAGCGGTTCGCGGCTCCGAGATGAAGGTACTCCCGGGGGTATATCCCAGTTAGGGGCGAAGGTCCCCTACACGCGGCTATCCCCCGTTCAGTCGCGCCTTGCTGCGGCATCCAGCACTCACCACCCGCACCACGGCGCGACCGAACCCGTTGCTTAGCCCGCTGGTACTCCTCCGCGGCGAATTCTGTGTGACCGACACGCGAACCTGTCGAGCCTCACAATGCGGATTGGGCACGTGTGGTCTGACCATGTGGAACACCACATATTGTGTCGCAAACGAGATTGAGCGCTGCATATAGTGGCATCCCGCACTGCGCGAGAGCTTTCAAACCAGCGCCACCGCACCCCGAAAGAAGCCGCCGATGAACCGTCGTATCTCCGCCACGCCACGTACCGTCGCCGTCTCCGAAACGATCAACGAGTACCTGTCGCAGTCTGACTGGCGTGTGAACGCCAACGCCAACCAGGGCTACTCACTGGGCGGCATGATCCTCAACACAGCGGGCAAGGTCATCGCCAACTACTGGCTCGACGAGGTCTACGCGCCCGAGGCTGGAGCCGCGCACCGCGATGGCGACATCCACATCCACGATCTCGACATGTTCGCGGGCTACTGCGCCGGATGGTCGCTCCGCGCGCTCCTCGAGCAAGGCTTCAACGGTATCCCCGGGCGCATCTCCTCTGCTCCCCCACGGCACCTCTCGGCAGCGATGGGCCAGATGGTCAACTTCCTCGGCACGCTGCAAAACGAGTGGGCCGGCGCGCAGGCTTTCAGCTCCGTGGACACCTACCTCGCGCCGTTCGTCCGGATCGACGGACTCTCGTACGAACAGGTGCGCCAAGCCGTGCAGGAGTTCGTCTTCAACCTCAACGTCCCCTCCCGCTGGGGCACGCAGACGCCCTTCACGAACCTCACCTTCGACTGGACGTGTCCCGATGACCTAGCCGACCAGCATCCGCTCATCGGCGGCGTCGTCCAACCCTTCACCTACGGCGACCTCGCCGACGAAATGGCGATCATCAACCGCGCCTTCATCGATGTGTACAGCCAGGGGGATGCCGAGGGTCGTGCCTTCACCTTCCCTATCCCGACCTACAACATCACGAAGGACTTCGACTGGGACTCGCCCAACGTCGACGCCCTGTTCGCGATGACCGCCCGCTACGGCCTGCCCTACTTCCAGAACTTCGTCAACTCCGACCTCGACCCGCACATGATCCGTTCGATGTGCTGCCGGCTCCAGCTCGACCTGACCGAGCTGCTCAAACGCGGCAACGGTCTGTTCGGATCGGCCGAGCAGACCGGATCCGTCGGGGTCGTGACGATCAACTGTGCACGCCTGGGCTACCTCTTTCCCGGCGACGCCGACGGCGTCCTGCGCCGCCTCGACGCGCTGCTCGAGGTCGCCCGCGACAGCCTCGAGGCAAAGCGCGAGGTCATCGGCCGTCACATCGAGGGCGGCCTCTTCCCCTACACGAAGCGCTACCTCGGCACCCTCGACAACCACTTCTCGACCATCGGCGTCAACGGCATCAACGAGTTCGTCCGCAACTACACCCTCGACGCGCACGACGTCACGGATGACGAAGGTATGAACCTTGCGACGTGGCTGCTCGAACACGTTCGTGCCCGCATGGTCGAATTCCAGGAGCAGACGGGGCACATGTACAACCTCGAGGCGACACCCGCCGAGAGCGCGACCTACCGGTTCGCACGCCTGGACATCGCCCGCTTCGGCGACGAGAGCGACACCGACGGCATCCGCCATGCCGGCACCGCCGACCACCCGTACTACACGAACTCCTCGCAACTCCCGGTCGGCTACACCGACGACCCGTTCGAGGCGATGCAGCTGCAAGAGCCGCTGCAGCAGCTCTACACCGGCGGGACCGTGCTGCACCTGTACCTCGGCGAAGCTGTCGCGTCGGGATCCGTCTGCAAGAACCTCGTTCGGCGCTCGCTCGAACGGTTCCGGCTCCCCTACCTCACCGTCACACCGACCTTCTCGATCTGTCCCGCACACGGATACGTTTCGGGCGATCATCCGCTCTGCCCGCGCTGCGGTCGAGACTGCGAGGTGTGGACGCGCGTCATGGGCTACTTCCGGCCGGTGTCATCGTTCAACATCGGCAAGCAGGGCGAAGCCGCTGAGCGGGTCTACTTCGACGCACACCGAGCCACGAAAGATGCAGCACGGCCATGAGTGGCACACCAGTGACCGTCATCGCCCCCCTTCTCGCCGACGAGCTGAGCATCGCCGGGCTCACGCGATTCTCGGGTTCGGACTGGCCCGACCGCCTCGTCGCGACGGTCTTCCTCCAGGGCTGTCCGTGGGACTGCATCTACTGCCACAACCCCGACCTGATCGACCCCCACAGCGCGGGCACGATCACGTGGCGCGAGGTCCTCGCGTTCCTCGAACAGCGTCGTGGACAGCTCGATGGCGTCGTCTTCTCCGGCGGCGAGCCGACGATGCAGACCGCGCTCCTGCCCGCCATAGACGATGCGCGACGCCTCGGCCTGCGCGTCGGCCTGCACACCGGGGGAGCTTTCCCGCAGCGGTTGGATGCCGCCCTCCCCGCTGTCGACTGGGTAGGCCTCGACATCAAGGCGTCCGCCGCCGACTACGCCACCATCACGCAGCGGCGCGGCAGCGGCATCCATGCCTGGCGGTCGCTGCGACTCGTGCTGGATGCCGCACGTGCCCGCGCCGGCAGCGACCACCCCCTGGCGTACGAGGTGCGCACGACCGTCGACCCGAGGCTCACCGACGCCGACCGGCTGCGCCTCCTCGGTGAACAGCTCCTCGCCGAAGGTGTGCGGTGGTGGGCCCTGCAGCGAGCCCGGGATGTGGGCACGAGACCGGATGCAGCGACCGTTCCCGCTACCGCGACAACAGACGACCTCGTCGAGATGATCGCCGCCGAGTTCGCCGGAGCATTCCCCAGCGTCCTCACGCGCTGATCGCGATTGTCAAGACCCTCCCACGACCGAAGCACGAGTGCTCGGGTGGTCTCATGGGAAACGCACACGACCACGAGATGATCGAGACTCCAGAGAACGGCGAAACTCACGGTCAGTGGGAAGACCACGACTTCGGTAACGCCGAATCAGGCACCGACAAGGGCACCGGGGACCCGGGCGACGACCGCTCGCACCTGCAGGACCTGCCGCCGGCACAGACCGACGGCGCCTGAACGCTCAGCGCTGGCGGCGCTCGCGGACTCGCATGTTGAGCACGATCGGCGTCCCCTCGAAACCGAACAGCTCGCGCAAGCGACGCTGGATGAACCGGCGGTAGCCGGGGTCGAGGAATCCGGTCGTGAACAGCACGAACGTCGGCGGGCGCGTGGCGGCCTGCGTGCCGAACAGGATGCGGGGCTGCTTGCCACCGCGCAGCGGGTGCGGGTGCTCGGCGACGAGTTCGGCCAGGAAGGCGTTGAACTTGCCGGTCGGGATCCGCTGATCCCACGACTCCAACGCCGTCTCGAGCGCGGGAACGAGCTTCTCGAGATGGCGTCCGGTCCGCGCGGAGATGTTCACCCGCGGGGCCCACGAGACGTGCGCGAGATCCTGTTCGATCTCACGCTCCAGGTACCGGCGACGATCCTGGTTCTCGAGTTCGGGCGTCGCGAGCAGGTCCCACTTGTTGAACGCGAGCACGAGCGCACGCCCGGACTCCAGCACCAGATCGATGATCCGCACGTCCTGCTCGCTGAGCGTCTGGCTGACATCGAGCACGACGACGGCGACCTCGGCCTTCTCGAGCGCCGCTGACGTGCGAAGCGACGCGTAGAAGTCGGCACCCTGCTGCAGGTGAACTCGACGACGGATGCCGGCAGTGTCGACGAAGGTCCACAGGCGCCCGCCGATCTCGACGATCTCATCGACCGGGTCGCGCGTCGTTCCCGCCAGGTCGTTGACGACAACCCGCTCCTCGCCCGCGGCTTTGTTCAGCAGCGACGATTTGCCCACGTTGGGGCGACCGAGGATGGCGACGCGGCGCGGTCCACCGATCTCGTGCTTGGCTACCGCCGAGACATCCGGCAACACCTTCATGAGCTCATCGAGCAGGTCAGCGACCCCGCGGCCGTGGATCGCGGAGACCGGATGCGGCTCCCCGAGCCCCAGGTTCCACAGCGCGGCAGCTTCGGGCTCCTGGCGGGCGTCGTCGATCTTGTTGGCGACGAGGAACACCGGCTTGCCGCTCTTGCGCAGCAGTTTGACGACATGCTCGTCGGTCGAGGTAGCCCCAACCATCGCGTCGACCACGAACAGCACGACATCCGAAAGATCGATCGCGATCTCGGCCTGCGCCGCCACCGATCGGTCGATCCCGCGCGCGTCGGGCTCCCATCCGCCGGTGTCGACGAGGGTGAAGCGTCGGTCCATCCACTCGGCCTTGTAGGTCACCCGGTCACGCGTGACACCGGGAGTGTCCTCGACGACAGCCTCGCGGCGCCCGAGGATCCGGTTCACGAGCGCCGACTTGCCGACGTTCGGACGCCCGACGATCGCGACGACCGGGAGAGCCGGCAGATACTCGATCCCGTCCTCACCCGCAACGAGCCCCGCGAGAACCGCGGCGTCGTCCTCATCGAGGTCGTAGTCGTCAAGAGTCGCTCGCAGCGCTGCTGCCCGCGACTCGGCGAGCGCGTCGTCGAGATCCGCGAGAGTATCGGCGAGGTTGTCATCCCCCGCCGCTGTCTCGTCGAACTCATCACCGGTGGTGCTCATTGTCAGTCCTTCCCCTCCACGTCGGGGTCTCCTCGGTCGGCGCCCTCGATCGAGGCGCCCGCGAGGTCCCGGCGGGCGACGGCGAGCACTTCGGCTACCGTCTCGTCAAAATCCAACGCGGTCGAATCGACCACGGCAACCCCCGGAGCGGCGGTCAGAAAGTCCACGACCTTCGAGTCCGACGAATCGCGGCGCCGCAACGCCTCAGCGACCTCCGCCGCGGTCGAGCCGCTGATCTCAGCGCTGCGTCGCGCCGCCCGGACCGCGGGATCGGCTGTCAGCAGAATGCGCGCCGGAGCGTCAGGCGCAACAACCGTCGTGATGTCCCGCCCCTCGACGACGACGCCGGGGCGACCGGATGCCGCCACCAGTCGCCGGAACGCCGCATTGATCGTCCGCCGGATCGCAGGGACCCGGGCGACGCCGCTCACGGCATCCGTCACCCGCTGCTCACGAATAGCCTCGGTCACATCGACCTCGCCCGATCGCACCCAGTAGTCGTCGGGGTCAAGGGAGATGCGAAAGTCGAAGTCGCTGACAGCTTCCAACACAGCGGTGGCATCGGAGGTATCGACCTCGCGCGCCAGCGCATGCCAGGCAAGAGCCCGATACGCCGCTCCCGTGTCGAGGTAGCCGAACCCGAGCGCACGAGCCACCTGCTTCGACACGCTGGACTTGCCGCTGCCTGCGGGGCCGTCAACCGCGACGATCACGACGTCGGAGTCGGCTGTGTCGGCAGCGGTGTGAGAGGCGTCAGTCATTGGTGGTGCTCGCGATCTTCCATCCGCGCTCTTCGAGTCCGGCCGTCGCCTCGCGCAGCACGGCTGGCGCAACAGCGATTTCGGCGAGGCCGAACGGAGCCCCCGGCGAATGCTCCAACCGGAAGTCCTCAACGTTGACCGCGAGCGCGCCCAGGTCACCGAACAGGCGGCCGAGCTGACCAGCGGTGTCATCGACCATCACCACGAGTGAGGCGAAGCGACGATTCTGGCCATGCTTGCCGGGCAGACGCTCGACACCGTCGTTGCCGCGACGGATCGCGTCGGCGATCTCGCGCCGGGCACCGGGCGCCTCGGGGGTGCGCAGTGCCTCGGCGACGGCGGCGAGATCCTGCGACAACGCGTCGAGGATGTCGACGACAGGGGCGGCGTTGGCCGAGAGAATCTGGACCCACAGCTCGGGAGCCGACGCGGCGATCCGGGTCGTGTCGCGCACGCCCTGACCGGCGAGCCTCAGGGATCCGTCGGGGGCGTCGGTGAACCGGCCCGCCAGCAGGCTCGCCACCAGCTGCGGGACGTGCGAGACCAGGGCGACCGAACGGTCGTGGTCTTCTGGGGTCATCTCGATCGGGGTCGCCCCGAGATCCAGCGCGAGTGCTTCCACGAGCGCGAGGTCGGATGCCGGGGTCTTGCCGTCGCGGCAGACCACCCACGGGCGTCCGATGAACAGATCGGCCCGCGCCGAGATGGCACCGCCCCGCTCGCGACCGGCCAACGGATGCGACCCGATGTAGTGCGTGAGGTCGACGCCGCGAGCTTGCAGCTCCTGCAACGGCTCGAGCTTGACGCTCGCGACATCCGTCACAACGGCAGCAGGGAACGTGCGCAGCTCCCGCTCGACGACGTCGGCGACGACATCCGGCGGAACCGCGACGACGATGAGCGTGGGCTCGTCGGCGGGTGACGCGGCACGCCCGGCGCCGTAATCGATCGCAAGTCGCAGCTGCGAGGGCGAAGCATCCTCGAGCACGACATCCACACCCAGCGCTCGCAGCGCGTGCCCGACGCTGGCGCCGAGAAGACCGGCGCCGACAACGCGGACCGTGCCGGTGACGCGCGGGGTCAGCGAACCATCGCCGGTCACAGCTGACGTATCGGTGCTCGTCACGGGGAAGTCTCCTGAGAATCGGGCGACGAAGAGTCGTCAGCCTCGTGGCGCGGGGTCTCTTGCTGCGGGTCACCCTCGCGGCGCGCAAGAGTCAGCAATGCGCCACGTTCTACTGTAGTCAACTCCCGCACAGCCCCAACCGGGAGGCTTCCCAGGTGCAGCGGGCCGAACTGTCGGCGCACCAGTTCAACGACCGGATGCCCCACCTCGGCCATCATCCGTCGCACGATGCGATTACGGCCCGAGTGCAGCGTGAGTTCCACGAGCGAGCCACCTCCGGCATCGGATGCCGACAGCAGCCGCGCCTTGTCGGCGGCGATCGGTCCGTCCTCGAGCGTCACACCACGGGTCAGCCGCGCAATCGTCTGCGGCGTCACGCGACCTTCGACCTTGGCGATATACACCTTCGTCACCCCGAACGAGGGGTGCGAGAGCACATGCGCGAGGTCGCCGTCGTTCGTGAGAACGAGCAGCCCGCTCGTATCGGCATCCAGGCGTCCGACGTTGAAGAGTCGCTCCGACCACTCCGCCGCGTATTCGCGCAGGTCCGGCCTGCCCCGCTCGTCGCGCATCGAACTGACGACGCCGCGCGGCTTGTTGAGCACGACATAGCGCTTGCTCTCATCGAGCTGCACCGCGACGCCGTCGACATCCACCAGGTCCGTGGTCGGATCGATACGCGTCCCGAGTTCGGTCACGACCCGCCCGTTCACCCGAACGCGTCCCGCCGCGATCAGCTGCTCAGAAACGCGGCGCGATGCGACACCGGCCGCGGCGAGCACCTTCTGCAGGCGCACCCCGTCGGGGCTCTCTGAGGGGAATCCGGAGGCCGTCATCGGATCGACTCCCCCGCGAAACCGTCTGCACCGTCATCGAGTAGGGGTGAGATGTGCGGGAGTTCATCGAGCGAGTTGATACCAAGGTTCACGAGCAGGGCATCGGTCGTGCCGTAGTGGATAGCCCCGGTATCGGGGTCTGTGAACACCTCGGTGATGAGGCCTCGCGACAGGAGCGTCCGCACCACCGAATCGACGTTGACGGCACGGATCGCCGCGACCTGACCGCGGGTGACGGGCTGCTTGTAGGCGATCACGGCGAGCGTCTCGAGGGCCGCCTGCGAGAGCCGCGACGGAGCCTGCGTTCCGACGAAGTCGCTCACGAGATCGTCGAACTCCTCCCGCACGTACAGCCGCCAACCACCGCCGACCTCGCGCAGTTCGAACCCGCGCTTGGGTCCGCCGGTCAGACCGTCATAGTCAGCGACGAGGGTCTCGATGGCCTGACGGACGGCGGGCACCGGTGCGCCCACCGCCGCGGCAAGGCTCACGAGGCTGTGGGGTTCGTCGAGGATCATCATGATCGCCTCGAGCCGGCGCGTGATGTCGGAGGCGAATTCTGAAGTCGTGTCATCGGTCATAGTCGGCTCCCAGTGTGGCAAGGTTCTCGTCCGACCACCGCTCGGCGGTCCAGCGCAGCGTGAGCTCACCGAGGGGTTCGACCTGCTCGAACGAGAGTGCCGCGTGCCGATACAGCTCGAGCACCGACAGGAAGCGGGCCACCACGATCCCGGGTTGGTCGACGCCTGCGATCAGTTCACGAAAGTTCAGCGAGCCGGAGCTTCGAAGCATCGTCACGACGACAGCCGCCTGTTCCCGGATGCTGACCAGCGGCGCGTGCAGGTGATCGAGCCCCACGTGGGGAATCTCCTTCGGCGCGAAGGCGAGCATCGCGAGCGCTGCGAAGTCCTGGGCAGAAAGCGTCCAGACCAGTTCCGGAACGGCATCCCGGTACTTCGCATCGAGCCGCACAGTGCGCGCGTGACGTGTGTCTTCGCGCACGAGGCTGCGCCCGAACCACGCCGAGACCTCCTTGAACGCGCGGTACTGCAGCAGTCGGGCAAAGAGCAGGTCGCGGGCTTCGAGCAGCGCGACGCTCTCGGCATCCACCAGCTCGCCCTGCGGCAGAAGTCCCGCGACCTTCATGTCCAGAAGCGTTGCTGCAACAACCAGGAACTGCGACGACTCGTCCAGGTCGTGCTCTGGCCCGAGGGCGCGCACATGGGCGATGAACTCGTTGGTGACCTCACTGAGCGAGACCTCGGTGATGTCGAGCTCGCGCTTGCTGATGAGGGTCAGCAGCAGGTCGAACGGACCGTCGAACACGTCGAGCGTGACGCGGAACCCGCTGTCAGCCCCGGCCGTCCCATCCGCCCCGGCACCGGGAGCGGCATCCGTCGCGCTCGAGGGCTCAGGCGACGGCGCCACGGGCGACGAGCTCTCGCGCGAGCCGCAGATAGGCCTGGGCCGCGGCGTGTTCGGGAGCAAACGTCGTGATCGGCATCCCCGACACCGAAGCGTCGGGGAACTTCACGGTGCGACCGATCACGGTCTCCAGGACGTCATCGCCGAATGCCTCGACGACACGCTCGAGCACCTCGCGCGAGTGCAGCGTTCGCGGGTCGTACATGGTCGCCAGAACCCCATCGAGCCGGATGTCGGGGTTCAGGCGGTCGCGGACCTTATCGATCGTCTCGATGAGCAGCGCAACCCCGCGCAGGGCGAAGTACTCGCACTCCAGCGGAATGATCACGCCGTGGCTGGCGGTAAGCGCGTTCACGGTCAGCAGGCCCAGCGAAGGCTGGCAGTCGATGAGGATGACGTCATACTCCCCCGCGACCTTGCGCAACACGCGGGCAAGAATCGTCTCGCGTGCTACCTCGTTGACCAGGTGCACTTCCGCCGCCGACAGATCGATGTTGGCGGGAAGGACGTCGAGCCCTGGCACCGCCGACGGAATGATCGCGTCGTGGGGGTCTCGCTTGGTGTCCAGCAGCAGGTCGTAAACGGTCGGCACGTCGTGGGTGGGGATACCCAGACCCGCAGTCAGCGCCCCCTGGGGGTCGAAGTCCACGGCGAGCACGCTGCGCCCGTACTCGGCAAGAGATGCCGCCAGATTGATGGTGGTGGTGGTCTTGCCGACGCCACCCTTCTGGTTGCACAGGGCGATGATCCGGGCTGGACCGTGCGAGGACAGCGGCTTCGGAGTGTCGAAGCCCCGATAGGGGCGACCGGTGGGGCCGAGGATGTCGGATTCCGCACCCGCCGTCGCGCCTCGTTTGCTGCCCGCCACCGACTCTCCTGACTTCGCCATGCCGTTGATCGATTCTAGTCACCGAGCGTTCACCGACCGCGAGGCGTGCCGTGCGCGTTCGGCCTACACTCGGGCCATGTCCCGCGCACCCCACGTCATCGTCGGAGCCGGCCCTGTCGGGTCGTCTCTCGCGCGCATCCTCGCAGACGACGCAGAGCCCGTGATCGTCGTCACCCGCTCCGGCAGCGGCCCGGGCAGCGACGGCGTCAGGTCGGTAGCCGCCGATGCTTCGGACCCTGAGGCACTCAGCCGCATCGCCTCCGGTGCGGCAGCGATCTACAACTGCGCGAATCCCGGCAGCTATACCCAGTGGGAGCGGCTCTGGCCGCCGCTGGCTTCGGCCCTGCTCGCCGCGGCGGAATCCACGGGCGCCGTTCTTGTGACGATGTCGAACCTCTACGGGTACGGCCCGGTCATGGTCCCGATGACCGCACAGATGCCGTTGAATCCCACCGATCACAAGGGTGCGCTGCGGGCCCGAATGTGGGAAGACGCGCGCTCCGCACACGAGGCAGGCCGCATCCGTGCGACGGAGGCCCGCGCATCCGATTACATCGGCCCCACCCTCCCTGTTGCCAGCGGGCTCCTGGCGAGATACGCCCACTCGACGCTCGCCGGCAAGCCCGCGTCCGTGTTCGCCGACCCTGATGTGCCACACGCGTGGACGGCGATCGACGACGTCGCGCGAACCCTCGCGGCACTCGGTCGCGACGACCGGGCATGGGGCCGGCCGTGGCTCGTGCCGAGCAATCCGCCCGTCAGTGTCCGCGAGGCGCTCCGGCAACTGAGCACGGCAGTCGGCGCCCCTGAGCCGCGACTGCGTGTGGTGCCGCGGTGGCTCCTCAAGACCGGCGGTCTGGTCGTCCCGCTCCTTCGCGAAGTCGACGGGATGCTGTATCAGTTCGATGCGCCGTTCGAGGTCGACGCGACCGACACCGAAGCGACCTTCGGCATCGAGCCGAGCGGCTGGGAGCGCCTGGTCGCCCAGACTGCTACCGCGTGGCGTAACCGCCTGCCCTGAGTCAGCGCGCCGCGCGCAGATCGTCGATCGAGACGACCCCGGTACGCAGGCGCCCATCGAGAATCATGGTCGGAATCGAGACGGTCCGGATGTCGTCCTCAACGCTCTGACGGACGGCGGCGAGGGAATCGGCGACCTCAGGCGAGGCGGCAAGGTCATCGATCTGGGCGATCCCTGCGGCGTCGTACCCGGCATCCGAGAGCCACGTGTGGAGCTGCGCGACAGCCTCCTCGTCGGTAGCTGTCTCGTTGAACCACACCTGCCAGTCCTCGCGGCTGGCGTTCTTTCCGCCGAAGATCTGCTCAAGGATGAGCCAGTCAGTGGTATTCTCCCCCGCCAGCGCCGCCTCGCGCTCGTGAAGCTGGATCGCGGTGAGGTACCGGGCGATGAGCGCAGAGTGCTCGAACTTGTCGCCCCAGCTGGAGGCGGTCGGATAGACGCGGTAGGTGACGTTGTGCGTCTGCGCCAGGCCCGACTCCTCGACGTTGCGGAACAGCTGCGCACAGAAGCGGCATCCGGGATCGATCACCTCGACAGCCACGGGCAGGCCCTCACGATATCCCTCGAGGTAGGTCGCCGAGGCCGAGGCGAACTCCGCCCCCTCCCAGGTGCGCAGGCGGCTGGGAATGGCCGAGAACGTATCGCCGAGCGAGGCGAACTCGTCACCGAAGGCGCCGATGACGTTGCCCGCGAGGATGGAGTCCCAGAAGGGTGTGGTGCCGTCACCCACGCTGCAGACTTCCGCCGAAAGCGTGCATGCTTGTGCGTTCTGCTTGTCGCAGGTGCCGTACACGACGAGGTTCAGACCGCTGCGACCGACGATGTACAAGCTGACGATCATCGAGAGCACCATGACCCAGGCGAGAACCTCGATCGCGATACTGGCGGGCCTGACCAGGCGCGGCGAACGAACGGCAAGCGGCGCCAGGAGTGAGTTCTTCAGGTCATCGCGGAAGGTGGTGTCGCAGGGGCGCAGGGTGACCCGGCGCCAGGTGCACGACGCTGCCTTGCCGAGCAGCCTGCGGTAGCGAGCGGAGACTGCGCTCAGGACGAGCAGCACGATGAACGCGGCGATGCACAGCACGCTGTCACAGTCCTTTCATCAGTCGTCCCGTCACCTCGAGGGTGCGCTCGACGTCAGCGAGGGTGTTGTGGGCGCCGAGACTGAAGCGCACGAGCGGCGGTACCTGCGCGACATCGCGCAACCAGTGGTGGGCGCAGAAGTGGCCGCTGCGCACCGAGATGTTGGCCTTCGAGAGGAACACCGCGAGGCGGTGGGCATCCACCCGCTCCGGGACGATCGAGAGCACGCCCGAGGGGCGCGGTGAGAACAGCCGCACATGCGGCATCTCGGCAAGCCCAGCGAACAGGTGCTCGGCGAGCGCATGCTCGTGTGCCTCGGGGCTCTGCCCGGTTGCCCGTTCGAAGGCGTCGAGCCAGTCCAGAGCCGCCCCCAGCGCGATGATCTCGCCCCAGGCTTGCAGACCCGGTTCCAGGCGCGACTCGAGCTCGGTTCGCCACTGCACCCCGTCCTCCCCGACCGCGGCGACCTGGCCACCACCGACGAACTGCAGCTCGAGCTCTTCGAGCAGAGTCGTCGCCGCGACGATGACGCCGAGGGAAGCCCCATACATCTTGTGGGCGGAGAAGCAGATCGCGTCGGCGGGGATGCCGCGCACCGCTGAGATCGCGTGGGAGGCGGCTTGTGCGGCATCCACGATCACGATCCCCCCGGCGCGATGGGTATCGGCCACGAGCTGGTCGAGGCCGGGGGTGACGGTCCCGTCGACGTTGTTCATCGCGGAAACGACGACGATGGCGCGCTCAAGATCTGCCGGCGAGGAGCGCAGGGCTCCGTCGGGGTCCCGCTCCAGGAGAATGCGCGGCACACCGGCGCGCTGCGCGTAGCGCATCACGGGGACGAAGACCGAGTTGTGTTCGGTGTGGCTCGTGACGATGCGGGTGTAGCGCCCGACCGGCACCTGGAGCAACAGCAGATTGATGCCGTACGTCGTGTTCAGCGTAAAGCTGGTGCGGTACCGACGCGGGGGCAGGGCAAGCAGCCGCACGAGCGCGTCTCGTGTCGCCGTCACGCGTTCGTCGACGCGTCTCCCCCACGCGTAGTGGGTGCGCTCACCGCACGCGCCATACTCACGGTAGTACTCGGTCAGCGCATCGATCACCGGCTGGGGGCGGAGAGTCTGGCAGGCGGAGTCGAGGTAGATCTCATCTGCGCTGAGGTACGGGAACCCATAACGCTGCCCGGTGGGCGAGGCTGCGGGGGGACGCGAGCGACGGATTCTCACACTGTCCATGCTCCATAGGTGGACGGATGCCGCCCCGAGCAGGCGCCGTGACAATTGAGATGCTCAGCGCGCGCGAGGGTGCGAGGTGGCATACACATCGCGGAGCGCATCGACGCTGACGTGCGTGTAGATCTGGGTCGTCGCGACTGACGCATGGCCGAGGAGTTCCTGCACGACGCGGACGTCGGCACCGCCCTGCAGCAGATGCGTCGCGAACGAATGCCGCAGCGTGTGCGGTGATACGTGCGCCTCGAGGTTGGCGCGTTCGGCGGCTGCCTGGATGACAAGCCAGGCGCTCTGGCGGGACAAGGGTGCCCCGCGCGCTCCGAGGAACAGCCGCGGGCTGGCCTTGCCGCGCCGGGCGAGTTCGGGACGCGCCCGGGTGAGGTAGGCATCCACCGCGGCCCGCGCGTACGAGCCGATAGGAACGATGCGCTCCTTCGAGCCCTTGCCGCGCACCCGCAGGATGTCGCCATCATTCACATCGTCGACATCAAGCCCGACGGCCTCTGACACGCGCGCACCCGTCGCGTACAGCAGTTCGAGAAGGGCACGGTCCCGCAGCGCCACGAGATCGCCGGGTGTCGCTGCCGCAGGCTCGGGGCCCGCAGCCGCCAGCAAAGCCTCGACCTGGGCGATCGTGAGCGCCTTCGGGAGGCGCCGGGGCATCTTCGGCGGCCTCACGTGGGTCGTCGGGTCGAGGGGGTCGATGCCCTCGACCACGAGAAACCGATGCATCCCCCGCACCGACGACTGCAGACGCGCCAGGCTTGTCGCAGCCGGCGGCGGGTCGGATGCCGCACGCTCGGCGATGAACTCCGTCACGAGCGCCGCGGTGACCTGGGTCGAGTCGTCGATGCCGCGGTCTGCGAGCCACTGCCGGTACGGCCCGAGATCACGTCGGTACGCGGCCACGGTGTGCGCCGACAGGCCCCGCTCGATCGTGACGTGGCGCAGGTACGCATCGAGCGCCCGATCGAGCTGCATCCTCAGCCCTGGCGTTCGCGACGCAGCACTTCGGCGGCGGCGAGCACCCCCACCGAGAGGATGCCGTTTCGCAGGCTCCCATCGAGAACACCCGTGATGACCTCATCGACGGGCACCCACTCGAGCCGAATGTCGGCTTCCTCGTCCTCGCGCTCGTGCACCTGCGGCGCCGGGCTCAACCCGCGCGCAAGGAACAGGTGCACGACCTCGTCGTTGCCGCCCGGGGTCGTGAAGATGCTCACGAGCGGCTGCCACGACGCGGCGACGAGGTCAGCCTCCTCGGCAAGCTCCCGCTGCGCCGTCGCCATCGGCGGTTCGCCGGCGACATCGAGCAGTCCCGCCGGGATCTCCCAGTCCCGGTGACGAATCGGATGCCGATACTGCTGGATCAGCAGCATCCGCCCCTCATCGTCGATCGCGACGACAGCCGCAGCACCGGGATGATCCACATATTCGCGCACGATCTCGGCATCGCCATAGCGAACCGTGTCGCTGCGCACATCCCACACCCGGCCCTCGTGCACCAGGGTCGACGAGACGACGGGAGCCTCGAACGGCTCATCGCGCACGCCGCCGGTCACTGTGTCACTCATCGGACTCGTCACTCATCCGATTCGACGTCGAAGAGTTCGCTCGCGCGGTGCCGGTCCAGGGCCGCACTCACAAGCCCGCGAAACAGCGGATGCGGAGCGGTCGGCCGCGACCGCAGCTCGGGGTGTGCCTGGGTCGCGATGTAGTACGGGTGGACCTCGCGCGGCAACTCGACGTACTCGACGAGGTTCCGGTCGGGCGAGAGCCCCGAGAAACGCAGACCCGCGGTGGCAAGGCGGTCGCGGTAGGCGTTGTTGACCTCGTACCGGTGGCGGTGGCGCTCCGAGACGCGGGTTGACTCGTAGACCTCGGCCGCAATCGAGCCCTCGTCGAGCTGTGCCGGATAGAGCCCCAGTCGCATCGTGCCGCCAAGGTCCCCATGATCGATGATGTCGACCTGCTCGGCCATCGTCGCGATGACCGGGAACTCGGTGTCGGGATCGAACTCGCTCGAGGACGCACCCGGGAGGTCCGCCATGTTGCGGGCGTACTCGATCACCATGCACTGCAGGCCCAGGCACAAGCCAAGCGTCGGGATGCCCTGCTCGCGCGCGAAACGAAGCGCTCCGAGCTTTCCTTCGATGCCGCGGATGCCGAAACCGCCGGGAACGACGATGCCGTCCACCGACGCGAGCGCCTTCGCCGCGCCCTCCGGGGTTTCGCAGAGGTCCGAGGGAATCCACGTGATCTTCACATGGGTCTCGTGCGCGAACCCGCCAGCCTTCAGGGCCTCGGTCACCGACAAATAGGCGTCCGGAAGATCGATGTACTTGCCGACCAGCCCGATGGTGACCTCGTGCTTGGGGTTGTGGACCGCCTGCAGCACGCGGTTCCATCGCGTCCAGTCCACGCGGTCGGCCTTGGCGATATCGAGCGCGTCGACGATGTAGTCATCCAGGCCCTGGTCGTGGAGCATCGTCGGGATGTCGTAGATGCTCGGCACGTCGACCGCGTTGACGACGGCGCCCTCGTCGACGTCGCACATGAGCGCGATCTTGCGCTTGTTCGCCTCGGTCACGGGGCGATCGCTGCGCAGCACGAGTGCGTCGGGCTGGATGCCGATTGAGCGCAACGTCGCCACGGAGTGCTGCGTGGGCTTGGTCTTCTGCTCCCCCGAGGCCCCCATGAACGGCACGAGCGACACGTGGACGAAGAAGACGTTCTTGCGACCCAGCTCATGCCGGATCTGGCGCGCCGACTCGATGAACGGCTGCGACTCGATGTCACCGACCGTGCCGCCGATCTCGGTGATGATGACATCGGGCTGCGGGTCCTCGGTCGCCTGCAACCGCATGCGCCGCTTGATCTCATCGGTGATGTGCGGAATGACCTGCACCGTGTCGCCGAGGTACTCCCCCCGGCGCTCGCGGGCGATGACCTGGGAGTAGATCTGCCCGGTCGTGACGTTGGCCGCTTGGCTCAGGTCGATGTCGAGGAACCGCTCGTAGTGCCCGATGTCGAGGTCGGTCTCAGCACCATCGTCGGTCACGAAGACCTCGCCGTGCTGGAACGGGTTCATCGTTCCGGGGTCGACGTTCAGGTATGGGTCGAGCTTCTGCATCACGACCCTCAGGCCGCGCGCGGTGAGGAGGTTGCCGAGGCTTGCGGCAGTCAGACCCTTGCCGAGGGAGGAAACGACGCCTCCCGTGACGAAGATGTGCTTCGTCGTCGTGAGGCCCGACGAGCGGTCTTCGACGGTGGAAGAAAGGGACGCCGGGGCGTCATCCGAAGGGGATCCGTGCGAGTCACTCGGGGTCTGCATCACGGGCTTCGATCCTATCAGTCGGCAATCGTGCCCAGGTCGAGCAACTCGCGGGCGTGGGTGAGCGCTGCCTCGGAGTCTGGCATCCCCGACAGCAGTCGCGCCATCTCTGCCTCGCGAGCGGCGCCGGTGAGCTGGTGAACACCGGATGCCGTGATGGCGCCATCGCTGGCCTTGACAACGCTCAGATGATTGTTCGCGAACGCTGCAACCTGCGCGAGGTGGGTCACGGCGATCACCTGGGATGTCTGCGCCAGGCGCGCCAGGCGCCTGCCAACCTCGATGGCCGCAGCCCCGCCGATTCCGGCATCCACTTCGTCGAAAACGAAGGTGGGCACGGCATCGACAGCCGCGATCACGACTTCGATCGCGAGCATGACGCGGCTCAGCTCGCCGCCGGATGCGCTGCGTGAGACCGGACGGGGCGATGAACCCGGGTGGGGTGCGAGCAGGATCGCTACCTCGTCGCGCCCCGACCGGCTGGGAGCTGCGGGGGTGACCGAGACCTCGACCTCGGCATCCGGCATCGCCAGAGCATGCAACTCGGCGGTCACAAGCTTTCCGAGGCGAGCGGCGGCTGTCGTACGCGCTGCCGTGAGGGCGGCGGCAGCATCATCGAGATCGGATGCCGCATCCTCCCGCTCCCGGGTGAGTCGCTCGACCCGCTCGCCGTCGTCGTCGAGTTCTGCCAGCCGAGCCGATCCGGTTTCCAGAAGCGCGATCGCCTCGTCCAGCGAGCCGTGCGCGCGCACCAGTTCGGACAGTGCAGCACGGCGCTCCTCGACGGCGGCAAGTTCGTGCGGACCCGATTCATCGAGATCGGCGAGGTACCCCGCGAGCGAGGCTGAGACATCGACGAGCCGGTACCCGATCTCGGCTACCTGCTCGGCAAGACGTTCGAGCTCGGGGTCACTTCCCGCGGCACGCTCCAGGGCACGCCTCGCCTCCCCCACGAGAGTCGTCGCGTCTGCAGCCTCGTCTTCGGCAGTCAGCGCCGCATGCGCCAGCGCCGCGGCCTCTCGCAGCGCCTCGGCATTCGCGAGTCGCTCGGCCCGCTGCGTGAGCTCAGCATCCTCGCCGGCGCGCGGGGCGGCGGCCTCGATCACCGCGATCGCGGTCCGGAGTTCCTCTGCTTCGGCCGCGCGAGCGTCGCGATCGGCGACGAGTGTCGTGAGCTGCTCGTCCAGCCGCTCCCACGTCGCGAACCGTTCCCGATATGCCTCAAGGGCCTCGGCGACATCCGCTCCCCCGAACCGATCGAGAGCATCGCGCTGGGCGGCACTGGAGCGTAGCCGCAGCTGTTCGGACTGCCCGTGCACGACCACCAGGTCATCAGCAAGATCCGACAAGACCGCCGCGGGGGCTGCTCGCCCGCCGACTACAGCGCGGCTGCGTCCCTCGGTCGAGATGGTGCGTCCGACGATCAGCTCGGCTCGTGTCTCATCGATCGGTTCGACATCCGCGCCAGCCTCACGCACGCGCTCTGCCACCGCCCCATCGGGCGGCACGATCCACACGCCCTCCACGGATGCCTGGGCCGCCCCCGCGCGCACCGCACCGCTGTCCGAGCGCTGACCGAGAAGCAGGCCGAGGCCCGTGACGACCATCGTCTTGCCCGCGCCGGTCTCGCCCGTGATCGCGGTGAACCCGGGACCGATCGGCAGGGTGGCCTCGGCGATCACGCCGAGGTCCCGCAGGGTCATCTGCTCGATCACGAACTCTCCGCCGCGGGTGACGGGCCGCGCCATCCTTCGACGGGCAGGCGGAACTTCTTGACGAGCCGATCGGTGAACGACGCGGGATGCAGCCGCGCGAGCCGCACGGGATGCTCCGATCGGCGCACGACGACGCGGGCACCGGCGGGAAGATCGTGAGAGCGGCGACCGTCGCACCACAGGATGCCGGTGCCGTTCGTGCGCTCGAGCAACTCGACGGCCACGGTGTGCTCGGGCGCGATCACGAGCGGCTTCGCGAACAGCGCATGCGCCGACAGCGGCACCACCGCGATCGCTTCGACGCCCGGCCAGATCACCGGACCGCCGGCGGAGAAGTTGTACGCGGTCGAGCCGGTCGGAGTGGACACCACGATGCCGTCGCAGCCGAACGACGACAGCGGCCGCCCGTCGATCTCGATCACGACCTCGAGCATCCGCTCCCGGCTGGCCTTCTCGACCGTTGCTTCGTTCAGCGCCCACGTCTCGTAGATGACCTGCTCGTCGCGGTCCTTGATCCGCACCTGCAGCGCGAGTCGCTCTTCGACCGTGTAGTCGCGGTTGATGACCCGCCGGACTGCCTCGTCCATGTCATCGCGCTCGATCTCGGCGAGGAAGCCGACGTGACCCATGTTGATCCCGAGAACTGGGGCGCTGCCCTCGCGAACGAGCTCTGCGGCCCGCAGGATCGTGCCATCGCCCCCGAGCACGATCGCCAGCTCGATGTCGGCGACGGCGACATCGGCCCCCAGTACGGCGAGCGGGCCGGGGATCGCGGTACCGAGTTCGGCCCGATCGTCGGAGGAGAGGACGGGGGTTGCACCAGCCTCACGCAGCGCGCCGATCACGCGGGCAGCTGCGTCGACCGTTTCGGGGCGGAGCGCGTGCGCGACCACGAGGATGTTGCGGCCCTCGTTGGTCATCGTGCTCCCGTCAGCTGATTCACCGTGCTGATCCATTCTGTCGGATTGCTGCCCCGCGACGCGGCAAGATGCACGAGGTACTCGAGGTTGCCGTGGGTTCCCACGATCGGGGAGGAGATCACCCCGAGGGTGCCGAGTCCCGCATCCCACGCAGACCAGAGCACCCCCATGACCGCCTCGGAACGCAGACCCGCGTCTGTCACGACCCCTTCACGGATGCCGGTGCGCCCCACCTCGAACTGCGGCTTGACGAGCAGGATGATGTCGGCATCCGCCGCTGCGACGCGGCAGATCGCGGGAAGCACGTGCCCCAGAGAGATGAAGGAGAGGTCTCCCACCACGATCTGTGGTTGAGACTCCACCCCGGATGCCGAACGCAGCGTATCGGCATCCATGTACCGGACGTTGAACCCCTCGACCGAGATGACCTGGGGGTCCGATGCGACAGTGGGCGCGAGCTGTCCGTGGCCGACGTCGACGGCAATGACAGGCACCGCTCCCCGCTCCCGCAGGACCTGCGTGAACCCGCCGGTTGACGCACCGAGGTCGAGCGCGACTTTGCCGGCGACGACCACCGCGAAGGCGTCGAGCGCGGCAATGAGCTTGTGGGCGCCGCGACTGACGTAGTGATCGTCGGCAGCGACCTCGATGACGGATGCCGCGTCCACAGCCGCTGACGGCTTCACGACCCCGCGCCCGTCGACGGTGACGCTGCCCGCGGAGATCAGGCGCGCAGCGTGCGTTCGCGAGCGTGCCAGGCCGCGAGCGGCAAGCTCGGCATCCAGTCGGGGCGTCATCGGTGAGAGATCACTGATGAGGGGCTTCGGGATTGTGCTCCAGGCGCCGCGCCAAATCCTCGTGGATCGCTTCGTACGCCGCCGCACGGTCAGACAACGGCTGCGACTCGACAATGTCGAGACGCGAGAGCAGGTCCTCGTCGGGGCGCGGGGCGGTGGTATCGGGCACGTCGTCGCCGGTCCCGGTCTCGTCGGAAGCGGCATCCTCGTCGGAACGATCGTCGCTGAGCATGAAACCCAGACTACGGGCGCGACAGCACCTACCGGGCCCGACGGGGCGGCTGAGGGCTCAGGGGCGGTGGAACGGGTCCTCGTAGAGGCGCTCGGGCACCCGGAACCCGAAAATCGCACGCCCTGTCCCCCAGATCGCCGCAGCTCCCGCGCGCAGCAAGTCGATGGGGCGCTCCCCCTCAGCGAGGATCTCGACGTCCGGGCCATCGATGCGAACGCGAGCGCCGCGTACGTCGGTCACCCCGTCACGAGTCACTGGCTCGGGGTAGGGCTCCGACAGCTCCCGAAGATCCCCGAGGATGAAGGTCGGCTGCGATCCGGCCGGAGCTGCCAGCACATGCTTGGGCCTGTCGATACCCGTCAGCACCAGGGCCGAGGCGATTCCCGCCCTGCACGCGCCGAGGATGTCGGTGTCGAGACGGTCTCCGATGAAGAGCGGATGCTGCGCGCCGAACCGGGCGACGGCTTCCTCAAAGATGGGCGTCTCGGGCTTTCCCGCCACCGTCGCCAGGCGACCGACCGCGGTGTGAACCGCCGACACCAGAGTGCCGTTGCCCGGCGCAATGCCGCGCGCCTGCGGGATCGTCCAGTCGGTGTTCGTCGCGATCCAGGGGATCCCACCCTCGTCTTCCGGGATCTTCAGTGCGAAGGCGGCCTCTGCCAGCTGCTTCCAGCCCACGTCGGGCGCGAATCCCTGTACGACGGCGGCCGGGGAATCCTCGGCACTGCGGGTCACGGCATACCCGGCCTTCTCGAGTTCGACGACGAGACCTTCGCCACCGACCACGAGAATCGTCGCACCCGGTTCGACACGACTGCGAAGCAGGCGCGTGGCAGCCTGCGGGCTCGTGACGACGTCAGATGCCTGCACCGCAAGGCCGAGCTCACGCAGGTGGTCGGCGACTGCCTCGTCGGTACGGGAAGCGTTGTTCGTGATGAACCCCAGACGCCGCTCCCCCAGCCCAGACAGGCTCTCCACCGCCCACGGCAGCGCGCCGGCGCCGGCATAGACGACACCGTCGAGGTCGGCGAGGACGACGTCCACGCCATCGAGCGGCGTCGACGTGGCGCGGCGACGCGAGAACACCACCATCAGCGGGGCCCGTCGAGGCGGTCGGCACCACTCTCCGGGTCGGATGCCGGATTCCCGGTGTCAGCCGGTGAGGTGGGCTCCTCCGCAGGCACCGTCTCTTCAGGCTCGATGTCCTCGACGAACAGCTCTTCGCTCTCGGCATAGCCGGCTGCCGCATCCAGAGCGTCAGCGGCGATGATCGCGCGCCGCTGCCACTCGTGCGCTTCCTCGACGCGCCCCAGTTCCTCCAGAACTGTCGCACGCGCAGCAAAGAGCGCCGGCGACCACTCAAACGCGCGGTCTGGGTCCAGCTCCGGAATATCGAGTTCGCTCAGTGCACGCTCGGGTTCGCCGAGATCGAGACGCGCACCAGACATCGCAATCGCAAGCTCGACGCGCACACCAGCTGGGAGCGCGGAACGGTCAACCGCTCGCCCGGCCTCCAGCGCCCGATCGGGCCGACCAACCCCACGCTCGCTGTCGACCATCAGGGCAATCTGGTCATCCTTGCCCGAGATACGACGGTAGGTACGCAGCTCACGCAGCGCGAGCGCGAAATCACCGGTTGCGTACGCGGTGATCGCTGCCGTCTCTCGAACGACAGCAATCCGGCCTGCGCGCTTTACCGCGGCCTGCGCGTGCGCGTGCGCCAGCGTCGGGTCCGTATCAATCACCCGCGCCGCCATGGCGAGGTGACGAGCGACGGCATCCGCGTTCTCTTTACTCAGCGTCTTGAGCTCGTTACGTGCCGGCGCCGCAAGATCGCGCGCCGTGATCTCCTCCGGGATCTCCGGTGCGCGCTCGCGATCGTCTTCGACACGGGGCGGACGATCCGGACGCCCAGCACGATCGGGACGCCCAGCACGATCGGGACGCCCAGCACGCTCGGGACGCCCAGCACGCTCCGGACGCCCGCGCTCAGAAGACCGACCGGCGCCCGAGGGACGTTTGCCCCCACCGTCACGATCAGTGCCGCGTGGCCTGCCACGGTCGTCGGAACGCGGTGGCCGACCCTCACTCGAGCGCGACGCGCCGTCTCGGCCACCGCTCGGAGAGCGACGACCGGCCGCATCGCGCGAGGGCTGACGATCTGCCCCGCTGCGTCGATCGGCACCAGCACGATCAGGACGCGCACCCCGGGCGGGGCCACGCTCTCCCCGAGGACGTGATGGCCTCTGGTTTCGGCTGCCGCGCGAAGAATCATCCGCCTCAGCGGCGTTGTCCTCTGCCATGTCCTGCCCGATCCTTCCACAGTGGCGTGCATGCACCATGCAACGGCCCGTTAACGCGAAATGGCCACCCAACATTGGGTGGCCATTTCGTGAAAGAAGTCCGGCGGTGTCCTACTCTCCCACAGGGTCCCCCCTGCAGTACCATCGGCGCTGAGAGGCTTAGCTTCCGGGTTCGGAATGGGACCGGGCGTTTCCCTCTCGCTATGGCCGCCGAAACACTATTGATGTTTCAGTCTGCACAACAAAAGTCATTGTCATGCGGTTCTCGACCGTACATCGAGAACCACTCAGTGGACGCAAGCACCAAAAAACGGTGTGTTATCAAGTCATCGGCTTATTAGTACCAGTCAGCTGCACGTGTTACCACGCTTCCACATCTGGCCTATCAACCCAGTAGTCTGCTGGGAGCCTCTCGCCCGTAGGCATGGAAGTCTCATCTTGAGGCCGGCTTCCCGCTTAGATGCTTTCAGCGGTTATCCATCCCGAACGTAGCTAATCAGCGGTGCTCCTGGCGGAACAACTGACACACCAGAGGTTCGTCCAACCCGGTC
>Ga0209958_1000861_pt1 | contig 34081 bp, 34 predicted proteins | sample ThiBio_inoc_plan_FD_183942 | JGI IMG/M metagenome (GOLD analysis project Ga0209958, IMG submission 183942) | Wastewater bioreactor microbial communities from Cape Town, South Africa - Thiocy_inoc_plan (SPAdes) | ecosystem: Engineered > Bioremediation > Thiocyanate > Unclassified | place: South...
GAAATTCGACATCAAGCCGGTGCTCGAGCGCCTGCTGCTCAAGGGCAGCATCGTCGTCAAGAAGGCTTATTGCGACTGGGATCGTTACAAGGCTTTCAAGGCCACGATGCATGAGGCCAATTTCGAGTTGATCGAAATTCCGCATGTCCGCCAGTCGGGCAAGAACTCGGCCGACATCCGCCTGGTGGTCGATGCGCTCGACCTCTGCTACACCAAGTCGCACGTCAACACCTTCGTCATCATCAGCGGCGATTCCGACTTCTCGCCGCTGGTCTCCAAGCTGCGCGAGAACGACAAGAAGGTCATCGGGGTCGGGGTCAAGCAATCGACCTCCGACCTGCTGATCGCCAATTGCGACGAATTCATTTTTTACGACGACCTGGTGCGCGAGAGCCAGCGCGCGGCGGCCAGGCACGGGGCGCGGGAAGCGCCGCCTGCGGCGAGGCGCTCGCCCGATGAAGAAAAACTGCGCAAGGAAGAACTGGAAGCCCGCAAGGGCAAGGCAATCGACATGGCGGTGGAGACGTTCGATGCGCTGGTGGCCGAACGCGGCGACAGCGGCAAAATCTGGGCCTCGGTGCTGAAAGAGGCGATCAAGCGGCGCAAGCCCGATTTCAGCGAGTCCTACTACGGCTTCCGCGCCTTCGGCAATCTGCTCGAGGAGGCGCAGGCGCGCGGCCTGCTCGAATTCGGCCGCGACGAGAAATCGGGCGCCTACGTCTATCGCAGCAGCAGCGGCGCGCGCCCTAACGAGGCGCCGGCCGAGCGGGCAGCGGAAGCCATTGCCGCCGTGGCGCCGGGCCAGCAGAGCGAGACGCGCCGCAAGGAACGCGGTGGCCGCAAGCCGGCGGAGAAGACGGCAGAGGCGGCCGCGGCGGTGCCGGCAACAGCGGTGGCGGCCGCGGCGTCAACGCAAAAGGCGGCGGCGAAAGCGCCCGCCCCTTCCCGCGAGCCGCCGGAGCGCAGCCGCCGCCGCAAACCGACGCTCAAGCCCGACAGCGCCTGAACGGCTTCGCGCGCATCCGGCCAGCCCGTCCGCCGGGCATGGATGCGGCGACGCTCATTGCGGCGCGCCTGCGGTCGTCTGCGCAATCCGCCGGATCGTCGCGACGAACCCCAGGTCCTCGCCCTGCAGCAGCGCCGGCAATGCCGCGCGGAAATCCTCGCGCTGGCACCACTCGTGCATGTAGTCTTCCCACGACTGCCACAGCCGCGCCTGCTGGCGGCTCATGTCGTCCTCGTACACCAGCACGTAGGCGCGCTCGAACAGGCTGACCAGGATGGCGAACAGGGCGTGTTTTCGCACCAGCTGCTCTTCGCTGAGTTCGCCCTTCGCGGCAGGCGACAGCAGATGCAGATCGGCGTTGTCGATCACCAGCCGCATGAAGTCGGCGTACTCGTCGGACAGCCGCAGGAAGATTTCCTCCTCGTCGTTCTGCTGGTCGCGGCGTCGGTCGTAGACATAGACGCCGATAGCGAAAGGCAAACCGACGATGGTGACGATGTAGCTGGCCGCCTCCAGCCATTCCAGTGCGCTCATCCCGGCCTTCCCATTTACGCGCCTCCCGCAAAGCCGTTTTGCCGCCAGGCCTCGAACACGACCACGCTGACGGCATTGGACAGGTTCATGCTGCGCGAACCCGGCAGCATCGGCAAGCGCAGACGCTGCCCGGGATCGAACTGTGCCAGGAGTTCCGCCGGCAGGCCGCGCGATTCCGGACCGAACAGCAGCACGTCGCCGGCCTGAAAAGCAATCTCGGCATAGCGCGCGCAGCCCTTGGTGGTAAGCGCAAACCAGCGCCGCGCCGGCAGCGCTGCCTGCACCGCCGGCCAGTCCCTGTGCACGGTCACGCAGGCCATGTCGTGATAATCCAGTCCGGCGCGCGCCACCTGCTTGTCGGACAGGTCGAATCCCAGCGGCTCGACCAGATGCAGACGGCAGCCGGTATTGGCCGCCAGGCGGATCAGGTTGCCGGTGTTGGGCGGAATCTCGGGTTGAAACAAAACGATGTCAAACATCCGGCATGACCTAAAATAAAGGCTTCTTCGAAAACCCCATATTCTATGGTTCCTTACCTCACCACCGCACTGACCGGGCCGCTGCTGGAACTGGAAAAGCGTCTGCTCGACGCCCAGCCGACGATCGAGCACTGGTTCCGCCAGCAATGGAAGGAACAGGCCGCGCCGTTTTACACCTCGGTCGACATCCGCAACGCAGGCTTCAAGCTGGCGCCGGTCGACACCAACCTGTTTCCCGGCGGCTTCAACAACCTCAATCCGGAGTTCATGTCGCTGTCGATTCATGCGGCGATGGGCGCGGTGGAAAAAATCTGCCCCGATGCGCAGCGCCTGCTGCTGATCCCCGAGAACCACACGCGCAATACCTTCTACCTGCAGAACGTGGCGGTGCTCGCCCACATCCTGCGCCAGACCGGCCTGATCGTGCGCATCGGCACGCTGATTCCCGAGATCACCCAGCCGACCACGCTGCAACTGCCCGCCGGCGGGCACCTCACGCTGGAGCCGCTGGTGCGCAAAGGCGACCGCGTCGGGCTGGAAGGCTTCGATCCCTGCGCGGTGCTGCTCAACAACGATTTGTCGGCGGGGGTGCCGGATATCCTGAAAGGCATCGAGCAGACCATCATGCCGCCGCTGCATGCGGGCTGGGCGACGCGCCGCAAGTCGCGCCACTTTGCCGCCTACCAGCATGTCGCCGGCGAATTCGCGCGGCTGGTGGGGATCGATCCCTGGCTGATCGACCCCTATTTCAACCAGTGCGGCAAGATCGATTTCCATGCGCGCCAGGGCGAGGCCTGCCTGGCCGAAAAAGTCGCCGACATGCTCGACAAGATCCGTCTCAAATACGACGAATACCACATCGACCAGCCGCCCTTCGTCATCGTCAAGGCCGACGCCGGCACCTACGGCATGGGCATCATGACGGTGAAATCGCCGGACGACGTGCGCGAACTCAACCGCAAGCAGCGCAACAAGATGGCGGTCGGCAAGGAAGGGCTCGAAGTCAGCGAAGTGCTGATCCAGGAAGGCGTCTACACCTTCGAGAGCATCAACGACGCCGTCGCCGAGCCGGTGGTCTACATGCTCGACCACTTCGTCGTCGGCGGCTTCTACCGCGTGCACACCGGCCGCGGCGCGGACGAAAACCTCAACAGCCCCGGCATGCACTTCGTGCCGCTGGCGTTCGACAACACCTGCCTGATGCCCGATCGCAGCGCCAATCCCGACGCCAGCCCCAACCGCTTCTATGCCTACGGCGTGATCGCACGGCTGGCGATGCTGGCGGCTTCGATCGAGCTCGACGAAGCGCTGAACGAGACCGAGAACGCGGCTGCCGCATGAAGCTGCTGTTCGTCGTCGATCCGCTGGCGGGCCTCAAGCCCCGCAAGGACAGCTCGGTGGCGATGATGCGCGCCGCGGCGGCGCGCGGCCATGCCGTGTTTGCCGCCGAGGCGCGCCAGCTGCAGGTGGCGGACGGCGTCGCCGGCGCCGCCTGCAGCGCGCTCGAGGTGCGCCGCGACGACGACTGGTTCCGCGTCGCGCAGGCCGGCACGCAGGCGCTCGCCGATTTCGACGCCGTGCTGATGCGCACCGACCCGCCGGTCGACACGGATTACCTGCTCGCCACCCAGCTGCTCGGCGTCGCCGAGCACAACGGCGCGCGCGTACTCAACCGCCCGGCGGCGCTGCGCGACTTCAACGAAAAACTCGCGATCCTGGAGTTTCCGCAATTCGTCGCCCCGACCCTCGTCAGCGCCGACGCCAGCGGAATCGGAAACTTTCTGGCCGATCACCGCGACATCATCGTCAAGCCGCTCACCGAAATGGGCGGCAGCGGCATTTTCCGGCTGACGCTGGCCGACCCCAACCGCAACGCCATCGTCGAGACGCTCACCCGGCGCGGCCAGCGGCCGATCATGGCGCAGCGCTACCTGCCCGCCATCAGCGAGGGCGACAAGCGCATCCTGCTGATCGACGGCGAGGTGGTGCCGTGGGCGCTGGCGCGCATTCCCCTGCCCGGCGAAACCCGCGGCAACCTTGCCGCCGGCGGCACCGCGCGCGCGCAGCCGCTGTCCGCGCGCGACCGCGAAATCGCCGAAACCATCGCGCCGTGGGCGCAGGCGAACGGCATCTTCCTCGCCGGGCTCGACGTGATCGGCGACTGCCTCACCGAAATCAACGTCACCAGCCCCACCGGTTTCCAGGAAATCGCCGCCCAGACCGGGCACGACGTGGCGGCGCAGTTCATCGCCGCACTCGAGCGCAGATGAAAGCCGCGCGCCGCAGCCTGTGGCTCCTGCTGCTATGGACGCTGGCGGCGTGCAGCCCGCCGCCGCTGGTTCAGCAGCAGTCCTACGTATTCGGCACCCTGGTCGAAGTCAGCGTCTACGGCGCACCGGAGGCGCAGGCCCGCCAGGCGGTCGCCGCGGTGCTGGCGCGCTTCGACGAACTTCACCGCCAGTTGCACGCCTGGCAGCCGAGCGAGCTGTCACGGCTCAACACCGCGCTGGCCAAAGGGGAACGCGTTCCGGTCAGCCCCGAACTCGCGGCCATGCTGGGCGATGCGCAGGCCTTGTCGAAGCAGTCGAACGACCTGTTCAACCCCGCCATCGGCGGGCTGATCGCCCTGTGGGGCTTTCACGCCGACGCGCCGCAGGCGCGGGTGCCGGATGCCGCCGCGATCCGGCGCTGGGTGAGCCGGCAGCCGCGCATGCGCGATCTGCATCTCGAAAACGGCAGCGTCTGGAGCGACAACCCGGCCGTGCAGCTGGATCTGGGCGGCTACGCCAAGGGGCGCGCGCTGGACGACGCGGTGCGCATCCTGAAAGCGCACGGCATCAGGAACGCGCTGGTGAACATCGGCGGCAACGTGATCGCGCTGGGCATGCACGGCGAGCGGCCGTGGCGCGTGGGCATCCAGCATCCGCGCAAATCCGGCACGCTGGCCGTGCTGGATTTGCGCGCCGGCGAGGCAATCGGCACCTCGGGCGACTACCAGCGCTATTTCGAGGCGGGCGGACGCCGCTACAGCCACCTGATCGACCCGCGCAGCGGCAGCCCGGCGAGCGGAATGCAGTCGGTGACGGTGCTGGTGGCGGGCAAACAGGCCGGAACCCGTTCGGATGCCCTGTCCAAGCCGCTGTTCATCGACGGCACGGCGCGGCTGGCGGACAACGCGGCGCGGCTGGGGGTAAGCGACTACCTGGCAGTGGATGCCGCCGGCCGAATCCACGTCTCGCCTGCGATGAAGGCCCGGCTTCGTTAGAATGCAGGTTTTACCCCTTACCCCCTTCTCGCAATGATAGGCATCCTCATCGTCGCCCACGGCTCGCTCGCCGACAGCCTGGTCGAGTGCGCCACCCATGTGCTGGGCCAGCGTCCGCGCGGGCTCGCCACGCTGGACTTCATCGGCCATGCCGACCCCGACGAGCGGCAGAAGGCCATCCAGACGCGGCTGGACGAACTCGACGAAGGCGACGGCATCCTGGTGCTGACCGACGTCTACGGCGCCACCCCCAGCAACACGCTGTGCCGGCTGCTCGAACCGGCCCACATCGAAGGGGTTTCCGGGGTCAACCTGCCGATGCTGCTGAAAGCGCTGAACTACCGCGACACGCTGGCGCTGCCGCAGCTCGTCGAGCGCATCGTCGAAGGCGGGCGCAACAGCATCAACCATATTTCCGAGGCCATGTGCCATGCAGCAACGGGACGTTGAGATCGTCAACAAGCTGGGGCTGCACGCGCGCCCGTCGGCCAAACTGACCCAGCTGGCCTCCAGCTTCAAGAGCAATGTGTTCATGGCGCGCAATGGCCGCCGCATCAACGCCAAAAGCATCATGGGCGTGATGATGCTGGCTGCCGCCAAGGGCAGCACCATCACCCTGGAAACCGAGGGCGACGACGAAACGGACGCCATCGAAGCGCTGGCCGAGCTGATCTCCAGCGGCTTCGGGGAGGATCTATCCTGAAAACCACGCTTGACCGCTCGTCGCACATGAGCGCCGGCATGGGTGCCGGGCTTTCGTCTCCGCTCCGGCCCGGCACCGCGCCGGGCGCGGCCTGCCGTCGGGCGCAACCAAGCGCGGCCTCCAGACCATGAGCTTCTCGCTGCACGGCATCGGCGTCTCCGGCGGCATCGCCATCGGCTACGCCCACCTCACCTCCAACGCGCGCGTCGAAGTGCCGCAGTACATGCTCGACCGCAAATACATCAAGGACGAGCTGGCGCGCTTCGACGAGGCCATCCTCGCCACCCGCACCGAACTCGAAACCCTGCGCAATCACATCCCGGCCAATGCCCCGGCAGAACTCTCGGCGTTTCTCGACATGCACCTGATGTTCCTCGGCGATTCGATGATCGCCGAGGCGCCCAAGCACCTGATCCGCGAGACCCAGTGCAACGCCGAATGGGCGCTGGCGCAGCAGATGGAAGCGCTGGTGGCGCGCTTCGAGGAAATCGACGACGCCTACCTGAGGAGCCGCCAGGAAGACGTGGTGCAGGTCGTGCAGCGCGTATTGAAGGCGCTGACCGGCCACCCCAGCCACCTGCCGCTGGATGTCGATTTCGACAGCGAGCGCATCCTGGTCGCGCACGAACTGTCGCCCGCCGACATGATCGTGTTCAAGAACGTGCACTTCGCCGCCTTTATCACCGATCTCGGCGGCGCCACCTCGCACACCGCGATTCTGGCGCGCAGCATGGCGATGCCTTCGGTGATGGCGCTGCACAACGCGCGCGGCCTGATCCGCGACCACGATCTGCTGATCGTCGACGGCCGCGACGGCGTGGTGATCGTCAATCCCGACGAGTCCGTCCTGGCCGAATACCGGCTGCGGCAGAACCAGTGGCGCATCGACACCGACAAGCTGAAACGCCTGAAGACCAGCAAATCGTCCACGCTGGACGGCGTGCCGATCGAACTGATGGCCAACATCGAATTGCTCGGCGACGTCGATGCGGTGAAAGCGGCGGGCGCGCACGGCATCGGCCTGTTCCGCAGCGAATTCCTGTTCCTCAACCGCAGCGACCTGCCGACCGAAGACGAACAGTACGCCTCCTACAGGGCGGTGGCCGAGGCGCTGGACGGCAAGCCGGTCACCATCCGCACGCTCGACCTGGGGGCGGACAAGCAGGCGCCGTGGGGCCACACCGTGGCCGACAACCCGGCCCTGGGCCTGCGCGCAATCCGCCTGTGCCTGGCCGAGCCCGGCCTCTTCCACACCCAGCTGCGGGCGATCCTGCGCGCCTCCCTCCATGGCCAGGTGCGCATGCTCATCCCCATGCTGGCGAGCTTCGTCGAACTGCAGCAAACCCTGCAGCGGATCGAGGCCGCCAAGGCATCGCTGCGCAAGGACGGCCTGAAATTCGACGAGGGCATCCCCATCGGCGGCATGATCGAGGTGCCGGCCGCCGCCCTCACGGCCGGCTTTTTCGCCGAGCAGCTGGACTTCCTGTCGATCGGCACCAACGACCTGATCCAGTACACGCTGGCGATCGACCGCGCCGACGACAGCGTCGCGCACCTCTACGACCCGCTGCATCCGGCGGTGCTCAACCTCATCCAGCACACCATCCGCGCCGGCGCCAAGGCCGGCAAGCCGGTTTCCGTTTGCGGCGAGATGGCGGGCGACCCGCTGTTGACGCGGCTGCTGCTGGGGCTGGGACTGCGGATCTTCTCGATGCACCCGGCCAGCCTGCTGCAGGTCAAGCAGCAGGTGCTGAAATCCCATCTGGACGTGCTGACCCCCGCCGCACAGCGGCTGCTGAAGAACACCGACCCCGACAAGACGGCGCTGTTATTGAACCGCCTGAACGGCTGACGCGCACCTGGCGGCCTGTCGGGCTTGAAGCCGGCAGGCCGCCAGGCGCCTAAGCGGCGAGCTGTGCGGCAATGCGCGCCAGTTCCGCCTTGTCGTTGCGCAGATCGCCGATCTCCTGCTTGATCTGCGCCATCCGGCTGTGCAGCGTACCCATGTTTTCGAGAATGCGCTGCAGGCTGGCCAGCCGCGTGTCGAGGTACTGCTTGTGCTCGCGGATGCGCGTCATGATGGGGTCGAGCGCGATGCGCAGCCAGCGCTCGGCTTCCGCCCGCGCCAGCTTGAAGGCATTGCGCGCCTCCTCGGCGAGGCCGGCATAAAAACGCCGGATCATGAAGCGTTTTTCCAGCAACAGGTTGGCGGGATCCTTGCAGAAGGCTTCGGTTTCGCGCATCAGGGTTTCCAGCCGGTTGCGGTAGGCGCCCAGGTCCAGCCGCGGCACCTGCATTTTCGGCAGCCGATGCTGGCGGTGAAACCGCATGTAGGCCTGGTCGAGCGCATCCAGCATGTTGTCGGCCAGCTGGGTCGCCTGCTGGAAGCGCGTGCCCATCTGCTCGCTCAGCTGGCGGATGCCGCCGGTCAGCCCACGCGTCGTCCAGCTGCCTTCCATCGTCTCGCGCGCAGCCTTCAGGATCGCGTCCAGCGTATCTTCCGACACGTTCGACAGCAGATGCGCGCCCTGGCCCTCCAGCATTTTCCGGGTCACGCGGAACTGTTCGGCGGTGGCGTCGTAACTGTCTTTCTCCTGCTGCAGGTTGGCGCGCGTCTGTTCGATCAGTTCGCGGTTCTTGCCCGACAGCTGGATCAGCTGGATCAGCTCGTCGCTGCTGCGCTTGAGCCGCGCGGCCAGATCCACCCGGCTCTCGTCGAGCAGGGCGGCCACCTCGCGGCTGACCGCGTGATAAAGCATGTCGCGCCGCGCCGGGATCACCTGGTGCGCCAGCAGGTATTCCAGCGACTCGATGCCGGAGCGCACGCGCAGGGCGGCGTCGCCGCGTATCGTGGCCGCCAGCGCCTTCTGCGCCGACACCGCGAACACCCGGCTGCGCGGCAGCTTCAGCACGCGCGCGGTTTCCTCGGCCTGCCGCTCGATGCTGGCCTGCACCTCGGAATCGCTCTTCAGCTCATCCCACAGCATGTCGATCTTGTTCAGCACCGCCACGTGGTAGTTAGCGTGGCGATGCACGTGCTTCTGCCAGATTTCCAGGTCCGAGCGCGTCACCCCGGTATCGGTCGCCAGCAGATACATCACCGCATGCGCATTGGGAATCACCGACAGCGTGAGTTCGGGCTCGGCGCCCAGCGCGTTGAGCCCAGGCGTATCGAGTATCGTCAGTCCGGCCTGCAGCAACGGATGCGGGTAATTGACCATGGCATAGCGCCAGGCCGGCACCTCCACGGTGCCGTCGGCACGCAGCAGGTGGCGCTCGCTGGCGTCTTCGCTGTTCCACAGCCCCAGCTCGATGGCGTCCACCGCCGGCATCGATTTGGTCTCGGTGAGCTTTTTCAGGCTTTCCTGCAGCTGCCGCGGATCGCTCGGATCGAGCAGCACCCGGCACCACTCGACCGGCATGTGCTTCAAGCGCGCCAGCGATTCGCTGCGGCGGCGCGTTTCGATCGGCAGCAGACACAGGCTGGGCATTTCATCCGGGCTGGCGAACAGTTCGGTCGGGCACATGGTGGTGCGCCCGGGGTCGGACGGCAGCAGGCGCTGGCCGTGGTTGGCAAAGAACAGGGCGTTGATGAGTTCGGTCTTGCCGCGCGAAAACTCGGCGACGAACGCCACCACCAGCTTGTCCTGGCGCAGGCCGGACGCGGTATCGGCCAGCCGCAGGGTACGCTCGGCGTCGATGCCGTGCTGGCGGTCGAGCCAGTCGGCGTAGTCGGTGATCGCGGTCGCCAGCCGCAAGCGCCGTTCGCTGTACTCGGCGACTTCCTGTTCCAGGTGGATGCTCATGTTTGACTGTTTTTCCCGATTTCACGCCAGGGTGCGTCGACGCCGCACACCGCCACGGTTTTCTGCCGCGAGCTTTCGCCCCGCACCAGGCGCACCGCCGACTTCGGCACCCCCAACTGCGCGGCCAGCCAGGCCAGCAGATGCGCATTCGCCTTGTTATCGACGGGCGGCGCGGCAATCTTTAATTTCAGCCGGCCGCCATGTTCGCCGACCGCGGCAGTCCGCTTCGCCCCGGGCTGCACATGCAGGTCGAGCAGCCAGCCGGCACCGTCGCGGCGCGCCCAGACCGGGGCCTGTTCCCCCTCAGAGCGCGCCAAGCAGCGCCCGCTCCAGCGCCAGCACCGGCACCATCAGCACCAGCTGGCACACGATGAACAGCACCAGCGGTGTCAGGTCGATCTGGGCGACCGTGGGAACGATGCGCCGCAGCGGGCGCAGGAACGGCTCGGTCAATTCATACACGACCGGCATCAGCGGCGTATTGCTGTTGACCCACGACAATACCGCGCGCACCAGGGTCAGGCCGATAATCAGGTAGATCGCCAGGCTCAGCAGCCGTACCGCCGCCAGTCCCAGCATGACCGGCCACACCCTGGCGCCGGCCAGCGCAAAGGGAAAGCCATCCAGCCAGTACACCGTCGTCACCACGACCAGTTCGACCAGCAGCGCCACCACCAGGCATGCCCAGTCGAGGCCGAACAGGCCCGGCACCACCCGGCGCAGCGGCTTCACCGCAAAATCGGTGATGGCGACGATGAATTGCGCGAAGGGATTGCGAAACGGCACCCGGAACAGCTGCATCATGAAGCGCAGCAATACCGCAATCACGAACAGGTTGCCCAGCGTCTGGATGAGGAAAGCGAATGCGCCCGAAATCATGCGAGCCGCCCCAGTTCGTCGCCGAGCTCGGCGCTGCGCCGGCTGGCCGCTTCTACTGCCTGGCCGATGGCCTGTTTGACCGCCGCCGCTTCCAGCGCGGCAATGCCGCGTTCGGTAGTGCCGCCCCGGGAGGTGACGCGCTGGCGCAGCACGGCGGGTTCCTCGCCCGATTCCAGCGCCAGCTTGGCCGCGCCGAAGAAGGTCTGCAGCGCCAGCTGGCGCGCGGTGGCGGGTGCCAGTCCCTGGGCCACGGCTGCGGCTTCGAGCGATTCGATGCAATAGAACACGTAGGCCGGGCCGCTGCCCGAAACAGCGGTGACCGCATCCAACTGCGGCTCGTCCTCCACCCACACCACGCCGCCGACGGCACGCAGCACCGCCTCCGCCTGCGAGCGCGCATCCTGGCTGACCGCAGGCGGCGCGAACAGCCCGGCGACCCCGGCCTGCACCAGCGCCGGAGTGTTGGGCATGGCGCGCACGATGCGCTCGTGCCCTCCCAGCCAGCGAGTGAGATCGGCCACCCGCACCCCGGCGGCAATCGACACCACCAGCTGGCCGGCAAGGCGCGGCGCCAGTGCCGCCGCCACCTCGGGCAGGGTCTGCGGCTTCACTGCCAGCACGACTAGGGGATGCAGCCGCGCCTGCGACAGGTCCGTGTGGGTCACGACGCCGAAACGCGCGGACAGTTGCGCCCGCGCATCGGCGTTGATTTCCACCACCTCGATGTCGGTGGGCTGCGTGCCGCTGGCGATCAGGCCGCCCACGATGGCGGCGGCCATGTTGCCGCCGCCGATGAAACTCACTTTATGCATTTTTTGTCCTCTCACCAAAGAGTGCCGTGCCGATACGCACGATGGTCGCGCCTTCCAGTATCGCCGCTTCCAGATCGCCCGACATGCCCATCGACAGGGTATCGAGCGCATGGCCGCGCGCAACCAGCGCATCCAGCGCCTCGCGCACTTGCCGAAATGCCGCACGCTGCGCCGCCACTTCCTGCGCCGGCGCCGGAATCGCCATCAGTCCGCGCAATCGCAGGCCCGACAGCTTCGATACGGCATCTGCCAGCGCAGGCAGCTCGGCCGGGGCCACCCCGCCCTTGCTCGCCTCGCCGCTGACGTTCACCTCGACGCACACCTGCAGCGGCGGCAAACCGGGCGGACGCTGGGCGGACAGCCGTTCGGCTATCTTCAGCCGGTCGATGCTGTGCACCCAACTGAAATTCTCGGCGATTGCCCGCGTCTTGTTGCTCTGGATCGGTCCGATGAAATGCCATTCGAGTGGCAGATCGCGCAAGGCCGCCTGTTTTTCCAGTGCTTCCTGCACATAATTTTCGCCAAACTCGCGCTGGCCGACATCCGCCAGAGCACGCACGGCAGCATCGCCAAAGGTCTTGCTCACCGCCAGCAGGCGCACCGTCGCAGGCTCGCGTCCCGCCTCGGCTGCGGCATCTGCAATCCGCGCCCGTACGGCACGCAAACGCTCAGCTGGCGTGGAATCCGTAGCCGTCATCCCGGACTCAAGTTTGCGTGTTTTCGGGCCGTTATCCATAGCGCTTATTATCTGACAAAACCCCATCCAACACTGAACGAGGCACGCGTGGATATCTCCGAACTGCTGGCATTTGCCGTCAAAAACAAGGCGTCCGACCTGCACCTGTCGGCAGGCCTGCCGCCGATGATCCGCGTCAACGGCGACATCCGCCGCATCAACCTGCCGCCGATGGACCACAAGGACGTGCACCGCATGGTGTACGACATCATGAACGACAGCCAGCGCAAGGTGTACGAGGAAACGCTGGAAATCGACTTCTCGTTCGAGATCCCTTCGCTGGCACGCTTTCGCGTCAACGCCTTCAACCAGCAATACGGTGCCGGCGCGGTGTTCCGGACGATTCCGTCCAAGGTGCTGACGCTGGAAGAGCTCAACGCGCCGGCGATCTTCAAGGAAATCTCCGACCAGCCGCGCGGCATCGTTCTCGTCACCGGCCCCACCGGTTCGGGCAAGTCGACCACGCTGGCGGCGATGATGGACTACGTCAACGAAAACCAGTACGCGCACATCCTCACCGTCGAGGACCCGATCGAATTCGTCCACCAGAGCAAGAAATGCCTGATCAACCAGCGCGAGGTCGGGCCGCACACGCTGTCGTTCAGCAACGCCCTGCGCTCGGCATTGCGGGAAGACCCGGACGTCATCCTGGTGGGCGAATTGCGCGACCTGGAAACCATCCGCCTGGCGCTCACCGCCGCCGAAACCGGCCACCTGGTGTTCGGCACGCTGCACACCTCGTCGGCGGCCAAGACCATTGACCGCGTGGTCGACGTGTTCCCGGCGGCGGAGAAGGAAATGGTGCGCTCGATGCTGTCCGAATCGCTGCGCGCGGTGATCTCGCAGACGCTCCTGAAGACCAAGGACGGCAACGGCCGCGTCGCCGCGCACGAAATCATGATCGGCACCCCGGCGATCCGCAACCTGATCCGCGAGAACAAGGTCGCGCAGATGTACTCGTCGATCCAGACCGGCGGCAACCTCGGCATGCAGACGCTCGACCAGAACCTGCAGGACCTGGTCAAGCGCAATGTCATTTCCTCGGGCGTGGCGCGCAATGCGGCGCAGAACAAAGATGCGTTCCTGGGTTGAGACAGATCCTCGAAACGATGGTTGACCGCTTGATCACCGTTCGAATCGCACGATGCATACTCAAATCCCTGCCATCAATAACCTGCTTGCCCATCGCGAGTCCGCTGCGCGCCCGCTGACACGCCCGGTCGCGCACCTGCCTTTGTCGCTCCTCGTTGCAGGCAGCTGCCTGCTGCCTCGTCGTTTCGCGGCAGGCACCCGCCCAGACGCGCCATCAGGCACGCCCAACCATTGTTTCAAGGATCTTCGATGAACGCCGAAAAAACCGTCCACGACCTGCTGCGCCTGATGCTGACGAAGAATGCCTCCGACCTCTTCATCACCGCCGGCTTTCCGCCCGCCATCAAGATCGACGGCAAGATCACCCCGGTGTCGAACCAGAGCCTGACCCCCGCGCACACCAGCGAACTCGCGCGCTCGATCATGAACGAGCGGCAGTGGAAGGACTTCGAGGCGAGCAACGAATCCAACTTCGCGATCAGCCCGCCCGGGATCGGCCGCTTCCGCGTCAACGTCTTCGTGCAGCAGGGCCGCGTCGGCGTCGTGATGCGGACCATCAACACCAAGATTCCGAAGATGGAAGACCTCAACCTGCCGCCCATCCTCAAGGACGTCGCGATGATCAAGCGCGGCCTGGTGATCTTCGTCGGCGGCACCGGCACCGGCAAATCGACCTCGCTGGCCGCCCTCGTCGGCTACCGCAACGAAAACGCCTGCGACCACATCATCACGGTCGAGGACCCGATCGAATACGTGCACGAGCACAAGAAATCCATCATCACCCAGCGCGAGGTCGGCATCGACACTGACAACTGGTTCTCCGCGCTGAAGAACACTCTGCGCCAGGCGCCCGACGTCATCCTGATCGGCGAAATCCGCGACCGCGACACCATGGAATACGCCATCGCCTTCGCCGAAACCGGCCACCTGTGCCTGTCCACCCTGCACGCCAACAGCGCCAACCAGGCGCTCGACCGCATCATCAACTTCTTCCCCGAGGAAAAGCGCGACCAGCTGCTGATGGACCTGTCGCTCAACCTCAAGGGCTTCATCTCGCAGCGCCTGGTCCCGAGGAAGGGCACCACCGGCCGCGTCGCCGCGGTCGAGATCCTGCTCAACTCGCCGCTCATCGCCGACCTGATCTTCAAGGGCCACGTGCACGAGATCAAGGAGATCATGGCGAAATCGCGCGAACTGGGGATGCAGACCTTCGACCAGGCGCTGTTCGACCTCTACGAGGCCGGGATGATTTCCTACGAGGACGCGCTAAGGAACGCCGACAGCCTCAACGACCTGCGCCTGCAGATCAAGCTGCACGGCCAGGAAGCGAAGGGGCGCGACATGATGGCGGGGCTGGATCACCTTGACATCGTCTGACGGGCGTTCCACAGGCGAAGTAAAGACAGGGTGCGTTGCACCCTGTTTTCGTTTCGGCCTGATGAAGCAACGCTTGGGGGTCGACGTACAGCCCTATCAGTCGCTCGCGATCACCGCGATACCATGGTCCATTTTTTATTATTCGTCGGTCTCTAGGTAGCGCGCCATTAGGGTTCCCAGTGCGCTTAAGGCGCGCTGTTCTTTCCGGCCACCGAGCGTACGATTAACATGCGGATGTTCACTTGGAAATCGTTATGACAAAAGTAAACGTTTTTGGGGATGTTCGTGCGGAGCACGATCATGCGATGCTGGATGAATCGTTCTTCGAATCCCAGAACTACAGGACTTTGTTCGAGAGTCGCGATCGTTTCATAGCTGTCGGGCGACGGGGGACGGGCAAGAGTGCTTTGACCTACCGCCTCTCGAAGGATTGGGCTGCGCGGAAAAACCTGAGGCTTGTCATCGCCCCATCGGAGGAACAAGTAATTGGGCTCCGGCCGGCCGCAGGGTTATTCGGTGATACCGTTTCCAAGATTCGTGCAGGCATCAAGCTGGCGTGGCGATACGCATTGCTCATGGAGATCGCAGCAATATGTCAGAACAACTACAAGTTGGCTGGGGAAGTACAGAAGTACGAGACGCTGCGTACGCATCTCAAAGCCTGGACGTCGCGTGGAACATGCCTTTTCGAGAGGCTTCGCCACGTGCTGCGCGAGAGGCTCCAGGGTATTAAAGACCCCGAAGATAGGATCGCGGACCTCTCGTCGTTACTTCAGCTAAATCGTATTACGGAGGAAGTGGTCAAGCTGACGGAATCATTGAAGCAAGATCTGATAATCCTAATCGACAGGCTGGATGAGGGGTACGAGCCGGACACGGTCGGCATAGGAATCGTGGACGGCATTCTTTATGGAACCGATGAGGTTAGGAGTGCCCTAGGCGATCATGTCAGGGCCATTGTCTTTCTGAGGGACAACATCTTCCGTGCCGTCCAGGTTGAAGACAAGGATTTTTCGCGGAACCTGGAAAGCCAGGTTTTGCGGCTCCATTGGGATCCGGAAGAACTCTTCTACATGGTATGCAAGCGCATCCGCGCCGCGTTCAAAGTGGAGCGAGAGAGCGATATCAAGGTCTGGAATGCCATTACGGCTAACGAGCTACATGGAAGAGAGGGATTTAAGAAATGCCTCAGACTTACGCTGTATCGCCCGCGGGACGTTATTGCACTGCTGAATGCGGCGATCGAGCATGCCCGTAGACAACGCAGAGAGACTCTAATTGAAGAAGACTTCGACGAGTCATCGAAACACATTTCTGTCACCCGCTTCGATGACCTGGGGAAGGAGTACGAAACGGTTTTTCCTGGAATTAAACAGGTTACGGTTTCCTTCGCCAATGGACCAGCACAGTTCTCTCTCCAGGACGGGATCAAGACCATTCGTAAGGTGCTCGATGACCCGGACCTCGACGGAAAGGCGCTGCAGCACCTGAGAATCTTGGGCGCCGAAGAGGATGTCGTCAAAGCTCTCTATGGCGTCGGCTTCCTAGGAATACAGGATCGCCAAAGTAGCAGCTGGGTTTTTTCCCATGACGGAAAACGGCCCGACAAAGTAACGTCATCGGACGACGTCTTGATGATTCACCCGTGCTATTGGAATGCGCTTAACCTCCAAAGGGACGAATTGGAGCCCGGCGCAGCGGAACAGATATTTGACGAGTATGAGATCACCATTCATTCTCAAAGTGCTGAGCAGAGGGCGACAAGCTTGGGTCGGCTCATTTCAGAACTGACTGCGATTCCGTTAGGCACAGAGGGCGCCGCGCAATTTGAGGACTGGTGCAAGAGAGTCGTTGAGATCGCCTTTGCCAAAGAGCTTACCAATGTCCAGCTCCACCCTAATCAATCCGCGGTACAGAGACGAGACATCGTCGCAACGAATCAGGGGATTGATGGGTTTTGGAAGCGTATCCGCGATGACTACCAAACAAGGCAGGTGATTTTTGAGGTGAAGAATTTCGAAGAGGTTGGCATCGAAGAGTACCGGCAGGTGAACGGATATCTCACGAGAGAATACGGGAACATGGGTTTCATAGTCTGCCGGGACAAGCAGGCGGGGCTCATGAAAGGCCGGGAGCTTGAAGCTTTCCGGGAGTTCTATTTCCAGGGCAAAGTAATTCTGAAAATTACAGCAACGACCTTGACCAGTGTGCTATCAAAGCTACGGAACCCGAGCAAGATTGATGCGGGTGACATTGCGCTGGACCATCAGCTAGATGTGCATATCCGTCTTTACTCAACTGGACAAACAGAGGCAAGCGCGTCCAAAAAACGGGGGCGCCAAAAGTAAGGACGACAACAAGGGACAGTCCCCCCCGTTTTCGCCTCCCATCGCTCGCCCCTCTCGATTCCGACACCTACGCCCTGAATGGGCGCCCCAAACTACCGCAAGAAACAGGTGGGGTCAGGAGCCCTCGCTGTTGGCCGACTGCCCGTCGTCTGATTTTCTCGCCTTCATCGACCCCGCAATCAGCTTGTACTGCAGGAAGCGTGTCTCGATCTGGCCGTTGAAGAGCGGGATGCGGCGGCTGGCCTTCAGGCCCATCAGCTTCGGCAGCAGCGGGTCACCGGAGATGAGCCACGCGTCCCAGCCGGCGAAGTTCTGCTTCAGCCAGTCGCCCAAGAGCGGATACCAGTCGGCCAGGTCCTCGACGTCGCCGATGCGCTCGCCGTAGGGCGGATTGCTGACGATGGTGCCGACCGGGGTGGGCGGCTTGAGGTCGAGCACGTCCGACACTTTCAGCTCGATGGCCTCCAAGTAGCCGGCGGCGGCGAGGTTGTTGCGCGCCTTGTCGAGCACCCAGCGGTCGTGGTCGGCGCCGAAGATCGGCAGGCGGGTGAGCGGCTTTTCCTGCGCCTTCGCCTCCGCCTTGATGCGTTGCCACAGCGCGGCGTCGAAGTCCCGGTAGTGCTCGAAAGCGAAGTGGCGGCTGCGCCCCGGTGCCCGGTTCAGCGCTAGGTCGGCGGCTTCGAGCAGGATGGTGCCGGCGCCGCACATCGGATCGAGCAACGGCGTGCCGGGTTCCCAACCCGACAGCAGCAACAGGCCGGCGGCGAGGTTCTCCTTGATCGACGCGGCGCTCGCCTCGCGCTTGAAGCCACGCTTGAAGAGCGGCTCGCCCGAGGTGTCGAGGTAGAAGGTCACCGCGTCCGGGGTGAAGAAGGCGTACACCGGCACGTCGGGCGCTTCGGTGTCGACGCTGGGGCGTTCGCGGGTTTCCTCGCGGAAGCGGTCGCAGATCGCGTCCTTGATCTTCAGCGTGATGAAGTTGAGGCTTTTCAGCGGCGCGTTCTGCGCGCCGACCTTGACCGCGATGGTCTTCTTCACGTCGAACCAGTCCGGCCACGGCAGGTCGAGCGCGGCGCGGTAGATGTGTTCTTCCTTGCGGTAGCGCGTGTAGCCGACCTTGCGCAGGATGCGGGTGGCGATGCGCGAGGTGAGGTTGGCGCGCATCTCGGCGGCGGCGTCGGCCATGAACAGCACGCCGGCGGGCAGCTGGCGCACCACCTGCGCGCCGGCGGCGGTCAGTTCGGCGACCAGCAGTTCCTCCAGCCCGCGCGGGCAGGTGGCGAAATGGCTGGCAGGCGGCAATGCCTCGCGCTCGGGGCGGACGGGATGCGGCGCAGGTTTACGGCGGGGTTCGGGTTTCAAGGAATGCTCTCAAGAACGATTTATCCGCGAAGGACGCGAAGAAACGCGAAGGAAAAACAAGAATCGCTTTCGGTTTTCTTCGCGTCCTTCGCGGATGAAAAAAGAAGTTAAAACGGCTTCAGCACGACTAGCAGCACCACGACCAGCAGCACGATCACCGGGATTTCGTTGAACCAGCGGAACCAAGTGTGCGATTTCGTGTTCCGACGGGCTTCGAATGCGCGCAACAGGCTTTTGCAGACATGGTGATAGCCGATCAGCCCGCCGACCAGCGCGAGCTTCGCCCACAGCCAGCCCATCGTCGGCAGCCAGTACGCCAGCCATAGCCAGACGCCGGTAATCAGCGTCAGCCACATGATGGGGGTGACGAACCGGTACAATTTGCGCGCCATCAGCAGCAGGCGGTCGTAGGCGGCATCGTTGGTTTCCATCGCCAGATTGACGAAGATGCGCGGCAGGTAGAACAGTCCGGCGAACCAGCTCACCACCATCACGATATGAAACGACTTCAGCCACAGCATGGATAGACAAGCCTTTTTGAAGAAATGGACGCCAAGTCCGCTGACCCTGATTTTACTGGGTTTGATCGCGTACCTGTGGTTTCGCCCGCCGGCCGACGTCAGCGATGAGAACCGCCCCGCCCCGCCCTGGCAGGTGATGCTGCCCGATGGCCGGGCGCTGACCAGCGATTCCCTCAGGGGCAAGGTGGTGTTGGTGAACTTCTGGGCGACCTGGTGCCCGTATTGCCGCAAGGAAAAGCCGGTGATCGACCGTTTCTGGCAGGACTATCGGGAAAGAGGCTTCGAGGTCGTCTCGATCAGCGTCGACGACCCGCCGGAAAAAATCGCCGTCTGGATGCGGGACAAGGAATACGCCTTCATGGCTGCGCCGACCAATGCCTCGGTCACCCACGCATTCGGCAACGTGAAAAGCGTGCCGACCTCGTTCATCGTCGACAGCGAGGGCCGCATACGCCACAGGATTGCCGGACAGGTGCATTATCCGCGGCTGGAAAAACTCATCGCGCCGCTGCTGAACCCGGCCACACAACCTGGAAACCGATGATGGACGCCCGCCTCAACGAACTTGAAGCCAAGCTTGCGTTTGCCGAAGACATGATCGAGACGCTCAACCAGACGGTGATTCGCCAGCAGGGGCAGCTCGATTTGCTGCAGCAGCAGCTGCGCCTGTTGCACCAGCAATTGCAGGCTGCGCTGCCGGACGAGGCGCGCAATCTGCGCGACGAAATCCCGCCGCACTATTGAAACTAAACCGCGATCTTCACCACCACCTTGCGGATCATGCCCGGCCCCACCAGCGGCGCATGGGCGTCGTCGGGGAAGAACAGGCAGAACGCGCCCGGCGGCGTGGCGATCCAGCTGGCGGGCGCGTCGTTGAAAAAGCGGATGTCGCGCCCGGCATCGTAATCCGTTGCCGGGTCCAGGCAGGCGGCAACCGGCTTCCAGCCCATCTCGTCAATGCCCTGCAGCACCAGCTGAATATCGATGTAGCGGCGATGGCACTCCAGTTTCGCCTCCGCCCGCGTGCGCCCGGCGCATGCCTCGACGATGGCGAAAAGCTGTTCGCCCTGGATCGCGTGCCTGCCGGGCGCCAAGGCCTGCAGGTCGGCGCTGCGCAGGAATGCGAAGGCGCGCGCGAACAGCGGATGCAAGGCGCGGTAGCGGTCAGCCCGGGCAAGCGTGTCGAGAATCATGGGCGATAAACCTTGTTGAATGGGCGAAGCCTGGCGGCGTCGCAGAAACCGGCGGCGGTGTCGGCGCCGATCGACCGGGCAATACCCAGTTCGTGCGCCACGCTCAGTCTCGGGCCTGCCGATACGCAAGGCTGTTCAGCAGGCCTTTGGCGCGGTACATCGCCTCGTCGGCCTGCCGCAGCAGGGCCTCAAGCGTGGGGGTGCTCTCGCTGCGGGTGGCCACACCGATGCTGATGCGCAGTCCGAGCGGGACGTCGGCGCCGGGCAACACAACCTCGATCGCCGCGCGCAAGCGCTTGAGCAGGGCGTCCAGCGACGGCCCAGGCGGGGTGTCCGGCAGCAGCACCACGAACTCGTCGCCGCCCACCCGCGCCAGCAGATCGGACTCGCGGCAGCAGGCGCGCAGCCGGTTCGCGACCTGGATCAGGACGGCGTCGCCGGCGGCATGGCCATACGTGTCGTTGATGGACTTGAAATCGTCGATGTCGATGTTGAGCAGGCTGAGGGGGCGCTGGCTGCGTTGCGCCTGCACAAACATGTCCTGCCCGCGCAGGTTGAACTGATGGCGGTTGGCCAGCCCGGTAAGATGGTCGTGCAGCGCCATGCTGCGGATGCGCTGGTGCGCCGACACCGTGTAGGCGGTCAGCGCGCCCGCAACGGCGGCCAGCGCCGCCAGCAGCCCCTGTATCCAGACCCCCTGCCCCGCCGGCGGTGCGGCTGCGCGCGCCGCCAACTGCCAGCGGCCGCCCGGAATGACGACATCCATCAACACCGCCTCGGCATCGCCGAACAGCGCGGCATCGCCGAGAAAAACCTCGCCCAGCGGCCCCAGGCCGTCCTTGCCGCGCAAGGCGTAACGCACTCCGCTGCGCGCATCGGCTCGAATGCCTGCGTGTTCAAATACGGGAAGCGGATTGATGACCACCGAAACCAGCCCCCAATAATGCGGCAAGCCGTCGGGCCGGGTAAACGTGACCGGGATGCGGTTGATGATGCCGACGCCCCCCTGCGCCAGTTCGATCGGCCCCGCCGTCACCGGGCGCTGTTCGCGCATCAGGCGCAGCACCGCATCGCGCTGGGCGGGCGTGTCCAGGTAGCGCAGTCCGAGCGCCTTCTGGTTGCCGGCCTGCGGATAGACAAAGCGAATCACGTTGTCGGGCGCCATTGCCACGCTGCGGATCGCCGGCTGCAGACGCATCAGCGAAGCCGCGACCTGCGCCAGATCGGCCTGCGAAAAATCCGGCTTGGACAGCACGAAAGCAGACAGGCCCAGGCTCAGCGACAGCGTGGCATTCAGTTCCGATTCCAGGCGTGCCCGCACAGTGGCGGCCTCGGCTTGCAGCACCGCGCGCTCTGCCTGGCGGCTGCGGTCCCGCTCCAGCCAGACGAACGATTGCAGCAGCAGCCAGACCGTGCATGCCGCCAGCACGCCGGCCGCCAACGGCAGGCTGCGCGAGGACACAAGCGGGCTGGAAGGGATCACGCGCGGAGGCTTAGCGGCTGATCGGCTTGTAGCGGATGCGCTTGGGCTTGGCGCCCTCCTCGCCCAGCCGCTTCTTCTTGTCGGCCTCGTATTCCTGGTAGTTGCCGGGGAAGAACACCACCTGCGAGTCGCCCTCGAAGGCGAGGATGTGGGTGGCGATGCGGTCGAGGAACCAGCGGTCGTGCGAGATCACCAGCACGCAGCCGGCGAATTCGAGCAGCGCGTCTTCCAGCGCGCGCAGGGTTTCCACGTCGAGGTCGTTCGACGGTTCGTCGAGCAGCAGCACGTTGCCGCCGGCGATCAGCGTCTTCGCCAGGTGCAGGCGGCCGCGTTCGCCGCCGGACAGGTTGCCGACCAGTTTCTGCTGGTCGCCGCCCTTGAAGTTGAAGCGGCCGAGGTAGGCGCGCGACGGCGTTTCGTAGCGGCCGACGGTGAGGATGTCGCGGCCCTCGGCGACTTCGTCGAACACGGTCTTGTCGGCCGCCAGCGCATCGCGGCTCTGGTCGACGTAGGCGAGCTTCACCGTCTGGCCGATCTCGACTTCGCCGGAATCAGGTTTTTCCAGGCCGGTGATCATCTTGAAGAAGGTCGACTTGCCGGCGCCGTTGGGGCCGATGATGCCGACGATGGCGCCGGGCGGCACGCTGAAGGAGAGGTTGTCGATCAGCAGGCGGTCGCCGAAGGATTTGCTCACGTTGTGGAAGTCGATCACCTTGTCGCCCAGCCGCTCGCCGACCGGGATGAAGATTTCCTGGGTCTCGTTGCGCTTCTGGTACTCGACCGAGTTCAGTTCCTCGAAACGCGCCAGGCGTGCCTTCGACTTGGCCTGGCGCGCCTTGGGATTCTGCCGCACCCATTCGAGTTCCTGCTTCATCGTCTTGATGCGGCCGGCTTCCTGCTTGGATTCGGTCTCCAGCCGCGCTTCCTTCTGCTCCAGCCAGCTGGTGTAGTTGCCCTTCCACGGAATGCCGTGGCCGCGGTCAAGCTCGAGGATCCACTCGGCGGCGTTGTCGAGGAAGTAGCGGTCGTGCGTCACCGCCACGACCGTCCCCGGATAGCGCACCAGGAACTGCTCCAGCCAGTCGACCGACTCGGCGTCGAGGTGGTTGGTCGGCTCGTCCAAGAGCAGCATGTCGGGGTTGGACAGCAGGAGCTGGCACAGCGCCACCCGGCGTTTTTCACCCCCGGACAGGTTGCCGATGGTGGCGTCCCACGGCGGCAGCCGCAGCGCATCGGCGGCGATTTCCATCTGCGTGTCGAGGTCGGCACCGGCGGTGGCGAGGATCGCCTCGCACTTGGCCTGCTCCTCGGCGAGCTTGTCGAAGTCGGCGTCCGGCTCGGCGTAGGCGGCGTAGATTTCATCCAGCCGCGCCTTGGCGGAGACGATCTCGCCCAGCCCCGTTTCCACCGATTGCCGCACCGTATGCGCGGGGTCGAGTTGCGGTTCCTGCGGCAGGTAGCCGATGCGGATGCCCGGCATCGGGATCGCCTCGCCTTCGATGTCCTTGTCCACCCCCGCCATGATGCGGATCAGCGAGGACTTGCCGGAACCGTTGAGGCCCAGAAGGCCGATCTTGGCGCCGGGGAAAAAGCTGAGGGAGATGTCCTTCAGGATCTGCCGCTTCGGCGGCACGATCTTGCCGACGCGGTTGAGGGAATACACGTATTGCGCCATGAATGAATGAATCCAGAAAAAGTTAGTTGTTGTTTGCGCCCGGGCATGCGTCGAACGCGCAGCCCTTGTCCGGGTTGCGGCCGACATAACTGCCGTCGGCACACTGCTTGACGTCCGCGGCACACGCCCCGCCTGCGTCCGGCAGCGGCGGTGGCGGCGGTGCCGGCGGCAAGGGCTTGCCCGCAGCGGGCCGCGATGCCGGCTTGGCCGCAGGGTCTGTGCCGGCCAGGCCGCATCCGCTCAGTGCGAACAGCAGCACGGCGGCAGCGAGCGCCCTCATCAAGACAGTTCCCTGTCGAGCAAGGCCTTCAGCTTGACGAAATCGAGTTCGCCCAGCTTCTGTTCGAGGATGCGGCCGTCCTTGCCGACGATGAAACTGGTGGGCGTCAGCTGCACGTTGCCGAAGGCGCGCGCGTGCGCGCCGTCGGTGTCGAGCGCCACCGGGAACGGCAGTTGCCGCGTCTGCACGAAATTGGCCACATAGTTGGGCGGATCGTAGCTCATCGCCACCGCGATGATTTCGAAGCCGCGGTCCTTGTATTGCGTATAGGTCTCGACCATCCCGGGCATTTCCTTGATGCAGCCGGGACACGACGTTGCCCAGAAATTGACCAGCACCACCTTGCCGCGCAGCTCGTCGAGCACGATGGGCTTGCCCTCCAGCGTGGTGAAGGTGGCCGCGGGTGCGCCGGGCTTGTCCATCAGGGCGTAGGCCAGTGCGCCGATGATGGCCAAGACGGCGACGGCGGCGAGAAGCGGTTTGGTGTATTTCACGGGTTTTTACCTTCTAAATTGCAGCTTGAATCCTGCGCCTGGGATTGATACGACCGCGCCAGCGCCACATAGTGCTGCGCCGAATAGCAGAAATAGGCGATTTCCTCGTCGGAAAGCAGGCGCACCCGCTTGGCGGGACGGCCCAGGTACAGATGGCCGGATTCGAGCACCTTGCCTTCCGCCACCAGCGAACCGGCGCCCAGCAGCACATGCTTCTGGATCACCGCACGGTCGAGGATGATCGAACCCATACCGATCAGGCATTCGTCTTCGATGGTGCAGGCATGCAGGATGACCGTGTGGCCGACGGTGACACGCGCCCCGATGCGCAGCGGTCCGCCCGCCGGATTGGCCGGCGTCCTGTGTGACACGTGCAGCACGCTGTTGTCCTGGATGTTGCTCGCCTCGCCGATGCCGATCGAGTTGACGTCGCCGCGGATCACCGCGCCCGGCCACACCGAGGCGTCCCGCCCAAGGCTGACTTCGCCGATCACCGTGGCGCGCGGGTGCACCCAGGCGCCGGCGGCGAGTTGCGGGTGAACCTCCCGGTAGGGGGCGACGGGGTCAAAAGCCATGGTTGTCCTGGGGTTGAAACGCAGCGGGAGCGGGCTCAAATTATAATCGTTGTGCGTTGCCGCTTTTCCTCCGCGCCCCTGCGTCCACTTTGTGAAAGATTTGCCATGAATACCCCGATGGGCACCAATCCCCTGCTCGACTTTTCCGGTCTGCCCCGCTTCGCCGAATTCAAGCCCGAATTCGTCACCCCCGCCATCGACCGGTTGCTGGCCGACGCCCGCGCGGCGGTGGCGCGTGCGGAAGCCGCCGACACGCCGGCCGAGTGGGATGCCTTCGTCGGCCCGCTCGACGACGCCAACGAAAGACTGGGCCGCGCCTGGGGCCAGGTGTCGCACCTGCATTCGGTGATGGACTCGCCGGAACTGCGCGAGGTCTACAACGCCAACCTGCCGAAGATCACCGTCTATTACGCCGAGCTGGGACAGAACGAGGCGCTGTTCGCCAAGTTCAAGGCGCTCAAGGCGCGCGCCGATTTCGCCGCGCTGTCCGCCCCGCGCCAGAAGATCGTCGACAACGAGTTGCGCGATTTCCGCCTCGGCGGCGCCGAGCTGCCGGCCGACAAGAAGGCCCGCTTCATGCAGGTGCAGGAGGAACTGGCGCAGCTGTCGGCCAAGTTCGAGGAAAACCTGCTCGACGCCACCAACGATTTCGCGCTCTTCATCGACGACGCGGCCGAGCTTGCCGGCGTGCCGGACGACGTGCTGGCCGCCATGAAGGCCGCGGCCGAGGCCGACGGCAAAAGCGGCTGGAAGATCACCCTGCACATGCCGTCCTACCTGCCGGTGATGCAATACGCCGACAACCGCAGCCTGCGCGAGCAGGTCTACCGCGCCTACGTCACCCGCGCCTCCGAATTCGGCAAGCCCGAACTCGACAACACCCCGCTGATTGCCGGCATCCTCAAACTCAGGCGCGAGGCGGCCGAACTGCTTGGTTTTTCCAGCTACGCACAGGTATCGCTGGCAGCCAAGATGGCCGACACCCCGGCCGAGGTGCTGAAATTCCTCGACGAACTCGGCGTCCGCGCCCGCCCCTACGCGGAGAAGGACTACGCGGAACTGAAGGCGTTCGCCCGCGACGAACTCGGCCTCGCCGACCTGCAGGCCTGGGACACCACCTACGCGTCGGAAAAACTCAGCGTCGCCCGCTACAGCTTCTCCGACCAGGAAGTGAAGCAGTACTTCCCCGAGCCGCGCGTGCTGGCCGGCCTGTTCAAGCTGATCGAGACCCTCTACGGCCTGCACGTGCGCGAGGATCAGGCGCCGGTGTGGCATCCCGACGTCAAGTTCTACACCCTCACCGACCACGCCGGCCAGCGCGTCGGCCAGTTCTACCTCGACCTCTACGCGCGCGCGTCGAAACGCGGCGGCGCCTGGATGGACGACGTCATCACCCGCCGCAAAACCGCTGCCGGCATCCAGACCCCGGTCGCCTACCTCAACTGCAATTTCTCCGGGCCGGTGGGCGGCAAGCCGGCGCTGTTCACCCACGACGAGGTCATCACCCTGTTCCACGAAGCCGGCCACGGCCTGCACCACCTGCTGACGCAGATCGAGGAACTCGGCGTGTCCGGCATCAACGGCGTCGAGTGGGACGCGGTCGAGCTGCCGAGCCAGTTCATGGAGAACTTCTGCTGGGAATGGGACGTGCTGAAGCACATGACCGCCCACGTCGACACCGGCGAACCACTGCCGCGCGCGCTGTTCGACAGGATGCTGGCGGCGAAGAACTTCCAGTCCGGCCTGCAGACGCTGCGCCAGATCGAGTTCGCCAGCTTCGACATGCGCCTGCACGACGATTTCGACCCCAGCGGCCCGCGCACCGCGCTGGACCTGATCGACGACATCCGCCGCCAGGTCGCGGTCGTCATCCCGCCCGCCTACAACCGCTTCCCCAACAACTTCTCGCACATCTTCGCCGGCGGCTACGCGGCCGGCTACTACAGCTACAAGTGGGCGGAAGTGCTCTCCGCCGACGCCTACGCGCTGTTCGAGGACGAGGCCGAGGGCTACGGCGGCGTGCTCAATCCGGAGGTCGGCCACCGCTTCTGGAGCGAGATCCTCGCCCAGGGCGGCGCCCGCCCGGCGCTCGAGTCGTTCAAGGCCTTCCGCGGCCGCGAACCCACCATCGACGCCCTGCTGCGCCACAACGGCATGGCATGAGCGACGCATACGATGACGATGCCACCCGGGCTTCAGCGGCGTGCGGCCGCGGCCAGCCTTGACGCTCTTCAGGCTGCCCGCAGGTAAAGCCCAAACCGGTTATGGCCGTTAGAAGGCGGGATCAGGTCTTTCGGGAGCACGGCATGAAAGCAGGACTCATCATGGCAGCGGCCTGGCTGGCGGCGGCGAGCGCCCCGCTTGCCGCCGCCCAGCTGTATCAGTGGAAGGACACACAGGGCCGCACGGTATACAGCGACCAGCCGCCGCCACCCAGCATCAAAAATGCCCAGCAGAAAGCCTTCAAGGGCAGCGTCATCGAGGTTGGCGAATCCTATGCCGCCAGAACCGCGCGCGAGAAATACCCGGTCACCCTGTACGCCAGCGCCTGCGGCGCGCCCTGCGAACAGGCTCGGCAACTGCTCGCAGGGCGCGGCGTTCCCCATAGCAGCAAGGACCCGCAAGCCAGCCCCGAAGCGCAGGCCGAGCTGCAAAAGCTCACCGGGCGTTTAAGCGTTCCGGTGCTCGTGGTCGGCAGCGACAAGCTGGACGGTTTTGAAGCCGGGCAATGGCAATCCGCGCTCGACCGCGCAGGCTATCCAAAAACCGCCCCGCCCGGCCACAAGCCGGCACCCGCGCAGGCGCAACAGCCGTCGCCGCAGTAGCGGGGTGCGGTAAACTCGGCGCCATGAAAATCGCCGCCTGGAACGTCAACTCCCTCAAGGTCCGCCTGCCCCAGTTGCTGGACTTTCTCGCCACCCGCCAGCCCGATGCGGTGTGCCTGCAGGAAACCAAGCTCACCGATGACAATTTCCCGGTCGCCGAACTCGAAGCGGCCGGCTACCGCGTCGTCTTCACCGGCCAGAAAACCTACAACGGCATCGCCATCGTCAGCCGCGCCGAGCCGAGCGAGGTCGCCCTCGGCATCCCGGGTTTCGAGGATGAACAGAAGCGCGTCATTGCCGCCACCGTCGACGGCGTGCGGCTGGTGTGCGTTTACTGCCCCAACGGCCAGAGCCTCGACTCCGACAAATACCCCTACAAGCTTGCCTGGTTCGATGCGCTGGCCGCCTGGCTGAAGGACGAACTGGCGCGCCATCCCCGGCTCGCCGTGCTCGGCGACTACAACGTCGCCCCGGAAGACCGCGACGTCCACGACCCCGAGGCATGGAAGGACAGCGTGCTGGTGTCGGAACCCGAACGCGAACGCTTCCGCAAACTGCTGGCGCTGGGCCTCATGGACAGCTTCCGCCTGTTCGAGCAGCCCGAGAAAAGCTTCTCCTGGTGGGACTACCGCATGATGGGCTTCCGCCGCAACCACGGCCTCAGGATCGACCACATTCTTCTCAGCGCGCCGCTGGCCGCAGCCTGCACCTCAAGCACCATCGACCGCGACATGCGCAAGCTGGAGCGGCCGTCGGACCACGCGCCGGTTCTTGCCGAAATTGGTTTGGGCGTTTGAATTCAATCCACTCGACCCGGATAGGGAAATCCGTCCCGCTGTTGTTCTGGAACATGACCGGTAGCCGGGGCCGGCCCTGGAGGGAACTCACAAACCTGCCCGCCATCCCTGTCATGGATGACTAAGCGCTTGCGCAGAACTCCTGCAGCGCGCCAATGATGTCATCCTGGTCACTGTCATGCAGCTTTGGAGAGAGCGGCAAACTCAGTGTTTGTCGGCCAATGCGTTTGGCCTGCGGCCAATCATCCGGTTCCCAGCCGTAGCGCTCCTGGTAGTAGGGGTGTTCAGGCAGGCTCAAATAATGAACGCCAGCACCGATGTTTCGATCATGCAGCTTTTCCAGGACAGTGTCGCGCGTCAGCCCGGTACGTTCGGCATCGACCAGAACCGTATACAGATGGAGCGCATGCCGGGTCTCGGGATCGGGTTCGGCCGGTCGGGTAAGCGGCAGGCTGGACAACGCTTTCTGATAACGATCCCATAAGCGCTGGCGGCGCAGCCAGCTGTCTTCGATACGGGCGAGCTGATGAATCCCGATGGCCGCCTGCAGGTCCATCATGTTGTACTTGTAGCCGCATTCCGTCACTTGGTAATGCTTGTATCCCCGGTCGCTGAAGCGTTGCCAAGCGTCCTGGCTAAGCCCATGAAGCGCCAGGCGCTTGATGCGTTGTATGTGCTCTTCATTGCGCGCAATGATCATGCCGCCTTCACCGCAGGTCACGTTTTTCGTGACATAGAAACTGAAGCAGCCGAAGTCGCCCAGGGTGCCGAGGGGCTGGCCGTGGTATTCGCCCTCAACAGCATGTGCGCAGTCTTCTATGACAATCAGGTTGTGCGCCTGGGCCAGATCCCGCAAACGATCCATATCGCAGGGACGACCTGCAAAATGTACGGGCAGAAGTGCGCGGGTTCGCGGTGTAATGCGGCGGGCCACGTCGTCCGGATCAAGATTCAGCGTCACGGGGTCTACGTCAGCCAGCACAGGCTGGGCACCGCAATGTATGATGGCGTTGACGGTTGCGCAAAACGTGAGGGCGCTGGTGATGACCTCGTCACCCGGCCCCAGCTCGGCGGCTATCAGACTGAGGTGGAGCGCCGCCGTGCAGGAATTGACTGCTGCGACCCGACTTGAAGGAAGATGCTTGTAGGTAGCGAAATCGTGTTCGAATTGATGCACTCGGGGCCCAGTGCCAATCCAGCCGGCCTCCAGGGCCGCAACCACCTCCGCAATTTCCGTTGCCTGCAAATCAGGCGCGCCAAAAGTCAAAAACGTATTTCGCAATTTCCGATCCGATATAAGTGAATAAAATCATCATCAATCTAGCGATGACCGGCTGGGTGCCTACCCGCATGCAGTCTGCGCATGTGCCGATGAGCGTGGAGGAGATTGTCGCCGATGCCTGCGCCGGAATAGCATGCGGCGCCTCCATTCTGCACATCCACGCTCGCGAGGACAATGGCGATCCCTCCTACGATGCGGAGCGCTACGCGTCGATCATGAGGGGCATTCGTACGCGGCACCCACAGGCGGTGATCACGGTCACGACCAGCGGCCGCCGGACCTCCAATTTACAGCAACGAACAGCGGCCTTGAGGCTTCAGGGTTCGGACAGGCCCGACATGGCGAGCCTGACCCTGGGTTCGATGAACTTTGCGGATGGCGCGAGCATCAACGATCCGGAAACGATCCAGGCATTGGCGGGCATGATGCGTGAGTACGGCGTCAAGCCGGAACTGGAGGTGTTTGATCTGGGCATGATTCACTATGCCAAGGTGCTCATCAGCAAGGGACTGATCGATCCGCCCTATTACTTCAACCTTATCCTGGGCAATATTGCGACCGCCCAGACCGACCTGCTGCATCTGGCTGTTCTTCTGCGCGAACTTCCCCCCGACAGCGTGTGGGCACTGGGAGGGATTGGGCGTTATCAGCAGAACGCCAACAATCTGGCCGCGGTACTCGCCGATGGAGCCCGCACCGGCCTTGAAGACAACCTATGGCTGGATGCCGGTCGCACGCAATTGGCCAGCAACAGCCAGCTCGTCCAGCGAGTAGCCGATGTGGCGCGTGCAGCAGGCAGAGGGATAGCCAGCCCGGAAGAAACCCGACAGCGTTTGGGACTGGATCGAATTTCATGAACATGCAGACAGATGAGCGCCTGGTGATTTTCGGCTTGAGCAATATTCTTTCGGATCTGCTCGATTGCGCCCTTGCGCTTCGGCTCCCCGTGAGCAAAATCGTCATCCATCACCCGGAGAACCCGGGCGACCGTGATTTATCGGTGACTCACCGGATCAATGCGTATTCCCGGCATGCCAGTCAACCCATCCTGCAAGACCTTGATAACTTTTCCCCGGAACCAGGGGAACGCTACATTCTCGGGCCAACCTCCCCGGAACGGCGAGTGCTTTCGGAAATGCTGATCGATCGCTTTGGCCTGGATTTCGCCTCACTGGTCCACCCCACTGCCTATTTTTCGCCAATGGCCACGCTATCCGGTGGCGTATTCATCGGTGCGAACAGCGTCATTGCTCCCGGTGTAGAACTGGCCGAGCATGTCTTCATCAATCGCGGCGTAACCATCGGCCACGATACCCGTATCGGTGCGTATTCCCGGGTTCAGCCCGGCTGCAATCTTGGCGGGCTGTCCCGCATCGGCGAAGGGGTGACGATCGGCATGGCAGCCACCCTGCTTGAGCGTCTGCAAATCGGCAACCGCTCGGTGATCGGCGCCGGCTCGGTTGTATTGCACGACGTTCCCGAGGCTGTGCTGGTGGCGGGCATCCCCGCGGTCATCAAGAAGCAGTTGGCAGACTGAAGCCGCACTGCGTCCCTCCCCGGCATTAGACCGACCTGTTTTCATGCGGCATCGCAAGATCGGGCACGCGATGCCCCAAGAACTCACACAGTTTCCGCATCGCATCAGGCACCGACAGGTTCAGAACAAGCAGATCCTCGGGGCGATGCCTGAAATATTCCAGAATGCGCCGGTTATGGTCCTGATAATGCTGTTTGTAGATTTCAGGGTCATAGAGCGTATGTTCGTCCACGCCATACACCATTTGATGCTGCCGCCATAACCAGCCGGTATCGCAGTAGGGGAGTTGTTTCAAGTCATCCGCAGAGGGGATCCTCCCCTTGCAGACAAGCCTTGTCTGGGAGCGAATTAATGAGTCATACCACTGACTCGGATCATCCCTTATCGAAAGAATGAATTTTGAACCCGGATAGGCGTGATCAAGAACCTGGTAGGTGTAATCCAGGCTGAACGGCACATCCTGAAAAGCATCCGCCCCCCGGCAATATTGAACGACTCGCCGAAAATCCCTCCTGGCCCAATCATCCAGCAAACGCTCGGCCTTGGCCTGCTTGCCCACGCGGTAACCCAGCAGCTTCAATGCCTTAGCCAGTGATGTTGTGCCCGTCTTGTTCCTGCCTATGCAGAATATCTTTTGTTTTTTCCAGAACATATCCATCTTCAAATTACACGCCTCGCTGCCCCCGAAGGGCTTTCAAGTGCCATTTTCATCACGTTGGCCAGGGTGTTTTCCTCCGTTACATATCGATATGCCTGATCCGCGATGCTCAGCCGCCCAGCCTCATCTTTAAGACAGGAAACAACAAGGTCGACAAGCTCATGTCTTGCCGCCATCCTGAAATGCGTGCCTTCGATATAGGGCGCAGTATTTTCCGCATGCTCGGAAACCACCATCGCCTTGCAGCTCATCGCCATCAACATGCGCATCCCTGGCGACTCCCAGGGAAACGTGTTGAGATTGAGCAGAATTTTGCTGCGGTTAAGCAGTTGGGTGCGCACGTCTCCATAGCAGTCTTGATTGACCACTTTCAGCGTGAAGCCGGCCTTCTCCAAGGCCTGCTCCATGTCCTGAAGCAAGGCACGGCGGCGGCGAGTGATGTTGCCCAGGAAAACGACGTCGATATCCCGTTCCGTTTCCTCCAGCAAGCTGCCCCAATCAGGGTGATAGCCGACAGGAACAAATAAACTGGGTACACCATGACCGGCCAGAAACGTCTGTCGAGGTTCCAGGCTCACAAAAAGCGTATCGACCAACCCGGCCCGCCAGAAACCCAATAACCGTCGCGACTCCTTGGCCGCGTAAGAAAACTGGCGGGGTAAAAAATCGCGGCGTCTGTTCCAGGGCAAGCTCCAGCTCTGGATCGCGAAACCATAGTACGCAAAACGATCAAACAGCCGCTGCATTCGCTGCGGGCGGGAAGAGTAGTCCACACCGCGCGCATGCAAGAACCAGTTCTGCAGCCGGGAAGATGGGAGATCAGGCGGAAGCAATGGCTCACAACTCCACAGAATCCGTTGAATCCCCAGTTCCCTCGCCCTGCTGAAAAAAGGCTTGCCGACCGCTGCCCAGTCTGCAATCCCCAGGACCAGCAAGGTATCGCCTGCGGCAAGGTCGGTCGCCTGCCGCGCAAGGCAAACCCTCCACCCATTCGTTTCAAGCGCCTCCATCAATGCCCCGGAAAAGCTTACGGGCAATGCTTTTTGCGCATCAAGTAGAACAACACGCCCCATCGATGAACTCTCCCTATGCGCCACCTGTGTGGCGGCAATCAGTACTGCACCACCGCCGGGTCGAGACTGCGCCACAGATACCAGGTGGCGACGGTGCGCCAAGGCGCGTGGCGCTCGCCGTGCTGGCGCAAGAGCTTGGGGGTGGGCCGTTCGCCGCCGAGATAATACAGTGCAACCGCTTTCTGCAGGCCGATGTCGTCGACCGGCCAGACGTCGGGGCGGCGCAGGCTGAAGATGAGGAACATCTCGGCGGTCCAGCGGCCGATGCCGCGCACGTCGACGAGTTCGGCGATGACGGCCTCGTCTTCCATTTTTTTCCAGCGCGCCGGATCGATGCGGCCATCGGCGAAATGGCCGGCGAGGTCACGCAGATATTCGGCCTTGCGGCGCGACAGGCCGCAGGCGGCGAGCGCATCCAGTTCGAGCGTGACGATGCGTTCCGGGCTGACGGTTTGCGCATACCCGGCGAAGCGCGCCCACACGCTGTCGGCCGCCTTGACCGAGATCTGCTGGCCGACGATGGCGCGCGCGAGGGTCTGGAAGGGGTCGCCGCGATCGCCCAGCACGGCATCGGGATAGCACGCGATGAGCGCCGCCATCACCGGGTCGGCTGCGGCCAGTTCTGCACAGGCGGTGGACCAATAGGTGGGCGCACGGGATTTCATGAAAAGACTTTCATCCGCGAAGGACGCGAAGAAACGCGAAGGGGAAAACCAGAATTGCCTGGGATTTTCTTCGCTGAACTTCGCGTCCTTCGCGGATAAAGCCTTTCGCCCTCACAGCAGGATGATGTCGTACTGCTCTTGCGGGTAGGTGGTCTCGACCTGCAGTGATACCGGTTTGCCGATGAAGTCGATGAGCTGGGCGAGGCTGCCGGATTCCTCGTCCAGGAACAGATCGATCACGCTCTGCCCCGCGACAATGCGGAATTCGCGCGCGTCGAACTGGCGCGCTTCGCGCAGGATTTCGCGCAGGATTTCGTAGCACACGGTCTGCGCGGTCTTGATTTCGCCGCGCCCGGCACAGGTGGGGCAGGCCTCGCACAGCACGTGCGCCAGCGATTCGCGCGTACGCTTGCGCGTCATTTCCACCAGGCCCAAAGCGGAAAACCCGCTGACGGTGGTGCGCGTGGGGTCGCGCGCCAGCACTTTCTTCAGCTCGGTGAGCACCGCTTCCTGGTGCTCGGCATTGTCCATGTCGATGAAGTCGATGATGACGATGCCGCCGAGGTTCCTGAGGCGCAGCTGGCGCGCGATGGCCTGCGCCGCTTCCAGGTTGGTCTTGAAGAT
>Ga0209958_1000862_pt1 | contig 34069 bp, 34 predicted proteins | sample ThiBio_inoc_plan_FD_183942 | JGI IMG/M metagenome (GOLD analysis project Ga0209958, IMG submission 183942) | Wastewater bioreactor microbial communities from Cape Town, South Africa - Thiocy_inoc_plan (SPAdes) | ecosystem: Engineered > Bioremediation > Thiocyanate > Unclassified | place: South...
GCGCTCCTCGCGCGCGCCGTAGCCGCCCTGGGGGGCGCCGCGGCGCTCGCCGAAACCACCACGCCCAGGCGCACCGAAGCGCCGCTCACGCCCGCCGCGGCCGGCGAAATCGGCCTGCGGAGCGCGCTGCGCCGGCTCCAGGCCCGCCACCACGGATGCCGTGAAGGGCTGGCGCGTATAGCCTTCGATGTCGAAGATCTTGCGGCGGTCGCGGAACTCGGCAAAGGTCACGGCCAGGCCGTCGCGCCCGGCACGGCCCGTGCGGCCGATGCGGTGCGTGTAGTCCTCGGCCTTCATGGGCAGGCCGAAGTTGAACACGTGGGTGATGGTCGGCACGTCGATGCCGCGCGCCGCCACGTCGGTGGCGACGAGGATCTGCACCTGGCCGTTGCGCAGCGCCATGAGGCGGCGGTTGCGCAGGCCCTGGCTCAGGGCGCCGTGCAGCGCCACGGCCGAGAAGCCCGCCTGCTGCAGGTCGCCTGCGAGCTCGTCGCACTCGATCTGCGTGCTGGCGAACACGATGGCCTGGTTGATGGCCGTGTCGCGCAGCCAGTGGTCGAGCAGGCGGCGCTTGTGCTGGGGGTTGTCCGCCCAGTAAAGCATCTGCTGGATGTTGGCGTGCTTTTCCTGGGGGGTGTCGATCTGCACGCGCTGCACATTGCTGCCGCCATCGTGCATCACGCGCAGGGCCAGTTGCTGAATGCGCGGCGCAAAGGTGGCGCTGAACATCATGGTCTGCTTGCGGCCGCTGGTGAGCTGGTTGATCTCGGCCAGATCGTCGGCAAAGCCCAGGTCCAGCATGCGGTCGGCCTCGTCGATGACGAGGAACTGCACCTGGTCGAGCTGGATCTGCTGCGAGCGCTGCAGGTCCAGCAGGCGGCCCGGGGTGGCGACCACGAGGTCGGCGTTCTGCAGCTTGGCGATCTGCATCTGGTAGGGCATGCCGCCCACCACCGTGGCGATGCGCAGGCCCTTGCAGTGCTTGACCAGGTCGATGGCGTCGTGCGCCACCTGCTGTGCCAGCTCGCGCGTGGGGCACAGCACCAGCGCGCCCGGCACGGCCGGCTGGAAGTTGCGCGCCAGCGTGGGGTTCTTGCGGCGTGCACGCTTCGGCGGCGCCTCGCCGCGGGCGGCGGCCTCTTGCGCCAGGCGCTCGAACTCGGCGCGCGCGGCGCTCTCGGCCTGCGCCTTTTGCTCCATCAGCGTGTGCAGCACGGGCAGCAGAAAGGCCGCGGTCTTGCCGCTGCCGGTCTGGCTGGAGACCATGAGGTCGATGTAGCGCCCGCCCTGGGCCTGTGCGCCCATGGCCAGCGGAATGGCCTTGCGCTGCACGGCCGTGGGCTGGGTGTAGCCCAGGTCGGCCACAGCCTGCACCAGCTCGCGGGTCAGTCCCAGCTCGATGAAGCCGTTGGGCTCGGCGCTCACGCCGCTGGTCAGGTCGCCCATGTCGGGGGTGGAAAGGTCGGAAACAATGGAATCGGCAGGCGCAAAGTCGCCCAGCCCCTGGAGGGAGTCGGTCATGGTTTTCTCACGCGAAGAAAACAACCGCAGGCGCTTTCCTGCGGTGGTTTCGTTCGATGGTTACAAAACATCAACCATCAAACGGAACCTGGTGGCCGCAGCGGTCGGGCCAGGCGGGCATTGTTTGCATGGCGCCGCGCAGACAATGTTGCGCCGGCGTGCAGGGCCCGGTGTGTGAAGGGAGATGCACAAAACTTGCCGCGCAACGAGCGCTGCCCGGCAAGCCAGCGATTATCACACAGATTGGGGTTTTCCCGCAAGCGCCTCCGCAGGCAATTGCTCGGGGACGGCGAGGAAATGCCGGCGGTAGTGCACGAGCTCCTCGATGGATTCATGCACGTCGGCCAGCGCGGTGTGCTTTTGCGCCTTCTTGAAACTGGTGTAGGCCTCGGGCTTCCAGCGCCGGGCCAGTTCCTTGAGCGTGCTGACGTCCACATTGCGGTAATGGAAAAAGGCTTCGAGCTTGGGCATGTAGCGCGCAAGAAAACGCCGGTCCTGCCCGATGCTGTTGCCGCACAGCGGTACCTTGCCCTTGGGCACGTACTGCGTGAGAAAGGCCAGGAGCTGGGTCTGCGCCTGCTCCTCGGTGAGCGTGGAGGCCTTGACCTTGTCGATCAGGCCGCTCTTGCCATGCGTGCCCTTGTTCCAGGCGTCCATCCGGCCCAGCAGCTCGTCGGACTGGTGGATGACCAGCACCGGCCCCTCGACGCGCGGCTCCAGGTGCGGGCCGGTGACGACAACGGCGATTTCGATGATGCGTTCCTTCTCGGGGTCGAGACCGGTCATTTCACAGTCGAGCCAGACCAGGTTCTGGTCCGATTTGGCGAGCACGGGGGCAGTGGGGGCGATGGTTCCAGACATGGGCGCGATTGTCGCCGATGGCCTACACTCGCGCCTCATGCCCGCCGACGCTCCCGCCGCCCTGTCCCCCTCGCTGGCCCTGACGCTGGCCTTTGTCGCAGCGCTGCTGGCCGGGCTCTGGCTCAAGCTCTGGCTGCTGTCGCGCCAGATCCGCCACGTGATGCGCCACCGCGGCCAGGTGCCCGCCGCGTTCGCGCAGCGTGTACCGCTCGCCGCCCACCAGAAGGCGGCCGACTACACCGTGGCCAAGGCGCGCCTGGGCCTGCTGGAGATGGCGCTGGGCGCGGCCGTGCTGCTGGGTTGGACGCTGCTGGGCGGCCTGGAAGCGCTGCACCAGGCCCTGCTGGCCTGGCTGGGCGGCGGCATGCTGCAGCAACTGGCGCTGCTGGCCGCCTTTGCGCTGATCAACGGGGTCATCGACCTGCCCCTGTCGCTGTACCAGACCTTCGTGCTGGAGCAGCGCTACGGCTTCAACCAGATGACGCTGCGCCTGTGGCTGGCCGACCTGGCCAAGTCGCTGCTGCTGGGCGCGCTGATCGGGCTGCCGATTGCGGCCGCCATCCTGGGGCTCATGGGCAGCGCGGGCGGCCTGTGGTGGCTGTGGGCCTGGAGCCTGTGGATGGGCTTCAACCTGCTGCTCATGGTGGTGTACCCGCTGTTCATCGCGCCGCTGTTCAACAAGTTCGAGCCCCTGGGCGACGAATCGCTCAAGGCGCGCGTGACCGCGCTGATGCAGCGCTGCGGCTTCACGGCCAAGGGCCTGTTCGTGATGGATGGCAGCCGCAGAAGCCGCCATGCCAATGCCTATTTCACGGGCTTCGGCGCGGGCAAGCGCGTGGTGTTCTACGACACCCTGCTCAAGCAGCTTGCCCCCGCCGAGGTGGAAGCCGTGCTGGCGCACGAGCTGGGGCATTTCCACCACCGCCACATCGTGCAGCGCATGGTGATGATGTTTGCGCTGAGCCTGGCGGGCTTCGCCCTGCTCGGCTGGCTCTCGGGGCAGGCCTGGTTCTACGCCGGGCTGGGCGTGCGCCCCGGCCTGGACCTGCTGCTGCCCGGCGCACCGGCCGCGCCGCACGATGCGCTGGCGCTGCTGCTGTTCCTGCTCGTGGTGCCGGTGTTCACCGTCTTTCTGGCGCCGCTGTTCGCGCAGCTCTCGCGCCGCCATGAATTCCAGGCCGACGCCTACGCCATGGCGCAGGCCAGCGGCGCAGCCCTGGCCTCGGCGCTGCTCAAGCTCTACGAGGACAATGCCGCCACCCTCACGCCCGACCCGGTGTACGTGAAGTTCCACTACTCGCATCCCCCCGCGAGCGAACGCCTCGCGCGCATGCCCTCCCCCACCACCGCATGACCACCATGTTGAAGCAAAAAGACTGGTCCACCCAGGCGCGACGTGCGCTGACAGCTCCTGAATTGGTAGCAAAACTCGCCCAGCTCGACGGCTGGCAGCTCCAGGGCGACGGTGCCGACCTGGCCATTGCCAAGACCTACCGCTTCGCCAACTACCACGAGACCATGGCCTTCGTGAACGCCGTGGCCTTCATCGCGCACGCGCAGGACCACCACCCCGACCTGTCCGTGCACTACGACCGCTGCGTGGTGCGCTTCAACACCCACGACGTGGGCGGCATCTCGGACACCGACATCGACTGCGCCCAGCGGGTGGACGCGCTGCTCGCGGCCTGAACCCGGACGGCCGCCATGCCCTCCCCCAGCACACCGCGCGAAGGTCTGGTGGTCGCCACGCACGGCCGCCACTGCGTGGTGGAGACCAGCGACGGCCAGCAGCGCATCTGCCACCCGCGCGGCAAGAAGAGCCAGGCCGTGGTCGGCGACCGCGTGCTGTGGCAGGGCGCCGCCGCCGGCCAGGGCGAGGAGGGCACGATCGAGCGGGTGCAGGAGCGGCGCAACCTGTTCTACCGGCAGGACGAGGTGCGCACCAAGTCCTTCGCGGCCAACATCGACCAGGTGCTGATCCTCATCGCCGCCGAGCCCGTGTTCTCCGAGAGCCAGCTCGCACGCGCCCTGATCGCCGCCGAGGCCGCGCACATCGCGCCGCTGATCGCCCTGAACAAGCGCGACCTGGCAGGCCCTTTTGCCCGCGCCTGGGAGCGCCTGGCCCCGTACCGGCGCATGGGCGGCGCCCACCCCTACCGCGTGCTGGCCCTGGGCCTGGCGCAGGCCGACGCCGCCGACCGCGCTGCGCTGCTCGATTGCCTGCAGGGCAAGGCCACGCTGGTGCTGGGCCCCTCGGGCTCGGGCAAGAGCACGCTGATCAACCTGCTGGTGCCCGGGGCGCAGGTGCAGACGGGCGAGATCTCCCAGGCGCTGAACTCGGGCAAGCACACCACCACCGCCACGCGCTGGTACTGGGTGGACCGCGACCGCGGCACGGCGCTGATCGACTCGCCGGGTTTCCAGGAATTCGGCCTGCGCCACATCGCCCCCACCCAATTGGCCGCCTGCATGCCCGATATTGCCGCGCACGCCCAGGGCTGCCGCTTCTACAACTGCACCCACCTGCACGAGCCGGGCTGCAGCGTCATTGCCGCCATTGAAAATGACGGCAACGCAGATGGAATCAGCGCCAACCGCTACAAAATATATAGCGAATTGTTCGCCGAATTGGCGCAGACGCGGTATTGAGCGCGCCCTCCCCGGGGCGGCCGTGCGTCAGCCCAGCAGGCGCGCCAGGGTCAACAGGGCGAGCAGCAGCATCCACACCACCACCGAGCGCCACACCAGGCCCACGACGCTGCGCAAATGCCCCACCTCGGGCGCACGGCCGGGGGTGCTCTCGCTCTCGCCGATGGGGGCATCGACCTGGAAGCCCTGGGTGCTCAGGGGATGGGCATCGGCCTTGAGGGCCTCACCGCCCAGGCGCACGTTCAACGCGCCCGCCGTGGCGGCCAGGATGACGCCATCGTTGTCGTTGGGAAAGCGCTGCGCGTGAAAGCGCCAGCCTTCGATGGCTTCCTCGAAGCTGCCGACCACGGCAAAGCACAGGGCCGTCAGGCGCGCGGGCAGCCAGTCGATGACCGTCCAGGCCTGCGCCGTGGCCGCGCGCAGTGCCGGGCTGGCGCGCTGCGCCGTCTCGTCGCCGCAGTCCGCCCAGTAGCGCGAGACGAACTCGGCCATGCGGTAGAGCACGGCCCCCATGGGCCCCAGACCCAGGGCCGCCAGCACCGAGAACCAGGCGAGCACGCCGAACACCGAGCGGTGCGCGGCCAGCACGGAGTACTCGATCACGTGGCGCACGATCTCGCTGCGCGGCAGCTCGCCCACGTCCACGCGCTGCCACTCGGCCAGGCGCGCGCGCGCGCTGGCCTCGTCGCCCATTTCCAGCGCGTCGCGGATGCCGGTGAAGTGGTAGCTGAACTGGCGAAAGCCCAGTGTGATGTAGAGCACCGCCACGTTCCAGACCACGGCCACGGGCCAGCCCACCCACCAGGTCAGCGCGACGTGCACCGCCAGCACGAAGACCGCGGGCACCAGCACCGCCAGACTCCAGGCCACCCAGCCGTGGTGCGCAGCGCCGGCATCGAAGCTGCGGCTGACCGACAGCGACCACGCGCGCAGCCCCGCATGGATGGGATTGCTGCGCGCCAGCGGACGCGCCTGCTCGATCAACAGCGCAAACAGAATGGCGAAGAAACTCATGGCCCCGGATCATACCGGCCATACCGCCGCCCGCGGCCGGCGCGCCGCACGCGGCTAGCGCGCGCTCATGAAACGGTAGAAATTGCGCAGCATGCCGGCCGTGGCGCCCCAGATGAAATGGGTCTTGGCCCCGTCGTCCCAGGGCATGGAAAACCACTCGCGGCGCACGCCCTCCCAGACGACGGCGTGGCGCCGGTGGTGCGCGGGGTCGAGCAGAAAGGACAGCGGGACCTCGAACACGTCCGCTACTTCATACGGATTGGGGCGCAGGGTGTGACCGGGATCGACCAGGGCCACCACGGGGGTGATGATGAAGGCCGAGCCGGTGCGGTACAGGGGCAGGCTGCCCAGCACCTCGGTGTAGCGCCGCTCCAGACCGACTTCCTCGTGCGCCTCACGCAGCGCCGTGTCGGCGGGGCTGGCGTCTTCGGGGTCCGCACGCCCGCCCGGGAAGGCCACCTGCCCGGAATGCGTGGACAGGTGGGCCGTGCGCTCGGTGAGCAGCACCATGGGCTCCTGGCGCAGCACGATGGGTACGAGCACCGCGGCCTGCGCGGGCGCACGGTTGGAGAAACGCCGCTCCACCACCACCTCGGGCTCCCAGGCCGGCGGCGCGCGAAAGCGCGCGCGCAGCGCCTCGGGCGTCTGCTGCGCCAGCGGCACGGCGGGCAGGTCGGCGTCCACGCGCTCGACGGGCACGCTGCGCGGATCGAAGTCGGGCAGCGCGAGCGACTCCGTCGGCGGCGAAGAATGAGAGGGCGTACTCATGCGCGGCAGAGAGGGGAAAAACAAAAAGCCGCTGCGGGCAAAACCTGCAGCGGCTGGTGTCGGACGTACAGAAGCAGGCGAGGCCTTATTCTGCCGCGCCTTCCGTGGTCTTGACGCGGGAAGGCAGCTTTTCCTTGATGCGGGCCGACTTGCCGCTGCGCTCGCGCAGGTAGTACAGCTTGGCGCGGCGCACGTCACCACGGCGCTTGACCTCGATCTTGGCGATCAGGGGGCTGTAGGTCTGGAAGGTACGCTCCACGCCTTCGCCGCTGGAGATCTTGCGCACCGTGAAGCCGCTGTTGATGCCGCGGTTGCGCTTGGCGATGACCACGCCTTCGTAGGCCTGCACGCGCTTGCGCGTGCCTTCCACCACGTTGACGCTCACGATCACCGTGTCGCCAGGCGAAAAATCAGGGATGTTCTTGCCGAGGCGGGCGATTTCTTCCGCTTCGAGGGTCTGGATCAGATTCATGCTTGCATCCTTGCGATCGTGTCCGCGCCATGATTGGCTGTGTCGGGATTGACATGTGTGCTTTGCTGCAATGTGCGCAAAGCGGCCGGGCAGAGGATCGAAAAGCCTTTGATTATAACGGCTTCTGGCCCAGGTCCGCGAGGACCTTCTCGTCCTGCGCCGTGAGCCTGCCGCTGGCGCGCGCCTGGGCGATCAGGTCCGGGCGGTGGCGCGCCGTGGTCTGCAGGCGCTGGGCTCGGCGCCACTGCTCGATCTGCGCATGGTGGCCCGAGAGCAGCGCCGCGGGCACGCCGCGCCCCTCCCAGACTTCCGGGCGGGTGTAGTGCGGGCAGTCGAGCAGGCCATCGAGCTGCGGATTGAAACTGTCGAACTGGTGGCTGTCCTCGTCGCCCAGCACGCCCGGCTGCAGGCGCGCCACGGCGTCGAGCAGGGCCAGCGCGGCGATCTCGCCGCCCGAGAGCACGAAATCCCCCAGGCTGATCTGCACATCCACATGCGCCTCGATGAAGCGCTGGTCTATGCCCTCGTAGCGCCCGCACAGCAGGATGGCGCCGCTGCTGGCGGCCCAGCGCTGTACGGCCGCATGGTGCAGCGGCTCGCCGATGGGCGAGAACAGCACCACCGGCGCCTGCGCCGCCGGCGGCTCGGCGCGCGCGCTGCGGATGGCGGCCAGGCAGCGCGCCAGCGGCTCGGCCAGCATCACCATGCCGGGCCCGCCGCCGAAGGGCCGGTCGTCCACGCGCCGGTAGTTGCCCTGGGCGTGGTCGCGCGGGTTCCACAGGTGCACGTCCACCAGGCCTGCACCGAAGGCCCGGCGCGTCACCCCGCTCTGCAGGAACGGGCCGAACAGCTCGGGGAACAGGGTGATGACGTCAAACCGCATGGTGGCGCTGCATCAGTAATCGGGCTGCCAGTCCACCGTGATGCGGCGCCCCTCCAGGTCCACCTGGTCGACAAAGGCCGAGACAAACGGAATCAGGCGCTCGCGCGGCTTGCCGCCTTCTTCGTACTCCAGCACCAGCGTGGTCTGCGGGCCGGTGGCCAGCAGGTCGCGCACCTGCCCGAGCGGCACGCCCTCGCGGTTGACGACCGCCAGACCGATCAAATCCACCCAGTAATACTCGCCGTCCTGCGCGGGCGGGAAGTCGGCGCGCGCGAGGAATACCCGCGCGCCGCGCAGCAGCTCGGCGGCGTTGCGGTCCGCCACGCCCTGGGCACAGGCCACCAGGCCGCCCGCATGCTCGCGAACCTGGGTGATGGCCAGTTGCACGGTGCCGCTGAAGGTGCGCGCGCCGCGCTCCGCGGGCTGCAGAAACCAGCGCCGCGCCGTGCGCAGCGCCTGCGGCTGGGCACTGTGGGGCACGACGTGGAACCAGCCCTTGACGCCCCAGGCGTCGCCGATGCGCGCGAGCTCGACGGCGTCGGCCGGCAGTTCGGCAGGGGAAAGCTGCAAGGCAGTGGTCATGGATGTGAGCAATAAAAAAAGCGGGCTGCGTCAGCCATGCAGCGACGCAACCCGCCTTGGCCGCAGCCCGGGAGGCTTAGGCGGCGATCTTCTTGGCAGCCACCTTGATCAGGCGCTCCACGGCGGGAGAGGCCTGGGCGCCCACGCCTTGCCAGTAGCTCAGGCGGTCCTGGGCGATGCGCAGGCCTTCCTCGTTGCCCTTGGCCAGGGGGTTGTAGAAACCCAGGCGCTCGATGAAGCGGCCGTCGCGGCGAACGCGCTTGTCGGCCACGACGATGTTGTAGAACGGACGGGCCTTGGCGCCGCCGCGGGAGAGTCGAATCACGACCATGATGAATCCTTCGGGTGGTTGACAGCAATTGCTGCAGGTTTTTTGCGGCGTTTGAGACACGCGACATGGCCACCCGGCCAGCGACACGCTGCAAAGCCGCTGATTATATCTTTCTTTCTCCAGCCTGCGGCAGCTCCTGCCGGGACAAAGACCTCGGAACGCCACGGAAGGCGCCCAGCACCAATAATGGGCACATGAAAAACAAGACCCTGGCCACCTGGCTGGCCTTTCTCGGCGGTCCGCTGGGCCTGCATCGCTTCTACCTGCACGGCCTGACCGACCCGCTGGGCTGGCTGCTGCCCCTGCCCACGGCGCTGGGCGTGTACGGCATCGAGCGCGTGCAGCAGTTCGGCGTGGACGACCATTGGAGCTGGCTGCTGATCCCGCTGCTGGGCTTCACCATCGCCGGCTGCGCGCTGCGCGCCATCCTCTACGCGCTCACGCCGCCCGAGCGCTGGAATGCGCGCTACAACCCCACCGCAGCCAGCGAGGCCGCCGCCGGCCGGACGAACTGGTTCACCATCGCCGCCATCGTGGCGGCGCTGATGGTGGGCGCCGGCGTGCTCATGGCCAGCCTGGCCTTCAGCTTCCAGCGCTACTTCGAATACCAGATCGAGGAGGCGCGCAAGATTTCCCAGTGAAATCGGGCTCCAGCGCTTACCGGGAAAGCGCTATCAGCTATAAAAAGAGTAGTTGAAGCGACCACCCGCACCCGGTACGGCAAAGGCCCGCGCGCCTGGATAGATGCGGGGCCTGCCCTCCGGCGCGGGGGCGTTCAATACATCTGCAGGCTCACCCAGTAGGCCACTGCCGCGACGAAGGCGCTGGCCGGGATGGTGAGGATCCACGCCCAGACGATATTGCCCGCCACGCCCCAGCGCACGGCGCTGGCGCGCTGCGTGGAGCCCACACCGACGATGGCGCCGGTGATGGTGTGCGTGGTGGACACCGGGATGCCCAGCAGGGTGGCCATGAACAGCGTCAGGGCGCCGCCCGTCTCGGCGCAGAAGCCGCCCACGGGCTTGAGCTTGGTGATCTTCTGACCCATGGTCTTGACGATGCGCCAGCCGCCGAACATGGTGCCCAGGCCGATGGCTGCATAGCACACCACGATGGTCCAGGTGGGCGGTGCGGAGTCCGCGGCCGAGGTGTAGCCCGTGGCGACGAGCAGCAGCCAGATGATGCCTATGGTCTTTTGCGCATCGTTGCCGCCGTGGCCCAGGCTGTAGGCGCCGGCCGAGAGCAATTGCAGGCGCCGGAACCAGCGGTCCACGCTGCTGGGGCGCGTGCGCCGGAACAGCCAGGCCACCGCCACCATCATCAGCGATCCGAGCAGAAAGCCCAACAGCGGCGAGACGAAGATGAAGGCCACGGTCTTGAGAATGCCCTTGGCCACGAGGGCGCCAGCCCCCGCCTTGGCGATCACGGCTCCCACGATACCGCCGATGAGCGCATGCGAGGAACTACTGGGGATGCCGTAGTACCAGGTGATGACGTTCCAGGTGATGGCCCCCACCAGCGCGCCGAACACCACGTGCGTATCGACCACGCCCGGGTCCACGATGCCCTTGCCGATGGTCGCCGCCACACTCAGGTGGAAAACGAAGATGGCGATGAAGTTGAAGAACGCGGCGAACACCACGGCCTGGCCCGGGCGCAGCACCCCGGTGGAGACGACGGTGGCAATCGAGTTGGCCGCGTCGTGGAAGCCGTTCATGAAATCGAACAGCACGGCCAGCGCGACCAGGAGGATGACGACCCAGAGGGCGGAAGGAACGGTTTCCATGGGTGGACCGCTTGCGCCAGTGGTCAGGAGTTCTCGAGGACGATGCCCTCGATCAGATTGGCCACATCCTCGCACTTGTCGGTGATGGTCTCGAGCAGCTCGTAGATGGCCTTGAGCTTGATGAGCTCACGCACGTCCACGTCCTCGCGGAACAGCTTGCTCATCGCGCTGCGCAGCACGCGGTCGGCGTCGCCTTCGAGCTTGTCGATCTCCTCGCAGGTCTTGAGCGCTGCCTCGGCGCTGGCCGGGTCGGCCAGCTTGTTGAGCAGCCGGACGGCGTCCTGCAGGCGCTCGCAGCTCTTGACGCTCAGGTCCGTCAGGCGCGTGATCTCTTCCGTCATGTAGCGCACGTCGTACAGGCTCATGGTCTCGGCCGAGTCCTGGAACAGGTCGGCCACATCGTCCATGGTGTTGATCAGCGAATGGATCTGCTCACGGTCTATGGGCGTGATGAAGGTCTTGTGCACCGCCTTGTTGATGTCGTGCGTGACACGGTCGGCCGCGCGCTCGGCGTTGTCCACGTCCTGGGCGTATTTCTCGCGCAGGTGCAGATCGTTGTAATTGGCCACCAGTTGCGAGAAGGCACGCGCCGCTTCGACGATGCGCTCGGCGTGCTGGTTGAACATATCGAAAAAATTGCCTTCGCGCGGCAACAGCTTGCCAAACAGCATGAGGGCTCCAAGTCGGGGTAGTCGTGGGGAGTAGGGACGGGGTGCGCCGCCATTGCATCATTGTGTGAACAAGGCGGCAGACTGCAGAGTTTAACCGGGCGGCCGCCCGCAGGCGTTCAGCCCCCGCGGAAAATGAAGTACACCGCCCCCACCATGCACAGGCCGGCCCAGAGATAGTCCCACTTGAGCGGCTGCCCCAGGTAGAGCACGGCAAAAGGCACAAAGACCGACAGGGTGATGACCTCCTGCAGGATCTTGAGCTGCCCCACGTCGAATTGCGTGAAGCCGATGCGATTGGCGGGCACCTGCAGCAGGTACTCGAACAGGGCGATGCCCCAGCTCGCCAGGGCGGCGATGTACCAGGGCGCGGCGGCCAGGTTCTTCAGGTGGCCATACCAGGCAAAGGTCATGAACACATTGCTGGCCACCAGCAGCAGCACCGTTTGCAGACCGACAGGCAGGGATTGGAGGGTTTGCAGGACGTGCATGGCAATCAGGCAGAAACGACAAGGCACCGCCGTGCGGTGCCTTGCTGCGGAAGGTCCGAGAGCGTATCACTCGCCCAGGTAGGCGGCGCGCACCTTGGGGTCGCTCAGCAGGTCCTGGCCCGCGCCGGTCATGGTGATCAGGCCGGACTCCATGACGTAGCCGCGGTCTGCCAGGGCCAGCGCGCGGCTGGCGTTCTGTTCGACCAGCACGACGGTCACGCCAAGCTGGTACACATCGCGCACCACCTCGAAGATCTTGTCCACCATGATGGGCGACAGGCCCATGGAGGGCTCGTCGAGCAGCAGCACCTTGGGCTGGCTCATGAGCGCGCGGCCCATGGCCAGCATCTGCTGCTCGCCGCCCGACATGGTGCCGGCAAGCTGGTCCTTGCGCTCGCGCAGGCGCGGGAAGATGGTGAACATCTTCTCGATGTCGGCGTCAATGCCCGCCTGGTCGTTGCGCGTGTAGGCGCCCATGAGCAGGTTTTCCGTGATGGTCATGCGCGCGAACACGCCGCGCCCCTCGGGCACCATGACCAGGCCTTCCTTGACCAGGTCCCAGGCGCCGCGGCCACGGATGCTCTTGCCCAGGTATTCGATGTCGCCATCGTTCATGCCCAGGGTGCCGGTGATGGCCTTCATGGTGGTGGTCTTGCCGGCGCCGTTGGAGCCGATCAGCGAGACCAGTTCGCCCTCGCGCACCTCGAAGTCCACGCCCTTGACGGCCTGGATGCCGCCGTAGGCGACCTTCAGGCCCTTGACCTTCAGCAATACGTTGGTTTTTTCGGCCATGCTCAGTGTCCTCCGGTGCCCAGATAGGCCTCAATCACTTTTTCGTTCTTCTGCACATCGGCAGGCGTGCCCTCGGCGATCTGCTTGCCGTAGTCCAGCACCGTGACGCGGTCGCACAGGCCCATCACCAGCTTCACATCGTGCTCGATGAGCAGAATGGTGCGGTTATCGTTGCGGATGCGGTCGATCAGCTCGCGCAACTGCACCTTCTCGGTGGCGTTCATGCCGGCGGCGGGCTCGTCCAGCGCGATGAGCTGCGGGTCCGTGGCCAGGGCGCGGGCGATCTCCAGGCGGCGCTGGTCGCCGTAGGACAGGGTGCGCGCCTTGTAGTCGGCAAACTTGCCGATGCCCACGTAATCGAGCAGTTCCTGCGCGCGCTGGGCGATCGCAGCCTCCTCGGCCTTGAAGCTGCGGGTGCGAAAGATCGCGCCCATGAGGCCGGAATGCGTGCGGATGTGCCGCCCCACCATCACGTTCTCCAGCGCCGTCATCTCGGCAAAGAGGCGGATGTTCTGGAAGGTGCGCGCAATGCCGGCCTTGGCCACCAGGTGCACGGCCGTGGGTTCGTAGGGCTGGCCGGCGAGCTCGAAGCTGCCGCTGTCGGGGGTGTACAGGCCCGTGATCACGTTGAAGAACGTGGTCTTGCCCGCGCCGTTGGGCCCGATCAGGCCGTAGACCTGGCCGCGCTGGATGGTGATGCCCACGTCGGAGAGGGCCTGCAGGCCGCCAAAGCGCTTGGAAATGCCGGCGACCTTCAGCACCACATCGTTGGTTTTTTCTGCCATGTTCAAACTCTTGGTGGTGTTCTCAGGACTTTTGCGTCAGGCTCTTGCCGTGCTCGGGCGAGGGCCACAGGCCGCGCGGGCGCAGCAGCATGACGATGATCATGGCCAGGGCGATGAGCAACTGGCGCAGGATAGCGGCGTCCAGGCGCCCGTCGGTCATGGCCTGCAGGGGGCCCGCCACGTAGCGCAGCACCTCGGGCAGGGCCGACAGCAGCACGGCGCCCAGGATCACGCCCGGCAGGTGGCCAATGCCACCCAGCACCACCATGGCGACGATCATCACCGACTCCATCAGGCTGAACGACTCGGGCGAGACGAAGCCCTGGAAGGCACCGAACATGGCACCCGACACGCCGCCGAACGAAGCGCCCATGCCGAAGGCCAGCAGCTTCATGTTGCGCGTGTTGATGCCCATGGCCTTGGCAGCGATCTCGTCCTCGCGGATGGCCATCCAGGCGCGGCCGATGCGCGAGTCCTGCAGGCGGTAGCAGATGATGATGGTGAAGATCACCAGCACCAGGAACAGGTAGTAGTACAGCGTGACGGAGTTGATGTCGTAGCCGAACAGCTCCAGCCGCCGCCCCAGGTCCAGCCCGAAGACGCGCACCGAGTCGATCTGGCCGATGCCCTTGGGGCCGTTGGTCAGGTTGACGGGGTGGTCCAGGTTGTTCATGAAGATGCGGATGATCTCGCCGAAGCCCAGCGTCACGATGGCCAGGTAGTCGCCGCGCAGCTTGAGCACCGGAATGCCCAGCAGCACGCCGGTGCAGGCCGCGAGCACCAGCGCCAGCGGGATCACCAGCCACAGCGAGATGTGCATCCCGTCGGGGAAGGTGGCGGCGAACCAGGCGAAGTTCTCCGTCAGGTGGGGCGAGGCCAGCAGGCCGAACATGTAGGCGCCCACGGCGTAGAAGGCCACATAGCCCAGGTCGAGCAGACCGGCGTAGCCGACGACGATGTTCAGGCCCAGGGCGAGCATGACGTAGAGCAGCGCCAGGTCGGCGATGCGCACCCAGGCGTTGCCGAAATACTGCAGCACGAGGGGCAGCACGAGCAGGGCAATGCCGCCCAGGATCCACTGGATCTTTTGGTTCTTCATGGTGTGGTTCTCCTCAGGCGCGATCGGCCACTCGCTCACCCAGCAGACCCGAGGGACGCAGCGTGAGGATGATGATGAGCACGATGAACGCAAAGATGTCGGTGTAGTGGCTGCCGAGCACGCCGCCGGTCAGCGAGCCGATGTAGCCCGAGCCGATGGCTTCGATCAGGCCCAGCAGGATGCCGCCGATCACGGCGCCGGCCAGGTTGCCGATGCCGCCGAACACAGCCGCCGTGAAGGCCTTGAGGCCGGGCAGGAAGCCCATGGTGTGCTGCGCCGTGCCGTAGTTGGAGGCGTACATCATGCCGGCGATGGCGGCAAGCACCGCGCCGATGATGAAGGTTGCCGAAATCACCATGTCCGGCTTGACGCCCATGAGGGCGGCCACACGCGGGTTCTCGGCCGTGGCGCGCATGGCGCGGCCCAGGCGGGTGTAGTTCACCAGGTACACCATGGCCGCCAGCGAGACCGCCGTGATGCCCAGGATGAGGATCTGCGTGGGCGTGATGAAGGCCCCGCCGATGGAGAACGGCGTGCTGGGCAGCAGCGTGGGATAGGGCTTGTAGTTGGGCTTCCAGATGATCATGGCCAGCGTCTGCAGCAGCAGCGACATGCCGATGGCCGTGATCAGGGGAGCCAGGCGCGGACTGTTGCGCAGGCGCTTGTAGGCCACTTTCTCGATCGTGTAGTTGAGCGCGGCCGCGACGATGCAGGCGATCACGGCGGCCAGCAGCAGGATGAGCCAGCCGGGGGCATCGGGCATGGCTTCCTTCATGAGGCCGATGCAGGTCCAGCTCGTGAGCGCTCCGATCATGAGCACTTCGCCGTGGGCAAAGTTGATCAGTTGGATGATGCCGTACACCATGGTGTAGCCCAAGGCTATCAAGGCGTACATGCTGCCGAGTACCAGACCGTTGATGATCTGTTGCAGCAAGATGTCCATAAGAAATGTCCTTCGTTTTTAACGGGTTCGCGCTGGAGGCACCAGGAACGGTACAGCCTTTTGAGCCCGCCTGCCATGTAGCAAAAAACCCGCTGGGAATGCGGCCACGCGGGTTTGGGTGCGGAATTGTAGCTATTGGAACCTTGGCACCGCCACCCCGTCACGGAGGGGTTTTCCCTCGGGTTTACAACGCATCAGCCATGATCGCACCACATAAGATTATTTGATGCCCCGCTGAATACTGCACCCCTTCTTATCAATCCGGGGACGGGTCGGGCGCCGCGGATGCCGGCGCAGCAGGCGCCGGAGAGGGCTCCTGGGCGGCCGCGTTGCGCGCGCGCAGGTCGGCCAATTTTTGGGCGATCTTGATCTCCAGCCCGCGCTCGACCGGCTGGTAGAAGCCGGGCGGCGCCATGCCCTCGGGCAGGTAGCTGGCGCCAGCGGCAAAGCCGCCCTCCTCGTCGTGCGCGTAGCGGTAGCCCTTGCCGTAGTCGAGCTGCTTCATGAGCTGGGTGGGCGCATTGCGCAGGTGCAGGGGCACGGGGCGCGTGGCGTCCTGCTTCACGAAGGCACGCGCGGCGTTGTAGGCCTTGTAGCCCGCGTTGCTCTTGGGCGCGACGGCCAGGTAGATGACGGCCTGGGCCAGGGCCAGTTCGCCCTCGGGGGATCCCAGGCGCTCGTAGGTCTGCGCGGCCTCATTGGCGATCTGCAGGGCGCGCGGATCGGCCAGGCCCACGTCCTCCCAGGCCATGCGCACGATGCGCCGCGCCAGGTAGCGCGGGTCGGCGCCGCCATCGAGCATGCGCACCAGCCAGTACAGCGCGGCGTCGGGGTCGGAGCCGCGCACCGACTTGTGCAGCGCGCTGATGGTGTCGTAGAACTGCTCACCGCCCTTGTCGTAGCGGCGCATGCGCTCGCCCAGCACCTTGAGCAGCCAAGCGTCGGTGATCTCGGCCAGCCCCTCCTGCGCCGCCGCCATCTCCAGCGTCTCCAGCGTGTTGAGCAGGCGCCGTGCGTCGCCGTCGGCGTAGGCCACCAGGCGCTCCAACGCTTCATTTTCGATAGCTGGCAACGCTTGCTGCGATTGCGCCAGAGCCACAATTTGCTTCAAATCCTCGGCCGACAAGGGCTGCAGCACGTACACCGCGGCGCGCGACAGCAGGGCGGAGTTGACCTCGAAGGACGGGTTCTCGGTGGTCGCGCCGATGAAGGTGAACAGGCCGCTCTCCACGTGCGGCAGGAAGGCGTCCTGCTGGCTCTTGTTGAAGCGGTGCACCTCGTCCACGAAGACGATGGTGCGCTGCTGCATCAGGCCCTCGCGCGCGCTCTGCGCGCGCTCCACCGCCTCGCGGATGTCCTTCACGCCGCCGAGCACGGCGCTGATGCTGATGAACTGCGCATCGAACGCATCGGCCATGAGGCGCGCGATGGTGGTCTTGCCCACGCCGGGCGGCCCCCAGAGGATGCAACTGTGCGGCCGCCCCGACTCGAACGCCAGCCGCAGCGGCATGCCCGGCCCCAGCACATGCTGCTGGCCGATGACTTCGGAAAGCCGGCGCGGGCGCAGGCGCTCGGCCAGGGGCTGGTGGGGGGTGGCGGACGGTTTCACAGTAGCCACGATGGTAGCGGGCAAATACCGCCCCCAGCGGCCCGCCATGGGTCAGAATGGCCGCCCAGGAGGTTCCCATGGCAGTCCGCATCGTTCAACTCGGCAGCCCGCGCGCCCCCGGCGAAGGCACGCGCATAGGCACCGTGCGCCGCCCGCCGCGCGGCGTGCCCAAGGAGCAGTTCGCGGCGCAGAACTGGTACGACGTGTGGTACCCCAACCTCGCGCCCAGCCCCGAAACCGTGAAGCAGGCCCAGGCCGCCGCCACACCGCAGGAGTGGGCGGCCTTTGCGCGCAAGTACCGTGCCGAAATGGCCACGCCGGAAAACCGCCACACCCTGGCGTTGCTGGCCCGCCTGTCGCAGGACGCGAACTTCTCCGTGGGCTGCTACTGCGAGGACGAGGCGCACTGCCACCGCTCGGTGCTGCGCGAGCTGCTCGCCGAGGCCGGCGCACAGATCACGCCGTGACGCAGGACGCGCCGCTCGACGCCCTGCTCGCGCGCGTGCGCGCCTGCCAGCTCTGCGCGGCGCACCTGCCGCTGGGCCCGCGCCCGGTGCTGCAGGCCCATGCCAGCGCGCGCATCCTGATCGCGGGCCAGGCGCCGGGCCGCAAGGTGCATGCCTCGGGCGTGCCCTTTGACGACGCCAGCGGCGAGCGCCTGCGCGCCTGGCTGGGCATGGGGCGCGACACCTTCTACGACCCGCGCCGGGTGGCCATCCTGCCCATGGGCTTTTGCTACCCCGGCAAAGGCCCATCGGGCGACCTGCCGCCGCGCCCCGAATGCGCCCCAGCCTGGCGCCAGAGCCTGCTCGACCACCTGCCGCTGCTGCGCCTGACCGTGGTGCTGGGCCGGCATGCGCTGGCCTGGCACCTGCCGCAGCACCGCGGCCCGCTCACCGAGGCCGTGCGCCAGTGGCGCCGCCATGGCCCCGCCCTGCTGGCGCTGCCGCACCCCAGCCCGCGCAACAACGGCTGGCTGCGCCAGAACGCCTGGTTCGAGGCCGAGCTGCTGCCCGAGCTGCGCGCGCGCGTGGCCCAGGCCCTGGCTTGAAATTGGCACCAGCACGTTTTGCGCGGCGCAGCTATGCTGTGCCGCTTCCCCTTCTGGATGCACCGCCATGTCCCTTGCCGCCAACGCCGTCGTCGCGCTGATCGCCCTGCTCCACGTCTACATCCTGGTGCTGGAGATGTTCCTCTGGGACAAGCCCGCCGGACGGCGCGCCTTTGGCCTGACGCAGGAAATGGCCACGGCCACCAAGACGCTGGCGGCCAACCAGGGGCTGTACAACGGCTTCCTGGCCGCGGGCCTGTTCTGGGGGCTGTGGCTGGGCGACGCTGGCCAGCCGGTGCAGGTGTTCTTCCTGCTGTGCGTGCTGGTGGCGGGCGTGTTCGGCGCCGCCACGGCCAGCCGCAAGATTTTGTTCATCCAGGCGCTGCCGGCCGCCATTGGCCTGGCGCTGGTGCTGCTGGCCTGACTACTGCTTGAGCACGTCGGCCCCCGCCGGGGGCTTGAACTGGAAGGTGCTTGCGGGCAGTTGCGGGTTGGCCTGCAGGTTGGCGAAACGGATGGAGGAACGCTGGCCGAAGCTGTCGAGGATCTCCAGCACCGCCAGTTGCCCGTCGCGAAAGCCCACGCGCACGTTCTGCAGCGCCCCGTCCTTGGCCTTCGGAATGGCCTGCACCCACTCCAGTCCGTCCTGCGCAGGCGCGGATTCCAGCGTGAAGTCGCTGCGCAGCGCCTGCAGGTCGGGCGCCGAGGCCAGCAGCGCCGCCGGCGTGCTGCCCAGGGCCTGGGCCTGGGGGCGCTGGGTGACCTGGTTCAGGTCCACGTCGTACAGCCACAGGCTCGTGCCATCGGCGACGATGGTCTGCTCGAACGGCTTCTTGTAGATGAAACGGAAGCGCCCGGGCCGCTGGAACTCGAAGCTGCCGCTGGACGTCTTCTGGCGCGCCTCCTGCCCGTCCTTGGCGGGCGTGGTCACCACCTGGGTGAAATCGGCGCGCGCCGACTGGGTGCCCTTCATGAAGGATTCCAGGCTTTTCAGGCCGTCAGCGCTTGCCCACTGTGCGCCAGTAGCTATCAAAACAGTAGCAAAAATACGTTTCATGGGAGCTCCGGGAGGACGGCCTACTCGCCGCGCATGGGCACCAGGACTTCGCGCTGCCCGCTGGCCGTGAGCGCGCTGACCAGGCCGGCCTTCTCCATGTCCTCCAGCAGGCGCGCCGAGCGGTTGTAGCCGATGCGCAGCTTGCGCTGCACGTAGGAGATGCTGGCCTTGCGGTCCTTGAGCACCACTTCCACGGCCTGGTCGTACATGGGGTCCTTCTCGCCGCCCTCGCCGCCGCCGCCGTCAAACCCGGCATCGCCCTCGCCGTCCAGGCTGCCGCCCTCCAGCACCCCTTCGATATAGTCCGGCTCCCCTTGTTCCTTGAGGTAGCTGACGACGCGGTGCACCTCGTCGTCGGAGACGAAGGCGCCGTGCACGCGGATGGGCAGGCCCGTGCCGCTGGCCATGTAGAGCATGTCGCCCATGCCCAGCAGCGCTTCGGCGCCCATCTGGTCGAGGATGGTGCGGCTGTCGATCTTGCTGCTGACCTGGAAGGCGATGCGCGTGGGGATGTTGGCCTTGATCAGGCCGGTGATCACGTCCACGCTGGGGCGCTGCGTGGCCAGGATGAGGTGGATGCCCGCCGCGCGCGCCTTCTGCGCCAGGCGGGCGATGAGCTCCTCGATCTTCTTGCCCACCACCATCATCAGGTCGGCCAGTTCGTCGATCACCACCACGATGTGCGGCAGCCGCTCCAGGGGCTCCGGGCTCTCGGGCGTGAGGCTGAAGGGGTTGGGGATGTGCTCCTCGCGCTGCCCCGCCTCGTCGATCTTGGTGTTGTAGCCCGCGAGGTTGCGCACGCCCAGCTTGCTCATGAGCTTGTAGCGCCGCTCCATCTCGGCCACGCACCAGTTCAGGCCATGGGCAGCCTGCTTCATGTCGGTGACCACGGGCGCGAGCAGGTGCGGAATGCCCTCGTAGACCGACATTTCCAGCATCTTGGGGTCGATCATCAGGAGGCGCACATCGCGCGCCTCGGCCTTGTAGAGCAGCGACAGGATCATGGCGTTGATCCCCACCGACTTGCCCGAGCCCGTGGTGCCGGCCACCAGGCAGTGCGGCATCTTGGCGAGGTCGGCGACCACGGGGTTGCCCACGATGTCCTTGCCCAGGCCCACCGTGAGCATGCTCTTGGCATTGTGGTAGACCTGCGAGCCCAGGATCTCGGACAGGCGGATGGTCTGGCGCCGGGCGTTGGGCAGCTCCAGCGCCATGGTGGTCTTGCCCGGAATGGTCTCGACCACGCGGATGGACACCAGGCTCAGCGAGCGCGCCAGGTCCTTGGCAAGGTTGACGATCTGCGAGCCCTTGACGCCCGTGGCGGGCTCGACCTCGTAGCGCGTGATGACGGGACCGGGCTGGGCGGCCATCACGGTCACCTCCACGCCGAAGTCGCGGAGCTTCTTCTCGATCAGGCGGCTGGTCATCTCCAGCGTCTCGGGCGCCACGGCCTCCTTGTGCTGCGGCGCGCCGTCGAGCAGGTCCACCTGCGGCAGGCGGCTGTCGGGCATCTCGGCAAACAGGGGTTTCTGGCGCTCCTTGGCCACGCGCACGCTCTGCGGCACCTCGGTCAGCACGGGCTCGATGATCTGCACGGGCTGCGGGTGGTGCTCCTCGATCTCGTGGCGTTCCTCGCGCACCACTTCCTGGCGCGCGCGTGCGGCGCGCCGGCCCTCGGCCGCGTCGCGCGCCGCCTCGCGCCGCGCGCGGCCCGACTGCACCAGCGCCTCGATGCGCGCGCCCAGTTGCTCGGCCAGCAGGCCCCAGGAGAAGCGGAACACCAGCGCCACCGACGCCACCACGAGCACGATGCCCACCAGCCCCGAGCCCGTGAAACCCAGCCAGCGCACGCTCAGCGGCCCCAGCAGGTAACCCAGCAGGCCGCCCGCATGCCCGGGCAGGGCCGGCTCGAAGCGGTACAGGCGCGACCACTCCAGCGCCGTGCTGGCGCACAGCAGCAGCGCCAGCCCGCCCCAGAACCAGGCACGCCCCCAGAGGGCATGGCGCTGGCGCGCCCCATCGGGCAGCGGTTCGCCCGCCCGCATCCAGCGCGCCAGGCCGCTGAGCCAGGCGAACACCGCGGCCGCCACGCACCACCAGACGGAAAACCCGAGTGCAAAGTAGCTCGCATCGGCCAGCCAAGCGCCCAGGCGACCGGCCCAGTTGCGCACCGCGCCGCCCGCCGCGCCCGTGGTGGACCAGGCCGGGTCCTGCGGCGAATAGCTCAGCAGCGCCAGCAGCCAGAGCACCAGCGCCAGCAGGCCCAGCGCCAGGGCGGCGTCCTGCCCCAGGCGGGGGCCGGTGCGCGCGGTGTGTTTCTCGGACGAAGCGTTCAGGGTATTGAGCGAATAGGTCATAGGCGTGCGGCCGCAAGCTTACCGCAAGCCCCGCGCCCCATCAGCCCAGGGTCTGCAGGTGCGTGCGCAGCAGCGTGGCGCCCTCGGGCAGCAGTTCGATGAAGCCGCGGTTTTCCAGGTCCTTCATCACGCGGCTGACCATTTCGCGCGAGGCGCCTATGGACTTGGCCAGATCCTGGCGCGAGATCTTGCCGGCAATGAGCATGCGCCCCTGGGCGTCGGTCTCGGCCCGCTCCAGCAGGGCATGGGCCACACGCCCGTAGACGTCGAGCAGCGCCAGCGATTCGATCTTGCGGTCGGCCTGGCGCAGCCGCTTGACCAGGCCGCGCATGAGCACCAGGCCCATGGAGGCGTTCTCCAGCAGGCAGCGCGTGAACTCCGCGCGCCCCAGCACCAGCACATCGGTATGCACCTCGGCGTGCACGGTGGCCGAATGCGGCTCGTTGTCGATGATGCTCATCTCGCCCAGGTAGTCACCCGGCCCCAGCGTGGCCAGGATGACCTCGCGCCCGCGGCTGTCGGCCGCCGTGACGCGCGCGCGCCCGGTCAGCAGCAGGAACAGCGCATCGGACTTGCACCCCTGCTCCACCAGCACCTCGCCGCGCTTGTAGCGCCGTTTGACCACGGCCGCGCCGATCACCTGGGCCTGCACCTCCGTCAGGCGCGCAAACAGCGGCACGCGGCGCAGCAGATCGAAATTGGACAACATCGCCATTCATGGTTCTCCTTGCCTGCGCAGCCTTTCTTTGCATTCTTCAATGGCCGCCATGAAGCGGGTATTGCTGGCGCGCGTGGCACATGGTTGATACTTATGCCCTCATTCTTCATGCGCCATCGGCGCACAAAACCCGAGCTTTTACCATGTCCGACGCCCTGCACGCCAAAGTCCTGATCCTCGGCTCCGGCCCTGCCGGCTACACCGCCGCCATCTACGCCGCCCGCGCCAACCTCCAGCCCGTGCTGATCACCGGCATGGCCCAGGGCGGCCAGCTCACCACCACCACCGAGGTGGACAACTGGCCCGCCGACGTGCACGGCGTGCAGGGCCCGGCGCTGATGGAGCGCTTCCTGCAGCACGCCGAGCGCTTCCAGACGCAGATCGTCTTCGACCAGATCAACGCGGTCGATCTCTCCCGGCGCCCCTTCACCCTCACCGGCGACAGCGGCCGCTACACCTGCGACGCGCTGATCATCGCCACCGGTGCGTCGGCCAAATACCTGGGCCTGCCCTCGGAGGAAGCCTTCATGGGCCGCGGCGTGTCGGCCTGCGCCACCTGCGACGGCTTCTTCTACCGCGACCAGGACGTGTGCGTGGTCGGCGGCGGCAACACCGCCGTGGAAGAGGCGCTGTACCTCGCCAACATCGCGCGCACGGTCACGCTGGTGCACCGGCGCGACAAGTTCCGCGCCGAGCCCATCCTCGTGGACAAGCTCATGGCCAAGGTGGCCGAGGGCAAGATCGTGCTCAAGACCTTCTTCGCACTCGACGAGGTGCTGGGCGACGCCAGCGGGGTGACGGGCATCCGCATCCGCCACACGCAGGACGGCCACACCGAGGACATCGCCCTGCAGGGCTGCTTCATCGCCATCGGCCACGCCCCCAACACCGCGATCTTCCAGGGTCAGTTGGCGCTGGAGAACGGCTACATCGTCACCCAGGGCGGCCTGCAGGGCTTTGCCACGCAGACCTCGGTGCCCGGCGTGTTCGCCGCGGGCGACGTGCAGGACCATGTCTACCGCCAGGCCATCACCAGCGCTGGCACGGGCTGCATGGCCGCGCTCGACGCCCAGCGCTACCTCGAACAGCAGGGCTGAGCGCACCGCGCATCGGCCGCCGGAGGCCTGCCCATACGCACATACAATGGCGGCCTCGGAGAGCTGGCAGAGTGGTCGATTGCACCGGTCTTGAAAACCGGCAGCCCGCAAGGGCTCCAGGGTTCGAATCCCTGGCTCTCCGCCAACATCGACCGCCTGCGGCTGGCCCGCCCTCTGACGGGCACCCGCCCAACGCTCCTTATTCGATAGCTACCAGCGCTTACCCAGTAAGCGCTGGAGCCCGATTTCACTTGAAACACCCACCCCGCCCGCCCGCGGGGCCGGCCCCCGTCACAGCGTGAGGATGGTGGAGCCCGTGGTCTTGCGTGCCTCCAGGTCGCGGTGCGCCTGCTGCACGTCGCGCAGGGCATAGCGCTGGGCGATGTGGATCTTCACCTGCCCGCTCTGCACCACGGCGAACAAATCGTCGGCCATGGCCTGGGTGGACGCGCGCGTGGCCATGTGCGTGAACAGCGTCTGGCGCGTGACGTAGAGCGAGCCCTTGGCGCCCAGCATGCCCGGCGCAAAAGGCGGCACCGGGCCCGAGGCGTTGCCAAAGCTCGCCATCAGGCCGAAGGGACGCAGGCAGTCCAGGGATTTGTCCCAGGTGTCCTTGCCCACGGAGTCGTAGACCACCTTCACGCCCTGGCCGCCGGTGATCTCCTTGACGCGGGCGGCAAAGTCCTCGGTGTTGTAGTTGATGGCATGGGCGGCGCCGTTCTCCAGGGCCAGGCGGCATTTGGCGTCGCTGCCGGCCGTGGCGATGAGCTGCAGGCCCAGGGCCTTGGCCCACTGGCAGGCGATCAGCCCCACGCCGCCGGCGGCCGCGTGGAACAGCACATAGTCGCCGCTCTGCAGGCCCTGCACGGGCAGCGTCTTCTTGAGCAGGTACTGCGCCGTCAGGCCCTTGAGCATCATGGCCGCGCCCGTCTCGAAGCTGATGGCGTCGGGCAGCTTGCACACGCACTGGGCGGGCATGACACGCACCTCGCAGTAGCTGCCCGGCGGCTGGCTGGCGTAGGCCGCGCGGTCGCCCGGCTGCAGGTGCGTGACGCCCGCGCCCACGGCCTCGACCACGCCTGCGCCTTCCATGCCTATGCCCGCGGGCATGGCCAGGGGGTACAGGCCGGTGCGGTGGTAGACGTCGATGAAATTCAGGCCGATGGCGTGGTGGCGGATGCGGATCTCGCCGGGGCCGGGGTCGCCCACGGCGACATCGACGAGTTGGAGTTCTTCGGGACCGCCGTGCTGGCGGATCTGGACGGCGAGGCTCATGGCGGCATTTCTCCTGCGGCAAACAACACCCAGCATGGTGCCATGGTTCCCGCCCTGCTGCACTGCGGCGCACGGCACAGGCCGTTACAGTAAGGGCATGAATCAACCATTGACGCCAGGCACGGCACTGCTGCTGGCGGCCGCGCCCCTGCTCTGGGCGGGCAATGCCGTGGTCGGGCGACTGGTGCACGAGCTGATCTCGCCCAGCTTGCTCAATTTCCTGCGCTGGGTTCTGGCCTTTGCCATTCTGCTGCCCCTGGGCCATGGGGTGCTGCGCCCCGGCCACGCGCTGTGGCGCCACTGGCGGCGCTATGCGCTGCTGGGCCTGCTGGGCATAGGCAGCTACAACGCGCTGCAGTACCTGGCACTGCAGACTTCCACCCCCATCAACGTGACGCTGGTGGGTTCGAGCATTCCGGTGTGGATGCTGGCCGTGGGCGCCCTGTTCTTCGGCACGCCGGTCACGCGCCAGCAGTTCACGGGGGCCCTGCTGTCCATGGCCGGGGTATTGATCGTGCTCAGCCGCGGCGAGTGGGCGCAGTTGCTGGCCCTGCGGCTGGTGCCAGGGGACATGTTCATGCTGCTGGCCACGCTGGCCTGGGCTTTTTACAGCTGGCTGCTGGCGCGCACCAGCGAGCCGGCGGACGTGCGCACCGACTGGGCCGCCTTTCTGATGGCGCAACTGGTGTTCGGCCTGGGCTGGTCAGGGGCCTTTGCGGGGCTGGAGGGCGCGCTGGGCCACACGCACATCGACTGGGGCTGGCCTCTGGCGGCGGCGCTGGTCTTCATCGCCGTCGGGCCGGCCGTGCTGGCCTACCGCTGCTGGGGCGTGGGCGTGCAGCGCGCGGGGCCGGCGGTGGCGGGGTTTTTCTCCAACCTCACGCCGCTGTTTGCCGCCCTGCTGTCGGCGGCCTTTTTGGGGGAGCCGCCGCGCGTGTTCCACGCCGTGGCCTTCGCCCTCATCGTGGGCGGTATCGTGGTGTCGTCACGCCGCTGAGGTGCTCACGCCCTGCAGCCGGTCCTGCAGCGCCTGCACGGGCGCGGGCCGGCCCAGCAGGTAGCCCTGGTACAGGTCGCAGCCGTGCTCGGCAAGCATGTCTTTCTGCGCCTGGGTTTCCACGCCTTCGGCGATCACCTCCAGGTCCAGGTTGCGGCCCATGCCGATGATGGTCTGCACGATGACGTCGTCCGACGGACGCATGCCCAGGTTGCGCACGAAGGATTGATCGATCTTGATCTGGTGCAGCGGCAGGCGCGTGAGGTAGGACAGCGAGGAGTAGCCCGTGCCGAAGTCGTCCACGGCAAAGCGCACGCCCTTGGTGCGCAACTGGTGCATCTTCTCGATGGTGTCCTCGACGTTGTCGAGCACCAGCGATTCGGTGAGCTCCAGCGTCAGCAGGTGGGCGCGCGCGCCGGTGGTCTGCAGGGTCTCGACGACCTGGTGCACGAAGTCGCTCTGGCGGAACTGGCGCGCGCTCACGTTGACCGAGAGCTGCAGGTGCGCGCACTGCGGCTGGTGCTGCCAGGCGGCCAGTTGCTCACAGGCCGTCTGCAGCACCCAGCGGCCGATGGCGAGGATGAGCTCGCTGTTCTCGGCCACGGGGATGAACTGCCCCGGCGGCACCATGCCACGCTGCGGATGGGGCCAGCGCAGCAGGCATTCGGCGCCCACGACGCTGCCGTCGAGCCGGCACTGCGGCTGGTAGTGCAATTGCAATTGCCCACGCGCCAGGGCATGGCGCAGATCGGACTCGAGCTGCGCGCGCTCATTGATGGCCGTCTGCATGGCCGGATCGAAAAAGCACAGCCCGTTGCCACGCTGCGCCTTGACCTGGTACATGGCGATGTCGGCGCGGCGCAGCAGCTCGACGGCCGTTTCCGCATGGGCGCCGAACAGCGTGGCGCCCACGCTGGCCGCGCCTTCGTACACATAGTCGCCCAGCTGGAAGGGCTCGCCCAGGCAGCGCAGGATCTTGTCGCCGATGCGCTGCGCCAGGGAGCCCGCCTCCTGGCGGTCGGCCGAGAGGTCGCTGAGCATGACGACGAACTCGTCCCCGCCGAGCCGCGCCACGGTGTCGGCCACGCGCACATTGCCCAGCAGACGCTGGGCCACCTGCTGCAGCAGCACATCGCCCACCTCGTGGCCCTTGGTGTCGTTGAGCGCCTTGAAATGGTCCAGGTCGAGGAACAGCAGGGCCCCGATGCGACCCGAACGCTGGGCGAGCACGATGGCCTGGCTCAGGCGGTCGAGCAGCAGGCGCCGGTTGGGCAGGCCGGTGAGCGGGTCGTAGAAGGCGAGGTTCTCGATTTCCTCGCGGGCCCGGCGCAGGTCGGTGACGTCGTGGTAGGTGATGACCAGGCCCCCTTCGGGCGTGCGCCGCTCCAGCACCTGGATGCAGCGCCCGTCGGGCAGCGGCAGATCGTGCGTGCCCGCGGCCTGCTGCTGCAGGGCCAGGCGCTCCTCCACCCACTGCTGGCACTCGGCGGCGCTGCCCGCCGGCAGCACATGCACGGACGCGGCCTCCAGCAGGCTGCGGAACGGCAGTTGCGGTGTCAGCATGTCACGCACCCAGGGGAACAGCTCGCCGTAGCGGCGGTTCCAGTGCACCAGCCGGTTCTGGCGGTCGAGCAGCACAAAGCCCCCCACCATGGCCTCCAGCGCCTGGTCCAGCAGGGCCTTGGAGGCGGCCGTGTCCTGGCGCGCCGCGCTGATCTGGCGGAACACTGCCACCGTCGCCGCAGCCGCCAGCAGCACCATGGCGCAGAACAAGGCCGTCACCGCTACCACGGCGTCGCGCTCGGTGCGCCAGCGCCGCAAGGCCTGCGCCTCGTGCAGGCTGACGGACACGCGCAGCCCCGGGTAGACCAACTGGCGCGAGAGCACCAGCGCAGGCACACCGCTCAGGCGCGCCGGTATGCCCCAGGCCGGCTCGGGCGCCGCGCTGGCGGCGGCGCCCGCATCGGCCCGCGCCACCGGCGGCAGGTCGGGCACGGCCAGCAGGCGCTGGCCGTCATTTTTTTCGAGCAGGATCTCCAGGCCCGACAGGTCGTGCCCCTGCGCCCCATGCGACATCTTGGCCAGCGGCACCTCGGCCACCACCCAGCGCGGGCCGTCGCGCCCTTGCATGGGCCGGGCAAAGTACAGCACCTGCTGGGCCGTGGCAAAGCTGCGCGAGGCAGCGCTGATGTGCAGGCGCTGCACGGAAGACACCGCCGCTGCGGCCAGAAAATCCGGCGGCAGGGCAAAGTCCTGCTGCACCCCTCCGGAACCGGAGGCCGCATGCACCCGGCCCTGCACGTCGAGCACCGCCAGGCGGCCGATCAGCAGGTTGTCGCGCGAGATCAGCGAGAGCATGCGGCTGTCGCTCTGCGCATCGGCCGTCGGCTGCAGGCTCAGCAAGTCCTGCACGCCCGAGAGCAGCAGGTCGATGGAGAGCAGGTTGCGGTTGAGCGAGGCCTCCACGTCCGAGAGGATGTGCTCGGCCATCTGCTCGCTGCTGCGCAGGGCGGTAGCGCGCATGTTCCAGAGCAATCCGGCGGCCGCGGCCACCAGCACGGCAACGAAGGCCGCCGCCAGCAGCCAGACGTAGAGCGGAATGCGGGCGGGGTTCAGGCGCCTCATCGCGCAGGAATCCCCCGCGCGGGGCCTATGGTCTGGTTCCAGACGGCGGCGCAGCTCTGCCCGCAGCGCTGCAGCCAGCGCGGCAGCACGGTGGTGGCAAAGATCTCCTGGCGGCGGCGCTCGTCCCCGGGCGAGACGGGCACCAGCACCATGCGGCCCGGGCGCCCCTTGGCGCAGGCCGCCTGGCCGGTGTTGCAGGCAATGCCCTGGGCCGTATCCCGCTCGGACTCGTTCCAGATGGCGGCCTCCAGCTTGGGCAGCTCGCGCAGCAGCAGGCTGCGCAGGTCGGCAGGCAACGCTTCCCAGGCGCTCTGGTTGACGGCAAACAGGGCCACGCCCCAGTTGAGCGGCAGGGCGTGCAGGTAGCGCGTCACCTCGTGCAGGCCCAGGCCGTTGCCCGAGAGCGTGCCCGTGACCGCGCAGTCCACGCTGCCCGACTCCAGATGCGCCACGATCTGGGCGAAGGGCGTGTGCACCGGCTTGGCGCCCAGGGCCTCGAGAAAATCGGCCTGCCCGGCGGAGGAGACGCGCACGCGCCGCCCGGCCAGGTCGGTCAGCGCGGCAAACGGCTTTTTGCAGAACACGACCTGCGCGGGGTAGGCGTACAGCGCCAGCAATTGCACGCCATGCTGCTCGCGCAGGCTGTGCTCCAGGTAGGGCCGGAAGGCGGCCACACTGGCGCGCGCGCTGGCCATGTCGGGGTTGAGCCCGGCGAGGTCGGGTGCGGAGTACTGCGGATGGCTGGCCGTGAGGTTGCTCATGAGCACGGTGCCAAACGGCACCACGCCCAGTTGCAGCAGGCGCAGCATGTCGTCGCCCGCGATGCCGGCGCGGTCGAAGGGCACGATGTCGGCCTTGAAGCGCCCGCCGCTCATGCGCGGCAGCTCGCGCGTCCAGAAGGGCTCTTCCCACTGGGTGAACTGGCTCACCCCGGCCAGGCCACCCACCACGCGGAACTGGTACTCGGGGGCGGCGGCGCACACCGGAGCGCTGCACAGCGCCAGGCACAGGGCACTGCCCGCCAGCGTCCGCAGGACGGCGGGCCAGCAGCCGGGCAAGGCAATCAGCGAACGAAGCAGTATGGGCATGCTTTCCTGGGGTCGTCCGGCTTGTGGAGAGATCAGTGCACGCCCGGGTAAGCGCCCCCGTCGGCCAGCCAGTTCTGGCCGGTAATATAGCCTGCATGCACGCTGCACAGGAAGGCACAGATGGCGCCGAACTCCTGCGGCGTGCCAAAGCGGCCCGCCGGAATCTGCGCCATGTGCGCGGCGCGCACCTCGGGCAGCGTGCGCGCGCTGCGCTCGGCCTGGGCCGCGAGCGTGGCGGCCAGGCGGTCGGTGTCGAACTTGCCGGGCAGCAGGTTGTTGATCGTCACCCCGCGTGCGGCCAGGCGGCTGCGCGCCGCCCCGGCGACAAATCCGGTCAGCCCGCTGCGCGCGCCGTTGGACAGGCCCAGGATGTCGATGGGCGCCTTCACCGCGCTGGAGGTGATGTTCACGATGCGCCCGAAGCCGCGCTCGGCCATGCCGTCCACGGTGGCGCGCATCAGCTCGATGGGCGTGAGCATATTGGCGTCCAGCGCCTGCAGCCAGGCCTCGCGCCCCCAATCGCGGAAATCGCCGGGCGGCGGCCCACCCGCGTTGGTCACCACGATGTCCAAGGCCCGCCCCGGCCCGCCCGGCACGCCGAACACCGCCGCACGGCCCTCGGGGGTGGTGATGTCGGCAGGCGCACACAGCACCTGCGGTTTTGCATGTTTTTGGCCTGCAGCGCCCGCAAATTCAGCGCCAGCAGCTATCAATTCAGCAGCAGCTTGCTGCAAGGCACCGGGCTCGCGTGCGTTGATGACCAGGTTCACGCCCTCGCGCACCAGCGCCTCGGCGCAGCCGCGCCCCAGGCCCTTGCTCGCACCGCACACCAGCGCCCATTTGCCGGCGATTCCCAAATCCATAACAATCTCCTGTCGTTCTTGTCCGGCCGCAGAGCCCCGGCGCTGTGCGCACGGGGGAGCCGGTGGCACATCATATAAAAACGGAGGTTTCGATGAGAGGACCCTTGTGGCATGCCCTGGCCCGGGCGCTGGTGGCAGGAGCGCTGTGCGGTACTGCAGTGCTGGCACAGGCCCAGGAGGCCAGCATCAAGCGCGCCACGGCGCTGCGCGCGGCGCCGGGCGACCAATCCGCCAGCCTGGGCGAGCTGGCGCCCGCCAGCGCGGTGGCGCGCACCGGCGAGCGCCAGGGCTCCTGGGTCAAGGTGCGCACCGCGCAGGGCACGGCCGGCTGGGTGCACATGTTCGACCTGGGCGCACAGCCCGCCGCCGCCGCAGGGAACAGCACGGCAGGCGGACTGCGCAGCCTGGGCGGCCTGTTCGGCGGCGGCAGCACGACCACGGCGACCTCCACAGTGGGCATCCGCGGCCTGAGCGCCGAGGACATCGCCAACGCCCAGCCCAACCCCGCTGCCGTGCAGGAGGCCGAGAAGATGCGCCTGTCGGCCGACCAGGCACGCCAGTTCGCCGGCAGCGCCGCCCTGCAGCCGCGCAGCATCGAGCCCCTGCCCGAGCCGCCGCGCCCGGCCAGCACGGCCCCTGCCGCCACCCCCGATGCCACCTACGCCAACTGAGGAGCCCGCCATGCCTGCACGACTTCCCGCCGCGCGCGCCCTCCGGGCCGGTGCCCTGTGCCTGGCCCTGGGCCTGGCACCCGCTCTGGGCCAGGCCCAGGGCGGTGTGATGAACCTGCTGAACTCCCTGGGCGGCAGTGCCAGCTCCGGCGGCGGCCTGCTGGGCGCCGTCACGGGCCAGAGCGCCCAGCCCCAGGGGGACGATCTCATCAGCCTGCTGTCGCGTTCGGTGGAAAACATCGACGAGGGGCGCGAGATCGAGATCGGCCGCCAGCTGGCCGCCGTGCTGCTGGGCAGCAAGCCGCTGCACCCCGACATGCGCCTGCAGCGCTACGTGAACCAGCTCGGCCGCTGGATCAGCCTGCAGTCCGCGCGTCCCGGCCTGCCCTGGACCTTCATCGTGCTCGACGACAAGGGCTACAACGCCTTTGCCGCACCCGGCGGCTATGTGTTCGTGACCAAGGGCCTGATCGACAGCTGCGCCGACGAGGCCGAGCTCGCCGGCATCCTGGCGCACGAGATCACGCATGTGACCGCCAAGCACCATCTGCAGGCCATGCGCAAGACGGCGCAGTCGGGCGTGCTCACGCAGCTCGTGGCCTCGCAGATCCGGACCAATGCCGTGGGCAATCTGGTGGCCTCGCAGGTCCTGGCGCTGGGCCGCAACCTGTATGCGCGCGGCCTGGACCAGGCGGACGAATACCAGTCCGACCGCGAAGGCGTGGTGCTGGCCGCGCGCGCGGGCTTCGACCCCTATGGTCTGGTGGCCGTGCTGCAGGGCCTGCGCACCGCCACGCCGGACAACCCGCTGTTCACCCTGGCGCTGGCCACCCACCCGCCCGCCCAATCGCGCCTGGACCAGCTCGAACAGGCCATGGGCCGCCGGCTCGACGGCCTGCCGCCCGGGCCGGAGAAAACCCTGGCGCAGCGCCTGGGGGGCCAGGCACCGGCCGCACAGGCGGCAGCACCTGCTGCAGCGCCCGTACCCGCCCCGGCGCGCAAGGCCAAGAAGTAGGCCACGGCGCCGCGGGTGCGCGGCCTGCGCACGCCGCCGCGGCGCCAGCGCTCAGAAGGTTTCCCAGTCGTCGTCGTTCCCCGGGGCCGGCGCGGCCGCGGACATGGCTGGTTTGGGCGCAGCCGGCCTGGGCGCAGCCGCCGCACGCGGTGCGGCTGGCGCTGCCGGCCGGGCCAGGCTGGCGGCGGCCTTGGGCGCCGGGGCGCGCACGGCAGCGCGCGCGGGCGCCGGGGCGCTGACCGGCCGCGGCGCCGGTGCCGGTGCAGCCACCGCTGCGCGCGCCACCGGCGGGGCGGCGTGGAATGCGCCTGCGCCCTCCTCACCCACCTTGAACTGGGCCACGGCCTGCGCCAGTTGCTGGGCCTGCTCGCGCAGGCTTTGTGCGGCAGCCGTGCTCTGCTCGACCAGGGCGGCGTTCTGCTGCGTCATCTGGTCGAGCTGGCCCACGGCCTGGTTCACCTGGGCGATGCCCGCGCTCTGCTCGGTGCTGGCCGCGGTGACCTCGCCGATCATGTCGGTCACGCGCTGCACCGACTGCACGATGTCCTGCATGGTGCTGCCCGCGTTCTGCACCAGTTGCGAGCCGGCCTCGACCTTGTCCACCGACACGCCGATGAGCTGCTTGATCTCCTTGGCCGCCTCGGCGCTGCGCCCGGCCAGGGCGCGCACCTCGGAGGCCACCACGGCAAAGCCGCGCCCCTGCTCGCCCGCCCGCGCCGCCTCGACGGCGGCGTTGAGCGCCAGGATGTTGGTCTGGAAGGCGATGCCGTCGATCACGCCGATGATGTCGGCGATCTTGCGGCTGCTGTGCTGGATGTCCTCCATGGTCGAGACCACCTGCGCCACCACCTCGCCGCCCTTGCGCGCCACGCTGGCCGCGCCGTTGGCCAGGCTGCTGGCCTGCGCCGCGCTGCTGGCGCTTTGCTGGATGGTGCTGGTGAACTGCTCCATGGCGGCCGCGGTTTCCTGCAGATTGCTCGAGGTCTGCTCGGTGCGCGCGGAGAGATCGTGGTTGCCCTGGGCGATCTCGGCGCTGGCCGTGGCAATGCTGTCGGTGCTCTGGCGCACCTGGTGCACCATGCGGCCCAGCGCGCCGCTCATGGCGTAGAGCGCATGCAGGAGCTGGCCGAACTCGTCGCCGCGCGTGATGGTTTCGCGTGCGCTCAGGTCGCCGCCGGCGATGCGTTCGGCCAGCAGGCGCGCCTGCAGCAAGGGCTGCTCTATGCTGCGGATCAGGAAAAAGGCCCCCACGACGATGCCCAGCAGCACCAGGGCCACCAAGCCGGCGGCCCACTGCACGGTGCGCAGGCGGTCCGCGCCCAGTTCCGCCTGGCGCTCGCGCGAATAGCGCTGCTGCAGGTCCACGAACTCGCGCAGCGATTGAAGGTAGGCCGCCACGGCCGGGTTGTAGGACTGCTTGACCAGGGCAATGGCCTCGTCGGCGCGCCCCTCGGCCTTGATCTCGTTGGCTTTCTTGCGCAAATCCAGCATGGCGGCGCGCGCCGCTGCGATCTTGGCCATCTGCGCCTTGTCGGCCTCCGTGAGCGCCATGCCTTCGAGCGATTTCTGCACTTCGCTGATCTGCGCCGAGGTGGCGGCGATCGCGTCCTTGAACTCGGCGCCCACGGCCGGATCGCTGCTCACGATCATGGCCTGCGTGCGCGCGGCATTGGTTTCCGTCAGGCCTTTCCAGAGGATGGCCGACTCGACCCGCAGGGCCAGTTCCTTGAGGATGGCGTCGGCCTGCGCCTGCGATTGGGATGAGCGGTAGCCGGCAAAGCCCACCACCGAGACCAGCATGACGACGATCAGCAGAACGGCCAGCCACAGCTTGTGGGCCGTACGCAGGTTGGACAGCATGGTGTATCTCCTAAGGCAACGCTGATTAAGGTCCACCGTTGATGGGGGTCAAACGTTATCCGCAGATGAAGCAGCAGACCCTGGCAATGGCCGCAGATCAAGACAACGGATTCGAGCATTCGCGCAAACCCACCCGACGCG